>OIYX01000130.1_pt1 | contig 25652 bp, 27 predicted proteins | sample 1588431 | NCBI WGS metagenome assembly OIYX01 (sample SAMN03283241) | human gut metagenome | biome: human-associated habitat; material: feces | host: Homo sapiens | place: Peru | collected 2012
AATCACCGAATGGCTCAAGTCTTTGATATTCATCTCCATAATCCTGTGAATCCTGTTAATCCTGTCTATACCAACCGCGTATTCCACAAGTCGATTCAGCTTCTTCGACGTACATTGCACGCCTCTTCTTCCGACAGGATTTACAGGATTAACAGGATTGTTCCTGGGCAAGTCGTGTTCTTAAACTCCATGACCGTAACTTTCATTTCCATAATCCTGTGAATCCTGTTAATCCTGTCTATACCAACCGCGTCTTCCCCGTAAGCAACTCCTGCATCATGCCCTGCTTGATGCTTTCATACTTCGCATGCTCCGCCTCAAGCGCCACGATCTCCGAGTCCATATCTGACAACACCGACGCGATCGCCTGTTGCTCTGGCACAGAAGGAAGCCTTACCTCAAAATTCACAAGAACTTTTTTATCTCCGCGAGGCATCTTCGTCCCTACGGCATTGGCCATTGCAAAGTCAAAGAACGCGTCGTCGGAGACCAGCATTACCAGAAACTCAGGAATACAAACAGCCCGATCATGCGTTCTTAGAACCAGCACATCAGTAGAACAACCCCCATTGCGATCAGCCAACCAGATCTTCTTGAGATACGGACGTATATTCGATGTAAGCACATCTCCTTTGATGTATTCGCGAACCACCTTATATGGAACGGATGCAAAGTTCTGAGTCACTCCGGCCTTATCGGCAAGCATATTCTCCGTACCAATGTACCACCTCAGATCTATCGACGCTGTCGGCGTAGTCGCCGTCATAAAATCCGCAACATCCCCCAACCGCTTCTCCACCCACTTCCCAGTGAAGCCGGCGAGGCGTTTCTTGCCGGTGAGAAGCTCCTGCATCGCGCCCTGCTTGATCGCGCGATTCTTCTCGATCAGCTTCGTCATCGCCGCCAGGAGTGCATCCACATCCGACAACGCCTCAGCGATCTTCTCCTGCTCGGGGCGAGGGGGAACGGGAATCATAAGATTCTCAAAATCTCCCTTGTTGATTATTGGTACAGCGGTTTGACCTGCCAACTCAATCATCCGATCTTTCGCCGCTTCAATCTGATAATACAAATACTCATTATTACACGCCTTGCAAATCACGGCATTAATTTGCTGATTTGTCGCGCAAGGATTCTTCGCAATTGCATTCAAGCCAATTGATGCAATGCAAGTCACCAAAACAGAATCACTCGGTAACAAACGGCAAAACGCCATCCCCTTAGTCGTTACCTTCTCTTCGGAATCTACAATATACTTGTCTTTGAAGTCCTTAGCAGATATCCAATTATAATTTCCACCCCAACACTCCATATCATCACGTGGAGGAGTGCTCCCTGTGACAACATCACCGATCTCCCCCAATCGCTTCACCTCCCAATCCACCGGAATGGGACCGACTTCGCTGGGTTTGAATTTCGTCGTTTTCATTTTCTAGTAGACCTTCCGCTTTATTCTTCGCCGAGCACCTCTCCGATCGCCTCAAACACATCGGCCAGACTTTTCGCTTTTTTGGCTTTCGCGGGATCGGCGAACGCCGTCCTCGCTTCGCGACGATACTTGTTCATGCGTTTGACCAAGGCGACAAAGCCCTTGTAGCTTTCGCTGTCCTTGGCTTCTTCCAATGATGTATACGCCTCGCCGGTCGGACGCGGGAAATCGCTCGTGAACGACATCTTCCCATCCATCGTGCGCGTGACCATCAACCGGTAGCCGTGCTTGTTCTCATAATAGGCGTTGATACTCTCGTCAAAACTGAATCCAGACGGGAAAAGGCAACACGACCCCGTGTTCACCTCGTAGCGATGAACAATCTCGTAATGCACCTCGTCCAGTCTGATTCTCATGATTTTTCCTTTCGATTACGCACGCAGTGCGTTCGCAATTGACAATTGGCTAATCAGCGCCAGAGTTAGTCATCATTTCCCTTTACTCTCACCACGGTCTCTCTTGATCTCTTCTTCCAGCGCGAGGAGATAGCGGTCGTAGTCGCTCATGAAGAGCTTGTCCTGGACGATCTTGTACTTCTCGAATTCTGTTTCGGCATGGAGCTGCGCCTGATAGGCCGTCACCGGATCACCCGTGTAGGGCTGGGGACATCTATCGTAGAAAACCAGGAAGTCATCCAGTTTCTTCTTCCAGTCCTCCATCGTCATCGGGATCTTCCGCAAGGTTCGGAGCTCAGCGAAGTCAATGAACGCATTGACCAGGCGCTCCATGATGTCCAGTTCTTCCTCCGTGAGATAGTTCTTTGCAATGGAAACATCATACTTCTGGATCTTTCCGTCGGGCGCATCCTCCCAGCTCGTCAAGCCCATGTGTTCCTTCTCAGCGTCGGCGCGTTCGTAGATCAACTGCGCCGCGGTGCGTCCGTACACGGCCTGGTGCATGCGATTCTGCACCGTCGCAAAGAACACCCGCGTTACATTCGAGGTCTTGTCATAGTCAACGGCTGTCGCATAGAGGTCGGTGATCTTCTGATAGAACTTGCGCTCGCTCAGACGGATCTCACGGATCTTCTCCAGCAAGTGCTCGAAATACTTGTCGGCAATCGGCGTTCCATCCTTAAGCCGCTGTTCGTCCATCACCCAGCCCTTGATCGTGTACTCGCTGACGATCTGATTCGCCCACTTGCGGAAGGCGATGGCCTTTTCGTTGTCAATCTTGAAGCCAAGAGCGATGATAACCTGCAGATTGTAATGATTCACCGAATAATTCTTGCCGTCAGGAGCAGTTATCCAATATTTTTGGATAACTGAATCCTTGTCCAGTTCGGCATCACTAAAGATCTTCGTGATGTGATAACTGATCGTGCGAAGATCAACGCCGTAGACCGCTGCAAGAGTCTTCTGGCTCATCCAGATGTTCTCGTTCTCGTAGCGAAGCTCGTATTTCTCGTAGCTCTCACCTACGGACGCGACATACGTGATGAACTGCGCCGCACTTGACTTTTGCGGCTCCAGATTATCCCAATTGCTCTTTTTCTTCTTCGCCATAGTTCCGCCCTCCTCAAAGTTCGATTCCCATCGCCGCGAGATGCCCGGCGACCTTGACGCTCAGATCGCTCACCTCCCGTTCGACATCCGGCAGAGTCACGGCATAACGCCCTGCGCGCTCCTGCCCTACTATCCGGCGACGGAGGCGCGCGCGGACGGCTCGGCGGCCTGGCGCGACTTTGCCGTCGGATGCGGCATGGACGCGGCGTTCATGGACGCCTGCAACACGGCCTAACTGCAGGGACACCCGTGGGACGATCCGCTCGTCTCGCCCGCGTGCGCGGACGACGCCGCGCTTCGCGCGCTGCCGCCGGTGCATATCCTCGGCGCCGACCGAGACGTCCTGCGCGACCAGGGCCGCCGCTTCGCCGAACGCCTGAAAGCGCTCGGCGCCCGTGTCCGCTACGAGCTGCCGCCCGGCTCGACGCACCTCTTCATCACGGTTCCCGGCCAGCCCGCCGCCTTCCGCCGCGCCGTCGATTTCGCGGCCGAAGCCCTGCTCCAGATTCTAACGAAATCCTAACGCGCCTCTTATCCGTTCCTCATGTTCGTTTGCGATAATGCGCGGCGAAATGAAGGAGAGAAAGGAGAAGAAGCGCATGGAAAAGGAACTGCGAACCCGAATCGAGGTCGTCGCCGCGCTTGCGGCGGTGGGGGCCCTGTATCTGCTGCACTACCTGATGGGCAACCTGCCGTAAAGGAGCGCACATGACCAACTACCTCCAGTTGACGATCACCGCGCTCGGCGGCCTCGCCCTCTTCGTCTACGGCATGGGCCTCATGAGCGACGGCCTCAAGGAAACGGCCGGCGAAAAGCTCAAGGCCGCGCTCGGCTACATGACCCGCAACCGCATCTTCGCGATTCTCGCGGGCACGGCCGTGACGGCGCTCATCCAAAGCTCGTCCGCCACGAGCGTCATGACGGTCGGCTTCGTGAACGCGGGGCTGATCTCGCTCCGCCAGGCCATCGGCGTCATCTTCGGCGCGAACATCGGCACGACCGTGACGGGCCAGATCGTCTCGCTCAAGCTCGACGACCTCGCCCTCCCGGCCGTCACGCTCGGCGTCATCGGTCTCATGGTGGCCAAGCGCACCGTCACGCGCGGCGTCTGGCGCACAATCCTCGGCTTCGGGCTCCTCTTCTTCGGCATGACGATCATGTCGCACGAGCTCAAGGTCCTTGCGCAGGAGCCGCGATTCGTCGCGTTCTTCTCGCGCTTCGACTGCACGCCGGGCGCAAGCGGTTTCCTGCCGCCGCTCGCCGTCCTCGGCGCCGTCGCCGTCGGGACGCTCTGCACGATGGTCGTCCAGAGCTCGTCCGCCACGATCGGCATCACCATCGCCCTCGCCGAGACGGGCGTCATCTCGCTCTGGACGGCCGTCCCGATCGTCCTCGGCGACAACATCGGCACGACCATCACGGCGGCGCTCGCCGCGATCGGCGGCAACGCGAACGCGCGACGCACGGCCCTCGCGCACGCGCTCTTCAACGTGTTCGGCACGATCCTCGTCCTCCTCGGCTTCGGCTTCGTCTTCACGAACGCCGACGGCGTCGCCGCGCCCGCGTTCTACCACCTCGTCGATCTCTGCACGGACGGCAACGGCTTCGCGGGCGAGACGCCCGGACGCCACGTCGCGATGGCCCACACGATCTTCAATGTCGCGAACGTCATCGTCCAGACGCCGTTCATCCCGCTCCTCGCGCGGCTCTGCACCCGCCTCATCGGCGACGACCGGACGGCGCGCGTCCAGGCCCTGGAGCCGCATCTCCTCGAAGCGCCCGCGCTCGCGCTCCACGCGGCGCGCCTCGCGCTCGGCGACATGACGCGGCGCGCGTGGACGATCGCGTCCGTCGCGCTCAACAACTGCCTCGGCCGCGCGACGGTCGACGAGGAGTCCGTCCAGAACGCCGAGCGGGAAATCGACGAGATGCAGTCGCGCATCCGCGACTATCTCGTCGCGATCTCGCAGCGCAAGCTCACGGAGCGCCAGGCCCAGGCCCTGCCCGAGCTCGTCCACTGCGTGAACGACGCCGAGCGCATCTCCGACATCGCCGTCAAGATCTACCGCAAGACGGCGCGCATCCAGCGGCAGGGGCTGTCCGAAGACCTCCTCGCGGCCACGTCGGACATCATCGCCCAGCTGCGCGCCTTCGCGCACGAGACGACCCACGTCCTGCGCAAGGGCGGAACGCTCAAGCACGCGCCGGCCGTCACCGAGGACACCATCACGCGCGCGGCGAAGGCCCTGTCGCGGCAGTATTCGGAGACGCTCGCCAACGCGGCCGGCGACCGCCCGCACGACACGGCCTTCCTGACCGTCCTCGCCGGCATCCGCGACGTCAACCGCCACATCGGCAACATCGCCGAGCGCATTCCCACCCTCGGGTAAGATAGGGTATAATATCCGCCATGTCGAAGATTCTCATCGTCGAAGACGACCCGGCGATCCGCCGCGTCATCGCCCTCGCCGTCAAGAGCGCGGGCTACCAGCCCGTCCTCGAATGCGACACGGGCGACGACGGCCTCACGGCGATCCGCCGCGAACGGCCCGCGCTCGTCCTGCTCGACATCATGCTGCCGGGCATGGACGGCATCGAGGTCTGCCGCCGCGTCAAGTCCGACCCCGCCCTCGCGACGACGGCGATCATCCTCCTGACGGCCAAGGGCGAGGAACACGACATCGTGACGGGACTCGACGCCGGGGCGAACGACTACGTGACGAAGCCCTTCTCGAAGGAAGTCCTGCTGGCGCGCATGCGCGCGGCGCTCCGCAAGGACCCGACGGCCCCGACGGGAACGCTTGCGCTCGACGGCCTCGAGCTCGACGACCGCACGCACCGCGTCGTCTGCCACGGGACCGAGCTGAAGCTGACGCTGTCGGAATACCGCATTCTCGAGCTGCTGCTCCGCAACCGGGGGCGCGTCTTCGACCGCGGGCACATCATCGACCGCATCTCCGACGGGGAGAAGTTCGTCACCGACCGCACGGTCGACGTGCAGCTCGTCGGCCTGCGCCGCAAGCTCGGCGACTGGGCGCGTCACGTCGAGACCGTGCGCGGCATCGGCTATCGCCTGACCTGAGCCCGACATGAAGCCGATCGACAGAAGCTGGCTCGCGGCGGCGGTCGCCGCCTTCGGCGTCGTCCTCTTCGCCGCGCTGTCGCTCTGGGAGACCCACAGCTTCCGGCGCGCCATCACGGACATGGTCGAGTCGGAGACGCGCGTCACGGTCGTGAACGCCGACGGCTCCGTCTTCTACGACACGGAAGCCGCGACGGGCAGCCACGCCACGCGCGGCGAAGTCCAGCAGGCCTTCGCCGTCGGGCAAAGCGTCTCGCTGCGCCGCTCGGAGACGGTCGGGAAAGACCTCCTCTACTGCGCCCGCCGCGTCGGCGACCGCGTCGTCCGCCTCGCCGTGCCCTACACGGGCGTCCTCCGCTCCGAGCGGCTCGCCGCCGCCGGGCTCCTCGCCGCGCTGCTGCTGGGCGCCTCCGTCGTCATTCTCGTCTTCCTCTCCACCCGACGGCTCACGCGGCGGCTGGACGCCCAGTCCCGCCAGCTTGAGATCGCCGTCGCCAACGAGAAGTTCCGGCGCGAGTTCACCTCGAACGTCACGCACGAGCTCAAGAGCCCGCTCACCGCCATCCTCGGCGCCGTCGAGATGCTGGGCGACGGCACCTCCCTCTCCGAGGAGGAGCGACGCGAGCTCTTCGGAATCGTCCGCGCGGAAAGCCGACGGCTCGGCAGCCTCGTGCAAGACGTCCTCGCGCTCGCGCAGATCGAGCGCGAACAGCTCCAGGAGACGCATGCGTTCGCCGCGCTACCGCTGAACGACCTCATCCGCACCGTCGTCACGCAGGAAGAGGCCAAGGCCCGCGCGCGCGGCGTGCGCCTGGAGCTCGTCCGCAACGACGCCGCGACAGTCCTCGGCGATGCGACGCGGCTGGAGGAAGCCCTCGTCAACCTCATCGAGAACGCCTTGCGCTATTCGGGGTCGGACACGATCCGCGTCACCTCGACGACCGCCGGCGGTCGCGTCACGGTCGCCGTCACGGACTTCGGCATCGGCATTCCCGCCGAGCATCTGCCGCACCTCTTCGAACGCTTCTACCGCATCAACAAGTCGCGCAGCCGCGCGCTTGGCGGCACGGGCCTCGGCCTCGCGATCGTCAAGCACACCGTCCAGCTCCACGGCGGCGACGTGTCCGTCTCGTCCGACCCCGGCCGCGAAACCGTCTTCGCCTTCACGCTTCCGCTTCAGTCCCGCGCCGCCGAATCCTAAACGGCGACTGACGGCGAGAGCGGCACGACAAGGCCCGACGCCGCGCGTGCGCCCTCCACGTCGAGCGTGAACGCGAACGACCCTTCGCCCGCGCGCGTCACCGCGAGCGCGACCGGCTCCGACGGGCGGACAAGCCGCTGGAACTTCAGCTTACGGTAGGTCGCCGCGTCCGGGAAGTCGGGGAACGCCTGCCGCGCGAAGTGGCGCAGGAAGTAGAGCTGCGCCACGCCCGGCAGAATCGGGAAGCCGGGGAAATGCCCCTGGAAGCACTCGGCATCCGGCGGCAAGACGAGCGTCGCCGCGAGCGAGGTCGCCGTCGCCGACCAGGCGCGGACGACAGGTTCGCGGCACCACGCGGCGAGGGCCGCGCGCACGTCCGCCGCCGTCGTCTTGCCGCGCGCATCGACGGGCAGCGCGCGCACGACGCGGAGACGGCGCGGAAACGCCCGTCCGTCCAGCGTCCCCCGCAGATCGCGCCGGAGCGCCGCCGCCAGCGCCGCATACGTCCCCTGCGCCAGCGCGTCTCGGCCCGCGTCCGAGAGAACGACGAGCGCACCGAGGCGCGGCACGCCGTCGCCGAACGCCTCCGCGCGCACGTCCTCCACAAACGGATGGCGCGCGAGCGCGGCCTCGACCGCCGACAGCGAGACGAACTCCTCCAGAATCTTCGCCTGGCGATCGAGCCGCCCGCGCAAGAGGAATTGGCGCGGCGCAACGAAATCGACGGCATCCGACAGCGTCAGCGGACGCGCCATCGCATACGGCGAATCGACGACGAGCGCCCCCGTCGCCGCGTCACGCGTCGCCGTGACGCCCGTGTGCAGCGTGAAGCGTTCGCCCGCATCCGCCCGCCGCCACGCGACCGTGCCGGCCTCCGTCGAGCCGTAGATCTCCAGGGGACAGACCCCCACGGCCGCAGAAACGGCCTGCGCCGTCGCAGGGCGCAGCGCGCCGCCCGAGACGACGAGGCCCGCAAGGCGTCCTTTCAACAGCGGGAAGTCGGGATGCGCGAGGGCCTTTTCGAGAAAGGACGGCGTCGTCACGAAAAGAACGGGCGCGCCCTCGGCGGCGACGGCGACGAGTTCCTCGACGGACAGCACGACGTCCGGATGGACGGCGCAGCCCACGAGACGCGGCGCGCGGACGCACCAGAGATGGCCGAGCATATGGTCGGGACGCGCGGACGAGACGACGCGCGGACGAGACGCCCAGAGGTCGGGGAACGCCGTGACGAGCGATTGCGCGTCCGCCGCCAGCGAGGCATCTGTCCGCACGATCCGCTTCGGCACGCCCGTCGTGCCCGACGACAAAAAGACGACGTCAGCCACGGTGCACCCTCCGCCGCACGAGCCACTCGCCCACGAACATCGCGCCCATGAGAACGTAAGCCAGCGCGCCGTTGTAGAACGCCCAGACGGCCGGCGGCGCGAACGCCGTCGCGACCGTGACGGCCAGATGGAGCGAAAGGAAGATGACCCAAGCGCGCGTCACCGCGCGACAGTAGGCGACGCCGCGCGCGTCCAGGGCTTCGCCGCGTGCGCGCGCAATCCGCTCGACGAGCGGCATGCCCCGCAGCGAGACGGCGAAGACGACGAGCGCAACCGTGACGAGGGCCGCCGGATAGAGCCGGAGCCAGACGTTGGCCCGCAGTAGATACAGCACCCAGACGAGGGCAATCGCCCCCGCCACGCGCAACCCCGTCTGCGCGGCGCGCACGCCCATCACTTCGCCTGTTCGGCGGCGAGCTTCACGATGACGTCGGCGACGTCGCCGAGCGTGCGGATGGCCTTGAAGTCCTCGGCCTTGACCTTGAGCCCCGTCTGCTGCTGGAGACGCACGACGAGATCGACCGCGTCAATGGAGTCGAGGTCAAGATCCTCGAACAGCCGCGCCTCCGGGACGAGCTTCGCGCGATCCAGCTCGAACTCCGACACCAGAACGTCCGCAATCGCCGACAGGACTTCCTCTTTCGTCTTCATCTTCCCTCAACCTTCCAACGTTTCGCCGAGATTCGCCGCGATGAAGTCCGCAAGCGACGCAATCGAGCGGAAATGGACCTTGTTCTCCGCGCATTCGCCTTGAACTTCACCTGAAACCGCTTGCGCAGCGCCGCGCCGATCTCCAGCGCGTCAATCGAGTCGAGGCCGACGCCGTCCGCCCCGAAGAGCGCCGCATCCGCCGGCAAGTCCGCCGCCGTGAGCCCGTCAACCTCGACGCTCGCGAGAATCACCTGCCGAATCTGCTCCTCCAAGTCCGCTCTTTTCATGGCGCGTATTATATCATATAATGTGTCCCCTATGAGAAGCCTCGTCCTTGTCCTCCCGGCCTACGAGCCGAGCCCCCGTCTGCCGGAACTCGTCCGCGAACTCGCCCCCGCCTTCGCGGGCGTCGTCGTCGTGGACGACGGTTCGCGCCGCTCCGCCCCCGTCTTTGCGGCCGTCGCGGCCTTGCCGGGCGTCCGCCTCCTCCGCCACGCGGGCAACTACGGAAAGGGCACGGCGCTCAAGACGGCCTTCGCCGACGTCCTCCGCCAGTTCCCGGACGCGACGGGCGTCGTCACGGCCGATGCGGACGGGCAGCACCTTCCGGACGACATCCGGCGCGTCGCCGAAGCGACGGCGGCGCATCCGGACCGCGTCACGCTCGGCGTCCGTGCATTCGACGGTCCCGTGCCCTTCCGCAGCCGCCTCGGCAACTTCTGGACGTGCGGCGAGTTCTTTCTCCTCACGGGCACGTGGATCCGCGACACGCAGACGGGCCTCCGGGGCATTCCGCGCGCATTCCTGTCGCGTTTCACCACGATTCCGGGCGACCGCTACGACTACGAGTCCCGCATGCTCGTCGCGGCCGTGAAACTGCCGCAGCCGCCTGTGCAGATTCCGATCGCCACCGTCTACGAGGACGGCAACCGCACAAGCCACTACCGTCCGCTCGCCGACACCTGGCGCACGCAAACGGCGCTTTTCCGCGCCGCGTTGGGACGACCCTAGGGCAGGGAGAGGCGCGCGTCCGTCAGGAAGAGCGCCACCGAGGCGATCGTCAGGTGGTAGAGCGACGTGTTCCACTTCGTGTCGCGCCCCCAGCCCTCGAACGTGCGCGTCGCGCCCTCGCGCAGGTTTCGCAGCCAGGCGTCCGGCGAGACGAGCAGCTCGTGCAGAAGCGCCTCGTCGCCCGCATCGCGCAGCCAGCAGAACAGCGGAAAGAACTGGAAGAGGCTGATCGACGAATAGCCCTTCTCCTTCACGAGACGCCGGAAAGCCGCCGACGCGGCCGCGTCGTCCGCCGGCGCCAGGCGGGCAAACGCCGCGTAGACGTTGCCGGGCAGGCTCACGTGGCGCGAGCCCACGCGATCGACGAACAGATGGCGATCCGCGTCCCAGAACGCGGCGCGAAAGGCGTCCGCGAGCGGTTTCACGTCCGCATACGGCGGACGCCCCAGGCGCGCGGCGAGGGCGTTCAGGCTGCGCACGGCAATCACGTACCAGGCGTTGATCGCGTTGTGCACGTCCGTGCAGACCTTGCCCTCCCGGACGTCCGCGTCATAGCCGTCCTGGAAATTCTTCGGCCACTCGACGACGCACCACTTGTCGAGGTTGGCGAGAAGGCCGTCCGGCCGCGCATAGCGCGCGCGATAGGAATCGACGACGTCCGCCAGCGCGTCGAAGCGCGCGGCGACGAACGGCGCGTCACCCGTCTGCTCCAGATACCAGTGGGCGAACAAGACCAGCATGAACGGATACTCGGCGATCTCCTGCATGAACGAGCAGTTCGCGCACGTGACAAGCCCCCGGTCGATTCGCTTCGTGCGCAGGAAGTCGTCGAAGAACTTCCGCGCAGCCCGCCAGTCGTCCGTCAGAAGGCAGTAGGCCAGCATCGTGTAGCAGCCGTCCCCCAGGTAGTAGCCCTTCTCGCGCTCCATGCAGTCCATGATCTGCTCCTGCACGCCATAGCGGAACGTGTTGACGCAGAGGTCCCAGACCGGCCGCAGGACCGGGTCCGTGAAGGTCGGGCGCGCCTTCAGCGCAAACGGCTGGTGACGCGCCAGGAGGCAAACGCTGCCCTCGTCGATTCGCACGCCAGCCGCCGGGGCCAGTTCCAGATAGCGAAAGCTCTTGTAGTCATACTGGTTCAGGAGGTCGCGCGGCCCGCCGGAAAGAACCATCCGCTCGACATAGTCGCAATTCGCCCGCAGCTTGTGCCGCACCGAGCCATCCGCATTCAGCTCCTGTCCGCACCGGATCACCACCGAATCGCCCTTCTTGCCGGACGCGGCGAATTCGACGCTGCCGACGAAGATGCCGCCGAAGTCCAGGCGCAGCCCGCCGTCCGCCAGCCGCTCGACCGCGACGGGCCGGAGCCGTTCCGTCACGACGCCCGGCGTAGGCTGTTCGACAAGGCGATAGTCGCCGCCGAGGGGATGGCGCACGGCGGCCACCCAGTCCGCATCGTCAAACGACGGATGCTCGAACCCGACTTCCGGCGCGCCCGCGTCGTAGCATTCGAGGAACTGCGTGTCGTAGCCGACCGTCCCCAACGCCGAATAGCCGCGATGCCGCGCGACCTTGAACGTCTCGTCGCTGGCAAGAAGCGGACGCCCATCGACGTCCAGCTCCAGCCACAGCCCGTGGCGGTTGTCGCCCGAGACCCAAACGCGGTTGACGAGCCCCTGGTAGTACGTGTGGACGGCCAGCGTGTTGCGGCCCTTCACGAGATAGGGCGTCACGTCAATCACATTGTAGTACGTGCAGTCCGTCGTGCCCGCCGCCGGGCCCATCGCGACGAACGTGCCGTTCACGTAGAGCTTGTAGTAGTCGTCGGCGGTGATGCGTACCGTCGTCTTCCCGACGACCGCGAGGTCAAACGCGCGGCGGAAGAGGTAGTGCCGATTCTGCCAGCGCACATCGACGGGCGCAAGCTTCTTCCGCTCCAGCTGCCGCGCCCACACGTTGCGCGGACGAAGGCCCGCCATGTCCGGATGCGTAATCCAGTCGGCCAGAGCCGTCCACCCCGACAGCGCCAGCAAACAGCCGAGCGCAAGAACCTTTCGCATGAGTTGCCTCCCTTTCACCCTGCGGGGGGACTGTCCCTGAAACGAAAAACGGACGCGCGCGGCGCACGGCTAGGCGCCGCGAACGAGCGCGGCGGCAAACGCGCCATCGTGCCCCGTCTCGAACGGCACGGACTCCTTCGACTCCCGCAGCGTGAAGTCGGGATGGCGCGCAAGAAACGCCTCGACCTGGTCCGCGTTCTCCTCCGGCTCGTTCGAGCACGTCGAGTAGACGAGCAGCCCGCCCGGCGCAACCTGTCCCGACGCCGCATCAAGAATCTCCGCCTGAAGCTTCACCAGCTCGGACAGCTTCGCCGCGCTCCAGTTCCAGCGCGCGTCCGGCCGCCGCCGGAAGACGCCCGTGTTGGAGCAGGGGGCATCGACGAGGACTTTAGGGAAATAATCGAATGGTCGAATGTTCGAATTGTCGAATGATTGGCAGGGCGCATTCACTTCCCTCATTCGTTCATTCGACCCGATTCGATCATTCGAACATTCGATTATTCGATTATCTCCCCCCACGACCTTGATCGGCAGCTTGAGCCGCGCGACATTCTCCTCCAGCCGCGCGCGGCGGCGGGGATTGACCTCGCGCGCCGTCACGTCCGCGCCACGCCACGCCAGCTGGACGGCCTTGCCGCCCGGCGCCGCGCAGGCATCGAGAATCCGTTCGCCGGGCTGCGGATCGAGGAGATCGACCGCAAGGCGCGTGCCCGGATCCTGCACGATGAACTCGCCGTCCGCGAAGCCGGGGACGTCTGTGACCTTCTTGCCGCGTTCAAGCGCAACGAACGTGCCGTCCCGGCGCGCGAGATAGGTGACGGCCGGCGCGTTGTGCCACGCGGCCAGACGTTCGGCCTCCGCCGCGCCGAAGCGCGCCGTCCAGCGACGGACGAGCGCCGAGGGGAACGTCTCGAGTTCCGTGCCGAGGGCCAACGCGTCGCGCTGGCGAATGAGATTGCGCAGGACGCCGTTGACGACGCGCGCAATGGACGGGTTCTCGCACGCCTTCGCCGCCGCGACCGTCTCGTTGACCGCCGCGAAATCCGGCACGTCGTCCATATACAGGATCTGCGCCGCGCCGACGTAGAGGAGCGCCTCCAGCTCACCCTTGGGCCACTGCTTCACGAGCGTGCCGAGAATGCGCCGCAAGGGGCGAAGTCGGCGAATCACCGTGTAGACAAGGTCCTGCACAAACGCACGGTCGGCCCCGTCCGGCAGAAGCGTCGCAGGGAACTCCTTCGTGACAAGCCAGCGGGCGACGATGAACGCCGCCGCGCGGCGCGCACGTCCGGGCAGATGATCCTTTGCCGAGCCAACGGCTCGCGCCACTCTTGTGGTCTTCCATGGGAAATCCTCCTTCGGGCCGACGAACCTGGCCTTACGAGTCGTTGTGGACGGGATCGGCGCCCGTGTTGCGCAGGTGGCGCTCCAGCTTGCCCAGGAGCCACGTGAACGTCATCACGAGGATGAGGTAGATCGCCGCGACCGTCAGGTAGGGCGTGTAAACCGAATAGGTCTGCGACCGGATGATGTCGCCGCCCTTGGCGAGGTCGCAGAGCGCAATGTAGCCGACGATCGACGTGTCCTTCATGAGGACGATGAACTCGTTGCCGAGCGCAGGGAGGACGTTTCGAATCGCCTGCGGCAGGACGATCCGCAGCATCGTCTTCCAGTAGCCGAGGCCCAGCGCGCGCCCCGCCTCCATCTGGCCGGGGTCGATCGACATGATGCCCGCGCGCAGGATCTCGGCCTGATAGGCCCCCGAATTGATGCCGAACGCGAGAATCGCCACGACCACCTTGTCGAGCGACTGGAGGATGATGAAGTAGCAGATCAGGAGCTGCACGACCATCGGCGTGCCGCGAATGATCGTGAGGTAGACCTTCGCAAGCGCGTTGAGGATGGGAAAGCGCCCGTACTTGTCGTGCGACGAGCGAACGATGGCGACGACAAAGCCAATCAGAAGCCCCAGCGCAATCGCCGTCAGCGCAACTTCGAGCGTAACGCCCAGGCCGTTCCACAAATACTGCCAGCGCCCGTTCTTGACGAAGCAGAGCTGAAAATCGTCAATCAAAGACTGAATCATGTATCAAAGCCACCTAATCATTCACACATCCGAATATTTGACCACTCGGTTACTCGATTATTCGGTCGTTCGTCCATTCGTTCGACCATTCCTTCGACCATTCGGTTACCCGATTACCCAAACATCCAACCACTCGATTATTCGAACATTCGGTTATTCGACCATGCGATCATTCGAACATTCGATTATTCGAACATTCGATCATTTCTCTTTGAGCTTATCCGCCTCAGCCGTGTAGACGGCGACCCACTTCGCGAGCCGTCCGTCGGCCTTCGCCTCGGCAATCGTCTCGTTGATCGCCTTCAGCAGTTCGGGCTGTCCCTTGCGGATCGCGACGGCGTATTCCTCGGACGTGATGAAGCCGGAGAGCGCGAGCTCCGCCTCGCCCTTCACGCAATTCTTCGCCGGGTCGATGTCGGCGATGACGACGTCCACGCGCCCCGCCTTCAAGGCCGCGACGGCCGCCGCCGGCGAGTCGAAGCGCTCCGGCTGCTGCTTGAGCTCGTCCGTCACGAACGCCTCGCTCGTCGTGCCGCTCTGGACGCCGACCTTCTTGCCCTTCGCGTCCGAACCCTTCGCGTAAGGCGTCCCCTTCTTGTAGACGAACACGACGCCCGTCTTCACATAGGGAATCGAGAAGTCGACGTTCTTCTTGCGGTCTTCCGTCACCGTGATGCCCGCCGCCGCGAGGTCGGCCTTGCCGGAGATGACCGTCGGAATGACCGAGTCGAAGTTGACCGACTCGACCTCGAACGGGCGGCCGAGCTTCGCGGCGACCGCCTTGCAGATCTCGACGTCGATGCCGACGATTTCCTGTCCACGCAGGAACTCGTAGGGCGGGAACGTCGCCTCCGTAATCATCTTGAGCGATTCGCCCTTCTCCGAACAGCCCACGAGCATTGAACCGCCCGCGAGCATCGCCGCCACCGCCAGTGCCATCATCAGATTCTTCGTTAGTGTCTTCGTCAGACTCTTCGCCAGTGCCTTCGTCAGGCTCTTCGCTCGTGCCTTCGTCAGATTCTTCATTTTCGTTTTCCTTTTGCTTTTACGGATTTCAGATTTCAAATTTCAGATCTCAAATCAACCGACCGACCACCCAAACGTCCAACCGTCCAAACACGCAAACTCCCAAGCACCCAAATTCCCTCGCACCTAAATGCCCAAGCGCCTAAACGCCCAAAACGCCCAAATGTCAAAACTCCCAGACCTCCAAACATCCAAACGTCTAAACATCCAAGCTTCCAGACCCAAAAACAGTCAAACTCCTACCCCACTTCAATCATTCGGCCATTCAATCACCCGATCATTCGACCATCCTCTCATTCGCCCATTCGATCATTCGACCATTCGATCATTCGACCATTCGATTATTTCTCCACTCTATTTCTTCAACGCATCCGCTTCCTTCGTGTACTGCGCGCGGATGGCGGCCATCTTGCCGCTCGCCTTGAGTTCGGCAATCGTCTCGTTGATCGCCTTCAGGAGTTCGGGACGCCCCTTCTTGATCGCGATGGCGTATTCCTCAAGGTTGATCGGCGTCGGCGCAATCGCGAGCTCGGCCTCGCCGAGGACGCAGTTCTTCGCCGGCTCGACGTCCACGAGCACGCCGTCGCAACGGCCCGCCTTGAGCGCGGCGCACGCCTCGGCGGCGGAGCGGAAGCGCTCGGGCTCCTGCTTGAACTGCTCGATCACGATCGTCTCGGCCGTGTTGCCGCCCTGGACGCCGATGCGCTTGCCCTTGCAGTCGGCCGCCGTGAGGAGCGGCGCGGACTTCTTGTAGATGAGGACGATTTCCGTCTTCGCGTAGACGTCGGAGAAATCGACGTTCTTCTTGCGGTCCTCCGTCACCGTGATGCCGGCGGCCGCGACGTCAGCCTTGCCCGACATGACGGACGGGATGACGGAGTCGAAATCGACGTTCTCGACCGCGAACGTCTTGCCCATCTTCGCGGCGACCGCCTTGCAGATCTCGACGTCGATGCCGACGATTTCCTGTCCGCGCAGGAACTCGTAGGGCGGGAACGTCGCCTCCGTAATCATCTTGAGGGTGTTCGCGTCGTTCTTTGCGCAACCGCAGAGCGTCGCCGCCGCCGCCAGTGCCATCATCAGGTTCTTCGTTAGTGCCATCATCAGGTTCTTCATTTTTGTTTTCCTTTTGCTTTTACAGATTTCAGATCTCAAATTTCAAATCAACCAACCCCATACTCCTCAAAACCGCCACAAACCCCAAGACTCCCAAGCTTCCAAACAACTAAACTCCCAAACCACCAAACAGCCAAACCATTCGATCATTCGAACATTCGACCATTCGATTATTTCCCCATCTATTTCTCGAACTGCCGCCGCTTGTGCGCTATCGCGTCGTCGCCGATCTTCGTCTCCGGCCCGGTCATGACGAGCTGGAGGAAGAAGAGCGTGACGAGCATGAGGCCAATCGCAAGCGGCAGGGCCACCCAGGCCGAGCCGACGAACGGCGCGACGATGTACGCGACGAACGAGACGCCCGCCACCAGAAGCGCGTAGGGAAGCTGCGTGTTCACGTGCACGATGTGGTTACACTGCGCACCGGCCGACGCCATGATCGTCGTGTCGGAAATCGGCGAGCAGTGGTCACCGCACACCGCGCCCGCCATGCAGGCCGAGACGGCGATGATCGTCATCGAGCAGTCCGGAATCGCCGCGAGGACGATCGGGATCAGGATGCCGAACGTGCCCCAGCTCGTGCCCGTCGAGAACGCGAGGATGACCGCGATGACGAAGATGATCGCCGGCAGGAAGTTGTAGAGGCCCGCCGCCGGCCCGTTGATGAGGTCGGAGATGAACACCTTCGCGCCCAGCGCGTCCGTCATGCCCTTGAGCGTCCACGCGCAGCAGAGGATCATGATCGCCGGCACCATCGCCTTGAAGCCCTCCGGGAAGCCGTCCATGCAGTCGCGGAACGAGATGACGCGGCGGCAGACGTAGAAGACGACCGCGAAGACGAGCGCGACAATCGAACCGAGCGTCAGTCCGACCGAGGCGTCGGAATTCGAGAACGCCACCATGAAGTTGCGGTAGGCCTCGCCCTCGGCGAAGAAGCCGCCCGAATAGATCATGCCGACGACGCACGCGGCGATCAGCACGAGGACTGGGATGACGAGGTCGATCACACGGCCCCGGTCGTTCTTCGTGAGCACTTCCGTCGCTGTCTCCAGCGCACCGAGGTCTGGCTCCCCGGCGGCGACCGCCTCCTCGTGGCGGCGCATCGGGCCGAAGTCGAACTTCATGAGCGCGAGCGCGAACATCGTGATGATCGTCAGAATTGCATAGAAGTTGTAGGGAATCGCGGCAATGAAGAGCGAGAAGCCGCTCTCCGCGCCCGCGCCCTTCGCGAAGCCGGCGACAGCCGCCGCCCAGCTCGAGATCGGCGCGATGATGCAGATCGGCGCCGCCGTCGCGTCGATGAGGTACGAGAGCTTCGCGGCCGAAACCTTCTTCGCCTTCGTGACCGGGTGCATGACCGAGCCGACCGTCAGGCAGTTGAAGTAGTCGTCGACGAAGATGAGCATACCGAGGACGATCGTCGCGATCTGCGCGCCGACGCGGCTCCTGATGTGCATCTGCGCCCAGCGACCGAACGCCGCCGAGGCTCCCGTCTTGTTCATCATCGCGACGAGCGCGCCGAGAAGGACGAGGAAGATGAGAATGCCGACGTTGTAGGCGTCAGCGACCTTCGCGATGAACCCGGCCTGCACGACATGCGTGATCGCCGTCTCGAACATCCCGACGAACCCGTCCGCCTTAAAGGCATAGAGGACGCCGCCCGAGACGATGCCGAGGAAGAGCGACGAGTAGACCTCCTTCGTGACGAGCGCGAGCACGATCGCGAGAAGCGGCGGGAAAATCGCCCACCACGTCCCGAACAGCGGCTCCGTCTCGCGCACCGTCTTCAGGGCCTGCGCCTCGTGCGACTTGAATTCCGAATCGGTCTGCACATTGTCGGCATACGCCTCGACGTAGGCCTTCGCGTCCTCGGCCTTCGCCAGCTCGTAGGTCTTCGCGGCATCGCCCTCGCCGACGACGACTTTCGATTCTTGGGCGACCGAAAGGCCGCAGCACAGGGCGACAAGCGCCGCACAGCAGAGGAGTTTTCGTTTCATAGATTTGCGTATTATAGCAAAAAGTGCCGTTAGCCCGCGCACATCCCCTTGAGCGCCGCCCGATAGGATTCGCGATCGGGCGCGGCCGCCGGCGCGCTCTTGCCCAGGGCCGACAGCGTCGGCACGCCCTCGGGCGAGCCAAGCAGCCAGGCGTCAAGCCCGCACAGGAGCGCGTCCGCCTGCTGCAGCAGATGCTGCGCGTGCGACAGCCCGTCCAGCGCGCCGCATCCCTGCAGGATGTCCCGGACGCGCTGGGCGTCCGCCTCGGACAACGCGCCGCGCGCAACCGCCGCCTGCGCCTCCAGCAGAAGGCCCAGCGAAACGCCGTAGCCGTGCGGCTGCTTGTAGCCGCTGAGGGACTCGAACCGGTTCGCCGCCCACAGCGCAAGGTCGCTGCCGCCCTTCTTCGCCCGCGTCGCCAGAACGGCCTGCACCACCTCGTCCAGAATCCCCGGCCGATGCGCCGCATAGTCCGGCAGCAGCTTCTCCAGCTTCTTCAGGAGCGTCGCGTCCATCGCGACCGCGAGCCGCGCCGCTTCGCCCAAGCCGCTGCGCCAGACGCCGTCCAGCACCGTCGCCGCAAACGTCGGATCGACCACGACGGCCTTCGGCACCGAGGCGACGCGCAAGGCGTCCTTGACCGAGGCGAGATTGACGGACGCCCGGTCGGCGAACGCCGCGCCCATCATGGACAGCGGCGTCGTCGGCAGGCGCACGATCTGCACGCCGCCGCGCGTCTGGGCCGCCGCGTACCCCGCGATGTCCAGAAGCGTCCCGCCGCCCAGCGCGAGAACGACGTCGTCGCGCCCGAGCTTCGCGTCGAGAATCGCCGTGGCGAGCGTCTGCACGCTCTGGAGCCCGTCGGACTTGATCTTCTCGCCGCCGCTGATCACGACGGGACTGCCCGCAAGCGTGATGCCGTGCGCCTGCACGTAGCGTCCGATCTTCGTGCCAAGGCCCGCCGTCCGCTGGACGACGTTCAAGTCCGCAACCAAAAGGACGCGCGACACGCCGGAAAGGATGTCGGCCAGGACGGGGGAGTCCCCGAAGACGTCCGAGACAAGTTCAACAGGATAGCTGGAGGAGTTCTTCCGCATGTTTTCTGACAACGCTTGTGAGTTTCTCGCCGCCAAGCATCCGCGCGATCTCCGAGACGCGCGCGTCGCCCGCGACGGGTGAAAGTGATGTGCGCGTCCGACCGCCCGAAACGGACTTCGAGACGACGAAATGCCGCGCGCCGTAGACGGCAGACTGCGGCAGGTGCGTGATGGCGATGACCTGATGCGCGCGCGCAACCGCCCGCATCTTCTCCCCGACGACACGCCCGACCTCGCCGCCGATGTTCGCGTCAATCTCGTCAAAAACGAGGGTTTGGGGCGTCGTGTGGTTTGGAGGTTTGGGGGTTTGGACGTTGGGGCGTTTGGAGGTTGGGGAGGTCGTGACGACCTTGAGCGCGAGCATGACGCGGGCAATCTCGCCCGAGCTCGCAATGGCCGCCAGCGGGCGCGCCGCCTCGCCGGGGTTCGGCTCAAACATGAAGACGACGCGGTCACAGCCGTGCGCATCCGGCGTCTGCGGCTCCAGCGCCACGGCGAACTTCGCCTGCCGGAAGCCGAGGTCCTTCAACTCCTGCGTGACGGCCTTCGCGAGTTTCTCGCCCGCCGCCGCGCGCGCCCGCGTCAGCTTCTCGCCAACCGCGCGCAATTCCCGCTCGGCCGCCGCGCGCGCCGCCTCCAGTTCGGACAGCCGCGCATCGCGGTTCTCGATCGCCTCCAGCCGCGCCTTCTTCTCCGTCCGCAGCGCAAGGAGCCGCGCCACGCTCTCGGCGCGATACTTGCGCTTCAGGCGGTTGACGAGCGTCAGCCGCGCGTCCAGCGCCGCGAAATCCTCTTCGCCGACGTCCAGCGCGGACGCGGCATCGGCAATCGACCGCGAAAGCTCCTGCACCCGGACGGCAATCTCGTCCGCCTCGGACGCCCAGGCCTCCGCCGCCGGCAGGTGCCGGGCCATCGCGCGAAACTTCGGCTGAAGCGCAGCCAGGATCTCCGAGACGCCCCGATCGCCGCCCAGCGCCTCCGTCAGCGCATTGGCGTCCTCGACGGCTTCCTCGGCGTGCGCAGCCCGCGCGTGCCGCTCGGCGACCGTCTCGTCCTCCTCCGTCAGCGCCGCGCCCGCCAGCTCGTCGACCTGAAAGCGCAGCATGTCCGCTTCGTCTTCGTCGCCAAGGCCTTGGATCGCCGCGATCTCCGCCAGCACGGCCGAGTAGTCGCGCCAGCGCACCGCGTAGGCCTCGGCCAGAGGCCCGACCTTGCCCTGCGCATCCAGCAGCTCGCGCTGGAAGGCCTCCTCGACGAGCCGCTGGTTCGCCGTCGGCCCATGGATGTCAACCAGCGTCCGCCCCAGTTCCTTCAATTCGGCGACGGACACGCTCTCGTCGTTGACCCAAGCCCGCGAACGGCCCTCGCGCGTCACCGTGCGGCGGATGACCAGATCGCCGAAGTCGGCCTCGACTTCGGCCTCCTTCGCGCCGTCCCGCACGACCGACGCCTCCGCCCGGCCGCCGAGCGCCAGCTCAAGCGCGCCCATCAGGACGGACTTGCCCGCGCCCGTCTCGCCCGTGATGACGTTGAGGGCAGGGTCGAACGCGACCTCGACCTTCTCGACGACCGCGAGATTCCTGACTGTGAGACGGTTCAGCACCTCATCTTCTCCGCAGACCGCGCCGGCGGACACGACAAGCCCCCCGGCGCACGCGACCCATCAGCGTTCCGCCGCCTGCGCCGCCGCGATCTTCTGGACGAGCGACGCCTGGAGCGTCGCGAACTCCGGCGCGTCCATCGCCTTGTCGTTCCAGTCGATGAACGTCTGCTGGAGGTCCATGAAGAACGCGCGCACCTGGGTCTTCTCCGTGAAGGAATAGGTCGCCAGCAACGCCTTCTCGACGACGTCGAACATGACCTTCTGCCGCGCGACGGGCGTCGTCGCGTCCGCCTCGCTGAAGGCGTTCTGCTGCAGGTACACCGCGTCGAGGAACTCGGCCTTCAGGTACGTCGTGAAGTCCTCGAGCGACGTGCCCTCCTCGCCGACGACCTTCATCATCTGGCCGACCTCGCTGCCCTTGCGCAGAATCGCGCGGGCGCGCTCGACGCGGTCCTGCTCGATGACCGAGTTGTAGTGGCTCCAGGAGTCGAGCGGATCGATCGCGGGATAGCGGCGCGCGTCCGACCGCGCGCGGGAGAGGCCATGAAAGCCGCCGACGACCTTCAGCGTCGCCTGCGTGACGGGCTCGTCGAAGTTGCCGCCCGCAGGATCCCAAGTGTTTACGGAAGAATCGAAAGCTCTGCCGCCGATCGTGACCGAGCCAGTCGCCCCGTTGCGGAGACGCACGCGACCCGCGCGCTCGTAGAACGCCGCGATGCGCGACTCGAGGTAGGCCGGGAACGCCTCTTCGCCCGGAATCTCCTCCAGTCGGCCCGAAAGCTCGCGCATCGCCTGCGCCCAGCGCGACGTCGAGTCGGCGAGGACGAGGACGTTGAGCCCCATCTGGCGGAAGTACTCCGCGAGCGTGACGGCCGTGTAGACGGACGCCTCGCGCGACGCGACCGGCATCGACGACGTGTTGCAGATGATGATCGTGCGCTTCATGAGCGACTGGCCCGTCTTCGGGTCCACGATCTCCGGAAACTCCTTCAGCGTCTCGACGACTTCGCCCGCGCGCTCGCCGCACGCGGCGGAGATGACGACGTCGACCTTCGCATAGCGCGCCGTCGTCTGCTGGAGAACCGTCTTGCCCGCGCCGAACGGGCCGGGAATGCAGTATGTGCCGCCGACCGCGACGGGGAAGAACGTGTCGATCGTGCGCACCGTCGTCTCCAGCGTCTCCTCCGGCGCCAGACGCTCCGTGAAGCACTTGATCGGCACCTTCACCGGCCAGCGCTGGAGCATGGTGACGGGGAGGGCCTGGGCGTTTGGATGTTTGGATGTTTGGACGGTTGGATGTTCGGACGAGTCGGGGAGAAGCTCGGCGATCGTCTCCGTCACGGTGTAGTCGCCGGCGGGCGCAACCGACTTCACGGTGTACGTGCCGCGAAAGGCGAACGGCACCATGATCTTGTGGCCCGGCATCGTCTTGTTGTCGAAGATGCCCTCCGTCACCCAGCCGAGGAAATCGCCCGCGCGGACACGGTCGCCGGCTTTCGCGAGCGGATGGAAATCCCACTTGCGGTCACGCGGCAGCCCCGGCAGGTAGAGCCCGCGCTGGAGGAAGAACGCCGCGTCCTTCGAGATCTTGCCGGCCTCGTTCGCCAGGTCGGCCAACGGATTCTGGAGTCCGTCATAGACCTGCGCCAGCATGCCCGGCCCGAGTTCCGCCGCAAGGAGCTCGCCCGTGAACTCGACGTCCGTGCCGACCGTGAGGTCGGTCGTCGACTCGAAGACCTGGAGGTCGCATTTCTCGCCGCGCACGCGCACGATCTCGGCCATGAGCCGCTTGTCGCCCAGCTTCGCGTAGCCGACCTCGTTCTGCGCCACCGCCCCGTCGAAGCGGACGGTAATCATGTTGCCGTTGACACCCGTGATTTTGCCTGTAGTCATAAGGAGTTACCTGTAAGTTAAATTCGTCATCTTGACTTGAGGGACACGAGCGGCGCGAGGGACAAGAACCTCACGTCTCTCACGCCTCTCAAGTCCCTCATGTCACAATCGCTCATCTGGTCCCCTCGATTCGCGTCTCGGCAGTCAGCCGGTCGAACGCGGCGTTGCCGGCCTCGGACGAGATGCGCGCGCGCTTGAGCGCGATCTTGAGGCGAACCGCATACGTCGCGAGCGCGCCCGCGCCCAGCGGATTGGCCGGCGGCGTCAGCTCGCCCGCCGCATCCCACCAGACGCGGTCAAGCAGCTCGTCGCGCTTCAGCACGTCCTTCTCCTGGAAGCACGCCAGCACGCGGTTCTTCCAGTAGAGCGAGCAGCCGTCCGCCGCATGGCGGTACTTCTCGCCGCCGCCGCGCGCCTCGGCCATCGCGTTGCGGAGCTGCGTCTCGAGATCCGTCCACGCGGGCGGCAGCGCGACGTCGGCCCGCGCCGCGAACGCCTCCCACGTGAGCGCGGGCGGTTCGCCGAAGCGCAGGGCCGGAAGGCTCGCGACGATGTAGTCGGTGCTCATTTGAGAAGCGCGGCGAGATCGGGCCGCAGACGCTTGGCCAGTTCCGCCGCGATCACCTCGCCCGTGTAGGCGTGTTCGACGCGCCCGCCGTCGAGGCGGACGGAGAAGCCCGTGCCGAGCGCCTCGTCCGTCACGAGCGTGAAGTCCTTGAGCGCGGCGGCCTGGGCCTTGAGCGCGGCGGCAAGCTTCGCGCCCGCGACGACTTCGCCAGGCCCCGTCAGGTCGCGGATCGCGGCGGCGACGAGTCCGACGGCGACGGCGTCATCCGCCAGCGCAGCCTCGACGTCCTTCGCGAGCAGCCCCTCCAAGAGCCGCGTCACCGATTCCCGAACGCCCAGGACGACGTCGCGCGCGGCCTGCTTCACCGTCTCGGCGGCGCGGACCTGATAGTCGGCGGCCGCCTTCTCGGCGGCGGCCTTCGCCTGCGCGGCGGCGGACTCGGCCGCCTTCACGAGCGCGTCGGCCTTCGCCTTCGCGTCGCCGACAATGCGCACGGCTTCGGCGTTCGCCTTCTCGACGCCGTCGCGGTTGATTTTCTCCAGCAGTCCCTGCAGATCTTCCATGTGCGAAAACTCCCGTTTTAAATGAGTGCGATTATATCTTTTTGCCGTCGCGCGGTCAAGGGCGCCATTTGCGGCAGGACATCAGTTGCGACCGTGCTAGACGGCGGCGATCGAAAGGTTCTGGAGCGCGGCGATGCGGTCTTCGAGCGCAGGGTGCGTCGACCAGATCGACGACTTCTTCCCCTCGGCAATGCCCATCGCCTTGAGCGAATCCGGCAGGACGCCCGGCTGGAGGTTGCCGAGGCGGCGCAGCGCCGCGATCATCGGCGACGGCGAGCCCAGGAGACGCGCCGAACCGGCATCCGCCGCGTATTCGCGCTTGCGCGAGAACCAAAAGACGACGAGCGACGCGAGGACGCCGAGCGCGAGCTGCAGCACCATCACGAGGAGGAAGTAGAGCCCACCGCCGTCGCGCCGGCGCTCGCCCTCCCCCTTCCCGGCATTCGCGAGGATGGACGCGAGAACGCGCGAGACGACGATCACGAAGGCGTTGAGGACGCCCTGCACGAGCGTGAGCGTCACCATGTCGCCGTTCGCCACATGGCTCATCTCGTGGCCGAGAACGGCGCGCAGCTCCTCCCTCGACATCTGCCCCATGATGTCCGTCGAGACGGCGACGAGGGCGTGGTTGCGGAACGCGCCCGTCGCAAAGGCGTTCGCCGCGCCCGGATAGATCGCGACCTCCGGCATGGCCACGCCCGCGCGGCGCGCGAGGTCTTCGACCGTCGCGACGAGCCAGCGCTCGGGCTCTCCCTCGGTGCCGTCGATCGTCCGCGCGCCGCACGCCATCTTTGCCATCGGTTTCGAGAGCAAAAGCGAGATGAACGCGCCCACCATGCCGTAGACGAACGCGAAGATGAGGAGATTCGCCCATTCCGGCCCGACGAGCTGGGCGACGGACGTGCCGAGGACGGCGCAGAGGAGATTCGCGATGACGCCCAGCGCAAGCATCACGGCGAGGTTCGTGACCAAGAAAAGAACAATGCGTTTCATGACGGGAATTATATCAAAATTACGGAACTGCGCGGACACAGACCAACCGATTCGCGGCCGCGCAAATTTTTTTACGAGACCCCCTTGCACACAGTACGCGGAATATGATATACTACGCACCGTTTTCGCGACGCGAGGATAACTCAGTTGGTAGAGTGCCACCTTGCCAAGGTGGTTGTCGCGGGTTCGAGTCCCGTTCCTCGCTCCAACGGAAGCCAAGGTGAGATGGGGGCGTAGCTCAGCTGGTAGAGCAAGTGACTCTTAATCACTGGGTCCAGGGTTCGAATCCCTGCGCCCCTACCATCTCCGACCTTGACCGACGCACATGTGGCTAGGTAGCTCAGTTGGTAGAGCAACGGACTGAAAATCCGTGTGTCGCCGG
>OIYX01000132.1_pt1 | contig 25611 bp, 25 predicted proteins | sample 1588431 | NCBI WGS metagenome assembly OIYX01 (sample SAMN03283241) | human gut metagenome | biome: human-associated habitat; material: feces | host: Homo sapiens | place: Peru | collected 2012
GTGCGCCGCTTCATCGGAAGCTGCCCGCCGTTTTGCATTGCCCGCTCTACATCCCATTCCTCATCAAAATCATAGAGCAGCGGGCTGTTGCCCAGCTCGTCTTGATCGAATGGGCTGCGTCGTTTTTTCTCATCCATGGTTTTGGCCTCCTTTTCGGGTTAATCCTTCAAAAGACGTTTCCGCGCGATGTTGATCGTGCCCTCCGTCATATGATTGATCCAAGTCAGGCTCTTGCCGCAGCCATAGGCCACGCAGGAATCTGCGTCGTCGGCCAGCATACAGGGGATCGACGTGCGCTGCTCGAGCAGCTTGTCCATGCCCCAGATCTGGCTGCCGCCGCCGGTCAGGACAATGCCGTTCTGGGCAATGTCCGAGACAAGCTCCGGCGTCGTCTGCTCGAGCACCTCGAGCACCTTGTCGCAGATCATGCGCGCAGGGCGCTTGAGCGCCTCGCGCATATCCTCGCCCGTCAGCTCCAGCTCGCGGGCAAGGCCGGTCTTGACGTCGCGCCCCTTGACCGTGGTCTTCGCCGGCTCCGGCCGGTCGATCACGCAGCCGACGGCGAGCTTCGCGTCCTCGGCGGTGTTCTGGCCGATCACAAGGCCGTAGTTACGGCGCACATAGCGAATGATCGCGTTGTCAAACTCGATGCCCGCGATCTTCAGCGAGGCGGAGTTGGCGATGCCGTTCATGGAGACCACGCCGATGTCCGTCGTGCCGCCGCCGATGTCGACGACCATGTGCCCCTCGGGCGCGGTGATGTCGAGCTGAGCGCCCAGCGCCGCGGCAAGCGGCTCCTCGATCAGGTAAACACGGCGCGCGCCGGCCTCCATCGCCACGGAGATGACCGCGCGCTCCTCGACCTCGGTGATGCCGCTCGGAACACTGACGATCATGCGCGGCTTGATGACCGCGTGCTTCACGATGCGCGCGACCATCTCGGTGAGCATCTTTGAGGTCAGCTCATAGTCGGAAATGACGCCGTTTTGCAGCGGGTGCACGGCTGCGACGTTGCCGGGCGTTCTGCCGAGCATGTTGCGCGCCTCCGCGCCGACGCGAAGCACCTTCCCGTTGTTTTTGTCGACGGCGATCACGGCCGGCTCACGCAGGACGATGCCCTTCCCGGCAGAATAGATCAGGATGTTCGAGCTGCCGAGATCAATGCCCAGATCTCTGGAAAACAAATTCATACTGTCACCTACTGTTCCTTTGTCTCGTCGCGGCGAGGGTCGCGCAGCATACCGCGGACGCGCCCGCAAACCGCAGGGTCTGCGCCGCCTCGGAGAGCGTCGCGCCCGTGGTAATCAAATCGTCGATCAGCAGCACCCGCTTGCCGGAGAGCTGCTCCGGATGCAGGGCGCGATACACATTTTTCACATTGCCTCTGCGCTCTGAGGCGGAGCGCAGGCCGGACTGCGCCGGAATGTCGCGCACCTTGCGCAGCGTCTGCACGCAGGGCACGCCCAGCTCCCCGGCGGTCGCCCGAGCAAGCAGAAGCGTCTGGTCATAGCCGCGTTTGCGGCGGCGCCGGTCGGAGATCGGCACATAGGTCAGAACGTCGAAGTCGAACCCCTGCCGCAGGAGCGCCATGGCGAGCAGACGCCCGTAGCAGGCGGCGTAGCCCTGCATCCCGTCAAATTTGAAGCGCTTGAAGGAGGCGGCCACATCGTCCTCATAGTAGACCGCCGAGCAGCAGACGGTGAACGCCGGCTCACCCCGGCGCGCAGGCGGCGCATCGCCGGAGAGATAGCGCTCGCGGCACGCGTGGCAAAGCTCCGTCTCGTTGTCGGGAAGGAGGCTCCTGCAAAACACGCATTTCGGCGGGAAAAGCAGATCAAGCAGCCGTCTGACCGGCCGAATCACGGCGCGCCCTCCGCCAAGCGGAAGCGCAGGCCGCTGTAGCGGCGGTTGCGGCGGTTATTATGGGTCATTTGCGCAACGACCTCCTCGTTGCCGACGAGGATCAGGAGCTGCCGCGCGCGGGTGATGGCCGTGTAGAGCACGCCGCGCGTCAGGAGCATCGGCGCCCCGGCAAACGGAACGAAGATCACGGCGCGGTATTCGCTGCCCTGACTCTTGTGGGCGGTAATGGCGTAGGCCAACTCCAGCTCGGGCAGCATGTCCGAGTCATAGGTCGCCTCGCGGTCGTCGAACCGCAGCAGGAGCTGATCCTCGCGCGGGTCGATGGAGACGATCACGCCGATGTCCCCGTTAAAAATGCCGGTGCCAACCGTTCCGTCTGGCTTTTTCCATAGTATATCATAATTATTGCGAATTTGCATCACCCGATCGCCCTCTCGGAAGCAAATTTCGCCGCAAATTTTCTCTTTTTTGGTCGGATGCGGCGGATTGAGCGCCGCTTGCAGCGCGCGGTTGAGGCTGAACGTGCCCGTCTCGCCCTTGCGCGTGGGGCTGATGACTTGGATCTCGGACGGCGGGATCTTCATATTACGCGGCAGTCTCTCGGCGCACAGCTCCGTGACCGTCTGCACGACCGAGGCTGCCGTGCGCCGACGCAGGAAGAAGAAATCGCGGTCGTTCGCCGTCAGCACAGGCAGCTCGCCGCGGTTGACGGCATGCGCGTTCATCACGATGAGGCTCTGCTGCGCCTGCCGGAAGATCTCCGTCAGCGCCACGGTGCGCACGCGCCCGCTGCGGATCAGATCGGAAAACAGATTTCCCGCGCCGACGCTCGGGAGCTGGTCTGCGTCGCCGACCAGAATCAGCCGCGCCTGCTCCGGAAGCGCCAAAAGCAGGCTGTGCATGAGCAGCACGTCGACCATCGACGTTTCGTCGACGATCAGCGCATCGCACGCAAGCGGATTGTCCTCGTCGCGCGTGAAATACATTTCCCCCGTCTCCGGTGAGATCTGCGCCTCGAGCAGGCGGTGAATCGTCGAGGCCTCGCTTCCGGTCAGTTCGGACAGACGCTTGGCCGCGCGGCCGGTCGGCGCAGCCAGAAGGGTCTTGAGCCCCTTTTGCTCAAAAAGCCGCAGGATCCCGGCCAAGGTCGTCGTCTTACCGGTGCCGGGGCCGCCGGTCAGGATCAGCAGGCGCCCCTGCGCCGCAGCAACGATCGCCTCGCGCTGCAGAGCGGCATAGGCAAGCCCTTGCTGGCGCTCGATCCGATCCAGCTCGCGCTCCAGCCCCTTCGGCGGCGCAGCCTGCGCGGCCGCCATTTGCAGCACGCGGTGCGTGATGTAGGTCTCCGCCTCGTGATATTCCGGCAGATAGACCGCCGTCAGTCCTGCGACTGTGTCCAGCTCGACCTGCCCGAGCGCCTGAAGCCGATCAAGCGCCGCCTCGACGGACGCGCCATCCAGCTCCAGCATGGCGGCCGTAGCCGCCGCAAGCTTATCCAGCGGCAGGAACGTGTGGCCGTTGTTGAGGTTGTGGCGCAGCTCAAAAATCGTCCCGGCCTCCACACGGCGGTCGTCGCCGCCGTCAAGCCCCAGCTCGAGCGCCAGCGTGTCCGCGCCGGTGAAGGAGGCGCCGAACTGCGGCTGCGCCAGCAGATAGGGATTCTCGTGCACCAGCTCCATAGCTCGCTCGCCATAGACGCGGTAGACGCGCACGGCGACCTCCGGCGGGATATGGTAGGTCGTTAAAAACTCGATCAGGCGACGAATCCCGACCTGTTTCCGGAAGGATCGCCCCATTTCGAGCGCTTTTTTCTTTGAAATGCCGTCCAGCTCCGCCAGACGCTCCGGCTCGGTGTCGAGGATGCGCAGGGCGCTGTCTCCGAAGCGCTTGACGATCTTCTCGGCCGTGCGCGGGCCAATGCCGCGAACCGCCCTCGAGGAAAGATAGGCAAGGATCTGGTTGGTCGTATCCGGCAGGAGGCGCTCCAAAAACTCCGCCTCAAACTGTCGGCCGTAGCTGCTGTGGGTGCTCCAGCGGCCGGTCACGATCAGGCGTTCGCCCGCGACGGCCACCGGAATGATCCCCACGACGGTGATCAGGGAGCCCTCCTCGCTTGCCAGCTTGACGACCGCATAGCCGTTCTCCTGATTTTGAAAAACCACGGCGGCAATCGTTCCGCTGATGAGTTCCTGTTCCAAGTTGTTCAAGCTCCGTTTCCGTCCGAAAACCGCTCAGGCGGTCTCGTCCTTCATCATTTGGGTCATGTATTGGCAAAGCTGCTCCGGTGCGCAGAGCACCGCGCTCTGCCGCCGCAGAAGGATCTGCGCTGCGATCTGCGACTCGGCGTCCATGCCGCAGTCGACAAAGATCAGACGTCCGCGCAGATCGCCGTCGCACCGCCGCCGCAGGGCGGCGCGAAGCACGGCCGCCGCATTACCGCCGCGCAGGGGGATCACATGGACGCAGTGCCTCGGCATCGGCGTCAGAAGCGCCTGAAAGCCAAGCCACAGCAGCAGGAGCAGGCCAAGCGCGGCGAGCGAAGCAAGCAATAGATTCGTAAGCACAGTCATCACCTCATAGCCATTGTATGAGCGTGAGACGGATTTGTACCGAAACGGCGGCAATTTCGCGGCGCATCCGATGATACCAGTCTATTTTACAACAAAATTCGCGCAGATGCAACGGGGAATTCAAATTCCGAGCACCAGAAGGCAAAAAACGACGTTCAAGCCAAACACCACGAGCGCGACGATCGTCCACGGGGCGGAGAAATAGGCCTTTTTCCAGAGCTTGAGCGGGCGTTCCTGCCGCAGATAGGCGGAAATATTCCGGTGCTTGACGATCAGCAAAATGATCGAGGCCAGCATCGGCAGATAAAACACCGCCAAAATCGTGAAGAGCTGCCACAGCGTGTTCATGGATTGCATCAGCGCGCTCAGGCCATAGGCCAGAAGCGAGTTATTCAGAAAATGCAGAAGCATCGCCCAGACAATGGAATATTCCAGCGTGACATAGGCCGCCAGCAGACCGAAGCAGAAGGCAAAAATGCCCTGAGTCTGATTGCCGTGCATCAGCGCAAAAAACATAGCGGATGTAAAGATAGCCAGACGGCGGCCATAGGGCTGCGCCGTGCGCAGGAGCAGCCCGCGAAACAGAATCTCCTCCCCGATCGGCGCAAGCACCGCCGTATAGACGATCATCTGCCAGCTTGTTTCCGGCTCAACGGCGGCGCTGCCGTCGCCGAAAAGCGAGGTGATCGGCCGCAGTATCCGCTGCACAACGTCGGACGCACCCTGAATGCCGAGCAGCAGCAGCACCCACAGAAGCACAAGTCCGAGGGACGGACTGCCCCGCTTGGCAAAGACGTGCGTGCGGTAATAGCGCGGCTTTTTCCAGATCAAAACGAGCAGCGGCGAGAGAATGCCGAACAGCAGGTAGCCGTAGCCCATGGCCGTCTCGAGCTCCGACGCGGCAAAGCCGATCAGCATCGCGCTGATCTGAATGACGAGCATACACAGATGCCACAGCATCATCACGCCGTTGGCGTTTCCCAGTCGGCGGCGCGCGAGCTTCAGCGCGCGGCGCTGCTCCCATTCGGCGCTTCGGCTCTCGAGCATTCCGGCATCAAGCAGACAGCGCTCCGGCCTTGGGGCGGGCCATGCCCAGACGGGTATCCTGCTCCAGTCGATCATGCACGTCGGCGCAAAATTCCGATTCTCGTTCATTCGGAAGCCTCCTCGTTGTTTATTTTGTTCAACACGGCCTCGGCGCAGAGCATTCCGTCGACGGCGGCGCTCATGATGCCGCCCGCGTAGCCCGCGCCCTCCCCGCAGGGGAAAAGCCCGCGCAGAGCGGCCTGCATCGTCTCGTCGCGCACAATGCGCACCGGCGAGGAGCTGCGCGTCTCCGGCGCGGTCAGAACCGCATCCGGCGCGGCAAAGCCACGCAGCCGCCCGTCCAATGCCGGGAGCGCCTGCTCGAGCGTGTCGGTGATGCATTTCGGCAAAACGTCGTGCAGGTCGCAGAGTGTGACGCCCGGCCGATAGCTCGGGCGCACCGCGCCCAGACGCTCGGACGGCACCCGCTTCAGAAAATCCACCACGGTCTGCGCCGGGGCGCGATAGTCCGACCCACCGGCGGCGAAGGCGCGCCGCTCCAGCTCCTCCTGCCACTGCATCCCGCCGAACGCGCCCGGATACGGAAAATGCTCCGGCGTCAGCGTGACCAAAAGCGCCGCATTGGCGTTCTCGCCCTCGCGCGCCGCATTGCTCATGCCGTTTGTCACAACGCCGCCGAGCTGCGACGCCGCCGCGACCACGTGGCCGCCGGGGCACATGCAGAAGGTATAGGCCGACGAGCCGTCCGGCAGACGGACGTTGAGCTTGTAATCCGCAGGCGGCACGGACTCCGGCCGCGTCGCACCGTATTGCGCCTCGTCGATGTCCGCCTGACGCTGCTCGATGCGCACACCCATGGAAAACGCCTTCGGCTCCATTGCGATGCCCTCGGCGGCAAGCGCCCGCAGCGTGTCGCGCGCACTGTGCCCGACGGCAAGGATGACCGATCGGCAGGCAAGCCGCCGTTCCTCTCCGCGGCAGACATAGCGCACCGCCGCGACCTCGCCGTTTTCCCGTTCAATACCGATCAGCCTTGCGCCGAAGCGCACCTCGCCGCCGAGCCGCTCGACCGTCCCGCGAAGCCGCTGGACGACCGAGAAAAGCACATCCGTGCCGATATGCGGCTTGGCGTCATAGAGGATCTCCTCCTGCGCGCCATGCTTGACAAATTGTTGCAGCACCCAGCGGGAGCGCACGTTTTTCGTGCCCGTGTTGAGCTTGCCGTCTGAGAATGTGCCCGCCCCGCCCTCGCCGAACTGAACGTTCGACTCCGGGTCGAGCGGCGCGCCGTTCCAGAACGCCTCGACCTTGGCGCGGCGCTCCGGCGCAGCCTCTCCGCGCTCGAGCACGATCGGCCGCAGGCCGGCCTTGGCAAGCACCAGCGCGGCAAACATGCCCGCAGGGCCGAAGCCGACCACGACCGGCCGCTCGCTGCTTCGGCAGGCGGGGATCTGATAATAATAAGGGGTCTCGCGCGTGATCCTGCGGTCGCGGCAGCGGCGCAGAACGGCGCTCTCGCCGGCGCGCAGGGTCACGTCAAGCGTGTAGACCCACAGCAGCTCCGGCTTTTTTCTCGCATCGAGCGAGCGCCGGAAAATTTCAAGGGAGGCGATCTCGGACGTGTGGACATGCAGCGCCTGCGCCGCAAGATACAGCAGAGCCGTCGGCTCCTGCCCGACCGGGATCGTCAGATCACGAATACGAATCATAGCTCACTCCAGCAATTTTCCCGCAAGGCGCCCGCTGGCCCACGCCCATTGCAGGTTATAGCCGCCGCAGTCGCCGTCGACGTCCAGCACCTCCCCGGCGGCATACAGGCCGGGGCAGAGACGGCTTTGCAGCGTTTGAGGGTCAAACTCCGCCGTGCGGATGCCGCCGGCCGTCACCTGCGCCGCATCCATCCCCATTACGCCCTCAACGCGTAGGGAGAAGCGCTTCACGGCGCGGCAGATACGCGGCAGATCGTCCACGCTCGCGCAGCTCTGCTCGAAGCGATAGCCGCAGGCGCGCAGCACGCTGCGGCCGAGGCGGTTATGCAGCACACCGGTCAGCAGCTCCTCGGCCGGAAGCGCCGGAAGCGCCGCGCAGCGCGCCCTCAGAAGCGCAAGCAGCTCCTCCTCAGAGAGCACAGGCAGCAGGTCGAGCGTCAGCTCTCCCCCGCCGCAGACGGAAATGCTCCGAGAAAGCTCGAAGATCACGGGGCCGCTGACGCCATATTCGGTGAATTGCAGCTCCCCGCGGCGCACCTCGCGCCCGTAGCGCACCTCGGCGTCGCAGCGCACGCCCTTGAGCGAGCGGACGAAGCCCGTCTCCGTGCGCACCTGAACGAGCGCGGGATAAAGCCGCGTGCGCCGATGCCCGAGCCCCTGAAGCAGCCGGTAGCCAAGGTCGACGCCGCCGAGCTTGGTCCCGGCGAGGCCGCCGGCGCAAACGATCGCGCAGTCGGCGCGGAAGGTGGTCTCGGCCGTGTCTGCGGCGAAGCCCGCCGAATCCCGCCGCAGAGAGAGCACCTCACTGGCGGTGCGCACCGTGACATTCGGGCGCTGGCAGAGCGTCAGCCGCAGCACATCGGCGACGCTGTTGGCGCTGTCCGAAGCCGGATAGACCCGGCCGGACGGCTCCGTCACGGTCAGAAGCCCAAGCGAGCGGAAATAATCCGTCGCCGCCTCAGAATCGAACGCCTCGAGTGCCGGGCGAACGAATCCCGGCTGCTCGCCGTGATAGTGCGCCGGCGAGAGCCGCCGGTTCGAGAGATTGCAGCGGCCGTTGCCGGTCGCAAGGAGCTTTCTCCCGGTGCGCGTCTGCCGCTCCAGCAGCAAAACGGAGCGCTCCGGCCGCTCCGAGGCGGTCAGCGCGGCCATCATGCCGGAGGCTCCGCCACCGATGATCATCACATGTTCCTTTGAATTCATAGACGCTCCGTTCTTGACACATCGGCGCAAATACGCTATGATGTTGTCGGGAGATGATGCAAATGACAATGCAGGAAGTGATCGCCCGCATCAACGAGCTGGCCAAGAAGGCCAAGGCCGAGGGGCTGACCGCCGAGGAGATGAAGGAGCGCGAGGCGCTTCGCAATCGTTACATTGCCTCCGTGCGGGAAAATCTGTCCGCTCAGCTCGACAACACCGTGATCGTCGAGCCGGACGGCACGCGCCACAAGCTCAGGAGCTGACCGCTCAGAGGAAGATCAGCACGATCGCAGCGACCCAGAGCGCGCTGAGCAACGGCATGAATGCAACAAAATACCAATGCTTGGTCTTGTGGCGGAAGAGATACATCCCCAGCCACGCGCCGAATGCGCCGCCGAGTGCAGCCGTCAGAAAAAGGGTGCGCTCGGCAATGCGCCACTTGTGCCGCCGCGCGAGGGATTTATCCGCCCCCATCAAAAGCAGGGCGAGCAGATTCATGCCGAGCAGGTAGCAGGCAAAGGCCAGATCGATCGGTTCCATAAGCTCCATCCTTTCGGGGGCGCAAGCGCCCCCAGCTCCATCATATTGTAGCATCAACCGACGCGGCTGTCAAGGAATCGCCCGGCTTTGTCCGATCCGGGCAGAAATTGGCACGCTCCGTCGCATTCTGAAGAAAAGGCGGTACGCTTCGATTTTGAAAAAAAGAACCGTTTTGCTCCTGCTGGCTGTTGCTCTTGCGCTGCTGCTGGCGCTGTCGGTCTGGCTGTGCGTGCGCTTTGTCCGGCTCTATTCCAGCTCGTCCGATCTGCCGCCCGCCGTCGGGCAGGACAGCGACCGGCTCGCCGTGGAGGGCTATGTCCGGCAGAGCTGGCCGGAATACGGCTGCTCCTACGACGCGCAGAGCGCCACGCTGACCGTCACGCGCACGTCTGCTCTGAGCTATGAGACAGCCGTTTCCGGCGGTGCAAGGATCTACTGCGACGAGACGGCGCCGCAGACCTATCAGGCAACCGCAGAGCTTCTGCGGCTGGACGTCATGGCGCAGCTCGCCATGGACAGGCTGACCGTCGTGCTCCGCTATGACAGCACGGACGGCAGGCCGATCTTTACCGTTTCCAGCTCCGGCGAGGTCTGGACATGCTGGGAATAATCCTCGGAGGAAACCATGTGGAAAAAAATCAAAGGCTTATTTGACGCCAAAATGCTGCGGTTCCTGCTCGTGGGCGTGGTGAACACTCTGTTTGGCACGACGCTGATGTTCGTGCTTTATAACTGCTGGCTCGAGGCCTACGGCAGCACCGGCTACTGGATCTCCTCGGCCGCGAACTATTTTTTCGGCAGCATTTTGAGCTATTTTCTCAATAAATACTTCACCTTCCGCAACCGCGAGCGCGGCTGGCGGCCGGTTCTGCGCTTCGCGCTGAACATCAGCGCCTGCTATCTGCTCGCCTATGGCGGTGCAAAGCAGCTCATGCTCCTGCTTCTGGCAAATTCCGCGCCGAAGCTGCGCGACAACGCCGCCATGCTCGTCGGAATGGGGCTGTTCGTCGTTCTCAATTACCTCGGTCAGCGTCTGTTTGCCTTCCGCGAGGGCAGCGGGCGCACGGAGGACGGCGTATGAGCAAGATCACCGCGATCCTCGCCGCATTCTGTCTGTTCCTCAGCTCGAGCGGGCTGGCCGCTCCGCACCCCGGCCGCGTTTCTCCGGTGCGCATTCTGCTTGCCTCGGATTTTCAAAACGCCTGCGGCGACGATCCCCATCTCTATGACCAGACGCCGATCGACGAGCAGCCGCGCGCGCAGGCCGTGCGGGCGCTGCTCCAGTCCGTGGCCGGCTCCGGCGAGAAGCCGGACGCAGTTTGCTTTGTCGGCGACTACGGAGACCATCCTGCCGACGCCGTCTCCGCCGACGGCAGCCTCATCGGCACGGCCGAGGAGGGCATCGGCTATCTGACGCAGCAGCTCGACGTTTATTTCGGCGTCGGCTATGCCGCCTCGCACACCCTGCTCTTCGCGCAGGGCAACCACGACCGCGCCGACACGCCTCAGCTCGCCTCCGACGGGCTCCAGCCCGCCTCAGACGACGCGCCCTATCTTGTCTACGTGGTCAACGAGGATCAATTCCCGTCGTATGAGGTCGACGAGACCGCGCGCGCGACCGTGCAGCAGACCGCCGACCGCATCCGCGCCGATCTGCAGGCGCTGGCCGACCGGGGCGAGCAGCGCCCGATCCTGTTTCTCAGCCACCTCCCGCTGCACCATTCCTCGCGCTACGACGGGCGTGACAACACCTACGCCAACCTGATCTTCCGCGCCGTCAACGACACCTGCGGCGCTCTGAACCTGTTTTATATCTACGGCCACAACCATACCGGCTCGGATTTCGAGAACAGTTGGGGCGGCGCAGTCAATTACGTCGCGCGCGGTCAGCTTCTCGACATCAATTTTGACGGCCATGACGCCGTCTCGCGCAACGACCATGAGCTGAACTTCACATATCTGAACGCCGGCTACATGGGCTACTCGGCCAGCACGGAAAACAACACGCTGACCATGACCGTCCTGACGCTGAGCGGCACGGACGTGACGATCAGCCGCTACTGCGCCGAGGGACTGTACACCCAGCCGGAATCACTGGGTCAGACCGATCCCCGCGTTCCGGAGCAGGGTGCCGTGGAGCCCTACCCGCTCACGGTGCCGCTGCACGGCGTCCTGTCCTGCACCGTTGAGACGGAGGCCGGGGTCGGCGGCAGCATCGAGCACATGGGCAGCTTCTACGTCGTGCATCCGCAGGAGGATTACAGCTTTGAGGACTGCGCCGTCGAGCCGGCGGGCCCCGCCGACGGCCGACTGCACGCTTCGCGTCACCTTTCGCGAGGACATCTGCTACAGCAGCCGGCTTGCGGATGTGGACAAGGCGTCGTGGTACCACGAGAGCGTGGATTACGTTCTGAAAAAGCAGATCATGTCGGGAAGCGATGAGCACGCCTTCGCGCCGGACGAGCCAATGACCCGCGCCTCCTTCATCACGGCGCTGTGGCATCTCGCCGGCTCGCCGAGCGTCATTGCCACGCAGATCTATGACGACGTCCCGGCCGAAAGCTGGTATGCCAAGGCCGTGACATGGGCGGAGCTTTGGAACATCACCCGCGCCGCCGACACGGACTACCGCTTCCGTCCCGATGCGCCGGTCACCCGCGAGGATATTGCCCGCAGCCTCGGCCGCTACGCGATGTACACCGGGCGAACCGTGCGCGACAGCGGCAATCTCGCAGATTTCTCTGACGGAGACGCAGTCAGCGCGGGCGCGCGGACGGAGTTTTCGTGGGCAGTCGAGAGCGGCCTTCTGAGCGCCTCGGACGACGGCCGCCTTGCGCCAAAGGAGGCAGCCACCCGCGCACAGGTCGCTGCGATCCTCATGCGCTTTGACCTGCGCTTCATGGGGCAGGCATCAAAGGCAGACGGATATTGACTTTCCATGCGCTCCTGTGTTATAATCACCTCGATTCTAACTGATCGAGGTGATTTTTTATGCTCCGACGCAATTGGCGTCGCTTCATTCCGATCTATGCGATCCTTCCGCTGCTCACGACCGGACTGATGAATCTATTCGCCTACAGCGTCCCAAAGCTGCTTCAGCTTCTCTTCGGCTCAGCGCGTACATATGACCTGACCGAACTGTTCGACCTGCTGGTTCCCTTCCGCCCGGGCTGGGTGTGGGTCTATGTTGCGACCTTCCTTTTCTGGGTCTATCAATACACGACCGTCGCGCGCGAAAGCCCCGAGCGCGCGTGCCGGCTGGCCGCCGCAGATTTCATTGCAAAGCTTGTGTGCTTCCTCTGCTTCGTCATCACGCCGACGGTCAACGTTCGTCCCGAGGTCACGGTCGGCGGCGCGACCGGGCTCCTGATGCGTTTCATCTTCTGGATCGACACGCCGACGAATCTGTTCCCGTCGATCCACTGCTTTGTCTCGTGGCTCGGCACCCGCTGCCTCTATGACACGAAGAACCTGCGCCACCCGGTCTTCACGCGTCTGGCCTGCACCGTCGGCACGCTGCTCGTCTTCCTCTCAACGCTCTTCATCAAGCAGCACGTGCTTTGGGACGTCTTCGCGGGCGTTGCCGTCGCCGAATACGGCTATCTGATCGCCAAATACTCGCCCATTACCAAGCTGTTCGGCAAGCTCGACCGGCGCTTCATGGGCACGAGAATGGTCGAGATCCTATAAGCTCAAAGCAAGCAGCCCGGCGGATTGGCCGTCGGGCTGCTTGCTTTCGTCATGCTGGTTTTATCAATATAATACGGTGTATAATATGGTGTTAATACTGCACGCGGACGATGCAGATGTATTCCATGCCGTTGTAGGTGATGACGATCTCGGTCGTGCCGGGTGAGAGCGCCACGACCTCGTTGTCGATGATCGAGCAGACGGACGGGTCGACCACTTTATAGCTCGCGCCGTCAACGTGCTCGCCAAAGTCGTTATAAAGATAGAGCATGAAGGACTCGCCGACGCTGACCGTTGCGTCCGTGATCTCCAGATGCGCCGTGCCCTCGGCATCGCCGCTGAAATCGCAGATCACGTTGATGCGCGCGGTCTTGCCGCCGACCTCGGCCACGATCGTCACCGTTCCCTCGTCGATCGCCGTGACCAGACCCGTCTTGTCGATCGTCGCAGTCTCCGGGTCGTTGGTCGACCAGTTGACCGTGTAGCCCTCCGGCAGGTTGATGACCTCGAGCTGCTTCTGCGCGCCCTCGCCCGTGAGCGTAATGTCCTTGGAGTAGTTCAGCTCGGGCTTATAGCCGCTCGGCAGCGCGTCGGGCATTGTCTCCGTCGTCGTCGGCATCTCAAAATCGCACATCACCGTGCAGTATGCTTTTTTGCTCCCGCAGCTCACGACGATCGACGTCTCTCCGGTTGAGACGGCGCTGATCTTGAATACGACGTATTTCATATCCGCCTCGGCCGAGGTTCGCGCCTCCGGGCTGACCGTTGCGACAGACTCGTTCTCGCTGCTGCAATAGACCGTCTCGCCGCAATCGCCGTTGATGGCGATCTTCAGCTCGCGGAGCTGACCCACCTCGTTGAAGTCGATGCGGTTGGGCGAAAGCTCGAGCTGCTCACAGCGCTCGGTGGCGTCCGTATTCGGATAGACGATCTCGTGCTTGAGCTTGTCCTCCAGCCCGGGCCAGTAGCCCAGCAGGTCGCCGATGAAATAGGTCATCACGAGCACGGCCATCAGCAGGAAGAGCACCGTTGCGATCAGGAAGCCACGATTGCCCTTTTCCGGCTGCTCCGGCGGCTGCGGCTCGGCCGGCTTTTTCTTTTTCTTCTTTTTCGGCTGCTTCGGCTTCTCCGGCAGCTCAGGCTGCTCCCCGGTCTGCTCCGTCTCCTCGAGCGGCTCCTCGACCGGCTCTTTGGCCGCCTCCGGCGGCAGCTCCGGCATTGCGGTATGCTCTCTCGGCTGCTCGGAAAGACCGGTCAGCTCCTGCGGAGCTGCCTCACTGACCGGCTGGCTGTGATTTCCGCCGCAGAGCGGGCAGCAGGGATCCTCTGCGGAATAAACTGTGCCGCAATAGCGGCAAACGACTTTTAACTCCATATTCTCCACGCAAAACTGCGCTAAAAGCTCCTTTCGCGCCCGTATCTCGAGCTGAGTTTTCCCTATCATATCATTTTCTTTGGAATATGGCAAGAATCTTATTGATTTTTTTGAAAAAATGTCATAGTATATATTTGTGAGAAGTTGAGCTTTTTAAGGAGGCGTTATAGAATGTCCGAATTCAGGATGGTATCTCCCCTTTTGGACCACATGTCGGTCGTGAAGACCGAAACAGATTCCGCCGGTCATGAACATATTATTCTCAAACGCGAAAATACCGACGAGCGCTTTGTTCTTCGGGTGCTCTCCGTGCCCGAGTCGCAGAGCAAGGCACAGGCGCTGATTCTCTCCGGCGCCTATGCCGACGAGGAGGCCGTGCAGGCCTATTACGGCCGCGTGGTCGACGAGATCCGCTCCGAGCTGGAGCAGGAAAAGAAGCTGGCCGAGGGCGGGCACTTTGTCGCCTTGGACGGCTATCAGGTCGAAAAAAAGCAGAACGGCGAGATCGGGTATGACATCTACATACTCTGTCCGCTGTGCGTGCCGCTGAGCAGCATCCTTGCCGATCGCTCCATCACCAATCTCTGTGCGATCAACATGGGCATCGACCTTTGCGATGCGCTGGCGGCCTGCCGCGAGGCCGGGTATCTTTTCGGCAACCTGACGCCGGACACGATCTATCTGCTCCCGAGCGGAAAATTCGTGCTCGGCGACCTCGGTCTGGTCGCGCTGGAGGATCTGCGGTTCTCCTGCATCCCCGAGGAATACGTCGGCTCCTATGCCGCGCCGGAGCTTTCCGACATCAGCGCGGGCGTCAACCCGACCGTTGACCTTTATGCGCTGGGCATGGTGCTCTACCGCATTTATAATGCGAATCACGTCCCCTTTGAGGACGAAAGCACGTCCGAGAACATGGCCGACAAGCTCCGCAAGACCGGCAAGCCCATGCCCACGCCGATCTACGCCGACTACGAGCTGGCGGGCATCATCCAGAAGGCCTGCGCCTTCCAGATCAACGACCGTTACCAGACGCCCGAGGAGCTGAAGCAGGCGCTCACGCTCTATATGCAGCGCAACGAGCTGGCGGACTCTCTGGTCATCCCGCCCATCGTCGCCGCAGAGGAGCCGGTCGCTCCGTCGGACGAGGCGGAGGCCGTCGAGCCGGGGCCGGTTCGCATGACGGACGCCGAGCAGCTCGACGAGAATTTCCGCAAGAATTTCTCCCCGGACGCAGCGCAGCCCGCCGCGCAGGACAAGCCGGCCGAGCCGCCCGAGCCGGAGGAAAAGCAAAAAACGGACGACATCGACGACCTGATCGCCTCGGTCAACGCGGTGGTCGGCTCGGTGCCCGAGGAAGCGCCGCGCCCCGTTCCCGCCGAACCGAACGAAGCGCTGACGCTCAAGCGAGAGGACGCCCACGCCGATTACGTCGACGACAAGTCGAACGGGGACGACGAATATGAAGACGATGACGACAAGGACGACGAGGAGGACGAGGACGACGATGACGAGCCGCCCAAGAAGCGCCGTGTTGGCCTGATCTGCACGCTGGCCGCGCTCCTGCTGGCCATTGGCGGCGCCGTCTACTTCATCCTGACGTGGTATCTGGTCAATGTCTCTCAGATCAACATCGTCAAGGTCACGCCCGATTCCCTGACGGTCGAGCTTGCGACGAACGACGCGCCGAACCGCTTCGTGCTGACCTGCACCGACCGCTACGGCAACACCTTCGATGTCTCCCGCAACGGCAAGCAGTTCACCTTCACCGGTCTGTCCGCCGAGAACGACTACACCGTCTCCGTCTCCGGCGCGGCCTACCACAAGCTGCTCAATGCCGACGCCTATGCCATCACCGTCACGACCGCCGAGGCCACGGATATTTCCGACTTCACGGCGCGGCGCGGCGACGCCGAGGGCGAGGTGCTTCTGAGCTTTGCCCACGACGGCCCGACTCCGGCGGAATGGTTCGTTTCCTATGTCAACGACGCCGAGGGCTCGACCCCCTCGCAGCCGTTCAGCTTCCAGGGCGATTCCTGCCTGATCACCGGTCTGGAAATGAATCAGTCCTACACCTTCACCCTCGCGGCCTCCGAGGAGGTCTATCTCGACGGCGAGACCAGCGTGACCTATGAGCTGCTGCCGGTCGTCGAGGTCAGCGACCTCAAGATCGAGAGCGTTGTCGACGACGGCGTGAATCTGAGCTGGACGGTCGGCGAGAATGTCCCGGACGAGTGGAGCATCGTCTGCACGGTCGACGGCGAGGAGATCCTCAACGCCGTGGCCAAGACCAACTCCTGCAAGCTCCCGATCCAGGATTTCACAGTGGAAAACACAGTCTCCATCCTTGCAAGAGGCATGGACGACCCTGCGACGATCGTCATCCCGGCCAACCCGATCCTTGTCAAGAATCTCAAGGCCGAGTCGAACCGCGACGGCAACATCGAGGTCTCGTGGGAGGCGCCCATGGGCACGCCCGAGGGCGGCTGGCGCATTTACTACAACACCGTCGGCAGTGTCCACGATCCGTATATGCCGCAGTCTGACGGCGAGCCGATCATGGGCACCAGTCAGGTGCTCACCGGACTTCTGCCGAACACCGAATATGAGATCAGCCTCGTTGCGCTCCCCGAGGACGGCTCGATGCAGATCTTCGGCGACTCCAAGATCACAGTCAAGACCGACGAGGCCGCCGCATTCTCGGATTACAACGTCGACGGCGAGGACGCAACGCTCACGCTCTATGTCGAGCCGGAGGGCTTCTCCGACAACGCCGACAATGCCAACATCGACGAGCTGACGGATGACTACCAACGTGAGGACAACGTGTTCTCCAAGAGCGACAGCATCGTCCTGCTGCTCGAGCTGGCGCGGCTGAACGACTCGGGCGACACGGTGCAGATCACCTACGCCCTGCGCGACAAGGAGAGCGGCTACGTCGTCAACGACACGCCGCTGACCGACGTTGTCTGGGACGAGCTCTGGTCGTGGGGGCGGAACGTCAGCATCGTTCCCCTGCCCCGCGCCAACAACTCGAAGATCAGCGCCGTCGGCACCTATACACTTGAGGTCTATATCAACGGCAAGCCGTTGGCCTCCGTCGATTTTACGATCAAGTGAGCTGCTCTTTCCACCGGCCACTCGGCAATTTCTGAAATTGCCTTTGGTAACATACAGTATTTTTCAAAGGAGGAATACAATGCAAGACTGGTTTGTTGTTGTCATGGGACTCTGCACGGTTTTCGTTGTCCTGACGCTCATCATCCTGCTTTGCTACCTGCTCGGTGCGCTGTGCCGCGGCATGGGCAAGAAGGAGCAGGCCGCGCAGGCATCCGAGCCCGTCCAAGCAGCGGTCGATGACACGATCCCCAACCGCGCGGAATTTGTCGCAGCCGTTTCGGCAGCCATCGCCGAAGCCAGCGGCACCGACGCTTCCGCAATCCGCATCCTGTCCATCAAAAAAGCCTAACAAGTAGAGAGGAAAGGTCAAAACTATGAAAAAGTATCGCGTTAACGTAAACGGTTCTCTGTACGAGATCGAGATCGAAGAAATGGACGCCTCTGCCGCCAAGAGCGCACCGGCCGCCGCCCCTGCTCCCGCCGCAAAGCCCGCTGCCGCTCCCGTCGGCGCCGGAACGAAGGTCAATGCGCCGATGCCCGGCACGATCCTGGACGTTAAGGTTCAGGCCGGTCAGAGCGTCAAGCGCGGGCAGGTTCTCGTTATTCTCGAGGCCATGAAAATGGAAAATGAGATCCAGGCTCCCTGCGACGGCAAGATCACCGGCGTCAACGTTCGCAAGGGCGATTCCGTCGAGACCTCCGCTCTGCTTTGCACCATCGCATAACTCCGTTTATTAGCCTAATAAAGGAGAATGACTATGTTCAAAAATAACAAAAAGATGCATCGGCTGACCGTCGGCTTGATGGTGCTGGCGCTTCTGGTCTGCCTTTGCTTCACCTTCGCATCCGCTGCCTCCAAGTCACACGAGGCGGCCGAGCCCGCTGTCAACGCAACGGAAGCGGTCGAGGGAACGGAGCAGAAGGGCGCGCAGAGCAACGCCGAGGCGCTCGAGAATTTTGCCGACCAGACCGGTATCATGAAGCTCATCAAGCGAGCCGACTGGAAATCCGTCATCATGATCCTGATCTCCTTCGTGCTGATGTACCTCGCCATCGGCCGCGGCTTTGAGCCGCTGCTGCTGCTGCCCATCGCCTTCGGCATGCTGCTGACGAACCTGCCGGGCGCCGGGATGTATCACTCTGATATCTTTGCCGGAGGGCATGTCAACTGGGCTGCCTTCTCCGACTCGAAGAATTTCGGCCTAATCGACGTGCTCTACCTCGGTGTCAAGCTGGGCGTTTATCCCTGCCTGATCTTCATCGGCGTCGGCGCGTCCACCGACTTTGGCCCGCTGATCGCCAACCCGAAGACCCTGCTGCTCGGCGCTGCCGCCCAGCTCGGTATTTTCCTCGCCTTCCTCGGCGCAAAGCTGATCGGCTTCACGCCGTATGAGGCCGGCTCCATTGGCATCATCGGCGGCGCGGACGGCCCGACCGCCATTTACACGACCTCCCTTCTGGCTCCGAATCTCCTCGGCGCGATCGCCATTGCAGCCTATTCCTACATGGCGCTCGTCCCGGTCATTCAGCCGCCCATCATGCGCGGCCTGACCACCAAAAAGGAGCGCCTCATCCGCATGGACAACCTGCGCAAGGTTTCCAAGACTGAGAAGATTCTCTTCCCGATCGTCGTCACCGCCTTTGTCGCCCTGCTCGTCCCGAGCGCCGCTCCGCTGATCGGCAGCCTGATGCTCGGCAACCTCTTCCGTGAGTGCGGCGTGACCGAGCGTCTTTCCAAGACCGCGCAGAACGAGCTGATGAACATCGTTGTCATCTTCCTCGGCGTTTCCGTCGGCGCGACGGCCAAGGCGGAGACCTTCCTCGAGATGAAGACCCTCGGCATTCTGCTCATGTGCGTCCTCGCATTCATGTTCGGCACGGCCGGCGGCGTCCTGCTTGCCAAGTTCATGAACCTCTTCCTGCCGGAGGGCAAGAAGATCAACCCGCTCATCGGCTCGGCCGGTGTCTCCGCCGTCCCGATGGCTGCGCGTGTGTCGCAGAAGGAGGGTCAGAAGGAAGACCCGAGCAACTTCCTGCTCATGCACGCCATGGGGCCGAACGTTGCCGGTGTCATCGGCTCCGCCGTCGCCGCAGGCGTTCTGATTGCCCTGTTCGCATAAGGAGGATTTTTAGAATATGGAAAAGAAACCCCTGTATATCACAGAAACCATTCTCCGCGACGCACACCAGTCGCAGGCCAAGACCCGTATGCGCATCGAGGACATGCTCCCCGCGTGCGAGCTTCTGGACAACATGGGCTACTGGTCGATCGAGTGCTGGGGCGGCGCCACCTTCGATGCCTGCATCCGCTTCCTCGACGAAGACCCGTGGGAGCGTCTGCGCACCCTGAAGAAGCACATGCCCAAGACCAAGCTGCAAATGCTGTTCCGAGGCCAGAACATTCTGGGCTACAAGCACTATGCCGACGACGTGGTCGAGGAATTCTGCCAGAAGTCCATTGAAAACGGCATCGACGTCGTCCGCGTTTTTGACGCGCTGAACGACATCCGTAATCTGCAAAAGGCCGTTGAGTCCGTCAAGAAATACGGCGGCTGGGCGGAGGTCGCCCTGTCCTATACCGTCAGCCCGGTGCACAACGACGATTATTTCGTCAACGTCGCCAAGGAGCTGGAAAAGATGGGTGCAGACTCCGTCTGCATCAAGGACATGGCAAACCTGCTCCTGCCCTACCACGCCTATGACCTCGTCCGCAAGCTGAAGGACAACGTCTCCGTCCCGATCCACCTGCACACGCATAACACCGCAGGCACCGGCGACATGGTCAACCTGATGGCCGCGCAGGCCGGCGTCGACATCGTTGACTGCGCCCTGTCCGCCATGGCAAACGGCACGTCCCAGCCCTCCACCGAGGCGCTGGTCGCCACCCTCGAGGGTACGGAGCGCGACACCGGCCTGAGCCTCGATAAGCTCAACGAGGCCGCCGTGCATTTCCGCGGCGTCGCCGATCGCATGATGAAGGAGGGTATCCTCGACCCGAAGGTTCTGCGCGCAGACCCGAAGGCGCTGCTGTATCAGGTTCCGGGCGGTATGCTCTCGAACATGATGGGTCAGCTCAAGGATGCCCACAAGGAGGACAAGCTCTACGAGGTGCTGGCCGAGGTGCCGCGCGTCCGCAAGGACTTCGGCTATCCCCCGCTGGTCACCCCGACGAGCCAGATCGTCGGCACGCAGGCCGTTATGAACGTCATCATGGGCGAGCGCTATAAGATCGTTCCGAACGAGTCGAAGGGTATGCTTCGCGGCGAATACGGCAAGCTCCCCGGCAAGGTCAACGAAGAGGTTCGCAAAAAGTGCATCGGTGATGACAAGGTCATCACCTGCCGTCCTGCCGACCTGCTCAAGCCCGAGCTGGAGCAGTACCGCAAGGAGGCTGCCGGCATGGCAAAGTGTGAGGAAGACGTTCTGACCTATTGCCTGTTCCCGAAGGTCGCCCCGAAATTCTTCGAGAAGCGCGATCATCCGCAGCCCAAGGAAGACCCCAACGCTGTCAGAGAGCTGTACGTCGAAGACACCGGCTGCTGACACTCCGCATAAAAGAACCGCCCGACGCCATAGCGTCGGGCGGTTCAGCTTGTCGAAAAGCCTTTTTCGGCACGCCGGCAGACCGAAAAACGATTCGGAAAACAAGCAACTTGCACCCGCCGGCGTACATAGGTACCTAATACTGATTCTTGATAAAAATATTTAAGTATCAGAAGACCCTGAAGCGATTTTCATATTCTCTTTCCGCTTGCGGCGAAGACAAGGCCTCGGGAGCACGGCCGCAGCCGTCCCGCGCCGCTCCGTTGGGCAAGGGACTCCACGGTCTGCACCCGGAAAAAGCCGCCATCGCAGCGAGCAGCAGCACGACCAATGCAAGCAGCCTTTTCATGCTTCTGTTCCTCCCTTTCGTTCTGCCCGGAGGGCTCACAGCGCGCATTGCGCAAGCCCTTCCGCATATCTCGCGCGCGACGCCTCGATCAGCTCCAGCGCCTCGGCCTTGGAGTGATAATCGCGGACGATTACATCGATCTTCTGCAGATGCTTATAATTTTCAAAGAAATTCTTGATCTCGTCGAGGATAAAGGGCGAAACGTCGCTCAGCTCCTGTATGTTGTCGTTGCGCGGATCGCAGTCGACGACAGCCAGCAGCTTACAATCCTCCTTGCCGTCATCGATCATCGTCAGGTAGCCGATCACGCGCGAGGGCACCACACAGCCCGGGTAGGTCGGCTCCGTGCCGATCACCAAAATATCCAGCGGGTCGCCGTCGGGCGCAAGCGTCTGCTCCAGATAGCCGTATTCCGCCGGATAGCCCATCGCGGAGTACAGCACGCGGTCAAGCCGCACGCGGCCGGTCTCCTTGTCGATCTCGTATTTGTTGCGCGATCGGTATGGGATCTCGATGATTGCTTCTACAACGTCGTTTTTCATCGCCGTATGCCTCCTTTTTGCGTTCAAATGATTCCGTAGCGCCGGAGCAGCTCCTTTCGTTCACGAGCCAACCTCAGGCTCTGCGCGGCGGAGCTGCCCGCGTCGGTTTTTGTCTCTCTGCGATATGATATGAGCCGCCTGCACCAGCAATACGGCAGCAACACAGGATGCTCCCTCAGCGCCGGATAGGCGCGCTGCAAATCGGCTGCGCGCGGAAAGAGCGCTCTCCATATGCCGCCGCGTGAGCCGGAGCCGCGCGCCTCAACGGCGCGAAGCGTGAGCGCGGCCGAATGCTGTCGACTCTTGTCAGACGAGCCGTAAACGCCGGCGCGAAGCACGTCTTCGAGCAGCGGCGCGTAGTCGGTCACGGCTTTCCGGCGTCCCGCGACGAGTATACCCAGCTCCTGCTCGGCAGCCGCAAGCACCGCCTCGGCAAACCGATCCGCCCGCACCTGCCGGAGCTGCTCTTCGAGCGCGTCAAAATCGATCCGCCCGGCATAGGTCTGCGCCCAAAGCCCGATGTCGCAGATCTGCCGGATGCCGAACCCGCTGTAGATAAAGTGCTTGTAGGCGTGCAGCAGCAGGTAGAGCAGGTGCTCCTGCGGCGGAAGCGACCGGAGCGGCACGTCCTGCACACAATATTCCTCGGCGCGGCCGAACGCTCCGTCAAAAAACGTCTGCAGCGCGCCAAGCGCATCCGAGCTCGGCTCAAACAGGCTGCGGTGCAGCTCCACATAGAGCGGGCTGTCCGTTTTGCGCCAGCCGATCTCAAAGTCCGACGTCTCGTCCGCATGTCCGGGGCAGACCATACCGAACGCGCGCAACGCTTCGCAGCAGCGCTCGAATTCCTCCGTCGCTGCATAAAGATCCTCGTCAGCGCTCTGCCGCAGCTCGCCCTCCGGATATATGGAACGGCAGAGGATCCCCTTGACGACGAGCGGCCGAAGCCCCCGTTCCTGCAAAAAGCGGCATAGCTCGAGGAATTCCGACGTTCTCAGCGTCTGTGAGGCGACCTGCACCCGGCTCAGCCGCTTGGCCTGTGCCAGACCGCTCCATTGCTGCGCCGCAGGGCAGCCATAGAACGCCTGCACGACCAGCGGCAGCACCTTGTGCGCCGCGGAGAGCGCCATCAGCGCGTTCCAATCCTCCTCCGAGACCGTCCGCCAGTTCACGGACGCCCCGTGGATCGCCGCCCGCAGAGCCTCGAGCAGCAGCTGTTCCGCATTTGTTCGCATCCTTCAAATTCCTTACATTGCGGAGCGTTCCGCTCCTGTTTTCCCGAAATTCCGTCTTTTTTCGTCCGTTTCGCCCAGTTTGCAAGGGAAGCTCTGATTCAATCGCAAGAGTGGTCAGCGAGGGATTTTGTTTCCAAATTGAGGTTTGGAAATCGCAGGAATCCTTTTCGTATTTCAAGATTTTCAAACCGATCAGTTGGGGCAAAATACCCGCTGAGCGCCGGAGATGATTGATTCCCCAAGGTCTTTCGTCCTGCATCGCTCCGACCGGCAGTCCTTCTGCCCTCGGCGGTCGTTTGCTTCCCCTGTTTTCCTTACAAATTGCCTGTACTTTATGCCGAATTATCGTCATTTTTTACACGTTTTGTATGGCTTTCCGTGCGCTTCCGCTCATTTTCTCGTCAGCCGACGGTTCGCCCAGACCGGCAGCATCCCGACCGAAGCGCCGAGCGTGTTGCAGAGCACGTCCGTCCCCTGCGCCAGCCCGGTTCCCGCAAAATACTGCCATATTTCTATGCTCAACGACAGTCCGAGTCCGGCAACCACGCCCCAGTGGCCGAACAGCCCGCACGCGGCAAGCCCAAACGGCACATACAGCACCGCGTTCATGAACATCTCGCGGAAGAATTCGTTCGTGTAGGCCGCCGCCCACGTGAACACATGCTCCTCCGACGGCTCGCGATTCAAAACCGTAAGCCAGAGGATCAGAAACACCCCGGTCGCCAGCACCACCGCGCTGCCCCAGCGCCATACGCGCCGCGGAATCCATCGCTGAAGAACCGTCCAAAGGGATACCGAAGCAGCCGCCAGTATAAGCACCGTCGACAGATTCCATGCATAAAAATTGAACCCCATGTTTTCTACCCACTTGAACATGCTGTTTCAAAACTTTTGGTTGCTGAAGCAAACAGCTGCCTATCTATCTATCTTCCTTACCCTGCGCTTATGGCATCGAGCCACATTCACTGCGGATCGACGCGCTGTTCGGCCTCATGCAGCCGTGTTGCGCATTGACCGTCTGATAAAAGAGAGTCTATGAATTCTCTGACTGCGCCGTGTTATACGCATTCGCTCTCGTCAGCAGGAAGCACTTGTAGGCGTTTTTACGGATGAACCGCTCCTGCTTTGGGTCTTCCGGAACCTTATCCAGAATAAAAATATCGACCCAAACGCCATGATGCCCAACGTGCGGATTTTCTCCCTTTGAAAGTAAGATCGTGTTGTCCTTCCGGATCTTTGCATGATTGATGCCGCTCCGCAGGTCGCGCTCCGTGTTCTGGAGGAAATAACCCTGCATGGGCGTCGTTTCCCAGATTGTGCAGAATTTTTTGTAATTCTCGCGCGTCATGGCAATGTCCACATCGTCGTCCCACGGAATGAAGCCCTGATGCCGCACCGCCCCGATCGCCGTCCCGTAAAACAGCGAGTAGCGGATCTGATGCGCCTCACAGTAGGCGTGAATCGCATCCAAAATGTCCAGCTCTGTATTCTGAAGTTTTTTTAGTAACTTGTTGTCCATCGTATATGACTCCAACATTTTCATAAAATCATGTTTGTTTAAAATCGCAAAGATATGGTTTTGCGTTCACTTAATCGTATTGTACATTTATGGTAGTGTCAAGGATTTACGCAAAGGTACAGAGCACCAGAAGTCGATTGTCTTGCTCTTGACTCTTTTCGGCATAGCTGCTACTTATACGGACAGTAATGCCTGATCCATGGCTCACAAATGCTTCATTCACGTATATCTTACTGCCCAGAGGATACCTGCCCCATATGCCGCAGCCCAGCATCAGGGAACAATTCCCGTTGGGGATCGTCCTCGCCACCCGCGTCCTGCGGCGAATCTCACAGTCCGCTCGATCACATCGCTGGTGCGGATGCGCATTCAATACTTGCTAGGAAAGTCGCAGTAGATCACTGTCTCTTCAATGCCTCGTTCAACCCTCTTCGCCGATTTCTTCAGCTTCATCTTCCTCAGCTCATCGATAACAACTTTCACCTCCTCGCAGAGGGGTTTATCGCTCTTCTGTATATGAATCGCCTTAATTGTATGTATTGCAATGTTATCCAGCGCAGTCTTATCATTTTTTTATATACTATTGGCATCATTGCATGGTATATTTGAGAGTTTCGAGCCAAAACACATCGTTACCGTTTCAATCTGCGAATAGATCGTACTAACAGACTCCTGTTCCACCACTCTTTTGCCAGTTCTTCCCTTGTTGGCTTACAGCAGGTGGAAACCAACTTGTCGAAGGAGGTTCTGCCATATCCCGCCCAGAATCCGCTATAACGCGCGGGCTTCTGAATGGGTAAAGGCAACGCAGGATTAAAGGCAAACGCGTCATCTGCGGCGGTTGCAATCTGTAGCTTGCCCTTGCAACTCCCCAGCAACGCACGCCCTTTTTCGCTATGCAGAAGGATTAGGGATGTTCCCTGCGGGTTGTAAGCCTCCGGCTGAATATCTTTGACCCCCCAATAATCCGCCAGCGTGATATCGCTGCAACGCTCGATACCCTTAAACTTGCATGAGAAGCACGAACTGCGGGAATACAGCCCTTTGATGAATCCGCGCTGATAGGGATTTTCTGCGGCAGGCTGCCGGAATTCCTTACCGTTATCAAACTCAGCGCGGATATAGTAACCCTCCCAGCCGATTGCCTTATTGCGGAAGGAAAAACTGGTCAGCTTCCCAGTATACCGTTTCTCCAAGGCTGCCACATAGTCCTTCCACACCATAGGAGACGGAACGCTATGACAGGCAGTGTCCTGTGTGATCAGCGTTTCATACTCTCGGCCAAGGTAACTTTTCAGCGCTGCGACTT
>OIYX01000133.1_pt1 | contig 25589 bp, 20 predicted proteins | sample 1588431 | NCBI WGS metagenome assembly OIYX01 (sample SAMN03283241) | human gut metagenome | biome: human-associated habitat; material: feces | host: Homo sapiens | place: Peru | collected 2012
TTGGACGGAACGACCCGCCGCCAGTCGATGAACTCTCCCTCAAGCACGCGGCAGACGAGCGTTGCGCTGCCGATCTGGAAGAGGATGTGTTTTTCTCCGAGGGTGAAGCTCATGGTCTCGTCACTGTCCTCGAGGATCTTCTCGACCTCGCGCAGACCGGTGGCCGGAACGACGAATTTCATCTCGCGGCCGATCGGCTCGGGGCTGTGCCACGTGCGGCGCGCCAGCCGGAAGCTGTCCACCGCGACCATGGTGATCGTCTCGTCGCTGACCTCGAGCAGGCAGCCGGTGTGGATGGGGCGCGCCTGACTTTCCGAGACGGAGAAGATCGTCCCGCCGATCATCTCGCGCAGCGCGCTCTGCGGCATATGCACGCCCTTGCCGGTGTTGACGTCGGGCAGCTCGGGGTAATCCTCGGCGTCCATGGCGGTGATCTGGAAGGACGAGCCGCCGCCCCGGATGGAGACCTGAAGCTCCGCATCGACGCTGACGGTGACGGTCTCGTCGGGCAGCTTGCGCACAATGTCAAAGAAGAGCCGCGACGGCATGACGCAAACGCCCTCCTCGCGGACGTCGGCCGAGACGTTGACGGTGATGCCGGTCTCCAGGTTGAAGCCGGTGAGCTGCACGCCGACCCCGGCGCGCACGAGGATGCCCTCCAAGCAGGGGATCGCGCTCTTCGGGGCGACGGCGCGCCCCGCCACGGAGATGGCGGAAACCAGCATCGCTTTTTCACAGGTAAACTTCATTTCGTTCCCTCGCTTTTCTTTCTGATATAGATAGGACGGATATATTATAGTAATGGTGTCAGTAGGGAAAACTTATGTGCAAAACCGGGTAAACCCGTTGCGGCGCAAGGCTTTTTTATTCACACCCGCCTGTGCATTCCTTTGAAGGTTATTGACAGGTTTTTCCGCGCTCAACCACGGCCTGCGTTTTGCACAGGAAATTTCTGCACAGTGAACAGGGACTGTGGAGAAAATTTCGGCGCTGCCTCGCCCGATCCTCCCGGCTGTTTTACAGGCGCGAATTGATCTTGGCCTTGATGTCGCGGATGTTGTCCTGAAGGCCGTTGGTGGCGTTGGGAAGCTCCTCCTCGATGCGCCGAATGGCGTAGAGCACCGTCGTGTGGTTCTTGCCGAATTCCTTGGCGATGTCGGGCAGGGAGAGATTTGTCATTTTGCGGATCAGGTACATGGCGATCTGCCGCGCCTCGCTCGTGCCCTTGTTTTTCTGCGTGCCGCGCAGCGTCGATTCGTCGAGGCGGTAGAAGCTGCAGACCTCGCTGATGATCAGCTCCGGCGTCGGCACGGTCTGCGCCTTACCCTTGTAAAGATCCTGAATGGCGCGCGAGACGTTCGCGATGTCCATGGGCATGTTGTTCAGGTCGTGATAGGCCTTGATCTTCTTGACCGTGCCCTCGATCTGGCGGACGTTGTTCGTGATGTTCTCGGCGATGTAGTCGCAGACGTCGTCCGGAAGCTCCAGCCCGAGCGAGAGCGCCTTGTTTTTCGTGATGGCCCAGCGCGTTTCATAGTCTGGCGGCTGCACGTCGACGATCAGGCCCCACTCGAAGCGCGTGCGCAGGCGATCCTCCAGACGGAGCATGTCGCTCGGCACGCGGTCGCTCGTCAGAACGATCTGCCGATGGTTTTCATAAAGGGTATTAAAGGTATGGAAGAATTCCTCCTGCGTCGCGTCCTTACCGGCGATAAATTGAATATCGTCGATCAAAAACAGGTCGGCATTGCGGTATTTGTCGCGGAATTCGAAGTTTTTGCCGCTTCGCACGGCCTCAATGAATTCGTTTGTGAACTGGTCGCCCTTGATATAGACGATGTTATAATCCGGGTGCTTCTGCTGGATGCGGTTGGCAATGGCATAGAGCAGGTGCGTCTTGCCGAGGCCGGACTGGCCATAGAGAAACAGCGGGTTATAGGCGTCTGTGCGCTCCTCTGCGACGGCCTCCGCCGCCGAGAAGGCGTGCTTGTTCGACGAGCCGACGACAAAGGTGTCGAAGGTATACTGCGAATTGAACTCCACGAAGGCGCGGCGCTTGCTGCCGAGGGAATATTGCGGGAATTCGTCCTCGTCGAGCACGACCAGCTCGATCTCGCTCTGAAACAGCTCGCGCATGGCGTCCTTGATGAGGGTGGTATAGCGGTTGAGGATCACGTCCTTGCGGAACGGAGAGGGGGAATAGAGCACGAGCTTCTCGGCGGTCAGCTCTGCAACCTCGGCATCGTCAAAAAACGAAGCGACCGCGACCGCCGGGGAATGCTGCTCCAAATAGGACAAAACACGGGACCAGACATAAGCGTTGGAATACATAGCCGACTCCTTTTTTGCCGGCCTGCCGCTGTCGGGGCTGAAATATCCTGAAAAAGGGCAGGCTCTGGTTATTCTATAAAATTATACTACAAATTCCTCTAAAAAGCAAGCCATACCGAAGGAAAAACCAGTCTCCGCGCGCCGTCCGGGGAAAAAAGAAATTGACATTTCAGGCTGTTTCCTGTATACTATCCTCCCCAAAAAGATTACGGATCAAAAAAATCACCCCGTTCCGAGGCGAAAACCGGGAAAGTGGAGGCACAGAGCATGAAAACACGCGGCGCGACGGCGCGATATTCCGTCCTTCAGGCGCTGATCTGGGGCGAATACGGATTTTTGATGAGCTATTCCAACCCGTGGCTGACCGAGCGCGTCGGCCTGACGGATTCCGTCGCGGGCGTTGTTCTGGCGATCGCGACCGGCGTCGCGCTGCTGCTTCAGCCGCTCCTGACTGCCCTTGCCGACCGCACGCAGCTCGACCTGCGGCGGCTCCTGCTCGCCTTCGGCGTCTGCAACGCGAGCCTTGCGCTGCTTGCGCCGCTTCTGAGCGGCTATGGCTCGATCGTGGCCTTCACGGCTGCCTGCGTCAGCCTGCAGGTCTTTCCGTCCTTTTCCAACGCGCTCGGGATGCAATGCATCCGCGGCGGCACGCCGATCAATTTCGGTCTGGCGCGCGGCATCGGCTCGATCTTTTTCGGCATCGGCTGCCGCGTTGAGCCGCTGCTGACGTCGGCCTTCGGTATGGACGCCGTGCCGGTCTCGTCGGCCGTGTTGGCGGCGCTGTTCTGCGCGGCCATTCTGTGCTTCCCGAGGGGCATGCGCGAGGCCGATGGGCAGGCCGGGCGGCCGGACTCCGTCGGCGCGTTTTTCCGGCTGCACCGGCGCTTTGCCGTCCTGCTGGCGGCGGTCGTGCTGCTCTATATCGGCCATAACGCCCTGTCCAACTGCATGTTCCGCGTCGCGCAGCTCAAGCTCCCCGCCGCGTCCGCCGACGAGGCCTCCGCCGTGCAGGGCACTGCGCTGATGATCGCCGCGCTTTGCGAGCTGCCGGTGATGTTTCTGTTCACAAAAATGGTGCGGCGCGTCCGCTGTGACGTCTGGCTCGTCGTTGCGGCGGGGTTCATGACGCTTCGGCTCGTTTTCACCCTCGTGCTCCCGGGCGCGTGGGGGCTGTATCTCGGCCAGCTCACGCAGAGCATGGGCTTCGCTCTCTTCGCCGTCAGCACGGTCTATTATGTCGGCTCGATCATTGAGCAGCGAAACGTCGTCAAGGGGCAGACCTACCTCGGCGCGGCCAACACGATGGGAAACCTGCTGGCCTATCTCTTCGGCGGCCTGCTGATCGACGGCATCGGCACGAGAGGAATGCTGCAGGTCTGCGCCGTTGTCTCCTGTCTCGGCGTGATTTTGTTGATTTCAAGCAAGCAGCCCGTCCGGAAAACCGTCGGCGCCTGAGAAGCTCCTGCTTCGGGGCGGACCGCACAAATCGTCGGTTTTCAAGCAAGACCTACCGGTTTTGTCATTGCGAGGAGGAACGTTCCGTATATACCGCACCCGTTCCCACCGTGTCATTGCGAGGAGGGCGCAGCCCGACGCGGCAATCTTTAAGTGAGCAGCATGGCATCCCGGAACGAAAAAAGAAGAACATCGTGCATTCAAAGACGAAAAAGGAACAAAGCCCAATAAAAACAAAGAAAACAAAGAAAACAAAGAAAATAATGTGTATTCGAAAACAGCACGCAAGCACAGGGACTTCTCCCTTGGCGCTTGCGTGCTGCTTCTGTCGTTACGGCATCCCGCGACGCACGTTAAAGATTGCCGCGTCGCTTCGCTCCTCGCAATGACAGATTTGATCGGTTTTGCGGGAGAAACGGCGGGCTGCCTTCGTCCATAAAAAACCGCTCCGTTCCTAAGGAACCTCTGAATCAATCGTCTGCGGCGCTCAGCGGGTCTTTTGCCCCAACTTGTCGGTTTGAAAATCTTGAAATACACAAAGTATTCCTGCGATTTCCAAACCTCAATTTGGAACAAAATCCCTCGCTGACCACTCTTGCGATTGAATCAGAGGTTCCCTAAATCGGAACTCCGCATCAGAGCAGCAGGCAGATCAGGCCGTTGGCGCCCTCGTTGATGATGCGGCTGAGCGCGTCGCGGAGCTTGCTGCGGGCGTCGTCCGGCATTCGCGTGAGCTTGGCGGCAAGCCCGTCGCTGACCAGCTCAAAGACGGATTTTCCGAAAATATTGCTCTCCCAGAGCTTCTCGGTGTTGCCCTCATACTCGCCGAGCAGGTAGTGCAGCAGCTCCTGCGACTGCTGCTCGTCGCCGACGATGGGGCTGATCTCGGCGCGGATGTCCGCGCGGAGCAGATGGATCGACGGTGCGCTGGCGCGCAGCTTGACGCCGTAGCTTCCGCCCCGGCGGACGATCTCCGGCACCTCGAGCTGCATCTCCTCGGCCGTCGGCATGACGATGCCGTAGCCGGTGGCGCGCGCCTCGTCGAGCGCCGCGGCGATCTTGTCGTATTGCTTTTTCATTTCGGCCAGCTCGGTCAGCAGGGAGAGAAGCTGGCCGTCGTTCTCGATCTCAAAGCCCGTGCGCTGGCCGAGCACGCGGTAGAACAGCCCCTCGCAAAGCTCCGGCTCGCAGCAGACCGTCCCGGTGCCGAGGTCGACCTCCGTCACGCGGCAGTCGGCGACCTGCTCCAGCTCGGTCAGATGCCGCAGCCTCGGCGCCGTCTCGGCCAGCCGCGAGATCTGCGAGGCCTGCTCAAGCAGCGCGGCGCAAAGCGCGGCCTTGAGCGGGTGCTCCGGCTCGAGCGCGCGCACCCACGCCGGGAGGAACACCCGCAGCTCCCGCAGGGGGAAGGCATAGAGCAGCTCGGTCAGCAGCTCCTGAAGCTCCGCCGCCTGCAGGGTCAGGCAATTGGCGGCCACGGCGCTGACGCCGTAGGTCTCGGAGAGATAGGACGCCAGCGTCTGCGCCTCGGCGCCCTGCGGCGCGGTGGAGTTCACGATGACAAGAAACGGCTTGCCGGTGGCCTTCATGTCGGCGATGGCGCGCGTCTCGGCGTCGATGTAATCCGAACGCGGGATGTCCGTGACCGTCCCGTCGGTCGTGATGACCAGCCCGGCCGTGCAGTGCCCCTCCATGACCTTGCGCGTGCCCAGCTCGGCGGCCTCGGTCATGGGGAGCTCCTCGTCCGCCCACGGCGTTGTGACCATGCGCGGCACGCCGTTCTCCGTCGCGCCGATGGCGCCGTCGACCATGTAGCCGACCGAATCGATCAGCCGAACCGAGAGCGTCGCCGTGCCGTCGGGAGAGATCTCCACGGCCTCCTCGGGGACGAACTTCGGCTCGGCGGTCATGATCGTCCTGCCCGAGCCGCTCTGCGGCAGCTCGTCGCGCGCTCGCTCGCGCTGATAAAGATCCTCGATGTTCGGGATGACCAGCTCCTCCATCAGGCGCTTGATAAAGGTCGATTTTCCCGTTCGCACGGGCCCGACCACCCCGATGTAAATATCGCCGCCCGTTCTGCGGGCAATGTCGGCGTAAATGTTGCTCATATAGACCCTCCCTCTGACAAATCGGGACGTCCGCCCCGTGCGTCTCGTGCTAAAGCCTATGCGCCGCCGGCCGGGTCTATGACAAGCCGTCGCGCGGAGCAGGGGGGCTGACGCCAATTCGCGTCAGCCCCCCTGTGTCATTGGCCGGAGAGGAAGGCAATCGGATCCTGCGGCTGGTGGCTGGAATAGACCGCAAAATGCAGATGCGGGCCGTCGGCCGTCTCGCTGCACGCGGTGCTGCCCACCGTTCCAAGCACCGTGCCGGCCTGCACGCTCTGCCCGACCTGCACGGGCACGTGCTCGTTGAGGTTGGCATAGTGCGTCGTGAAGCCGTCGCCGTGGCGCACGACCACCGTTGTGCCGAGGCTCTTGTCGTCATAGACCGTCACGACCGTGCCGTCCATCGCGCACAGGACGTCCTGCCCCGGCTCGGCGCGCAGATCGACGCCCTCGTGCAGCCGCCAGTCGCGCGTCGTCTCGTTATAGCTCAGTTGGTCGGCCGCGAAGGTGTTCAGCGCCTCGCCCTCGACCGGTCTGCGGCGCGGCGCGGCCTGCGGCTCGGTGCTTTCCGTCTCGGCCTCGGGCAGCGTCGGACGCGTGAGCGTCGGAAGCGTCGAAGCGGTCGAGGGCGTTTCGCTGAGCGTCGCGTTGACGGGCGCGTCGGTCTGAAGCTCGGCGCGATCCTTGGTCAGCAGGAAATAGCCCGATACGCCGACGACCGCCGCGCACAGCAGCAGGACGATGTAATAGCCCTTCTCCCGCAGGAAGCTCCGAAAGCCGCCGGATTTCTTTTCATGATCCATCCAAAAACACTCCATTCTGCCGCGATGCGGCGTGGTATGCGGCGCCGTGGCGTCGCTACCGGGAGTATTCCCCGTTTTTAGAAAACTATTCCTGCGGAAAAAGCAAAGCGCGGGAACGGCGACCCGTTCCCGCATAATCACCCCGGAAAAACCAAATAAAAGCTACAATTTTGAATGAGATACCAATCCAACTGAAAATCAATATGTTTTGCACGCTTTTTGAAGATATTGCGTGTGCATTTTGAAGAAACAGCACTGCTTTTCGACTTATCATCGTTTCATTTTCCCCAAATCGCAAGAGCCCCCTGCTTTCAAGTGGCGAAAGCAGGGGGGTCTTCGGCAGGCTGCGCCCCGAGGGTGCGTCAAATTGCCATCGGCTCCATGTTTTTGAGCTGCAATTGCAGCTTGTCGGCGATCAGCGCGATGAACTCGCTGTTTGTGGGCTTGCCCTTCGTGTTCGAGACGGTGTAGCCAAAGAAGCGCTGCAGCGTGTCGAGGTCGCCGCGATCCCACGCGACCTCAATGGCGTGGCGAATGGCGCGCTCCACGCGCGAGGGCGTGGTGGCGAAGGTCTTGGCGACCTGCGGATAGAGCACCTTGGTGATGGCGTTGATGACGTCCATGTCGTTGACGGCGATCAGGATCGCCTCGCGCAGATACTGGTAGCCCTTGATGTGCGCCGGCACGCCGATCTCGTGGATCATCGAGGTGATCATGGCGACCACGTTTGCCTCGCGGCTGCGCACGAGCGGCGATTTGGTCATTGCGCTGTGCATCTCGTCGAGCCGCTCGAGCACGCTGCGCGCGGTGCACGGCTTGAGCAGGACGTACTGCACGCCCATCGACACGAGCACGCCGGAGATGAACTCCGTCATAAAATCCGCCAAAACGAGCAGCATCGGCTTCTTTTCCATCGCCCCGGCCGCCTTGATGACCGCGATGCCGTCCGCCTGCGGCAGCATGGTGTCAACAACGAGGATCTCCGGCTGAAGCTGCCGGAGCAGCTCCATCGCCCGCAGCCCGTCGGAGGCCGTGCCGACCACGGCGTAGCGCTGGGTCTGCTGCAGGACGGTCGTGAGCCGGGCGGAAAAATCCTCGCTGCTGTTGGCAAGCAAGACCCGGTACATTTTCTCCATAAAAACTGTTCCTCCCTTTTGCGGGGCAAAGCCCCCGCGACTGTGATTCGTCAAACGGCGCACCGCCTGCCAGTGGCTTTCGCCATGCGGTGCGCCGCGTTCCTTGCGGTGACTATAATTTATCATAACATTCGAGCATTTGCAAGATATTTTTATGGAATAGTCCTAATTTCTTTTCGACAACCTTCGACGTTTTTGTCGAAATCTGACAGAAATAGCTTGCCCAAAACGTTTTAGTAACAATATTTTGTGCTCGAGAAAACGCCCCGCCCCAAGTTCTGGGGGCGGGGCGTCGGGCGCAAGAACCGGCCGCGCTATTTGTCCCTCTGGCGGAAAATCGCGCCGGCAAGGCAGCCGAAGACGATCGCCGCGCCCAGCCCGGCCGAGGCCGCCGTCAGGCCGCCGGTAAAGATGCCGAGAAAGCCGCGCTCGTCCACGGCGCGCCGCACGCCCTGCGCCAGCAGATTTCCGAAGCCCGTCAGCGGCACGCTCGCGCCCGCGCCGGCAAGCCGCACCAGCCGCGGATAGACGCCGACCGCGCCCAGAAGCACGCCGGCGACCACATAGCCCACGAGGATCCGCGCCGGGGACAGGCGCGTCCGGTCGATCAGGAGCTGACCGATCACGCACAGCGCGCCGCCGACCGCAAAGGCCCAGACAAGCTGCATCCGTTCCATGTCTCATTCCCCCCTTGCACAAAGCTCCACGGCGTGGCAGACCGCCGGGACGGACTCGCCCTGCTGCGTGGTCAGCGGCGAGAGCAGCGCGCCCGTGCCGCAAAAGAGTACGCGCCGCAGCTCCTGCCGCTCCATCCTGCCCAGCAGGTATCCGCACAGGACGGACGCGCTGCAGCCGCAGCCGCTTCCGCCGCAGTGCACGTCCTGCCGGTTCAGGTCGAAGATCATCATGCCGCAGTCCTGATAGCGCTCGCCGAGGCGGACGCCGTCGCGGGCGAACAGCTCCTGCACCAGCTCCCGGCCGAGCTTGCCGAGGTCGCCCGTGACGATCAGGTCGTAATCCTCCGGCGCGCGTCCCATGTCGTCAAAATGCGCGCGCAAAGTCTCGTAGGCCGCCGGCGCCATCGCCGCGCCCATGTTCGAGGCGTCCGCGATGCCGCGGTCGACGATCGTGCCGATCGTCGCGCTGCAAAGCCGCGTGCCGTCGCCCGGCTGCCCCAGCACGACCGCGCCGGCGCCCGTGACCGTCCACTGCGCCGTCGGCGTGCGCTGGCCGCCGTAGTTCAGCGGGAAGCGGTACTGCCGCTCTGAGGAGGCAAAGTGCGACGAGCTGACCGTGAGCGTTTTTCTGCAAAAGCCGCCGCTGACGGCCATCGCGGCCAGCAGCAGTCCCTCGGCCATGGTCGAACACGCGCCGTAAAGCCCCAGCGTCGGCACGCCGAGGTTGCGCATGGTGAAGCTCGAGCCGACGCACTGGTTCAGCAGGTCGCCCAGAAACGCCGCGTCGAGCGCCGCCTCGGTCAGCCCGGCCTTTTGCAGCGCCAGCGAGATGGCGGTCTTTTGCAGCGCCGTCTCGGCCTTTTCCCAGCTTTTTTGGCCGAGCGTCGTATCCTGCGCGCAAAAATCAAAGCAGTTGCCCAGCGGCCCCTCGGCCTCCTTTTTTCCGACCGCCGACGCATAGGAAAGAACCGTCGGCGGCCGCAGAAAGCGAAGGCTCTGCCGACCCTGTCGTGATGAATCCATTGCCGTTTCCTCCGTGTGTTTTGCATAGATTTCCACCGCGGCGGAAATTTATGCAGAAAAACGCGTTTGAAGAAATTACCGCTTGCATTTTGCAAAAAGCCGGATATAATAGAGATACAAAGAAAAACCCGTCGAAGCAGCGCGGGAAAGCGGTCGACCGACCCTCCGAAGGAGCAAAACTCTCAGGAAAACGGGACCGCGCTGCCGAGGGACTCTCTGGAGAAGCTCACTTGTGAGTGCCGAAGGTGCAAGGCGACAGCCGAATCTCTCAGGCAAAAGGACAGAGATCATCCGCCCCGCAAGGGGTCTCGGATCCTCTGTGGGCGTCTCCGGACGCCCGTATTTTTTTATGATTTGAGAGGGTACCGAAATGAGCCAGCTATTGCCGTCCGTTGCATTTCTCCGCGAATTCGACCCCGAGATCGCCGAGCTGACCGCGCAGGAGCTGCGCCGCCAGCAGCGCAACCTCGAGCTGATCGCCTCGGAGAACATCGCCTCCCCCGCCGTCATCGCCTGCATGGGGAGCATTTTGACCAACAAATATGCCGAGGGACTGCCCGGCAAGCGCTATTACGGCGGCTGCGAGATCGTCGACGAGATCGAGCGCATCGCGATCGAGCGCGCCAAGGCGCTCTTCGGCTGCGAGGCCGTCAACGTCCAGCCGCACAGCGGGGCGCAGGCAAATCTGGCCGTCTACGCCGCGTTTCTGCAACCGGGCGACACGCTCGTCAGCATGAGTCTGGAAAACGGCGGCCATCTGAGCCACGGCTCGCCGGTCAACCACTCCGGCAAGACCTATCACGTCGTCTCCTACGGCGTCGACCCGCAGACCGGGCGCATCGACTATGACCGGGTCGAGTCGATCGTCAAAGAGCACCGTCCGCGCATCCTGCTGGCCGGCGCCTCGGCCTATCCGCGCGCGCTTGATTTTGAAAAATTTGCCGACATCGCCCACCGCCACGGCGCGCTGCTCATGGTCGACATGGCGCACATCGCCGGTCTGGTCGCGGGTGGTCAGCACCAAAGCCCCGTGCCCTATGCCGACATTGTCACCACCACGACCCACAAGACCCTGCGCGGCCCGCGCGGCGGCCTGATCCTGTGCAAGGAGGAATTTGCCAAGAAAATGAACTCCGGCGTCTTCCCCGGCACGCAGGGCGGCCCGCTGATGCACGTCATCGCCGCCAAGGCGGTCTGCTTCCGCGAGGCGATGCAGCCGTCCTTCCGCGACTATGCGGCGCAGACCGTGAAAAACGCCAAGGCGCTGGCCGCCGCCCTGCTGGAGCGGGGCTTTGACCTCGTCTCCGGCGGCACGGACAACCACCTGATGCTCGCCGACCTGCGTCCGCTGCACATCACCGGCAAGGAGCTGCAGCGCCGCCTCGACGAGAACTACATCACCGCCAACAAAAACGCCATCCCGAACGACCCCGAGCGCCCCTTCGTCACCAGCGGCATCCGCATCGGCACGCCCGCCGTCACCACGCGCGGCCTTCGCGAGGCCGACATGCAGACCGTCGCGCAGTGCATCTATGACACCGCCGCCGATTTTGAGCGCACGCAGGAGCAGGTGCGCCGCACCGTCTGCGCCCTGACCGCCGCCCACCCGATCTACGGGCTTTGAATCGAACGCCTTTTTCGTTTTCGGATGCATGATGTTTTTTCGTTCCGGGATTCCATGTTGCCAAGTTAAAGATTGCCACGTCGGGCTTGCGCCCTCCTCGCAATGACACATCGGGAGGTTTTTCCGATTTGTTCGAAACCAGATTCCGAACTGCGACGACAAAAATCGTCGGTTTTCCGAAGAAAACCCATCAAGTTTGTCATTGCGAGGAGCGAAGCGACGCGGCAATCTTTAAGGTATCGACGCGGGATGCCGGAACGACAGAAGCAGCACGCAAGCGACAGGGAGAAGCTCCCGCGCTTGCGTGCTGTTTTCAAATACACAAAATTTTTTCGTTTTTATTGTGCTTTGTTCATTTTATTTTTCGGATGCATGATGTTTTTTCGTTCCGGGATTCCATGCTGCCGGCTTAAAGATTGCCGCGTCGGGCTTGCGCCCTCCTCGCAATGACACATCGGGGGCTTTTTCCGATTTGTTCGAAACCAGATTCCGAACTGCGACGACAAAAATCGTCAGTTTTCCGAAGAAAACCCATCAAGTTTGTCATTGCGAGGAGCGAAGCGACGCGGCAATCTTTAAGGTATCGACGCGGGATGCCGGAACGACAGAAGCAGCACGCAAGCGCCAAGGGAGAAGCCCCTGTGCGCTTGCGTGCTGGTTTTCAAATGTGCAATACTCTTTTTTGAATGCGGGATGATTTTTGCTATGCAAAAGCACAGCAAAAACAGAAATGTGCCATTTCCCCGCCCCTGCGGGGCAACCGGAAATGATGCACAAAAACTTCATACACTGGCATTTGCGCCTTTTCGTGGTGCGGTGCTCATGTATGAAGTTTTATGCTTCCACGACCAGCGCGCCGTCCTTGACGTCGACGCGGAGCGTGGCGTTCGGCTTGATGTCGCCGCGCAGGATGCGCTGCGCGATGAGCGTCTCGACCGTGTGCTGCAAATAGCGGCGGAGCGGACGCGCGCCGTACTGCGGGTCGTAGGCGGTGTCGATGGCGAGCTGCTTGGCCTGCTCGGTCAGCTCGCAGCGGAGCTGCTTGTCGGCCAGACGCTTGTTCAGCGCCGCAAGCTGCAGATCGATGATGCCGACGATGTTCTCGCGCGTGAGCGGCTTATAGAAGACGATCTCGTCGAGCCGGTTCAGGAACTCCGGACGGAACGAGCGCTTGAGCAGCGCCTGAACCTGCGCCTTGGCCTCGTCGGAGATGTTGCCGTCGGCGTCGATGCCGTCGAGCAGGTATTCCGAGCCGAGGTTGCTCGTCAGGATCAGGATCGTGTTCTTGAAATCGACGGTGCGCCCCTGCGAGTCGGTGATGCGGCCGTCGTCGAGCACCTGAAGCAGGACGTTGAAGACGTCCGGGTGCGCCTTTTCGACCTCGTCGAAGAGCACGACGCTATAGGGCTTGCGGCGCACGGCCTCGGTGAGCTGACCGCCCTCGTCGTAGCCGACGTATCCGGGAGGCGCTCCGATCAGGCGGGACACGCTGAATTTCTCCATGTATTCCGACATATCGATGCGGATGAGGTTCTTCTCGTCGTCAAACAGCGCCTCGGCCAGCGTTTTGGCCAGCTCGGTCTTGCCGACGCCCGTCGGGCCGAGGAAGAGGAACGAGCCGAGCGGACGGTTCGGGTCTTGGATGCCGGCGCGGCTGCGCTGGATGGCCTCGGTGACGGCCTTGACGGCCTCGTCCTGACCGATCACGCGCTTGTGCAGCTCGGCGTCGAGGTGCAGGAGCTTCTCGCGCTCGCCCTCGACGAGCTTCGCCACGGGGATGCCCGTCCAGCGCTCGACGATCTTCGCGATCTCCTCCTGAGTGACCTTGTCGCGCAGGAGGCTACTCTGCTTGGCGCTCTGCGCCAGCTCCTCCTCGTGCGCGAGCTGCTTCTTCAGCTCGGGCAGCTCGCCGTATTTCAGGCGCGCGGCCGTCTCGAGGTCATAGCTCTGCTCGGCCTTCTCGATCTCCGCGCCCAGCGATTCGATGCGCTCGCGGAGCTGCTGCACCTTGCCGATGGCGTTTTTCTCGTTTTCCCACTGCGTTTTTGTCGCGTTGAACTTCTCGCGCAGCTCGGCAAGCTCCTTGCGCAGCTCGGCCAGACGACCCAGAGACAGCTCGTCGGTCTCGTTCTTGAGCGCGGCCTCCTCGATCTCCATCTGGATGATTTTGCGGCGCATGACGTCCAGCTCGGTGGGCATGGAGTCCATCTCGGTGCGGATCATGGCGCAGGCCTCGTCGATGAGGTCAATGGCCTTGTCGGGCAGGAAGCGGTCGGTGATATACCGGTCGGAGAGGGTCGCGGCGGCGATGATCGCCGGGTCGGTGATCTTCACGCCGTGGAAGACCTCGTAGCGTTCCTCCAGACCGCGCAGGATGGCGATCGTGTCCTCCACGGTCGGCTCGCTGACCAGAACGGTCTGGAAGCGGCGCTCGAGCGCCGGATCCTTTTCAATGTATTTGCGGTATTCGTCGAGCGTGGTCGCGCCGATGCAGTGCAGCTCGCCGCGCGCCAGCATCGGCTTGAGCAGGTTGCCCGCGTCCATGCTGCCCTCGGTCTTGCCCGCGCCGACGATCGTGTGCAGCTCGTCGATGAAGAGCAGGATGCGCCCCTCGGAGCCCTTGACCTCGTTCAAAACGGCCTTCAGGCGCTCCTCAAATTCGCCGCGGTATTTTGCGCCCGCGATCAGCGCGCCCATATCCAGCGAGAAGATCGTCTTGTCCTGAAGCGACTTCGGCACGTCGCCGCGCACGATGCGCTGCGCCAGCCCCTCGGCAATGGCCGTCTTGCCGACGCCCGGCTCGCCGATGAGCACTGGGTTGTTCTTCGTCTTGCGCGAGAGGATGCGGATGACGTTTCGGATCTCGTCGTCGCGGCCGATGACCGGGTCGGTCTTCTGGTCGCGCGCCTTTTTGACCAGATCGGTGCCGTATTTTTCCAGCGCCTCATAGGTCTGCTCGGGGTTGTCCGACGTGACGCGCGCCGCGCCGCGGATGCTCTGCAGCGTCTTGAGCACGTCCTCCTTGCTGATGCGGTAATCGCGCAGGAGCGGCGCGACGGTGTCGTCGGCCGTCTCGAGCAGCGCGAGGAAGAGGTGCTCGACGGAGATATACTCGTCGCGCATGGCCTTGGCCTCCTGCTCGGCCTGCGCCAGAAGGCGATCCATGCCGCGCGAGACATAGAAATGCTCGCTGTCGCGGCCGGAGCCGCTGACGGACGGCAGCCGCTCGACTGCCGCGCCCGCGGCGGCCTCGAGGCTCTCGAGCGTGACGCCCATTTTCTTCAAAAGCTGCGGGATCAGGCCGTTTTCCTGCTGCAGGAGCGCCAGAAGCAGGTGACACTGCTCGATCTGCTGGTTTTGATGCAGCGCCGCGATCGACTGCGCGTTCTGGATGGCCTCTACGGTTTTTTGTGTGAACTGATTGGTATTCATAAAATCCTTACCCCCCTTTGCGGGAATTTAGCACTCGCAAGCGGAGAGTGCTAATCTCTTTTTTCTTCATGATACCACGCTTTTCCGACTTGTCAAGGGGAAAAATGCGAATTTTTTGTGAACGGTGCGCCGAGGACGAAAATCCCCCGGCGGGCTTGCGTTTTGGCGCGCGCGGCGGTATAATAAGCGAGAAAAACGCAAGCCGCGCGGCGCAAAACGACGGCTCGGAAAGGATGCGGAGCGATGAGCGTGATCGGAAATATTCTTTGGTTCCTGTTCGGGGGGCTTGCCGGCGGCCTAAGCTGGGCGCTCGCCGGGTGTCTGTGGTGCGTGACGCTCGTCGGCATCCCGGTCGGCGTGCAGTGCTTCAAGCTGGCCGGGCTGGCCTTTTTCCCGTTCGGGCGGGAGATCGTTTACGGCGGCGGGGGAGTGTCCCTCGTTGTCAATCTGCTGTGGATCCTGTTCGGCGGGCTGGAGCTTGCGCTGGGCTACGCCGTCCTCGGCTGCCTGTGGTGCGTGACGCTCGTCGGCATCCCCATCGGCCGGCAGTGCTTCAAGCTTGCGAGGCTCGCGCTGATGCCCTTCGGCGCGGCGGTCGTATGATATATTTATAAGGAGAACGCCATGAAATATCCCTGCCTGGTGCTCGACCATGACGACACCGTCGTCAACAGCACCGCCACGATCCACTACGCGTCCTTTCTCGAGTTTATGAAGCAGGCGCGGCCGAACGCGCCGCACTACTCCCTCGACGAATACTTCCGCAAAAATTTTGAGCCGGGCATTTTCGCCTTTTTCCGCGAGGAGCTGCACTTTTCCGACGCCGAGATGGACGAGGAATTCCGCTTCTGGCAGGACTACGTCCGCACCCGCGTGCCCAAGGCCTACGACGGGATGCGCGAGCTGATGCTGCGGCACCGCGCGTGCGGCGGCGTGATCGCCGTCGTGTCGCATTCCACCAAGGAGAGCATCGAGCGCGACTACCGCGCAAACGAGCTGCCCATGCCCGACCTGATCTTCGGCTGGGAGCAGCCCGAGGAGCGCCGCAAGCCGCACCCGTGGCCGCTTGAGGAGCTGATGCGCCGCTTCGAGCTTCGGCCGGAGCAGCTGCTCATGGTCGACGACCTCAAGGCGGGCTACGATATGTGCCGCGTCTGCGGCGTGCCCTTCGCGGCCGCCGGGTGGGCAAACGACGTGCCCGAGATCGAGCGCTTCATGAGAAACGGCTGCGAGCGCTATTTCAAATCCGTGGCCGAGCTGGACGCCTTCCTGCTGCGCGTTAACGGCGCCTGATCGCCGCGCGAAGGGGCTTGACGGCGGCCGCGCCGATGTGGTATGATACCACTATGGAAAGAACATTCAGACCGGTGCTGTCCGTGCGGATCTTCGCAGAGGATAAATGCTTCGGTCCCGGCGTGGCGGAGCTTCTGCGCCGGGTGCGGGAGCTGCATTCCCTGCGCGCCGCCGCCGCCTCGATGGCGATGGCGTATTCCAAGGCATGGACGGTCATCCGATCCGCCGAGGGCTGCCTCGGCTACAAGCTCCTGATCTCGACGACGGGCGGCAGGCACGGAGGAGGTGCGACGGTTTCCCCGGAAGCGGAAAAGCTCTTAGCCGCCTATGACGACTACTGCAAAAAGCTCCGCGCCTATGCCGCGGAGGAATTCCGCGTCAGCTTTGACGGCATTCTGAACATGGACTGATTCAGAGGTTCCCTAAAGTTGAGCAGAAAAGCAAAACAACAAAGCAAGAAAGCAAAAACTGAGCAGAAAAAACAGAAAATAAAGCCAGATCCATAGCGCCGCTCCCCCAAGGAGCACGCTATGGATCTTTTTTTGGCAGCCGTTTTAATCGCAGACGAGGCGGAGGGTGGTTTGCGAGCCGGAGACGCGGACGGGCGGGTGGCGCTCGCTTGCGAACAGGGCGTCGGCCAGCGGCGCCTCGACCTCGTTTTGGATCAGACGGCGCAGCTCGCGCGCGCCGCCCCGGCCGCCGGCGCAGCGGGCGGCCAGCGTCCGCGCCGCCGAGTCGTTGGCCGTGACGGTCAGACCGCGCTTCTCGGCGCGAGCCTGCAGGGCGTCGAGCTGGAGGCGGGCGATCTTCGCCAGCGCCTCCTCGCCCAGCGGCGAGAAGGCCGCGATGCAGTCCAGACGGCCGAGAAATTCCGGCGCGAAATGCTCCCGCAGCGCCCGCAGGCGGCTGTCGCGTGTGCGCTCGCCGAAGCCCGCCGCAGGGCACTGCGCCCCGAGGTTGGAGGTCATGACGAGCAGCGTGTTGCGAAAATCGACGCGGCGTCCGTCGGCATCGGTCAGCGCGCCGTCGTCCATGACCTGCAAAAGAATGCCGCACAGGTCGGGGTGCGCTTTTTCGATCTCGTCGAGCAGAACCAGCGAATACGGCTGCCGCCGCACGCGCTCGGTCAGCTCGCCGCCCTCTCCGTGGCCGACGTAGCCCGGAGGCGCGCCCAGCAGGCGCGAAACGGCGTGCTTTTCCATGTATTCTGACATATCCAGCCGCACCATGGCGCGCTCGCTGCCGTAAAGCGCCCGCGCCAGCGCCTTGCACAGGGCGGTCTTGCCCACGCCGGTCGGCCCGGTGAAGAGCATCGAGGCGATCGGGCGCTTGCCCTCTGCAAGGCCGCTCCTGCCGCGCCGGACGGCCTGCGCCACGGCGCGGACGGCTTCGTCCTGCCCGATGATCTCGCCCGAGAGCGTCTGCTCGAGCGTCAGCAGCCGCCGCCGCTCCCCGCCGGACAGCTCGCCGAGCGGGATGCCCGTGCGGCTCGAGACGACGGCCGCGACGTCCGCCTCGGTCACGCAGCGCGCCGGCGGCGTTCCGCGCAGACGCCGCAGCAGGGAGCGCTCGTCCGTCGCCTGCGCCAGACGAGCCAGCGCGGCGCCCTCGTCGAGCAGATCGACCGCCTTGTCGGGCAGAAATTTGTCGGAAAGATAGCGGCACGACAGCTCCACGGCGGCGCGGAGCGCCCCGTCGGCGATGGGCAGGCGGTGATGCGCCTCGAGCGCCGGACGGACGCCGCGCAGGATCTCCAGCGTCTCCTCCTGCGTCGGCTCGCGCACCTGAACCGGCCGGAAGCGCCGCTCGAGCGCGGAGTCGGCCTCGATGGATTTGCGGTATTCGTCGAGCGTGGTCGCGCCGATGAGCTGAACGCGTCCGCGCCCGAGCGCCGGCTTGAGCAGATTGGCCGCGTCGATCGCGCCCTCCGCCGCCCCGGCGCCGACGAGCGTGTGCATCTCGTCGATGAACAGGATCACGTTCTGCGCCCGCTGCACCTCGGCCAGCAGGTCGCGCACGCGCTCCTCAAACTCGCCGCGGTATTTTGTCCCGGCCAGCAGGCTGGCCATGTCGAGCGCGAACAGGCGCTTGCCGCGCAGATTCTCAGGCACGCGCCCCTCGGCGATATACTGCGCCACGCCCTCGACAATGGCGGTCTTGCCGACGCCCGGCTCGCCGATGAGCGCGGGGTTGTTTTTCTGCCTGCGCGAGAGGATCTGGAGCACCGTCTCGATCTCCTGCCTGCGGCCGACGACGGGCTCGGCGCGTTCGGCGCGCTCGACCAGATCGACGCCGAACTGCTCGAGCATACGGGTGTTCTGCATGAAAGCACTTCCTTTGGCAATCAAATTCTACGCTGGGATTTTGGCCATGCCGAAATTTCTTTATACCGTTACGAAAAAAATACTTTTTCTTGCAATTACCATTGCAATTTCAGAAAAACATGATAAAATGTACGTATATCAAGATGAGCACCCTGCGCATCGGGGCGCTCGCAGAGAACATAGGAGGTTCTACCATGGCTTATTACATCACCGATAACTGCGCCAAGTGCGGCACCTGTGCCGACGCCTGCCCCCTCGGCATCATCACCGAAGGCGACGACAAGTACGTCATCGACGCCGATCAGTGCGTGGAGTGCGGCTCCTGCGCGGCTGCCTGCCCCTGCGACGCCATCGAGCAGCAGTAATTTGAACCGACCGGCTGTTGCAGCTTGCAGCAGCCGGTTTTTTTGCGGACAATTACGGACGACATGAAAACAGAACGACTCGACAACGGCATGACGCTGCGGCACGACGCGTTCCCGCTGGGAACGGACTCGCTGCTGCTGGCGCGCTTCGCGACCCTGCCGGCCGGGGCGCGCGTGGCCGACCTCGGCTCCGGCTGCGGGACGCTCGGGGTGCTGCTGTGCGCGGCGCATCCCGACTGCACCGTGACGGGCGTGGAGCTTGACGCGGCGGCGCACGCGCTGGCGCTGGAGAACATCCGCGAAAACGGGCTGCAGGCGCGCCTGACCGCGCTGCACGGCGACGTGCGGCAGCTTCGCGCGCTGCTGCCGGCGGCGTCCTTCGACTGCGTCGTGGCCAATCCGCCCTATTTCGCGGTCGGCAGCGGCAAGCAGGCGGCGAGCGTGCCCTCGGCGCGCAGCGAGCAGACCCTTCCGCTCGACGCGCTCTGCGCGGCGGCTGCGTGGCTGCTGCGGCACGGCGGGCGCTTCTTCCTCGTGCACCGCGCCGAGCGGCTGTGCGATCTGCTGTGCGCCCTGCGCGCGGCGGGGCTGGAGCCGAAGCGTCTGCGGCCGGTGCGCAGCGGCGCCGGGGCGGCGCGGCTCGTTCTGCTCGAGGGGCGGCGCGGCGGCAGACCCGGCTTGACGCTCGAGCCGGATCAATTGGTTTAAGGAGAACACACGATTTATGAGCACGCTTTGTCTGGTTCCGACGCCCATCGGCAACCTTTCCGATATTTCGCCGCGCGCGCGGCAGGCGCTGGCCGACGCCGACTTCATTGCCGCCGAGGATACGCGCGTGGCGCTGCGGCTGCTGAATCATCTCGGCCTGAAAAAGCCGCTCGTCAGCTACTACGAGCACAACAAGGAGGGCAGCGGCCCGAAGATCGTCGCGCGCATCCTCGCCGGGCAGCGCTGCGCGCTGGTGTCCGACGCCGGCTCTCCCGCGATCTCCGACCCCGGCGAGGATCTCGTGCGCCTGTGCGCCGAGGCGGGCGTGCCCGTGACGGCCATTCCCGGCCCCTGCGCGGCGGTCACGGCGCTGAGCATCTCCGGCCTGCCCACCGGGCGGTTCTGCTTCGAGGGCTTTCTTTCCACAAACAAAAAAAGCCGCCGGGAGCATCTGGATGCCCTGCGCGGCGAGACGCGCACAATGATCTTCTATGAAGCGCCGCACAAGCTGGCGGCCACGCTTGCAGACCTTTCCGCCGCCTTCGGGGCGGAGCGGCGCATCTCGCTGTGCCGCGAGCTGACGAAGCTGCACGAGGAGGTGCTGCGTATGCGGCTCGGCGAAGCCGCCGCCTACTACGCCGAGAATGCGCCGCGCGGCGAGTTCGTGCTGATCGTCGAGGGCGCCGCCCCGGCCGCGCCGGAGGCCGTCTCCGAAGCCGACGCGCTCGAGGCCGTGCGCGCGCTCATCGGGCAGGGGCTCTCGCGCAAGGACGCCGTCCGCCGCGTCAGCGAGCAGACCGGCATCCCGAAGAACGAGCTTTACAACGCGGCCGTCCGCGAGTAGGCGGAATCGCGCCGTTCGCCAAAAAATAACTTGACAGACCCGGCGCAAAACGGTAAAATAAAATGTGGATTTGTATTGTCTGAGCCGCGTTTTGGGGTAAGGCGGGGCAGGCGTTGCTTTCTACCCGACATTTTGTCAATTCACCGAAAGAAAAAGGAGGTGCATTCGTAGAGGATGGCATGGTATATTTGGACGGCGATCGCCGTCGTTGTTGCTGTTTTATTCTTCTTTGTCGGCGTGATCTATCGCAAGAAGGTCGCAGAGCGCGAGATCTCCAGCGCGGAGGACGAAGCCCGTCGCATCATCAATGAGGCGATCAAGGGCGGCGAAAACAAAAAGCGCGAGATGCTCGTCGAGGCCAAGGAGGAAATTCATAAAAGCCGAACCGAATACGAACGCGAAGTCAAGGAGCGCCGCGCAGACCTGCAGAAGCAGGAGCGCCGCCTGCAGCAGAAGGAGGAGTCCCTCGACAAAAAGACGGACGCCTTTGAACGCAAGGAGGAGGATCTGCGCAAGCGTCAGGCGGCCGTCGCCGCCACGCAGGAGGAAGTCTCCCTCATTAAAAAGAGCCAGCTCGAGATGCTGGAAAAGATCTCCGGCCTGACGCAGGACGAGGCAAAGCACCAGCTCCTGAGCAGTCTGGAAAACGAGTGCCGGCACGACGCCGCCCTCAAGATCAAGGAAATCGAAGCCGAAACCAAGGAAAACGCCGAGCGCAGCGCCCGCGAGATCATCTCCATTGCGATCCAGCGCTGCGCCGCGGATCACGCCGCCGAGACGACCGTCTCCGTCGTGCCCCTGCCCAACGACGAAATGAAGGGGCGCATCATCGGCCGCGAGGGGCGCAACATCCGCACGCTCGAGTCCATCACGGGCGTCGATCTCATCATCGACGACACGCCCGAGGCGATCACCGTCTCCTCGTTTGACCCGGTGCGCCGCGAGGTCGCCCGTCTGGCGCTGGAAAAGCTCATCGCCGACGGCCGCATCCATCCCACGCGCATCGAGGATCTGGTCGAGAAGGCGCGCCGCGAGGTCGACCGCGTCATCAAGCAGGAGGGCGAGCGCGCCGCGTTTGAAACGGGCGTGAACAACCTGCACCCCGAGCTCATCAAGCTGCTCGGCCGCCAGAAATACCGCACGTCCTACGGCCAGAACGTGCTCAACCACTCCATCGAGGTCGCGCATATCGCCGGTCTGCTGGCCAGCGAGCTGGGCGTCGACATTCCGCTTGCCAAGCGCGCGGGTCTGCTGCACGATCTGGGCAAGTCCGTCGACCACGAGATGGAGGGCAGCCACGTCCAGCTCGGCGTTGAGCTGGCGCGGAAGTATAACGAGTCTCCCGACGTGATCCACGCCATCGAGGCGCACCACAACGACGTCGAGCCGCGCACGGTCATCGCCTGTCTGGTTCAGGCTGCCGACGCGATCTCGGCTGCCCGTCCCGGTGCGCGCCGCGAGAATGTGGAAAACTACATCCGCCGTCTGGAAAAGCTTGAGGAGCTGACCGGCACATACCCCGGTGTTGAGAAGTCCTATGCCATTCAGGCCGGTCGCGAGGTTCGCATCATGGTCAAGCCCGAGGAGGTTTCCGAGGAAAATATGGTTCTGCTCGCGCGCGATCTTGCAAAGAAGATCGAAAACGAGCTGGAATATCCCGGCCAGATCAAGCTGAACGTCATTCGCGAGACGAAGGCCGTGGAATACGCAAAATGAGAGCAACCCGTCCGGAGGCACAGAGGCTCCGGGCGGGCTTTTGCTTCTGCCCGCGCACCGGGCGGGCCGGAGCCATTCATCAAAAGCGAGGTTTTTATGCTGAATTTTCACCCCATCACCCTGTCCGACCGGCCGCTGCTTGAGCCGTGGTGCGAGCGCGCGGCCGGGCACGGCAGCGAGTATTCCTTTGCCAACCTGTATTTCTGGGGGAGACAGTCCGTCTGTCAGGCGCCCGACGGCACGCCGCTCATCCTCAGCCATTTCGCGCCGCACACGTCCTATCTCTACCCCTACTCCGCGCCGGAGCTGCTGCCCCTGCTGCGGCAGGATGCCGCCGAGCGCGGCATCGCCCTGCGCGTGTTCGGCCTGCTGCCCGAGGAAGCCGCCGAGGTCGAGCGCCGCTGGCCGGGGCAGTACCGCTTCCACTCCGTGCGCGACAGCGCGGACTATGTCTATGAGATCGACCGTCTGGCCGACCTGCACGGCAAGCATTTGCAGGCCAAGCGCAACCACTGCAACCGCTTTGAGGAGGAATTTCCCGACTACCGCGTCGAGCCGCTGACGCCCGCGCTGCTGCCCGCCTGCCGCGCCTTCACGGAGCAATGGTACGCCGCGCACACGGAGGGCGGAAACGAATCCGAATTTTCCGGCGAGCGCACGGCCATTGCGCGCGCGTTCGACGGCTTCGAGGCGCTGGGCATGGAGGGCGCGGCGCTCTTTACGCCCGACCGGCTCGTCGCCTTCACCATGGGCAATCGCATCCGCCCGACCGTTTTCGACGTGAATTTCGAGAAGGCCGACGCCACGGTCAACGGCGCTTACGCCATCATCAACCGGGACTTTGCGCGGATGCTGCGCGCGCGGCATCCCGAGCTGGAGCAGCTCAACCGCGAGGACGACATGGGCATCGAGGGGCTGCGCCGCGCCAAGGAGAGCTATGCGCCGGATCTGCTTCTGGACAAGCTGCTGCTGGAGGCCGCGCAGTGACGGCCTATGCGCCCGCCGCCGCGCGGGACGTTCCGGCGCTGGCCGCGCTCTGGCAGACCTGCTTCGGCGACCCGGCGTCCGATTCCGAGCCGATCCTGACGCATCCAAAGATCCGCACCTTCGCGGCCTATGTTGACGGGAAGCCCGCCTCCATGCTCTGTGCGCTCCCGGCGACGCTGGTCGACGACGGCGGCGGCGAGACGCCCTGCGCCTATCTTTACGCCGTCTGCACCCATCCGGAACGCCGCGGGCGCGGGCTGAGCCGCGGGCTGCTGGCCTATGCCGAGGAGGCGCTGCGCCGCGCGGGCTTCGGCTGCGCCGCGCTGTGCCCCGCGACCGAGTCATTGTTCGAATTTTACCGAAAAAGCGGCTATCAAACTGTTTTTTATCAAAAAAAGTACGAAATTCCGGCCTCCGGCGCGGCCGACGTGCGTCCGCTCGACGCGGCGGGCTACCGCGCCCTGCGCGAGCTGCAGCTCTACGACAGCTTTGTGTCGTTTGACGAGGCCATGCTGGCGCTGCTCCCGCACCGCTGGCGCGTCGAGACGGCGCAGACCGTCTGCTGCGCCGCCGGAGAGACGCGCAACGGAGCGCTCCTGCTTCAGGAGCTTCTGCCGGACGCGCCCGAGGCGGCGGCGGCGCTGGCCGCGCGGCTCGGCTGCCGCACCGCGTCGGTCTGCACCGTCGGCGGCGACCGGCCGTTCGCCATGGCCAAGGCGCTGACGGAGCAGCCCCTGCCCGCGCGGGCATATCTCGGAATTTCCTTTGCATAATTTGTATTTTTCGGTGGAAATGCAGCGGAAAATGCGTTATAATAGAAACCGAATTTGCAAAAGGTAGGGCGGAGTATGAATTTCGGCGATTTTTTGGGCAACGACGGCCTCAAGCGGCGGCTGAACGAGGCCGAGCGCACCGGCCGGCTGTCTCACGCGTGGCTGCTGCTCGGGCCGGAGGGCTCGGGGCGGCACACCCTCGCGCGGCTGCTCATCGCCGCCATGCAGTGCACCGCCGGCGGCGAGCGCCCCTGTCTGCGCTGCGCCGCCTGCAAAAAGGTGCTTGCCGGGGTGCATCCCGACGTCGTCACCGTTGACGCGCCGGACAAAAAAACCGTCCCGGTCAAGCTCGTCCGCGACGCCTGCGCCGATCTTTATGTCCGCCCGAATGAGGGGCGCAGAAAGATCTACGTCTTCCCGCGGGCACACGAGCTGAACGCGCAGGGGCAGAACGCCCTGCTCAAGTGCATCGAGGAGCCGCCTGCCTATGGCGCGTTCTTCCTGCTCTCCGAGCAGCCGCTGCTGCCGACCGTGCACAGCCGCTGCGCCGAGCTGCGGCTCTGCCCGCTACCGGAGGAGACGCTGCTGCGCGCCCTTGCACGGCGCGCTCCCGACGCGAGCGACGAGCGCCGCCGTCTTGCCGCCGCGCAGAGCGGGGGCTATCTCGGCCGCGCGCTTAGGCTGCTGGAGTCCGGCGGCGGTCTGCTGCCGCAGACCGAGGCGCTCGTTCCGGCGCTCGGCTCGAAGCGAGAGCTGCTGTCCGTTTTGATCCCGATGGAGCGCATGACGCGCGAGGCGCTTCGCGCCGTGCTGCTGCAATGGCGGGAGCTGATCGCGCAGGCTCTGCTCTGCCGCGCCGGCGCGCGAGCCGGCTTCCCGCAGGCGCAGGCGCTGGCCGCGCGCTGCTCCGCCGCGTCGCTTCTGGCCGCCGCCGACGCGCTGGCCGAGGCAATTTCCATGCTCGACGGAAACGTCAGCCCCGCGCACCTGTGCGGCTGGCTCGCCGTCAAGCTTGCTTGATAAGGAGTTCCGAATGAAAGAAGAAACCGCTTCCCCCGTGACGGTCTGCGACGTACAATTCCGCTCCGCCACAAAGTTTTACTATTTTGACCCCGGCGGGCTCGACGTGAAGCTCGGCGACACCGTGATCGTCGACACGGCCTATGGGCTGGAGATCGGCAAATGCGTGCGCGGCAATCACGCCGTCGAGCCGGGCGACGTCGTTGCGCCGCTGCGCCGCGTGCGGCGTCTTGCGACCGAAAACGACAAGCGGATCGACGCCGCCAACCGCACCCGCGAGAAAAACGCCTTCTCCGTCTGCCAGAAGCAGATCGAGGAGCTGCACATGCAGATGCAGCTCGTCTCGGCCGAATATGCCTTCGACGGCAGCAAGGTGCTGTTCTTTTTCACGGCCGACGGCCGCGTCGACTTCCGCGAGCTGGTCAAGCATCTGGCCGGCATCCTGCGCACGCGCATTGAGCTGCGTCAGATCGGCGTGCGCGACAAGGCCAAGATGGTCGGCGGGCTGGGCATCTGCGGCCGCCCCTTCTGCTGCCGCGAATTTCTCGACGATTTTCAGCCGGTGTCGATCAAAATGGCCAAGACGCAGAACCTCAGCCTGAATCCCACCAAGATCTCCGGCACCTGCGGCCGCCTGATGTGCTGCCTGAACTATGAGCAGGAGGCCTACGAGAGCCTGCTGCGCACCAGCCCGCGTCCCGAGTCCTTCGTCGACACGCCCGACGGCCGCGGAACCGTCACGGACGTCAACCTGCTGCGCCAGAGCGTGCGCGTCCGGCTGGAAAAGGAGCCGGACACCGTCGTCTGCCACAAAAACTGCGACATCTGCGTCCTGCGCAACGGCAAGGCGCACAAGGGCGACGAGCCGATCCCGGCCGACCTTGCCCCGATCTCCGGCGGCAAGCCCCGCCGCAAGAAGGAGGAGCCGGAATTTGCCACCTATCTCGAGCCGGTCGTGATCCGCTCGAGC
>OIYX01000134.1_pt1 | contig 25290 bp, 19 predicted proteins | sample 1588431 | NCBI WGS metagenome assembly OIYX01 (sample SAMN03283241) | human gut metagenome | biome: human-associated habitat; material: feces | host: Homo sapiens | place: Peru | collected 2012
CTTCAAGGCACGATAAATGTTTATCTTTGCAAACGACAAAATTAGGAATTTTAAGGATTAAAGTGAAATATATTTATATGAAAAGATTCGCGCTGACTCTATTTTTCCTGTTGTGCCTCGCTTTGGTCTCCAACGCGCAGTACGATAAGGACGTGTTTAATTTCAGAGGCCGCGCGGCTCTTGCGGACGGAAAATATTCAGAGGCAATCAGCCATTTCAACATCCTTGCGCGTCTGGACACGACAGACTGCTGGACTTTTTTCTACAGAGGCATCGCGAAATACAACCTTGGTGACCTTCGTGGCGCGCAGGCTGATTTCAACACTTCAGTAAGGCTCAATCCAGTGTTCACCAACGGCTACCATTTCAGAGCCATAACCCTCAGCCGTTTCGGGAAGTACGACGAGGCCTTGAAAGATCTGGAAAGGGCAATGGAACTAAGGCCCGGGCTTGACGGATTGTATTTCAGCAGGGGAGTGACATATTTCCTTGCCCAGCAGTTCGACAAGGCTGTGGCCGATTTTGACCGCTATATCAGAAAGGAACCGAAAGATCCGTCCGCATATCTTAACAGGGGAGCCTCCTATCTTTTCCTCAATGACACGACAAAGGCGTTGGAGGACTACAACAGAGCCATCAGGCTGGATCGCTTCGATCCGGAAGGATATATCCGTCGTGGCCGCGTCTATGCCTTGAGGAAAGACTACAAAGATGCGATAGCCGACATGGACAAGGCGATCGGCCTGGACACGACCAACACTTTCGCCTATTTCAACAGAGCGTTGATGTACTACGACCAGAACAACTACAACGCCGCGATGAGCGACCTGAACAGAGTTTTGAGGGATGAGCCGGGCAACGCTCTGACCCTTTACAACCGAAGCCTTATCAACGCGCAGGTCGGAAATATGGAGGATGCGCTCGCGGATATGGACCACGTCATCAACATCAATCCGGAGAACGTGCTCGCGTACTACAACCGTGCCTCGTACTTTGTCCGGATGGGGCGCTGGATGGATGCCCTTGACGACTACGACAAGGCCATCGAACTGTACCCTGACTTCGCCAAGGCCTATCTGAACCGCTCGTATGTGAAGAATATGCTCGGCCGTACAAAGTCCTCGAAGCAGGATTACGACACGGCTCAGAAGAAAGTTCAGGAGTACCGCGCGAAGAACGCCGCGGACGAGGGGTCGTTCGCCGACACGACCAAGAAGTACAGTTCCCTGATCGCGTTGGACGCGGATTTCGCCAAAAAGGATTTCGACAACGAACTTCTTCAGAACAGGGACATCAACATCCGTCTGAAATCACTCTACAAGTTCAGCCTTGCGGCACGGCGTGACAACCAGAACATCGCTCTGAGACACCGCTACGAGAACCCGCTGATCGACAAGTTCATCTCGGACTCTCCGATCGTGATGACGGTCTCCAATTCCGACTCGCTTGTCAAACCTGAATTCGCGCACGGAATCGACGCGTCGCTCTATGGTGATTCCTATCTTGCCGCCGGGGATCCTAAGTCCTTGACAGATGCTGACAGGGCTTTCATCAAAGGACTCTACGATGTGCAGTCAAAGCAATTCACTTCAGCATTGAACCAGTTCGACGCCGCGGTGAATTCCGAGAGCAAGGGAAAATATTCAGAATATTACAAGGCTTTCTATTATTTGAACAGGGGTGTGCTCCGCGCCGAGATGATCGATTTCATCTCATCCATCGAGAGCAACGTGCAGACCTTGACCATGGATGACAAGGGTACCACCAGAGCCCGTGTCCGTGATCAGGTGAGCCGGACGTATGACTATTCGGAGGCCATCGAGGATATGCTGGCTGCTGACAGGATCATTCCTGGAATCCCGTACGTCTATTTCAACCTTGGCAATCTTTACTGCCTGTCCTCGAAGTTCGTGGAGTCGGTTGACAGTTACACCAAGGCGATCAATGTCTATCCTTATATGGGAGACGCGTACTATAACCGAGGCCTTGTACTCATCTATCTGAAAGACAAGGAGAAAGGTTGCATCGACCTTTCGAGGGCCGGTGAGCTCGGTGTCGGTGATGCCTACAGCGTGATCTCGAAATATTGCGAAGAGGAGAAGAAGTGATGCTGAAGTTTCTTAGTCTTTCCAGCGGCAGCTGCGGCAATTGCTATTTCCTTTCCGACGGTAGATCGGGGCTTCTCATCGACGCTGGAGTCAGCCAGCGGCGTTTGAAGAAGACTTTGATGGAGCACGGCTTAGGTGTGGATTCCTTTCAGGCAGTGCTTGTGACACATGATCATCTTGATCACATCAGACAGCTGGGTTCGTATTGCAAGCATCTGAAAAAGCCTGTATATGCGACCGCCGTGCTGCACGAGGCTCTTTCGCATCACACATTCACAAGGGACTACATCTCGGATTACCGTTGTGTCCTTCCGGATGAAGGTCCTGTCAGGATTAGACTGCGTGGGGATATTCCGGAAGAGGAACTCCCGTTGGTCAGTCATTTTGTGGTGCCGCATGACGCGACCCAGACCGTAGGTTATTTCATCGAGTGGTCAGGGGTAAGGTTCTTCCTGATGACCGATGCCGGCAGGGTGACTGACGAGGCTATTGAATATGCCCGGAAGGCCGACGCGGTTGTCTTCGAGTCGAACTACGATTCCGGAATGCTGATCGGGGGCCCTTACCCACACGAACTCAAGATGCGTATATGTCAAGGCAACGGTCACCTGAGCAACGATGAGTGCGCCTCGGCCATCCGCCGTTTCTGGCATCCCGGCCTTAAGAACATCTTTCTCTGCCATCTAAGTGAGAACAACAACACACCGTCTCTCGCCTTCGACTCCGCCGCCGATGCCCTTAGGTCGATTCGCCTTGACGGTCACCTCACCGCAAAGGAAATCACCAACCTCCAGACCCTTCCCCGCACCCGCGCCTCCCAGATGTTCACCTTGTGATAAACGGCTAAGCCTTCGAAAGACTAATACAGACTCTGGCAATATAATTCAGGAATATGCCTCTTGGTGTTCAGGGTGTGAATATATTTGCGCACCTAAGAAGCTGTTTTGAATTGTTTGAAATGTTCTTTGAGGTGAAAAATCTTCATTTTCTTCCCGCTTCTTCAGTCAGATAGCACCGCTATCTTCCTTGGAAGAAGCGGTCGAAACTGAAGTTTTTCACTCTCAAACCTTCAAACAAACAATTCAAAACAGCTTCTAAGAAAGGAAGATGTTATTGAAGGCGGGATGCGTTTGGCTACTTGATTGATTTGTAATAGATAGGAGTACGGTTGTCTTCGCCGCGGAATATTCCGATGAGGTCGCGGAGAAGTAGGTCGGGGTGTACCACACCACTTTCCCAGAAATCGTTGCCACCATTGGGGTTGAGGCGGTTGTTGTCGTTCCAGACAACGCTTGCGGAGGTGTCACTGGGGTTTGTAGCGCATCCTTTGGTTCCAGAATATCCTATGGCTGAGGCGTTTCTCTGTATGTTCCTAAGGAAGTCCTCGAACAAGGGGTTGACTGAAAGAAGTTGTTCCAGAGTCTGGCACCAACCGACATTCATCCAAAGATCCGCTTCCTTTGACAATGAATATGCCGTCTCGACCGAAATCTGGCCCGAGACTGAGCTTCCGGATTTGGCTCCGAGAATCTCCCCGCCGGCATCCTTGAACAGGGTGGTGAGATAACTTTCCTGTCCGGGAATGAACCACTGATCCTTGTAGGGGATGTTGACCAGAATCTTTCTTTGTTTGTGAGTCGTTCCTTTGGAATCCAGTTTAGTATTTCTGTTCAGATTACTTTGAACCGAATCACGTAAGTTTATGTAGTTCTCCGAAACGACCTTAAGCACCGAGTCAGCCGCGGCCATATTCCCTGTCAACGCTCCGAAAAGGCGTATGTAGGCGGCTCTGGCCAGAGGGTGTCGCTCAAGATGCTCATTGACAATGAAAGTCTTTATTCCCAGCGACTCAAGTTTCGAGAAGAACTGCGACTTCACAGGGGAGACTGAATATGTCAGGAGCAGGTCCGGCTTCAGGGCCATTATCTTCTCGTAGTCAGGGCTTGCGTCATAACCGATGTCCATCACCGTTCCGTTGCTTAGGCCGGCTGTCACTGAAGAGTCGCAGACATATTCACCGCCCGACACCCCGACAATCACCGAGTCCGCCCCGACGGCATCCAGAAAACCGATGTAGGAAGTGCTAGTAACTATCAATCTGCCAAGAGGTTGGCTGATGGATATCGTGTCCCGGCTCCCGTCAAACGGCGAGATCGAGACCAATGAATATCCCCCATCAGCTTCCGGGATTATATTCATAAATTGCGGTTCGATAACGTCCTGCGGCAAGTCTCCGCTGACATTCCGCACGCATCCGCAGACACTTGCGGCAAACGCGGTGGCCAAGAAAATATATTCGTAGAATTTCATATCATCGCAAATTTAATTGTTTTTTGCTATCTTCGAAGTCTGTTCTGTGGAAATCACTTGCTGATGTCAAGATAATGCCGGATTTTATGAATATGCCGACTTGGCTTTTCTGACAAGATGATCGTGAGGGCAGGAAATGAAATTTGAAAATTTGTAATATTATGGGAAAATATAACTTTGACGAGATGACGATAAGGCGCGGCACGAACTGCGTCAAATGGGATGCGGAGAGTCCGGTCGGGCCGATTTCGGAGGATGTGATTCCGCTTTGGGTGGCGGATATGGACTTCAAGGTGGCTCCGGAGATCGTGAACGTGCTGAAAGATCGTGTGGATCAAGAGATTTTCGGCTACACCCACGTGCCGGATTCCTACTATGAGGCTGCCGTCAACTGGTGGGAGCGCCGCAGAGGGTGGCACACGGAGAAGGATTGGTACCTCTACATTGCAGGGGTGGTTCCGGCGATGTCGGTGGTTGTCAAGGCTTTGACGCAGTACGAGATTGTGGACGGCGAGGTGGTCGAGAAGCCGAACCGTGGACGTGGCCCTCACGGTGAATTGCCGAAGATGATCATCCAGAGTCCGGCGTACAACTGTTTCTTCTCCACCGCGAAGAACAATCTTTGTGAACTCTCAATCAACAAACTGATCTACGACACGGAAGGTGATCAGGCCACTTGGTACATTGATTTCGAGGATCTCGAGAGACGTGCCGCCGACCCGATGGCCAAGGTGCTGCTGTTCTGCAATCCTCACAACCCTTGCGGACGTGTCTGGCCTCGTGAGGACCTTGAGAGGGTAGCCGACATCTGCCGCAGAAACGGTGTGATCGTCATAAGCGACGAGATCCATTGCGAACTGGAAATGCCTGGCTATCACTTCACTCCGATGGCCTCTATCTCACAGGTAGCCCAGGACAATACCGTCACGATGAACTCTCCAAGCAAGTCGTTCAACATCGCCGGTTTGGGAATATCCAACATCATCACCAACAATCCTGACTGGAAGAAAATCATCGACAGGGTAATCAATATCAACGAGTTGTGTGAGGTGAATCCTTTCGGTGTGCTTGCGCTTCAGGCCGCCTACAACGAGGGTGAGCCGTGGCTCAAGGAGCTTAATGAATATCTTTACGGGAATTACCGCGCGTTGCTGTCGTTCTTTGAGGAGAACCTTCCGGAGTTCCCTGTCAGCAAACTGGAAGGAACCTACCTTGTGTGGGTGGATGTCAGCGCTTTGAATATGTCCGCTAACGACATAGAGAACAGCCTCTTGCTCAATGAGAAGGTCTGGATCAACTCCGGTGTGATGTACGGCCTTGATGGCTTTATGCGCATCAACATCGCCTGCCCTCGTGCCCGTCTCCAGCAAGGCCTTGACCGCATCGCCAAAGGCTTCCGCCGCTTGATGACATAGTAGGCCCTTGATCTTCCTGATAAAATAACTGGTCGCCGATTTCCCTGAAGGAGTGACTGCACGCTGGACTTCCAGAAGGAAAAAACTGGTCGCTGGGCTTGTCGAAGCGATAAAGTATCAGTTAGCCACCGAAAAAAGGCAAAAGTCAAATTTTGCACGTTACCAAAATTTGACTTTTGATTTTTCGGTGGCTATTGAGATTATGTACTTGGCATCTCCTGGCCATCACGACCAGCCCTATATTATTGGTTGCCATTGTTCATTGAGGTGTCGCTACTAAACTTTGCTACTGTGGTTCAGTGAAGTGTCACCACAAACCTTAGCCACCCGCGGCTATAAGCGGGTGGGGCCCAAGCGCAGCTTGGGAGGGACGGAGCGCGAAGCGCGGAGGGTTTGTGGTGACACTTCACTGAACCCTGGCCATCACGAAATGTCGTTTAGAATATTATCTGAAAATCAAGGACTTTGTCTTGGCCGAAAGAGCCGGTGATGTGAGTCACGGAGTCAGTACGGTAAGTGAGCGGCTTCCTGTCAGACAACTCTATGGCGATGAGGTCGCCGGTGCGGATGTAGAGTAGCTTTGTGGCTTCAACGATGGCATCCTCGATCATATTCAACGATGGTTGGTCAAAAACAAAAAGGTCATGTTCGTTCCGGAACAGGCGGAAATGACCGTTTTTCTCCAATCTTTCTGGAGGAAACATTGGTGACGGGAGGAAGGAGGTGTGGTCGAGGCAGATGGCCTGGGCGTAACCTTCAGGGGTGCCGTCAAGCATATTCTCCGGGTAGAGGAGGACTCCGAAACCGATTGAGTCGTAGTACCTTGACGCGAATTTCCTCCCGACGCTGCGGCCTGGCTTCAGGATGCGGGCGAAAAGGATGGGGGAATATGTCAACTCGTCCACGAACTCTGGAGGGTAAAAGTCCTCGTTGTCTTTCTCCCACGTTGTGTCCGGGCGAACGGTGATGTGGCCGGATGATGTCTTTACTATTATATTCATAAATCAATTTCCCGCAGGAAATGCCGCATTCCGCCGACAGTTAAAAGAGTTTGCCGGAGAATTTGTCCTTCAGACCGGCTACTGCACTGTCAAACGCTTCACCCTCAAGTGGCTTGCTCATTTCGGCCTCTCTGGCTTTGGCGGCTTCCTTTTTCTCCTTGTCGAACTGCTCCTTCAGGCGTGCGAACTGTCGCTTGGTGTCCATCGTGAACTCACCGTTCTCGATCCAGGCGAAGTAGGCCGGCTCGGTCTCATATACCTCCCTGGCCGTGTGGCCCTTGTGCTTTCCGAAACTGATGGTCGGCTCGTCGTTCTTGCCGAGAATCAGTCTGCCGGCATAGTCAACGGTGCGTGGACGGCCGGCGACTCCGGACAGGAACTCGACATCGTTCTTGAGAACCTGCTCGTGGTACTTTGTCGGAGTCTGGTACATATCCAGTTGGCCCTTAAGCACTTCATATGTAGCCATAGTGTCAGCCTCGGCTGAATGGGCGTTCTCGAAATCCTCTCCGCCGCAATAGAAACGGTATGCGGCCTTGAGGTTGCGTGGCTCCATATAATGGTAGATCGTCTGCACGTCGATCATCTGCTTGGAGTGCAGGTCGATGTCCGTGGCCTCAAGGGTTGCCTGGGCCTTGGCCTTGTTCTCAGGAGTGTTCCTTGGATCCGCAAGCCTGCGCATACAATAGGCACGTACCCTCTCAAGTTCCTCGGACAGCATCGGCAGGTCGAACTTTGTGGAATTATACCCTGCCAGATCACTGTCTCTCAGCCAATCCACGACCTCTGCCGCAATCTCGATGAACTTCTTCTCGCCGGCGACATCCTCATCCTTGATCCCGTTCACCTGACTGGCTTCGGGATTGATCGGATGCTGTTTGCGGAGAGTGTAGTCCCAAGGACAGACCCTCCAGGTCTTCACATCATGGTGTCCGTCAGGGAACACCTTGACAAAACTCAGTTCGACAATGCAGTCATTGACAATATTAAGCCCCGTGCTCTCAATGTCAAAGAAAAGCAGAGGCCTTTCAAGAGAAAGTTCCATAGCTTTGACTCTCCGAAGGTTAAACCATGATAGGCATCAGGATTCCGCAGATCTTTCCGCTCTCATCATCCTCTTCTGAAGGAATGATGAGGGCAGCCCTGCGCGCGTCGGCGAACTTCATCACGACTGTCTCGCAGCTCATGTTGGCGAGGATCTCCGTGAGGAATGTTGACTTGAATCCGATGGTCAGCTCGTCACCGCTGTAGTCGCAGTTGATCTTCTCGTAGGCTGCGATGGCGAAACCGAGATCCTGTGCGGTGATCTCCAACTGTCCCGGCTTGAGATCCAGTTTGATGTGGTTGGAAGCCTTGTTGGCGCAGACGGCCACACGCCTTACCGTATTCAGGAACATCGCCCTGTCGATCTTCAGCACGCTGGAGTTGTTCTGAGGGATCACATCGCGGTACTTAGGGTACTTGCCGACAATCAGCCTGCACACCATGGTAGTCTTCCCGAAGGTGAAGAGGACGGTGCTGGAATCGAACGCGATCTCAACAGTTCCGTCGTCTTTCCCGAGGATGGACTTCAGGACGGCCGCCGGCTTCTTGTGAAGGATGAACGAGCATTTCTCCGGGGTCTTCACTTCCTTGGCCGTGTAGCAGATGAGCTTGTGCGAGTCTGAGGCCACGAGAGTGGTGGATTCCGGTCCGAAATCAAAGAATATTCCGTTCATCGCCGGCCTTATCTCGTCATCTGCCGTGGCGTAGATCGTGCTGTTTATGCCTTCTATCAGGCTTTCGGCCGGGAATTCAAGTTTTTCCGCGTCGTCGCTCGTCCCCTTGATCTCAGGGTAGTCCTCGGCCGGGAAGAAAGGCAGCACGGAGTTACCGCTTGTCCACTTGCACTCGATCGAGCTGTCGCTGGCGGTGCAGATCGCTACAGGCTGGTCAGGAAGTTCCTTGAGAAGGTCGATGATGTGCCTTGCGGGAACGGCGATCCTGCCTTCCTCTTCGGTGGTGTCCACTTCGATTTCAGTCCTGAGGGTGAGCTCCGAATCCGATGCGGTGACCTCAAGGATGTTGCCTTTGAGGTCAAACAGGAAGTTTTCCAGAATCGGAAGGGCGGACTTGGCCGGGATGGCCTTGGAGATGTCCATCAGTCCTTTCAGAAGCTCGGAGCTTGATACGTTGAGTTTCATATTCGTGTGTTTTTTAATTCATTGTTTTCCGGCCGCCGGAGGGTGGCCTCTGTGAAAGGCAAATATACGAATATTCCCTTAATATTATGGCATCATATTTGATTTTTTGCCTAAGGCTTCGGAAACACCATCCGGATGCTTGTGATTGAATATTGATAAATTTAATTAATATGTCAGAAATGAAAAAAGGTTTGTTAACAGTGGTGCTGTCAGTATTGTTCAGCGTGCTGGCGGCATACGGTGTCGTCAAGGCGGCCACCGTGAATGATGGAGACAATGTGACAAGTACAGAGAACGGAACGGTCACAAAGACTGTCAATCTGGCACAGTCGGACTATCCGGATCTGACTTACGCCGCAGAGGCTGCGGTCGATGCTGTTGTTTATGTGGAGGTGACGGTGACTCAGCAATATCAGATGACGGATCCGTTCTTCCGTTTCTTCTTTGGGGATGAAGGCCCTCAGACAAGAGAGCAACAGGGTAGCGGCTCTGGAGTGATCATCCGTCCTGACGGCTACATCGTGACCAACAACCACGTGGTCGCCAACGCGACGAAGGTACAGGTCACCCTGAATAACAACAAGGTATATGACGCCAAGGTCATCGGTACTGACCCGGCTACGGATGTTGCTTTGATAAAGATTGACGCTCAGGGACTTCCGACGCTTCCGTTCGGGGATTCCGACCAGTTGAGGCTCGGTGAGTGGGTTCTGGCTGTCGGCAGTCCTCTTGGCTACCAGCTCAGGTCCACCATCACGGCCGGCATTGTCAGCGCGAAGGGACGTTCGATGGCGCACGATCCTCGTGAGAGAAACAATGGCGGAATCCAGATCGAGTCCTTCATCCAGACCGATGCGGCTGTCAACCCTGGCAACTCCGGTGGCGCCCTTGTCAACAAGACCGGTGAGCTTGTCGGCATCAACACCGCTATTGTTTCACAGACGGGAGCATATTCGGGATATTCATTCGCTGTGCCGGTGAATATTGTGAAGAAGGTTGTAGAAGACTTGATTGACTTTGGGTCAGTGAAGAGAGCCGTTCTTGGAATCGCTATGTCTGATCTCAGCGAAGGTCTTGCCAAGAATCTGAAATATGATTCTGTCGATGATATGTTGAAAAAATTGAAACTTTCTTCTCCGGAAGGCGTATATATCAGAGAGGTTGCGAAAGGCAGCTCCGCTGACAAGGCCGGAATGAAGGAAGGTGATGTGATTGTGGCCATTGACGGAACCGATGTGAAGAGTGGCTCCGCAGTTCAGGTCAAGGTCAATACCTTCCACCCGGGTGACAAGGCTAAGGTCAAGATCATCCGTGACGGCAAGGAGAAGGAACTTGAGGTCACATTCCAGGGCAGCAGCACCGAGAACGGTACTGTGGTCGGTGACGGAGAGATCGCTTTCTTCGGCACGACTCTTAAGGAGGCTTCCAAGGAGACTCTTGCGAAGTTCGGTCTGAAGAAAGGTGTCGAGGTCACATCCGTCGGAAGCGGCAAGATGCTTGAGGCAGGCGCTTCGGATGGAATGGTCATCACCTACGTCAACGATCAGCCGGTCGGCACACCTCAGGATGTTTTGAACATCGCCAAGTCCGCAAAGAGGGCGGTTTATATCGAAGGTGTCACAGCCAACGGTAGAAAAGCCTTCTTCGGATTCAGTAAAGAGTAGTTGATGAAGGTTATAGGATAGTGTTTCCCTGACGGAAACGGCTCCGCGCCTTCCGTCAGGGAAATTTGTGTATTACAAGATATGAGGCAATTAAAGATTACAAAGTCAATCACCAACCGCGAGAGCGCGTCCCTGGACAAGTACCTCCAGGAGATCGGCCGCGAGGAGTTGGTGTCTCCGGAAGAGGAGGTAGAGCTTTCCCAGAGAATCCGCAAGGGTGACCAGAAAGCTTTGGAGAAACTCACAAGGGCCAACCTTAGATTTGTGGTTTCTGTTGCGAAGCAGTATCAGAATCAGGGGCTTAGCCTTCCGGATTTGATTAATGAGGGTAACCTCGGCCTGATCAAGGCCGCCGAGAAATTCGACGAGACAAGAGGCTTCAAGTTCATTTCATACGCTGTGTGGTGGATCCGTCAGTCAATCCTTCAGGCTCTCGCCGAGCAGTCCAGGATCGTCAGGCTTCCGCTCAACCAGGTAGGATCCTTGAACAAGATCAACAAGGCCCTCTCACAGTTCGAGCAGAAGAACGAGAGAAGCCCTTCCAATGAGGAACTCTCCGAGATGATAGACATCCCGCAGGACAAGATCTCCGACACCCTCAGGGTGTCCGGAAGACACGTGTCCGTGGATGCCCCGTTCGTAGAGGGCGAGGACAACAGCCTTCTGGATGTGATTCCTAACGACGACTCGCCGATGGCCGACAGAGGCCTTGTGAACGAGTCCCTCAGCACGGAGATCGAGAGGTCACTCCAGATCCTGACGACCCGTGAGCGCGAGATCATCAAGTCGTTCTTCGGCATCGGCTGCCAGGAGATGACCCTTGAGGAGATCGGCGAGAGGCTTGACCTCACAAGGGAGAGAGTCCGCCAGATCAAGGAGAAGGCGATCCGCAAGCTAAAGAAACCATCCGCAAGCAAACTTCTTAAAACCTATCTCGGTTAATGACCCCGGAACTTTTTATCGCCTCTAAGGCTTCAGAAGCCATCAAGGCACTCTATAACGCCGACATCGAACCGTCGGCGCTTCAGGTCTCCGTCACAAGGAAGGAATTCACCGGAGACTTCACGCTCGTCGTCTTCCCGCTCCTGCGTCTGTCGCACTCCACTCCGGAGAACACGGGCAACGCCATCGGAGAATGGCTGAAGGCGAACGTACCGGAAATCTCTGAATATAACTGCGTCAAAGGTTTCCTTAACCTTCTGTTCTCCAATCTCTTCTGGAACGAACTTTTCGGAGAGATCGTGGCCGACAAGGACTTCGGTGACCTGCCGAAGACCGGAAAGAACATCATGGTCGAGTTCTCGTCGCCGAACACCAACAAGCCTCTTCACCTGGGACACATCAGGAACAACCTTCTGGGTGACTCGGTGTCAAGGCTTCTGAAGGCCAGCGGCAACAACGTGATCAAGACCACCCTTGTCAACGACAGGGGAGTGCACATCTGCAAGTCCATGCTTGCATGGCTGAAGGTCGGCAACGGCGCGACTCCGGAGTCCACGGGGATTAAGGGCGACCATCTTGTCGGGGATATGTACGTGGCTTTCAACGACATCTACAAGAAGGAAGTCGAGGAGTTGATTGCCGGGGGAATGGACGAGGAGACCGCCAAGAAGGAGGCCCCTTGCCTCAAGGAAGCCCACGAGATGCTCCAGAAATGGGAGGCCGGCGACAAGGAGGTCCGCGACCTTTGGGCCAGGATGAACGGCTGGGTGCTCAAGGGCTTCGACGAGTCCTACAAGGCTCTCGGAATCACTTTCGACAAGGTTTACTACGAGTCCCAGACCTATCTTCTTGGTAAGGAGTTGGTTCAGAAGGGACTGGATATGGGCGTGTTCGTGAAGGATCCGGACGGCTCCGTCTGGTGCGACCTCACGGCCGACGGACTTGACAGGAAACTGCTCATCCGTTCTGACGGAACGTCGGTTTACATCACCCAGGATCTGGGAACGGCCGAAAGGCGTTTCGCTGAATATCACCTTGACTCGCACGTCTATGTGGTCGGCAACGAGCAGAACTACCACTTCCAGGTGTTGAAACTGATCCTCAAGAAGTTGGGATTCGAATGGTCCGACAACATATTCCATCTTTCCTACGGAATGGTCGAGCTGCCGGAGGGCAAGATGAAGTCCCGCGAGGGAACAGTTGTGGATGCCGATGACCTTATCCAGAAGATGTACGAGGAGGCCCGCGCGACCTCTGACGAGTCCGGCAAGCTGGCCGACATGAGTGAGGAGGACAAGGCGAAGCTCTATCACATGATAGGTCTCGGCGCCCTTAAGTACTTCATCATCAAGGTAGATCCGAAGAAGACGATGCTCTTCAACCCGAAAGAGTCCATCGACTTCAACGGCAACACCGGCCCGTTCATCCAGTACACCCACGCCCGCATCCGCTCCATCCTGCGCAAGGCCGCGGAGAAGGGCATTGAATATGCCGCCTCTCCTCTGCCGAAGGTTGAGCTCAGCGCCAAGGAGATCCGTTTGATAAAGCTGCTGAACACATTCCCGGCCAAGATAGCCGAAGGCGCGCAGGCATATTCACCGGCCGTCATCGCCAACTATGCCTACGACATCGCCAAGGAGTTCAACCAGTACTATCACGACACGCCGATCCTGAAGGAGGAGAACGAGGATGTGCTCAAGATGCGTCTGGTGCTGATCGACACGCTTTCCGCTGTCCTTCGCAAGGCGATGGGCATCCTCGGAATCGAACTGCCTGAAAGAATGTAGGAATATTTCCGATGTCCGAAACGGATTATATGTTCCCGACCTCCAAGAAGGAGGTTGAAGCCTTAGGGTGGGACTACATCGACATCATCCTTTTCACGGGTGATGCCTTTGTGGACCACCCTTCTTTCGGCACGGCCTGCATAGCCCGCTGGCTTCAGCATTTCGGCTACCGGGTCGCTGTCGTTCCGCAGCCTAACTGGAGGGATGACCTAAGGGATTTCAAGAAGCTGGGCGCTCCGAGGCTCTATTTCGGAGTGAACGCCGGTGCTATGGATTCGATGGTGAACCATTACACTGCCGGCAAGCGTCTCCGTCACGATGACGCCTACACGCCGGAAGGCAAGGCCGGACAGAGGCCGGATTATGCGGTCAGTGTCTATACGAACATATTAAAAAAACTCTATCCCGATGTTCCGGTCATCATCGGGGGAGTCGAGGCTTCGCTCCGTCGGCTTACCCATTATGACTATTGGAAAGATGAACTTGTTCCGTCCATATTGCAGTGGTGCAAGGCTGACTACCTTTGCTACGGGATGGGGGAGAAGCCGATGTTGGAACTGACGAGAGCCATTGAGGCGCAGAGGAATATTCACGAAATCCATAGGATCCCGCAGATCGCTTTCCTTATGAGCGGAAAGTGGAAGGTCAAGGAGCCGTTGGTGCTTCATTCGTTCGAGGAGTGCAAGAAGGATAAGAAAGCGTTCGCCGAGAACTTTCATCTGATTGAGACTCATGCCAATATGATGCATCCTGCGACGATCATCGAGCCTGTCGGGAATGGTTATGTGCAGATCAATCCACCATATTCACCGTCCACGACCGAGGAGATGGACTCGTTCTGGGACCTGCCTTTCACCAAGTTGCCGCATCCGCGCTACAAGGGGAAGAGGATCCCGGCCTATGACATGATCAAGGATTCCATCATCACTCACCGAGGGTGCTTCGGAGGATGTAATTTCTGCACCATCGCCGCGCATCAGGGTAAGTTCATCCAGTCCCGTTCGCAGGAGTCCATAGTCGCTGAGGTTAAGAAATTGGCCAAGATGCCAGGCTTTGCGGGGAATATCTCCGATCTCGGGGCCCCTACGGCCAATATGTACATGATGCGTGGCAAGAACCCGGACCTTTGCGACAAATGCCGCAGGAAATCCTGTCTGTTTCCGGCTCCGTGTCCGAATATGAACCGCTCTCACAAACAGGTGCTTGAGTTGTACCGGAAGGTCGATGCCGTGCCGGGAATACGCCATTCCTACATCGGCAGCGGGATCCGTTACGATTTGTTCCTCGATGAGAAAGGCTTTGTGGACGAGACATCCAAGCCTTACCTCAAGACTTTGATTCTTGACCACACTTCCGGCCGAATGAAGGTGGCTCCGGAACATACCGAGGACAAGGTGCTCCAGTACATCGCCAAGCCGTCTTTCAAGCTCTTTGAGAGATTGCGCTATGAGTTCGACAAGATCTGCGCCCAGAACGGACGGCGCACCGGAATCGTTCCATATTTCATCTCTTCGCACCCAGGCTGCACGATGAAGGATATGGAGAACCTGTCCAAAAATCCTGCTTTGAAAGGAATATATATGGATCAGGTGCAGGATTTCACACCGACTCCGATGACCACCTCATCCGTGATGTACTACACCGGAATCGACCCGCGTACCATGAAGCCGGTGTTTGTCGAACGTGATCCGGAGAAGAAGAAACGGCAGAAATCGTTTTTTTTCAGAAAATAGTAGCGTGTTTGCTTCTCAATTCGGAAAAATGTCTTAATATTGCACCCGAAAACGATAAACAATCTTTATTTGGTTTATATGAGTATGGCACCAGATCAGAAGAAAAGACACGTGGTAAGCTACGAGAATATGTCCGAAGCGCTTGCCGCAGCGTTCAATGAGAAATATCCAAGAGGTTTCAGCGACTATCTCCCTGACCTTGTCAAGTATCCAAAACCTGACGGCACCAGTTTCTATGCTGTTACCGTCGAGACGGATGATTCCATCAACCTTGTGAAGATCAAGGTGAAAACCGATGATGCCGAGGCTCTTGAGAGATGGCTTGAGGGAGAGGAGGACGCCGAGAACGAGGATGTTGCAGGATCTTCAGCTGACGCTCCGGCCGACACCACCCTTCCGGATGACAACATCTCTCAATACGGCGGAGATGACGATTCCGCTGAATAGTCAGGAATATAGTTTATAACAATTTAAGGCCTGGATTCCAGTAGGATTTCAGGCCATTTCTGTATCCTTTCCCTTATCATCTCTTCCCATTCTCGCCAGGCGTGTTTCCCCATTAAAACCGCCCGTGGAGGATTTACACGTCCGCTCCGCCACAAGCGTTTTTCACTATTAATCACGCTCGTAGCGTGCAAATCATTCTTCCACAGGCGCCCTTCGCCGTTAATCTTGCTTCTGGAGAACCGCTTTAGCGATGCGTTTAATCATCCAAAGAGCTTTTTCAATATGTCGTACTCAATCCGCACTTTTCTTGAAATCCTTTTTGTGTCAAGTCTGTATTTCTTTTTGAGAACGACAGCCAATCGGCATCTATCATCTACTCCTAAATCTAAAATTGAATCAACCTTATATTCATCCTTTATGAGTTTCTTGATGATCATATTCACCTCCTCTTCGGACAGATTGACACTCTCTCCAAGGCCTTCCGAAATATTAACGTAAGCATCTATGTCCCTTATTATCCTGTGGCAATAGTTCCAAGATGACTTCAGAACTTTGTCAACCTTGCCTTTGACCACATATGATTCAGGAAGAATAAAGCCTAACTCCCTGTTAAAATAGTATCGGTCAGGAAGTTTGATCCTTGTCTTGAATGTGTCTCTGCAAAACTTATCGGTAAGATCCTTGATCTGGACTTTGTCAAACAATCTGTTTATCTCGCTGAAAACCAAATTCCCGGATCCCCAAAGATAGCCTGATGCTGTCAGGTTCGAGCAGGCCTTGAACGGATTCCTTGCGATATAGACAATCGTGTCGGCAAGTTGTCTTTCGTCCTCTACTCGTACAAGCTTGAATCCATAATTTTCGGGAAGAGGTTTATGACCATCTGCGACAAGTCTGGCATTGAGACGCTTTTTGACGTAAAAGAAGAAGTTGACAAGGTCGTTTCCAGTCGCCGACGCGAGAATATGTCCGTGATTGACCATCAGGTTGAAGATAAGGATTGATATTCTATGAATATATTGCCCGATCGCAATTATGTTCATTCCGTTTGCATATTCTTCCTCATCATTGAACAGTTGCCCAGTCTCAATAGCGTCGAACACCATATGGTAGTACCACTTGGGCAATGTTCGATACTCTTTCCAAAGTTCATTGCGTTGCTTCTTGTTCATACTTTTTTTCGTCTAAAATAACACTTTGTTCATTATCTAATATTCAGAAACATAAATATTTACATAAAGAAACATAAGTTTGTGTTTCTTTAGTGTCCACGACCTTAAAAATATTTGTTTTCATTATTGAGTATCATTGTTTTGCACGATATTTTCCACACAAGAGCGTATCGGCAAGCTTGTCGGATCAATAATGCTTCTTCTACGGGCGTATTTTTGTGGAAATTCCGCTTTTAGAGGGACAATTATCACTTCTCAAGCGTCTTTCGGTCCTCATCCCGCTTTTAGAGTGTGGAGTTTCTTCACAGTATGAATTTATCTGATTATGATTTATGTGTGGGGTGTTTTCGTTATTTTTGTGTCCGGAAAAATGTAATGATGTTGAATTATCTTCATAAGATATTGGAAAAAGCACTTCTTTTGGTGCTTGCCTTTGGCGTTGTCGCATGCTCAGAAGGCATTACAATCACTGATTTGAGGAATGGGGACCTGTTGTTCGTGGTCAATGGCCAAGGGAACAACATCACGGATGTGACGGACGGGGTGGATGGACTTGGAATCGATCATATCGCGGTTTTCTCAGACGGGAACGTCGTTGAGGCTATTCCGGAATATGGAGTTGTGGAAAACCCGTTGGACAGTTTTCTGGTCCGATTGAGTGATAGGGAGTCAGTGCTTGTGGGGAGGATTGAAGGGGTGGACGTTGAAGAGAGTGTGGCGAATGCGAGAAAGTTCCTCGGAAGGCCCTACGATGACATATTTATGCCGAGTGACAGCGCGATCTATTGTTCGGAACTCGTGCAGAAGTCGTTTGTTTTCAAAGACAGGTTAAAAGAACGTGACCATAATGTGAAAGGAATGGCGGTGGTGCGTGATGATGTGAAAGATATGAATCCGAAAGTAACAGGGAGCGGGGATAAGCATTTTGTTTTCGGCACGATTCCGATGTCCTTTCACGACAGCGCCGGAAGGGTGACTGAATTCTGGACAAAATTCTATGAGGTGCGTGGGTTGACGGTTCCTGAGGGAGAGCCCGGGACGAACCCCGGCCAGCTTTCCCGTGACCCTAATGTCAGGATTCTTGGTTATTTACAGTAATTTGGCTAGATTGTCGTAATACTGCTTGCTGACGGGAATATGCCCGACTCCGTCGCGGATGAACTCCGTGTAGATGACACCGTCCTTGTCTCTGCTCAGTACCTTGATGTGGCGAGGATTGACGTAATATGACCTGTGGCAGCGCACGAATCCGTGCTTGAGGGCGTCAGTCTCAAGGCTTTTCATCGAGTTCCTCAGCTGGTATGTCTTGACACGGTCGTTCTCCAGATAGTGGATGTTGATATAATTGGCTTCCGCGCTGACATAAAGCACGGCCGAAGGGTCTATCGTCAGTTTCAGCCTTTTGTGCTCATCGTAGAACTTTACCAGAGACTCCTCCGGAGCCTGCCAGGCGTTGGCCAGATCGTAGTTCTTGTTGGATATGATCCTCAGCAGAATGCAGAGCAGGTATGGATAGACCAGCGTCAGGCACACGACTTCAAAACAGTAGGAAAGTGCCGTGAAATATGGCATACCTCCGGCTTTCTTGTAGAACAGCGAGGTGTAGAGCGCGAAGAAGAACGACGTTACCAGCACTTCTCCGAAGCACCAGACCGCATAATGCCACCATCTGAAAGGAATATACTTGTAGAGGAACGAGAAAACAAGCCGTGTCAGGGCCAGTACACCGATCATAATGCAGGACAGCATCAGCAGATGGAATGTCCACGATTTTCCTCCGATGTCGTAAAAATCCGACAAAGAGAACGGATTATAGACAAAGCAAAACACGAAGAAGAACAGCGGCATCAGCACCGCGTATTTTACTTGGCTGGCGTAGCCTTTCGAGACCCTCAATGGTGTGTTCATAGCCTTAAAACTTGTCCCAATCCCGTCAAAACCGTCCCGTGATATGCCGGGACGAAATTCCCGAGTCTGGATTTTCGTCCCTAAAATACTGCAATTTTTCCGCCAAACAAGGGTTTTGTGACATTTTTCATACCTCTGAAAACACTTTCTTCGTCACAAGGAGCAAATACGGTACTTTTGCAGACGAGAAATCAAACACAATGATTATGGAACAGATCATAAACACTTTTGAATATTCCGTGGCTCCGGAGAACATAGACTATCAGGGTCACGCCACCGTGCCTTCCATCTGTGGCAGCATCATCAACGCGATCGGACAGAACATCCGCAAGGAAGGCTGCGGAATCGATGTGATGAGAAAAGCGGGGCGTTCGTGGGTCCTGCTCCGCTCGGCTTTCGAGATAGATGACCGACCAAGCCTTTACGACAACTATAACGTCAAGGTTTGGCCGGTGAAAGGCAAAGGTCTTACATATAACAGATGCGTCAAGTTGACGGACGCGGAAGGAGAGGAGATCGGCCGAGGGACAACTGAGTGGTGCGTGATCGACATACACACCAGAAAGCCGATTTTCCCTGAGCTCGGGCTTACGGACGTGGATATTCCTATTCCTTGCAAAAGTCCAAGGCGTATAATCGATTTCCTGCCGGATTTCATCAAGCACAAGGAGGTCGGTTACAGTGAGTGTGACTTCAACGGGCATCTGAACAACACCCATTACATAGAGATGTTCTATAACCTCCTGCCGGAGAGCGTGTTGTCAAGCGGGCTGTTCACCAGGATAGACATCAATTTCCGGCATGAGGTTCATCGCGGCGATGATGTGTCGTTCGGAATCCGCAAGGCCAGTGACGAGGAGTACCTCTTTATGGCAAAAACGGGAGACGCGACACTTTGCCACGCCTCCCTGCAAGCCCTTTAGCGGTCACTTCGACAGGCTGAAATTAATTGACCCTCTGAACCGAAGCGGATCTTCCGATCGATTTAATCATCACACCAAGGTCCTTAGGAGCCTTGTAGTTGATGCTGGACACACCGGTCGCGTCCTCGATCATTATGGAACGGGTTACGTTCACACTGCAATTCGCCGTTCCGGATGTCTCAAGGATAGCGTTCTCGGTCTCGGCGTCCATAGCCTTTACCTTGGATACTCCTGAAGCGTCAACCTCCAGTGTGCCGACTTTCCCGTTCAGGTTGACCTCGCTTGTCCCGGATGCGTCAAGTTCGACTTTACCGAACTTCCCGTCAATGTTGGTCTTGGTGGCTCCACTGATGTTAACCTCAAGTTTGTCGGCGTTGATCTGGAAACTGGTTTTGGACGTTCCGGATAGATCGAGTTCAGCCTTTTCGGAAAAGTTTCCGGACAACTTGCAGGTGCACACTCCACTGATCTCAGCGTCCAACTTCCTTGCATTGACACTCAGTGATTTGATCTTGCTTGCCCCGCTGATGTCCAACGAAAGCTCCTCGTCCCCAAGATCAAAAGTGTCATCGCATTTCAAGCTTGTGATTCCTGACATATCCAACTTTCTTAGTTCCGGCATCGCGATTTCTGCCTTGCACGTCCAGTTTCCCAACTTTTTCTGAAGATTTGCCGGAATATTCTTGTTCCACCCGATCTTCAGAATACCGTGATTGACATACACTTGAAGATATTCCTGAAGCACGTTCGGCAGAGTGATCTCAACTTTGTACGAGTCTGATTTGACAAGGTTGACCTCGACTATCCCGCTTAATTCCAATCCGCTGAAATCCTTGCAGTTGAACTTGCAAGTGGTGTATTCCGCATCAACCTTTGAGGTTGTTGTCAGATACATTGATTCGGCCGGATCCCCCACGGGGGCGGTAAAGCCGGTCGCGGTGAACATTGCGAGCGCGGCGGCTCCGATAAACATAAACTTTTTCATAACTCTTTTATTTTGTTGATTTTGTCTAATCCATTAAGTAGCTCTCCATAGTATTCCTTCAGAATATGCGCCTTGGTCTTGTCGTCAAGCTCATCCGGCAGCTGGTCAATCATCGCCACATTCTCATTGGTGATGCTTCCCACCGTCGTCTCCCACCTCTCATCCAGATCCTTTGTGAATATCTCTTCGTACATCACCGCGATTTTCTCTGAATATGCCATATACACCGCGACAGGGTCATCAGCCACGCCGGCGAACCAATCAACTTCTCTCGAAGGACGATTTGTGAATATGACAGCGGCGACGGCGGCTGCGGCAGCAGTGGTGAGGACACTGAATATTCCCATCCGAGTCTTCCGCCTTTTACGCTCTTCGCGCCCGGAGGATTCCGCCCCGGAAAGCAAGGCGTCCAGCTTGGCCTCGAACCGCCCCTCGTGTCCTTCCGGAAGTTCCGCGGAGTCAAACGCCGAGGCGTTTCTTTGAATATATTCCTTAATGTCCGTCATTGTCTTACCCTCCTTAACTTTTCAACCAATTTAGCCTTCCCTCTTGAAAACTGCGTCCGCAGCGTCCCTTCGCGTTCGCCCGTCAGTCTGGAAATCTCCTCATAGTCAAGCCCTTCCACAAGGACCAGATTGAGAATCAGTCGGTAGGACTCCGGCAGGGAGTCGATTGCCCCACGCACTTCCTCCATGCTGACTTCCGGCACTTCGGCGGACTCGCCGTCATCATATTCACAGACCTCGCCCGAATATTCATCAAGAAAGAACTTCTCGCGCTTTTTCTTTCTGACCGCGTCGATTGACATCCTGATGCAGGTTCTGCCGAGCCACGTAGCCACTTGCGCCTGATCTTTGGGAACGATGTCGGATGAGATGAACTTGAGGATGGTGTCCTGCATGATCTCCTCGGCCTCCCCGCTGTCGCGGACAATCCTCAGGCTGATGTTGTACAGCCGTTTGGCGTGCGCCTTGTAGAACTTTATGGACTCTTCTCTTGTCATCTTTTTCTTGTCGTTTCACAATATAAACGAATATTTCCGTTGATTGTTACAGGAAACTCATAATATTTTGAAAAAGTTGAGGCGACCCTGCCGAAGCGACCCTGCCGAAGCTGCCCTATCGAAGCGACCCTGCCGAAGCGGCATGATAAGACAAAAAAGCCCGGTGTCTCTCGACCGCGGGCTTCCACACATTTCATTTGGCTTAAAAGATTCTTGTTTGTGACGATAATCACTATCCACCCGCAAAGTTACCGCTCTGACCCATTCCGCACAATACCAACTTCTTGCGAATTATAGTGCGCATGTCGTGATTAGTAGGTATCACCCCGCTCGCCGTCTATGTCCGAGCGTCTGGTCGCAGACTTGTCAGCGAGTTGAATCCGGCCCTTGGGGTCTCAAACGCTCCTCCACGAGCGGCTTTCGGGGCTTGTTGCTGAACTTGTCGGAGTAACGAAGCGGTAACGAAGTGGTAACGAAGCGGTAACGAAGCGGGTGTTGATCAGGCGGTGGGTCCTCGGCGGTAGTCCATCGGGGTGATGCCGTACAGCTTCTTGAAGGCGCTGTAGAAATTCGGCGCATGATCGAAGCCGCAGCACTCTGCGATCTCCTCGATTGTCAGTCCTGGTTTGGTCTCCAGAAGGTGTCGTGCCCGCTGCATCTTGACTCTCAGCATGTAGGTGGCGGGAGAGTCTCCCGTGATGGCCACAAGCTTCCGATGGAGCTGGCGAGGACTCATGCAGAGCTTCTCTGCCAGGGAGTTCACGTCCAGACAGCGTTTGTCCATAAGCTGATAGATGAGATCCACCGTCTTTGCCAGGAAGCGACGCTCGGCATCTGTGAGGCTCGACCCTTTGTCCGTGCCGCCGTCGCTGCCGCCGCCGAACTTGTCACGCAGACGGTGGTTGCGCTCCAGGAGTTTCTCCACCCTTGTGCGCAGCTCGTCGGTGTTGAACGGTTTGGCGAGATATGCGTCCGCTCCGGCTTCCAGACCACGTATGCGCTCTTCTTCCGTGATCCTCGCCGTGACCACTATTATAGGAATATGGTCGGTGACCTCGTTGCCACGCAACTCCCGGCACACCTCAAGACCGTCCATGCCGGTCATCATCAGGTCGGTGATAATGAGATCCGGAACGAGGTGATAAGCCTTTTTCATTCCTTCGACACCGTTGTCGGCATAGCTCACGGCGTAGCGGTCCATGAGGTGCGATCCGATGTAGGCGGCGATGTCGCTGTTGTCCTCGATGACCAGCACGCGGCACTGGTCGTCAGCTCCCTCATTGTCTGTAAGAGGATCCTTCGTTTCAGGCAGGAGTGGCGTATTGGCCGCACCTGCCGCCGCGGATTCCTCGGCAATCCGCCGCCGGCTGTCGTTGTGGATCGGTACACTGATCCGGAACCTCGTGCCTTTCCCCACTTCGCTTTCTACGGTTATGGTTCCCTCGACGGCATCCACAATCTGCTTCACAAGCGCCAGTCCCACGCCGGTGCCCACGTGCTGCGTCTCACCCTTGCCTTGGTAGAACGGCTCGAACACACGGGCAAGCGTCTCCTTGTCCATGCCGCAGCCCGTGTCAGCCACATCGATGTGCAGCCGGTCACCATCGCGCCATGACGACAATCTCACCCGGCCGTGCTCCGGCGTGAACTTAAGGGCGTTGGAGAGGAGGTTGTTGACGACCTTGTTCACGTAGTCCGGCACGAAGTCCATCACCACCTTATCCTTGGCGAAGAACTGAAGGTCGATGTTCCTGCTGCAGGCATAGTCTCGGTAGGTCTCGACGATCATAGTGAGCTGCGTCGTGATCTCGCCCTGGCACCAGTCGGCATCGCCCACCTCCGACTTGATCTTCGAGATGTCCAGAAGCTGCTTGATGAGCGTGAGCAGCCCATTTCCCTGCCGCTCGATGGTCCGCGCCTTGCTTCTCACGTCCTCGGAGTCGGATGCCTGCAGGTCGTGGCTCAGTCCGAGGATTACGGTGAGCGGCGTGCGGAACTCATGTGTGATGTTGGTGAAGAAATTCTCGCGCATGGCCGTGAGGCGCTTCAAGGCCAGATGGTTGCGCCGCTGCATGCGCTGGATGTAGAAGAAAGTCGCCAGCACACCTGTCAGCACGAACAGCACAAGGGCGAAGATGGCATAGCCGGTGTGACGCACCGACCGCTCCCGCTCCAGCCTCATCCGCGCCTCGTTCATATTCCTTTCCTGCTGCTTGCGCTCGATGTTCAGGCTCGTGTTCTGGATGCGGTTCACCTTCTCCATGTCAAGAATATTGTTCTTCTTGTCGATGGCCTGCTCGTAGGCGGAAAGTGCCGCGCGGTAGTCGCCGAGCCGCTTGTAGCGCTTATAGTATAAGGTGTGGATCTCCGCAAGATGCTCGTTCGACCTGATGCGCTCGGCCATCACCCTTGCCTTGCCGAGATATTCCATCGCCTTGGCGTCGTTGCCCGTCTCATTGTGGATGCCGGCCAGGGCGATGAGCGAGTTCAGCGCGTGCCAATCATCCTTGGAGGTCTTCATCATCCTGTAGGCTTCCTCGTACTCCGCCGTGGCCTTGCCATATTCCTTGGCCTTCTCGTAGAGTGAGCCGAAATAGGTGTGGCAGAGCGATATGCCGAGCGTGCTGCCCGCCTCCGTGTTCAGCTGCATCGAGCGGCGGTAATATGCCCATGCCGAGTCCGTCTGCCCCCGATGCTCGTAGATGGAGCCGAGGTTGGCGTAGTTGATGGCCTGTCCCAGAGCGCTATGCAGCTGTCTCTCGCCCTCCAGTGCCATCCGCAGCGCGCTGTCGGCACGCTCGTAGTTGCCGAGTGTCATGTAGATGTTGCCCAGTCCGTTGAGCGACACCACGCGGTTCTTTCGTGCGGCAGACGAGGTGTCGGCGCACTCCTCGCTGAGTTTCAAGGCGCGGTAGTGATATTCCTGAGCGACGTCCAGCACCCCCATCCGCCGGTAGTCGGTGCCGATGTTGTTCAGGGCCTGCACCCATTCCAGCGTGTCGCCGAGAGCTTCAGCCTGCCGCAGCCCCTTGCTGTGGGAGCCAAGCGCCTCCTCGAAGCGGCTCTCGTTGCGCAGCCTCCTGCCCAATTCCCTAAGCGCGACGACGCTGCCGAGCCTGTTCCCCTCACCCTCCAACCGCTTTTGCAGCACCGCAAGCGAGTCCGACCCGCGTACGGCGCGTACGATGCTTTCCGCCTCCCTGCGCTCATCGCCACTGAAGGATGCAGACCCTCCACCGCATGAAACGAACAGGAAACAAATAGGGAAATATATCGCTAATATGCTTTTAATCAATAGTTTATGCTGCCCCCCCCCCTGCGAATGTCAATTGGTTCATTGCAAGGTTGTAAAGAGGTTTTAAGAATATTCTCATGGTTCTTCATGTGTATGTATGTGATGTCATTACTGTCCGCTAAAATAACAAAAAGTTGCATTTCCGACAAGAAGTTAAACGTTTTCGCCTGAATTTTGCACGTTGCCAAAATTCTCGGGTGGAGAGGAGCGCTCGCCTATGGAAAGCATTCTCGGGGGAGACTGTCTTATAAAGTAAAAGTACCCCCAGTGAGGATTGAAAATTCGTTGTCGCCCCTGTATAGGGGTACAGACTTTTCAACTCTCGCCGAGACTTTTCAGACAGTCTGGGGGGAAGCTCAGTGGGTAAACGAGCTTGCTTTGAAGCCTAAAAAAGCCCATTCCTTGAAAAAAGTA
>OIYX01000135.1_pt1 | contig 25121 bp, 20 predicted proteins | sample 1588431 | NCBI WGS metagenome assembly OIYX01 (sample SAMN03283241) | human gut metagenome | biome: human-associated habitat; material: feces | host: Homo sapiens | place: Peru | collected 2012
CTATGTCTTGCTTGTCCTTGTCGCTGATGTTGTCGGTCCAAATGTAATAGTCGGCATATCTGCCGTTGCGGTCTCCGTTGGCACTCTCCTGGAACCACTGACATTTCACGCTGGAGTGACCTGCCACGAGGTCGAGACAGACCTTTATGCCACGCTTATGCGCCTCCTTGAGAAGGGTCACCATGTCGGTATTTGTGCCGAAGCGTGGGTCAATCTTGTAGAAGTCGATCACGTCGTAGCCTCCGTCAAACCATCCCGACTCGAAGCACGGGTTTATCCACAGGGCGTTTACGCCAAGGCTCTTGATATAGTCGAGCTTTGAGGTTATGCCCGGCAAGTCGCCGATGCCGTTACCGTCGGAGTCCATGTACGACGATGGGTAAATCTGGTAGAACACAGCGTCGTGAAGCCAGTTGGGGCCTCTCTGGTCTGTGCCTTGTGCCGAGGCCGAAGTCAGTGCCATGGCCATGGCAGCCGTAAATAAGAATTTTCGCATCCTGTTAGTTCAGTTTTTGATAATGCCTGGGGCCAACATGGTCAGCCCCAAGCATGTAAGGTTTATGTCATTTCATGTATCCTGGGTTCTGCTTCAGATTCTTGTTGAGGTTCAGCACCGAGTAAGGTATCGGGTACACACATGTATAACCGCTCTTGTCATCGTTGTAATCGCCTGATAGCGAACTGTGCGCCACGCCAGGATAGCGGTCCACCGTTGGCTCGGTGAATGTGCAGAAGCGTATCTGGTCTTGCCTGCGCGTGCCTTCCCATGCCAGTTCTATCATGCGCTCATCGAGAAGGTCGTTGAGCGTGAGCGTCATGCGTGGCTTGGCGTTGACACGGTTGCGTATCTCGTTGACGAGCGCGAGAGCTCCAGCCTTGTCGCCAAGGCGGTATTCAGCCTCAGCCTTTAGCAGGAGGGCGTCGCCATAGCGCCATACCACGAGATCGTTGTTGTTTTGGCCTATCGTCGATGCCGTTCCGTCATACTCATATTTCTTGAATCTCGCTCCGGCGCATTTCACGTCGTGTGGGTCAGCAGTGTTGCCGAAATCAATCAAGGCGGCAAGCGGCTCATACTCCAATGGCTTTGTCGTGGCGCCATCGTTAAGCGTGCCCGTGTTCTGTTCTTTCTCGAAGTCGCGGTCGCACCAGTAGTTTATCCTGAGACGCGGGTCTTCGTTGGCCGTGCCATACCCCATCACCTTCATGGCGCGCACGCTGGCGCAAGCGCCGTTCCAGCCTGTGTAGCCAATGGCAGAGGCGTGGTTGTAGTGGAGCGAGCGCACGAGGTTGTTATCGGTAATCTTATAGGTCTTGTCATCATTGGGGCGCACGAAGATGTTTTCCACCGATGTCTCGTTGGCCTTGATGAAGTTGTCGGCATACTTAGGCTGCAGCGAGTAGCCCAACGCCTGAAGCTGGTCCACGCAATATTTCACGGTCTCCCAGCAGTTGCGCTCCTTGCCGTCTACGGTTATCATGATGGTCTTGCCTTTGTCCGACACTGCCTCGCCGAGGGTCTCGCTGGCCTTGGCCTCCTTGCTCATGTCGTCGCCCACGAACATCTTGTAGCTGTCAACACTCGTGTTGTCAATGGTGAACACGGGGGCGTTGATGGCGCACTTGGCAAGGCACATGTAAGCCACGGCCTTTGTCACGCGGCCATAGTATTCACCGGTGTTCTGGCAATGGCCAGTGCCGAGTTCAGGCAATGTGGCGTCAAGTTCCGAGGTGACGAATTTGAAAACGTAGCTGCGGTTGCTCTGCTTCACGTCGTTTGTCGACTGCTGAGACGATGTCACGATTGGCACCTGGGCATAGAAGTCCATGGCGTAATAATAGTAGACGGCGCGCAGGGCACGCAGCTCCGCTATGTAGGTCTTATAGTCGGGATGAGCGGTGAGCATGGGTGTCAGCTTGTCGATGCTGGAGTTGCACAGGCCGATAATCTTGAACAGGTGGTTCCACACCGTGGCGTAGATGTCGACAGACGACTCAAAGTTGTGGAGGAACATGTTTTGCCATTTGCCGCCGTCCACCCAGTCGCCCTGGCGACCAGGGAGCATGGTGGCATCGGATATGAACTCCTCAAGGGTCTGTACATTGTCGGTGCCGCCATATAGTCCGTCGCCTATGGCAGAGTAAACGTTCGCTACAGAGTTGACATAGGTAAGAGTAGCGTTGTTGAAAGCCTCTTCCTCACTGAATTTGCTCTTTGGGTTCTCGTCAAGCGAGCAGGCTGCGAGCAATGCCGTGGAAAGCAGGGCTATGCCGAAGATATGTTTTTTCATAGTGACTATTCATTAAAAGGTTTAGAATGTGATGCCCACGTTGAAAGAGAATGTGCGTGTGAGCGGATAGATGCGCTTGTCGTCCACGCCAAGTGTGCCGTAAGTCGTGGTGCCCTCAGACTGCTGCACGAGAGAGGCCGAGTTGATCATCGGCGTGAGGCCTGAGTAGCCCGTGATAGTGCACACGTTGTTCACTGCCAAGCCGAGCTTAATGTTCTGGATGTACTTGGTCTTGAGCTGCTGCTTGTTGAACGTGTAGCTGAGCTGCAGGTACTCGAAGTTCACATAGTCGCCGTTCTCCAGCCAGTAGTCGGAGATGACCTTGTTCTTGATGCCGCGTGCCGGAGCGTCGGCAAGGACGTTGTAGGTCGGGAAGTTGGACAGGTCGCTGTATGTCATCGACGTGCCGTTAAAGATCTTATGGCCGAAAGCGCCGTTAAACTGCATGGCGAGACTCCAGTTCTTGTAGTTGAAGGTGAAGTCCCAACCAAGGTAAGCCTTTGGTATCGCCTGACCACAAATCTGACGGTCGCCAGAATCGCCAGTGTCCACGTTACCGTTTTGGTCGAGGTCGGTGATGATATACTTGCCATCCTTGTCGATGCCCTCGCAGTGAGGCAAGTAGAACACGCCGATGGGTTGACCCTCAATGAGATAGGTCACGCCGTAGTTCTGCGTCAAGCCGGCGGCATTGATGCGCGCCACCTGTATATGCTCGGAGGTGGTGAGCTCCTGGCCCTTGTAGTTGCCAGAGAGGGAGTTGAGCTTGTTGCTCTGGAAACTGAGGTTCAGTCCTGAGTTGAAGGTGAAGTCCTTGGTCTTGATGATGTCACCGCGGATGCCAATCTCGAAACCGTGGTTCGACATCTCGCCCATGTTTGCCAGGAGGTTCTCATAGGTGAACGGCGGAACGGGCACGGTGTAGTTGTAGAGCAGGTCCTTGGTCTTTGATGTGTACCAGTCGAGGGTGATGTTGAGCCTGCTGTTGAAGAGGGAGAGGTCAAGTCCCACGTCGAAGGTGCTCTTCGTCTCCCATTTCAGGTCGGGGTTGTCGTTGCTCTGCACGGCAAATGTCGTGGTGTTGGTACCGTTGACCGGCGTCACGCCGTTAGGGCCGTAGAGTGCGAGCGAGGTATAAGGGTCTATGGCGTCCTGGTTACCCGTGACACCGTAACCGGCACGCAGCTTTAAGTTGTTGACCCACTTCACGTCCTTCATGAAGTTTTCCTTGGAGATGACCCAAGCGGCCGAAGCTGACGGGAACCAGCCCCACTTGTGACCGGAACCGAGCTTTGAGGAACCGTCGGCACGGAGGTTGGCGGTGACGATGTAGCGGTCGGCGAACATGTAGTTGACGCGCGCCATGTATGAGCTGAGGGTGTACTCCTTGGAGTCTGAGGTAACATCGCCCCACGACACGTTGGCACCCGCCTGCAGGTTGTTATACTTGAAGTAGTTGGTCTGGAAGCCCTTTGCCTGCTGCATGTGGGTAAAGGTCTTATAGCACTGGCCCTCCATCACGGCGAGGGCGTCGATGTGGTGCTTGCCGAAGTCCTTGGTGAAGGTGAGCTGCACGTTGCCCATGAGGTCATTGCGCTGTATGCTGTTGAGGTAAGCCCATCCGTTTCCGTTGAGCTCACCCTGGCGTATGTCGTTGGGGATGTATCGCTTAAGGTCGATGTTAGCCTTGGTGTAAGAGCCAAAGGCTGAGAGGAACAGTCCGTCAACGATGGTCCATGTCGCCTTGCCGTGTGCCATGACGACACCCACGCTGTAGCGGTTGTCTATCTCCAGCTGCCCAAGGGGGTTGAAAATCTCGTTGGCGAGCATGTCCTCGTCCCACTTGCCCGTGGTGGCGTTCTTGGTGTTGGGATATGTCGGGTTGTATGAAGCAGCCGAGTAGAATATCTTTTGCATGTCATATTGCTGCTTGCCCTCGTATTCAGAACCCATGACACCCATCTCGAGTTTCAGCTTCTTGTTGAAAGCCAACTGCTGGGCATCGAGCTTGGCGGTATAGTTTCGCATGTCTGAGTTGCGTATGGCGCCTTGCTTCTGTATGAAGCCGAGTGAGGCGCGATAGTTGCCGTTGTCGTTGCCGCCCGAGAAAGCGATGTTATGGTTTTGTGTGATTCCCGTCGAGCGTTCTATCTCGTCGAGCCAATTGGTGTTGCCTCCAAGGTCGTCGAAGGTCAGTTCCATGCTCTTCGCCGTGGCGCGGTAAGCGTCGGCACTGAGCATCTCGATGTTCTTGAACACCTTGTTCACGCCGAAAGTGCCATTATAGGTAATGGAGCTTGTGCCGTTCTTGCCTTTTGTCGTCGTCACCACGATCACGCCAGCTGCACCGCGCGAACCATACTGGGCCGTCTCGGAAGCGTCCTTGAGGATGGTCATGCTCTCAATGTCGCCTGGCTGCAAGGAGTTGAACATCGTCATGTCACCATAAACGCCGTCGATGATGACCAATGGGTCGTTACCGCCTGAGAGCGAAGAGGTTCCACGCACGCGGATATTGGTGGTACCCATTGGGTCGCCACCACTCTGCGAGATGACCACGCCACTCACCTTGCCTTTCAAGGCATCGGCCGCGCTCGTCACCACGCCTTGGTTCATGTCTTTCTTGCCGATGCGCTCCACGGCACCCGACACGGTGCGCTTCGTGCCAACGGCATAGCCCACGACCACTACCTCGTCAAGGTCTTGCTTGTCGGGCTCAAGCACAATGTTCAACTTGCGCTGTTGGCCAATCTTTATCTCCTTGTTGGTAAAGCCCACGTAGGAGACGACGATTGTCTGGCCGGGTTTCAAGTCTGAGAGTTTCCATACGCCGTCAAGGTCGGTGACCGTTCCGCCTTGCTGGCCCTTAATTTGGATAGTAGCTCCAATAAGTGGTTCTCCGGATTTGTCTTTCACTGTGCCTTGCACCACAGACTGTGCAAAAGCACTCATCGTGCAAACCACTCCTAATCCAAGGAGGGTAGCTCTTCTGATTAACGTTTTACCCATAAACGGCAAATTTAAGGTTTATAATTTTAGTTTTGGTTTGGTTTCAGTCGCAAAGATAGGTAATTTTTCCATACGCGTTCAGTTTTTCTTCTTTTTTTTTTCGATTTTTTGTGCAATCGTTTGCTCAGCCTGGCATCACTCAAACGTTTAAGGGGCTGCCATGCGGCAACCCCTTAAATGATAATCACGGTCTCCTCAACTTTGGAGGCGGTAAATCGTATTTATATATAATGTGTGTGGGAAGCCTGTTCCCCACAATGGCCTATCAGTTGTAGCAGCTCTCGCCGTGCTCGTAGATGTCGAGGCCTTCCTCCTCGATGCGCTTGTCTACACGCAGTCCGCAGAGCTTGTTGATGCCCTTGAAGAGGACGAAGCCCATGACTGCCGCCCAAACGTCGATGACAATGATGCCGAAGCACTGTGCCCCGAAGAAGCCGAAACCGCCACCATACAGGGCGCCACCGTCAACGGCGAAGAGACCTGTCATCAGCGTGCCGAAGATTCCAGACACGCCATGCACTGAACTTGCGCCCACAGGGTCGTCGATGTGGAGCTTGGTGTCAACAAACTCGATGGAGAACACGAGGATTATGCCTGCCATAAGGCCGATGATGGCCGCGCCAAGCGGACTGACGAGGTCGCAGCCGGCGGTTATGGCCACAAGGCCGGCGAGGATGCCGTTCAACGTCAGCGAGAACGATGGCTTGCCATATTTTATCCATGAGGTGAACATGGTGCCCAGGCCACCGCAGACGGCGGCGAGGTTGGTAGTCAGGAACACGTGGCTTATGGCCACACGGTTAACCTCGCCAGAGGCGGCAAGCTGGGAGCCCGGGTTGAAGCCGAACCACCCGAACCACAGTATGAACACGCCAAGTGCGGCTGCCATGAGGTTATGGCCTGGGATGGCGGTGCTCTTGCCGTTGCGATACTTGCCAAGGCGTGGGCCGAGGCAGATGGCGCCAAGCAGGGCGAGCACGCCGCCCACGCTGTGGACGATGGCTGAACCGGCGAAGTCGTGGAACGTAGTGCCGAAGGTGCGCATCATGAACGAGGTCGTGGAGGCGTCGCAAAGCCAACCCCCACCCCACGTCCAGTGGCCTTCAACAGGGTAGATTATCAAGGAGATGAAAAACGAATAAACGCAATACATGGAGAACTTGGTGCGCTCTGCCATCGCGCCCGACACTATCGTGGCGCTCGTGGCGCAAAACACGGTCTCGAATATCAAGAAACCTTCGGTGGGCAACCCTGAGGCGTTGTGGTAAAACGAGAGGTCGCCAAAGTTGGGCATGCCTATAAAGCCTTGGCCATTGCTGCCGAACATGAAGCCGAAGCCAACAAGCCAAAACAGCACGGAGCCTATCATGAAATCGACGAAGTTCTTGAACAAGATGTTGGCCGTGTTCTTGCTGCGCGTGAAGCCTGCCTCGCAGAGGGCGAAACCTGGCTGCATGAAAAACACCAACATTGCCGCCAACAGCATCCAAACGGTATCTACTGATATTGCTAAATCCTGTACACTCATAATCTTTTACCTTTTAAATATGTTTACAAGCAACATATACATATTTTGTATGAACCATGACCTTATTTCTCCTGCTCTGCGTTGTAAAGGGCAATGTCGCCTCTCTCGCCAGTGCGTATCCTAACCGTGTCCTCAACGGGAATCACGAAGATGCGACCATCGCCTATCTCGCCTGTTCGAGCGGCTTCCTGAATGGCCTTGATGGTCTTTTCCACGTTTTTGTCGCGCACCACCACGTTCATCAACACGCGCTCGATGCTGCTGGTGTCGTACATCACGCCACGGTAGATGCGTGCCTGCCGCATCTTGCCCTCTCCCCTTACGTCGTAGTAAGAGAACCACTCAATGTCTGCGGCAAGCAAAGCTTCTTTCACGTCCTCAAACTTTGTCTTGCGGATGATTGCCTCAATCTTTTTCATATCAATCTCTCTTATTAGTATATTAACACTTTTACCATCTTATCAGCATCACCTTGCTAACTTTCGAGTGCAAAATTAATACATTATGATATTTTCAAAGCCTTTTCAATGACGTTTTGTTTTAATAATTCTTTCTTTGTTACGATTTGATAGAATATTAACATTAATAATAACTAAGTGTTACTATATTAAGAACACACGCTATCACTTTGCAGCATTTTCTAAAAAAAGCATATACAAAAAGCGCCTGGAAGTAATTATTTGATTCCAGACGCTCATATATAAAAAGCTATTGATACTTAATCTAATGGTTGATGACGCTTGGCTTTTTCATTTGATGCCCTTCCATGTCATCCATGTCTTCCTCATTCCATCCTTGTCCTATCGCCCTCACACGTCCATCAAGTCGCTCATTATGCGGTTGCTGACGTTTATGCCTTCACGGGTCAGGCGAAGGTGCCCGTTTTCCAAGGCCAATAAGCCACTGTCCACAAAAGCCTTCGCGTTAGCAAGCAGGAACGCCCTGTGACTGCTGTCGAGCCTGTCAAGGCAAATGCCTTCGCGTGTACGCAGCGCGGTCGTCACGATGTCGTCGTAGTGAGTGTCGCTGTCTATCTTTTCCTCCTCATAGGGCAAGCGGCCATGTTCGATGGCATCCATATACATTATCATATTGTCCGGGTTCCAATGGCGCGTCGCCTGGTAATAAGAGTGAGCGCCGGCACCTATGCCTATATACGGAATGTCGTGCCAATAGCTTGAGTTGTGCCTGCTGCGCCACTTACTCACCCGTTCGCCGTCGAACCTCGCGAAGTTGCTTATCTCATAATGCTCATAGCCGGCGGCACCCAGCGTGTCGACAAGCTCACTGTACATCCTAAGGCTCAACTCCTCGTCAATCTCTTTCACCTTGCCTTCCTCAAGCATGCGGTAAAGCGGTGTGCCTTCCTCAAACATCAATCCATAGGCAGAAACGTGCTCTGGGCGGAGCGATATGGCATGGGCCACGTCACGCTTCCAGTCGTCAAGCGTTTCGTCGGGGAAGCCAAACATCAGGTCAATGCTTATGTTGCCAATGCCATCATGTCGAAGCGTGTCCACGGCGCGGTCCACCTCCTTGGCCGTGTGTCGCCGACGCAAGAAGCGCAACCGAGCGTCGGAGAAGGTCTGTGCCCCCATGCTCACCCTGTTCACGGGAAGGCCATTGAACATGCCCGCGTGAATGTCGTCGGGGTTGCACTCCATGGTGACCTCGGCATCGGGAGCTACGTCATACACATTATATATATATGTGAAAAGCCGGTTGAGCTCTTCATGGGTCAACTGGCTTGGCGTGCCGCCTCCGAGATAGATGGTTGAAATCTTTGGCTTGAACGTCAACATCCGCATTTCACGGCAAAGAGCGTCAACATAACGCTGGCGAAGCGACAGCGACGTGGTGGAATAGAAACCACAATAGACACATCGAGAAGCGCAAAACGGAATGTGGACATAAAGGCCGGCGGAGGAAGGCATATCGTTCAAACTATGTATAATTTTCTCTATTTAAACACGAAATTACTAATTTCTTTTAAAATATTGCACATTTCAGCGTTTTTTCTTTGAACTTGTCGGTTTTTTTCCTAACTTTAGCAAGGGTTTAAGAAATAAACCGTAAGAAGAAACCAAGACTAACTTTAAAACACTTTTGATATGCGAGTTTATCAAACCAACGAAATTAAGAACATCGCGCTCATTGGCGCCAAAGGTAGCGGCAAGACCACGCTTGCCGAAAGCATGTTGTATGAGGCTGGAGTCATAAAGCGTCGTGGAACCATAGAGTCGAAGAACACCGTCTCCGACTTCATGCCTGTGGAGCTCAACCTTGGATATTCCGTGTTCCCCACTGTTTTCCATGCTGAATGGAACAACAAGAAACTCAATATAATCGACTGTCCTGGATCCGACGACTTCGTGGGAGGCGCCATCACGGCTCTCAACGTCACCGACCAGGCCGTGATACTCATCAATGGCCAGTACGGCCCGGAGGTGGGCACGCAAAACAACTTCCGCTACACCGAGAAGCTGAAGAAGCCTGTCATCTTCCTCATCAACCAGTTGGACTCTGAAAAGTGCGACTTCGACAATCTCATACTGCAGATGCAGGAAATCTACGGCAACAAATGCGTGCAGATACAATATCCGCTCGAGACGGGTCCAATCTTCCACAGCCTCATCGACGTGCTCATCATGAAGAAGCTGTCGTGGGGTCCCGATGGCGGCGAGCCAAAGCGTGAGGACATACCCGCTGAGGAGATGGAGAAGGCAAGCGAGCTGCACCGCGCGTTGGTGGAGGCCGCTGCCGAGAACGACGACACGCTGATGGAGAAGTTCTTCGAGGACGAGAACTCACTCACCGAAGACGAGCTGCGCTTGGGCATACGCAAGGGCTTGATAAACCGCGACATGTTCCCAATCTTCTGTGTCGACGCCCACAAGGACATGGGCGTGCAGCGCCTGATGGAGTTCCTTGGCAACGTGGTGCCATTCGTCAGCGACATGCCTGCTTATCGCGACACGCGTGGCGACGAGGTGCCTGCCGACACCAACGGCCCAGAGAGCCTCTACTTCTTCAAGACGAGCATGGAACCGCACATTGGCGAGGTAAGCTATTTCAAGGTGATGAGCGGCAAGGTGAAAGCCGGCGACGACCTGACCAACGCCGACCGAGGCTCAAAGGAGCGTATCGGACAAATCTACGCTTGCGCGGGAAGCAACCGCATACCTGTTGACGAGTTGGAGGCGGGCGACATAGGTTGCACCGTGAAGCTGAAAGACGTGAAGACCGGCAACACCCTCGACGGCAAGGACTTCGACAACGTGAAGTTCGACTTCGTGAAGTTCCCACGCCCGAAATACTCGCGCGCTATCAAGGCCAAGAACCCACAGGAAATGGAGAAGATGATGGCGGCTTTGCTGAAGATGAGGCAAGAGGATCCCACGTGGGTCGTGGAGCAGAGCAAGGAGCTGCGCCAGACCATCGTGCACGGACAAGGCGAGTTCCACCTGCGCGTGCTGAAATGGCGCATGGAGAACAACGAGAAGCTGCAAGTGGAATACGAGGAGCCGCGCGTGCCATATCGCGAGACAATCACCAAGAAGGCACAGGCAAGCTACCGCCACAAAAAGCAGAGCGGTGGCGCCGGACAGTTTGGCGAGGTGGCTCTCATCGTGGAGCCTTACGCTGAAGGCATGCCCGACCCCGTGAGCTATAAGTTCGGCGGACAGGAGTTCAAGATGAATATCAAGTCGAAGGAGGAGAAAGACCTGCCTTGGGGCGGCAAGTTGCAGTTTATCAACTCCGTCGTTGGCGGTGCCATCGACCTGAGGTTCATGCCCGCCATCCTAAAGGGCGTGATGGACTGCATGGAGCGTGGCCCGTTGACCGGCAGTTATGCTCGCGACGTGCGTGTGGTGGTCTACGACGGTAAGATGCACCCGGTCGACTCCAACGAGCTCTCGTTCACCTTGGCAGCGCGCCACGCCTTCTCCGAGGCGTTCAAGACGGCTGGTCCGAAGATTCTCGAACCCATCTACGGCCTTGAGGTCTATGTGCCTTCCGATTACATGGGCGACGTGATGAGCGACCTGCAGGGCAGGCGCGCCATCATCATGGGCATGGACGCTGAGGCTGGTTACCAGAAGCTCACTGCGAAGATTCCATTGAAGGAGCTGGCCAACTACAGTGTAGCCCTCAGCTCGCTCACGGGCGGCAGGGCATCGTTCAACGCCAAGTTCGCAAGCTACGAGCTTGTGCCAAACGACATCCAAGGCAAGCTCATTGCGGCTCACGAGGCTGAGCAAAAGGACGAGGAGTAACCTCCCCTCCCCGACCTACCAACTATAAGCAAGGGCGATTCCCATTTTGGGGATCGCCCTTTCATTATGGCTCGTCCGGAATTTAGAGCGACGGCCTAACGCTTTGCAGGGTGCGGCCCCTGCAAAGCACACGAAGCATATCAAAACATTTTACAAAAGGTCGTCTGAGAATCGTTTTTTTCAACCGAGTCGTCTCTTGGCTGGAAATAACGCGAATATGAGGTGTTTTGATAAACAGTTGTTATTAAGCACTTATGGATTTTGCGTTTTTTAGGCGTTGCCGATGCGCTGATTTAGCGTCGCCGACCAAGACGAATAAGGTGCTCAGTCAAAATAATTTAGTGAACCCTAAATACGGAGCATTTTACACAAAATGCATTTTAGCGCATTCCCAAAAAGCATTTGGCTGACGCCCATCCGCAATCCTCAATAAAAAGGATAATGACGGTTCTTTGTTTATGGTAAAATATGACGTAATTGGCGTTTTTACGTTAAAACAAGCAAACACGCAACAAATAGTTAACACTAAAATGTTAAGCAATTAAGTTAATTAGTATCTTTGCGACATGAAAAAGAAGACGATATGGACAATAGCGGTCATCATGGGACTGTCGTTCATCTTGCTGCTCTTTTTGCAACTCACGTACATACGCGAGATGGCAAACATGAAGAAGGAGCAGTTCGACGAAAGCGTGAACCGCGCCCTCTATCAAGCCTCTCGCAACCTTGAGCTGAATGAGACTTTAAGGTATCTGGAGAAAGACGTAAGGGAGACGGAGAGGAAGGAAAACAATCAAGGCAACGGTTCCGCTGGCGCGCAAAAGGACGCCGCCGACTCATCATCGCGTCGGACGGCCAACAGCTTCCGCGGCTCCAACTATCTCACCTTCCGCATGAAGATGAAGATGGACAACCCGGTGAATATGCCGAAGGCCATGATTCTCATCAACGACAAGAACTCCAACAACGCCGCGAGCCGCTCGTTGCAAGAGATCGTGAAAAACAGATACGTCTACCAGAAGGCATTGGTCGACGAGGTTGTGATGAACATGCTCTATTCCGCCTCCGACAAGCCATTGAAGGAGCGTGTCAACTTCAAGATACTGGACCAAGACATAAAGGCCGAACTGATAAACAACGGCGTGAACATACACTACCACTTCACAGTGACCACGCAAGACGGGCGTGAGGTGTATCGTTGCCCCGACTACAGCGACGAAGGCTCGGAGTTCACTTACACCCAGGTGCTTTTCCGCAACGACCCGTCGTCGAAGATGGGTGTGGTGAAGGTTCACTTCCCCGACATCAACAGCTACATCTTCTCGAGCATCAAGTTCATGATACCCAGCGTGTTCTTCACGCTCATCCTTCTCGTGACGTTTATCATCACCCTCGTGATAGTGTTCAGGCAGAAGCGATACAACGAGATTAAAAACGACTTCGTGAACAACATGACACACGAGCTGAAGACACCTATCGCCAGCATATCGCTCGCCACGCAGATGCTCAACGACGACAGCGTGACGAAGAGCGAGAAGATGAGGAAACACCTGGTGGGTGTCATCACCGACGAGACCAAGCGCCTGCGCTTCCTTGTGGAAAAGGTGCTGCAGATGTCGATGTTCGACCGCAAGAAGTCGTCGTTCAAGAAGAAGCACCTCGACCTCAACGAGATGGTGGAGTCGATAGCCAACAGCTTCTCGCTCCGCGTGGAGCACACAGGCGGAAAGATAAACGTGGACATCGGGGCCGTGGACTCAGACATCTACGTGGACGAGGTGAACTTCCAGAACGTGATATTCAACCTCATGGACAACGCCGTGAAGTATCGCAAGACCGACGAGCCTGTCAACATCTACCTCAAGACATGGAACGACGACAAATGGCTCTATCTCTCGGTTCACGACACGGGCAAGGGAATAAAGAAAGACGACTTGAAAAAGATATTCGAGAAGTTCTACCGCGTAGGCACGGGCAACGTGCACGATGTGAAGGGCTTTGGCCTCGGTCTCGCCTATGTGAAGAAGGTCGTTGACCTGCACGACGGTGAGATTAAGGTGGACAGCGAATACGGCAAAGGCTCTACGTTCACCATCAAGCTGCCCGTGATTCACGACGAGGACTAAACACGGTCAATGGTCTCACAACGTGAGTGACACGTTAACACCGCCGTTGGCAACATAATATACATTATATTAATACAGAACAATAACATTAAAACAGTAAATACTATGGAAGATAAAACAAAGATTCTGCTTTGCGAAGACGACGAGAACCTCGGAACATTGTTGTGCGAATATCTCATCGCCAAAGGTTACGACGCTGTGCTCTGCCCTGATGGCGAAGTTGGTTTCCGCGAGTTTCAGAAAGACAAATACGACATCTGCATCCTCGACGTGATGATGCCAAAGAAGGATGGTTTCACGCTGGCTGGCGAGATTCGCCAAGTCAACTCGCAGGTGCCAATCATATTCCTCACGGCTCGCGTGCAGAAAGAGGACGTGCTGGAAGGTTTCGACAAGGGTGCCGACGACTACATCACCAAGCCTTTCTCAATGGAAGAACTGGTTAAGCGCGTTGAGGCCATCCTCCGCCGCGTGAAGGGCAAGAAGAACCATGAGAGCACAAAGTACAAGATTGGCAAGTACATGTTCGACACGCAGAAGCAGCTCCTCACCATCGGCCAGAAGCAAACAAAGCTCACGACAAAGGAGAACGAGCTCCTCTCCCTGCTTTGCTCCCACGCCAACGAGATTCTGAAGCGCAACGACGCCCTGCGCACCATCTGGATAGACGACAACTATTTCAACGCGCGTTCCATGGACGTGTACATCACCAAGCTGCGCAAGCACCTCAAGGACGATGACCAAGTTGAGATAATCAACATCCACGGCCAAGGCTACAAGCTCATCATCCCAGACGAGGATTAAAACAACAACGCCCGAAGCACTCCCAAACGGACACTTCGGGCGTTTTCCATGTATTGCAGGGGCGGCACCCACAGTGAACACCGTTTTTTGTTGATAATAATATTTTACAAAAGGTCGTCTGAGAATCGATTTTTTTCAACAACGTGTCTCTTTGGTCGAAATCATGCGATTCTTGGCCATTTTTATAAATCCTTAAATATCAAGCGGTTGTATTTTTTGCGGTTTTTAGGTGTCGCCGTTACGGTGTAATCGCGTCGCCGTTACGGTGCAATCGCGTCGCCGTTACGGTGCAATCGCAACGCCATTACGGTGTAATCGCGTCGCCATTACGGTGCAATCGCAACGCCATTACGGTGTAACGGCAAAAGATAATGGTAGAAAACGCGCTGGCAAGGCATTTTCAAGCAGTTTTTTCGCTCTAAATGGGGCTGTTCCCAAGTGTTAAATTTTGGCAATAATATTTTACATTTCAAGGTGGGAGCCTGTTGCCGTTCAGCGGATGAAGGTATATAAACGGGTGAAGCCTGCTCCCACTGGGAACAGGCTTCTATGTTTGTTTGGAATAAGTTTTGAAAATTATCTTAACGACTTATTAACGTTAAGCGTCAGCCTTCTTTGTCTTAGCTGCGTAAGCCTCAGGGCTGAGCACAGATACCGTGCTCTTGTCGCGGGCACCCTTGTGGAAGTAAACCACACCGTCGGTCAAGGCATACAAAGTATCGTCCTTGCCCTGTGCCACATTCTCGCCTGGGAAGTGCTTGTTGCCACGCTGGCGAACAATGATGTTGCCGGCAACAATCTTCTGGCCACCCCAAATCTTAACACCTAAACGCTGAGCTGCTGATTCACGACCGTTACGGGAACTGGTCTGACCTTTTTTGTGAGCCATCTTGTTTTACCTCCTGTTTTAAGCGTTAACTGATTTTACTTCTACCTCTGTGAAGTGAGTGCGATGACCATTCTTCACACGGTAATCCTTACGGCGTTTCATCTTGAACACCACTACCTTGTCGCCCTTAACGAGTGGGTTAACCACCTCAGCGACAACCTTTGCGCCTTCCACTGTAGGCGCGCCGACTGTTACGGCACCGTCGTTGTCGACGAGCAGCACACGGTCGAACTCAACAGTCTTGCCGGCCTCAACATCCTTGATGTGATTGACAAAAAGCTTTTTGCCTGCCTCTGCTTTGAACTGCTGACCGTTAATCTCTACGATTGCGTACATTTTGTTTATTATAAACGGTTTTTCCGCAAGGCGGACGACGTAATAGTGTCGCCACTTGTTTTAGCCTCCACGGACTCAAATTCTGTGCAAAGTTACATATTTTAGCTGATACGGCAATGTTTTGGCTCGTGATTTTTTTCTTCTATTTCGCAATTTTATTAATTTTGCACGATGCTTAGGCAACAATAAGTAAAAATAGACAATAATGGCAATAGACAAGGAGAAAAACAAGGAGGAGTTTGAGACCCTGTTGCGCTCAACGAAGCGCGAGGGCATCGACTATGTTATCGAGGATCTTGAGAAAGGCGGATTTTTTGAAGCGCCGGCATCGGCAGGTCATCACCTCAACGTTGAAGGCGGCCTGTGCCAACACAGCCTCAACACGTGCAAGGCGGGCCTGATGATCTACGAAGGCTTGAAAAACCTTGACGGTGCCTCGGCTGGCGAGGTGAAGCGTGAGAGCGTGATAATAGCCACGCTGCTCCACGATGTCTGCAAGACCGACATCTACAAGAAGACAATAAAGAAGCACAAGAACAAGCTCGGGCAATGGGAGGATGCCGAGGGATACAACGTCAGCTACAAGGACTTCCCGATGGGTCATGGCGAGAAGTCGGTGATGATGCTTCTGCTCAGCGGCCTCGACCTGCACGACGACGAGATGCTCGCCATAAGATGGCACATGGGCGCTTTCGGGCTGAACATGAACTCCTACGAAGACCAGCGGTGCTACGACACGGCAAGGCAGGAATACCCACTGTGCTGCATCGTGCAGTGCGCCGACTCCATGGCTGCCGCGATTCTCGAGGTAACAGCCGGGGACCGCGAGGAGTTATAAGTCGACGGTATGCGTGGCGTTGTCGATGCTGCCTCGTGGCCATACTGGGCTTTGTGCCGAAACCAAAAAAATGCCAAACGCTGGACTGAGCGTTTGGCATTTTCGATTGCCCTTGCCGGGCATCTGTTCTTTTTTTTGTAAGGCTTTTAATCAAGCAAGGCGGCAACCGTCGTCGGGCTTGGAACGCGTACAGCGCCCAAGCCGGGCAAGGCCCTACTCGTCGAAGTTGAGAGTGGGAGCCTTCTCGGAGCCTGCGGCAGCCTCAAACTTCTCCATCTTGTCGAACCCGAACATTCCGGCGAAGATGGCATTCGGGAAACGGCGCACCGACTGGTTGTAGGCTTGCACCGCTGCATTGTATTGCTGGCGTGCCTCGTTGATGCGGTTTTCCGTACCCTCAAGCTGTATTTGCAGACTGTGGAAGTTCTCGTTGGCCTTTAGTTCCGGATAGTTTTCCGCCACGAGCATCAGCTTGCCAAGCGCGTTGGACATCTCGCCCTGCGCGGCCTCAAACTGCTTGAGCTTCTCGGGCGTGAGGTTGCTGGCGTCGAGCTTCACTTGACCCACCGAGGCGCGTGCCTTGGTTAACGCCTCAAAGGTCTCCTTCTCGTGCTTGGCATAGGCCTGCACCGTCTTGGCGAGGTTGGGGATAAGGTCGGCGCGACGCTGATAAGTGGCCTGCACGTCGGCCAGCGCCGTGGTAGCGGCCTCTTGCTTGTCCACCATGCCGTTGTAAGCGCCGCAGGCACCAAAGCACACAAGCAAGATGACTGCCACGACAGCCAATAGTATAACATTACTCTTCTTCATAATCTTTTTTCTTTAGGGTTACGTTTTGTCAATTGAAATCACGAAATTGATGTATGTTGGCGACATGCTGTTCCCTGCCGAGTTTACCAGCCACCGCCAGCGCCACCGCCGCCAAAGCTGCCACCGCCAAAGCTGCCACCGCCACTGAAGCCACCGCCACTGCCGAAGCCACCGCCGCCACCAAGGAAGAATGGCGGAAACCAATCGTCGTTGTCACGATGGCGCCGTTTTTTAGGTCTCGGTTTTCGCAGGCCCAACTTCTCAAGCACATACAACACCATGAGGCAGACCGGCCGGCCAAAGCAAACGAGAAGCACAAGCATGACAAACAAGACGGCACCTCCGTCCTCGTCGTCGACCTCGTCATCGTCGACCACGACCTTGCCCGTCTTGAACTTGCCGTACAAGGCCCTCACGGTGGACAACAACGCCCGGTCCACATCGTTGACCTTCATGTTCCTCACAATGCACTCACGTGCTATGTCGTCACATTCCACGTCGGTAAGGTCGCCCTCAAGTCCCTTGCCGGGGGCGATGAAATACTTGCGGTCGTTGACGGCAACGACAATGACCAGTCCGCGTCGGGTCTTCTTGTCTCCTACCCCATACTTGTTGCCAACGTCCTCCGCCATGCGGAAGCAGTCGGCGCCTTTCACGTTGTTCACCACGATAAACACCGTCTGTATGCCGCACTCCTTGTCGAGCCGCCTCAGGTAAACGTCGGCCGAGTCGAGGTCAGCGGGGCTGATGATGTTGTCGGGATCGCACACATAGCGGTTGCGGTCTTGGAGATGCACCATCGGTATGTTGTCGGCCGACCACGTGGTCGCGCTTACAGTGGCCGTGACAAAGATTGCCACGGCAATGAGCAACAGCCTGGATGTGGTATTACGCCATGCCATGCAACGCCTATTTTATCACTATCATCTTGGTTATGCGCACGTCGTTGACAGGCCGGTCACGCTCATCGGTCGCCACGGTGTCGATGTCGCCAACTACCGACAAGCCCTTCACCACCTCGCCGAAGACGGTGTACTGGCCATCGAGCCACGGCGTGCCACCGTGCGACCAATAATAATCGCACATCTCTGGCGGGAACTTCACGGCGCCATTGGTCGTGGAGTCGAGCCTTGCCTGAAACTTGGCCATGCCCTTCGGCCCATACGGGAATCCCCAGACAATGTAGAACTGCGAGGCCGACGACTCACGCTTGGGGTTCTCGGCATCGCCCTCACGAGCCGCGCCCAAGGCGCCGCGCTTGTGGAAATACTTAGGGAATCTTATTTCCGCTGGCAAGGTCCAGTTGGGCGAATAGCCACCCACTTCGGCGCCGGGAGCGGCATGGCGCGTGGTGGAATCGCCAGTCTGGATCATGAAATCGGAGATGACGCGGTGCCACAAGTTGCCGTCGTAATAACCCTCACGCGCCAAGCGGAGGAAATTGTCGCGATGACGCGGAGTCTCGTTGTAAAGTTCCACGGTGATGTCACCCATCGTGGTCTTTATAAGCACCTGATGGCGAACATCAGAAGAATCGGTCTTCACCACGAGCGAATCGACAGGCGCGGCGAAAGACAGTTGGCAACACATTGCCAGTAAGCACAATATATACTTTCTCATATTTCTTTTTGTCCTATTCCTTGACAGGCCAAAATTACGAATTAATATTAACAACATTGCTCCTTTCATTCCCAAAAGTAGTAAAATTATAAAATAATAAGATTTTGGCCTTGCCATTGCTTTGCCATTAACTCATTATTCACTAATTTTGCAACATATTATTATAAAACAATAAAGGCATATAAAACAAGACATAGAAATGAACAAGAAGGTTCTTATCCCATTAATTGTTGTCATCATCCTTCTGCTGGGTGGTATCGGAACGCTTTATTACAACCTGCATAAACAACGCGCTGAGAATGCTGAGATGGAGCAGCTGGCCGCTCTCGACAAGAAGGAGATGGAGAACGAGTACCAGCAGTTTGCCAACCAATACAGCGAGATGAAGACGCAAATCAACAACGACTCCATCGTCAAACAGCTCACCGCGGAACAGGAAAAGACCCAACGGCTGCTTGCCGAACTTCGCAACACCAAGAGCACCGACGCTCGCGAGATAGCCCGCCTGAAAAGGGAGCTTGCCACTGTAAGGGCCGTGCTCAGGAGCTATGTCATACAAATAGACTCGCTGAACCGCGCCAACCAGCATCTCACGGCAGAGAACAACCGCATACGCGGACAATATGCCGAGGCTAACAGGCAGATTGAGGGCTTGAGCACGGAGAAGGCGTCGCTCTCCGAGAAAGTGGCGATAGCGGCACAACTCGATGCCACGGGCATACAGATGACAGCTCTCAACAAGCGCGGCAAGGGCACCGACAAGCTGAAGAAGGCAAAGAAGTTCTTGGTGAGCTTTACCATAGCGCGCAACGTGACGGCACAAAGCGGCATGAAGACCGTGTATGTCAGGGTGACCACGCCGACAGGCGCATTGCTCGGAGGCGCGGGCAGCTTCAATTATGAGAACCGATCGCTCTCTTGCTCGGCTAAACGCTCCGTGGAATACAATGGCAAGGAGACGCCGATGAGCATATACCTCGACATAAACCAGACGCTTGAGGGCGGCACGTTCAATGTCAGCATCTTCGCCGACGGCAACATGATAGGCAGTCGCCGCTTCTCGTTCGATTAAGCTGAAGAGACCGTCAACTCATCATTGCATTCATAGTAGCATATGTAAATAATATTATATGGGCAAGCTAAAGATAGGCTTTATTCTCTTCTGTTGTTCTGGCTTTTTCTCGGCTGCCACGGCACAAAAGGCACTTACGCTCGACAGTTGCCGTGCCCTTGCGCTAAGGAACAACAAGCAGCTGCAGGTGGCTCGTGTCAACAAGGAGATGACGGGGTATGCCAAGAAATCGGCACGCACGCAATATCTTCCCAAGGTGGACGCCGTGGCTGGTTACAGCTATTTCAGCCATGAGATAAACTTGCTGAGCAAGAGCCAGAAAAACGAGCTAAACAATATTGGCACCACAGGCGTGGGAAAGCTGAACGGCGACTTGGCCACGGGCATTGGCAACCAGTTGCAGGAATTGGTGGGCAAGGGAGCCATAACGGCGGACCAAGCCCAGCAGGTGGGCAACATCATGCAGCAATTTGCCAATGGCCCCATGGCGCAATATGCCGCCGGGCTGGGCAACTCCATCGGCCAAAAACTTGTTGACGCCCTTCACACGGATACCCACAACATTTTCGCGGGCTCCATATTCGTGCGCCAACCTATTTATATGGGCGGCGCGATAACGGCTGCCAACCGCATGGCTGACATTGCCGAGGAAATGGCAGACGACAACATAAGCCTGAGAAACCAGGCTACACTATATAGCATTGACCAGGCTTATTGGCTGGTAGTGTCACTTCGCCAAAAACAAAAGCTGGCTTACAGCTTCCGCGACCTCGTGAAGAAGCTCGACAGCGACGTGAGCAAGATGATAAAGCAAGGCGTGGCAACAAGAGCGGACGGGCTGAAGGTGAAGGTGCGTGTCAATGAGGCTGACATGCAGGTGACGCAAGTGGAAGACGGTCTCGCCTTGGCGAAGATGCTGCTTTGCCAGCTTTGCGGACTGCCCATGAACGATGACATCACGCTTGCCGATGAGAACAAAGACCACATAGACACCAATGCGCCGGTTGTGGCGGAAAGCTATGAGCCAAACGACAATTCAAGCGACCGCCCGGAGGTGAAGCTCCTGCAGAAGTCTATCGACCTGGGCGAGGAAAGCACGAAGCTGGCGCGCGCCGCACGCTTGCCACATGTGGCTTTCACTGGCGGCTATTCCATAAGCAACCCTAACGTGTTCAACGGTTTCCAGAAAAACTTTTCTGGAGTATGGAATGTCGGCATCATGGTGCAGATGAACGTTTGGGACTGGAACGACATTAAATACAAGGTGCGCGCCGCAAAGTCGGCCACAAGCATGGCACGCCTTGAGCTTGCCGACACGCAGGAGAAGATAAACCTGCAAGTGGCGCAAAACAGGTTCAAGGTGAAAGAGGCTCGCAAGCGACTTGCCATGGCAGAGAAAAACATCGCCAGTGCAGAGGAGAACCTCCGTTGCGCGCAAGTAGGGTTTAGGGAAGGCGTAATGGAGTCGACCGACGTACTTGCCGCGCAAACCGCTTGGCAGCAAGCGCAGAGCCAGAAGATAGACGCGCAGGTCGAAGTGAAGCTCGCGCAGGTAGGCCTGGAAAAAGCGTTGGGAATATTACAATAGATAGTTTACAAACATTAGCATAAATACCAATAGGAATGAGCGCAAAGAGCCAACACCAAAACATACTTCTTGCAGTGATGGGATTTTCCATTGCTGTTTTAATAGTCGCAATAATAGGCTTCTTCACTTTGGGCAAGACCGATGAGGTCATACAAGGTGAAGTCGAGGTTGGTGAATACCGTGTAAGTTGCAAGTTGCCAGCCCGCGTGGTGGAGATTCGCGTCAAGGAAGGCGACTTCGTGCACAAGGGCGACACCCTCGCCATACTTGAGATACCGGAGATGAACGCACAAGAGAAGGTGGCGCAGTCGACAGAGGCGGCGACACAAGCCCTTAGCAACCTTACAGAGGAAGGCGCGCGCCGCGAAGCCATACAGAGCGCGCGGCAACTCGTGGTTCAGGCAAAGGCCGCAACCGACGTGGCCAAGAAGACCTACGACCGCATGCAGAACCTTTTCAGCGAAGGCGTGATGAGTCAGCAGAAACGCGATGAGGCCAAGGCCGCGTGGGAAGTGGCCTTAGCTCACGAGAACGTCATGAAGAGCCAATACGAGATGGCCAAGAACGGAGCGAGGACAGAGGAGAAGAAAGCCGTGCAAAGTCAAGCCAATGCTGCCAAGCACGCTGTAGACGTGGTGCGCTCTGTGCTGAAAGAGACCGTGCAAGTGGCTGCCGTGGACGGCGAGGTGAGCGACATCTACCCGAAGGAAGGCGAACTTGTGGGTATGGGATCGCCCATACTGAGCATATCCATGATGAAAGACATGTGGGGAACGTTCAACGTGCGTGAGGACCAGCTCAATGGCTTGAAGGTGGGCGACACCTTCACGGCTTTCTCGCCAGCGTTCAACAAGGAACTGAAGCTGAAGGTCTTCGAGATAAAGGACGAGGGCTCCTATGCCGTGTGGAAAGCCACGAAGAGCAACGGTCAATACGACCTCAAGACCTTTGAGGTCAAGGCGCGTCCAATCAACCCGTTTGACGGTCTGAGACCAGGTATGTCATTGATAGTGAAGAAGTGAGCCTAACAGAAATCATAAAACGCGTCTACCACATTTTTGTCCGCGAGTTGGTCATAATGTGGCGGCATCCCATCTACGGGTTTTGCACTATCGTGTTTCCTGTCTTGGTGATGGCGTTCTTCACCACATTGATGAACGAAGGCGAGCCAGTGGAGATGCCCGTTGGTGTTGTGGACCAAGACAACACCCATGTCAGCCGTGCCATGATACGGCAACTCGACGCTTTCCAGACGACACATGTCGTGGGGCATTATGCCAACATGAACGACGCGCGAGAAGCCATACAGCAAAACAAGATATACGCTTTCTTGCTCATTCCCAAGGGCACGACCGACGAGCTGCTCAATTCGGAGCAACCCAAGATATCGTTCTATTACAGTAACGTCACGCTTGTGGCTGGCTCGTTGCTCTTCCGCGACTTGAAGACGGTGTCAACGTTAGGCTCCGCGGCGGTAGGGTCGGCAAAATTGTCGGCGCTGGGAAAGACGTCCAAGGAAATAAGGACTTTCCTTCAACCGATCAATATCGACCTCCACATGGTTGGCAACCCATGGGCAAACTATAACATCTACCTAAGCACGGCGATGGTGCCCGGCGTATTGATGGTTTTCGTCTTCCTGCTCGCCCCCTATTCCATCGGCACGGAGCTGAAGTTTCACCGTTCCAAGCAATGGATGAGGATGGCTGGCAACAATGTACATGTCGCTATCGCGGGAAAGATTCTTCCACAGACGCTTCTTTTCACCTTGATGATGTGGTGCTTTGAGTTCTACATATTCTATGGGCTTGGATTTCCGCACCCTGGTGGCGTGGTGCCAATCATGTTGCTGGGTTTCCTTTCGGTCGCCGCATGCCAGTGTTTCGGCATTTTCGCCTTTGGCCTCATGCCGTCGCTCCGCATGGCCATGTCTATATGTTCGCTGTGGTCTGTCATCAGCTTCTCGGCCTGCGGCGCCACGTTCCCGGTGTTCGCCATGGACTCCATGATACAGTCGCTGGCACAACTGTTCCCCTTGCGACATTACTACATGATATATCAGATGTGCATATTCAACGGCTATCCTTTGAGCTATGCCTGGTTCCATTTCATGGCATTGGCCATCTTTATATGCCTTCCGATATTCACAATCAACAACATCAAGAAAGCGATGCTCGTTTACGTTTATATCCCTTAATCAATGAAGAGAGACAGCCTGTTTTTCAGAATCAAGCAAGGTATACAAGACACCTGCTACATCATGGTGGAAGAGATACGCAACGAGTTCCGCGATGAGGGGTTGCTCATCTTCTGCGTTCTCGTGCCGTTGTTCTATCCCTTGCTCTATTCGTGGATATACAACAACGAAGTGGTGCGCGACGTGCCTGTGGCGGTAGTGGACCTCAGCCACAGCAACGCCTCACGCGAGTTCATACGCATGGTGGACGGCAGTCCTGACACAAAAGTAGCTTACTTTTGCGCGTCGCTCGACGAGGCAAAGGAGCTTACTGGCAAGCAGCAAGTGCATGGAACCATTTTCTTCCCACGGGATTTCGAGACAAAACTAAGACGTGGCGAGCAAGTGAACGTCAGCGTATATTGCGACATGAGCCTCATGCTCACATACAAAGCCATATACCAAACCACTCTGGCCGTGGCCTCGGAAATAAATTCCGGCATACAAATCAGCCAAAGCACGGGGTTCACCAACCGTGACGATGAGATAACCACCAAGCCACTCGACTTTGACGAGGTGCCCATCTTCAACACCACCTCAGGCTATGGCAACGCCATCCTGCCCGGAGTGCTTGTTCTCATCTTGCAACAGACGTTGCTCCTTGGCATCGGGCTCTCGGCAGGCACGGCGCGCGAGAAAAACAGGTATCAAAATCTCGTGCCAATAGAAAAGCACTACAATGGCATCTTCCGTATAGTGTTGGGCAAGAGCGCGGCTTATTTCGCTTTGTACATGGTCATGGCGGCCTACATAACCCTTTGTGTGCCAAGGATGTTCCATTTCGTGTCACTTGTCACGGCACAAACGCTCATAGGACTGATGGTGCCATTCCTGCTTGCGGTTATATTCTTTGGCTTGACAATGTCGTGCCTTGTCAGATACCGTGAAAACGTGATGCTTCTTGTGGTGTTCACGTCGGTGCCTTTGCTTTTCATGACCGGAATAAGTTGGCCCCAATCCAACATTCCTTGGTTTTGGGAAGTGTTCTCATGGATTTTCCCTTCCACCTTTGGCGTGCGCGGATTCCTGCGCATTTCGTCAATGGGCGCCACGTTGCCCGACATAAAGGTGGAATACCAAGCCCTTTGGATTCAGACTCTCGTTTATTTCTTCACGGCGTGCATTGTCTACCGCTACCAAATCATGCTCTCGCACAAACGCGCGAGGGCAAGACTCAAGCAAATGAAAGATGGTAAGGCTGCCACGCAATCACATGGCAACGGCCTTGGCCAAGGCTCCACCAGCCCATACGAAGATAAGGCCAAGGGCGAAACTGCCAACAAGGTAAGCGAATAAGCAAAGATAAATTTGGTCGTTGGCCAACGACAGGTTCTCGTTCATGAACGTGGAGAACGTGGTAAGACCTCCGCAAAAACCCGTGGTGAGAAGCAACCGCGCCTGAGGCGAAAGCCACGACAGCGTTGACGGAAGACTTGAGACAAAGCCTATCAATAAGCAGCCAAGCAGGTTGACTATAAACGTTGCAACAGGAAACGAGGTGGCAAACAAGCCACCTACGAGTTTTGACACAAGGAAGCGACTGCCTCCACCAAGGAAGCTACCGCATCCGACGATAAGGAAATCTCTCAGTATATTCATGTTTTTATTAGATAATGTCATTTCAATGGTGCCCTGAAATCACAGCCTTCTTTCCAACGCGAGCAACCGTATGCCGTATTGCCCTTAATGACATGGCC
>OIYX01000140.1_pt1 | contig 24847 bp, 22 predicted proteins | sample 1588431 | NCBI WGS metagenome assembly OIYX01 (sample SAMN03283241) | human gut metagenome | biome: human-associated habitat; material: feces | host: Homo sapiens | place: Peru | collected 2012
AGCATCGCGTTGTCGCCGGCGATCGTGATGTCCGCCGCCTCCATCGCGACGTCCGTGCGCGTCTTGCCGAGCGCGATGCCGACGTCGGCGTAGGCGAGGCCCGGCGCGTCGTTGATGCCGTCGCCGACCATGACGACGCCGTTGCCGCCCGCCTGGAGGCGCAGGATGACCTTCGCCTTGTCCTCCGGCATGAGTTCCGACTCGAAGCCGTCCAGCCCGAGGCGCCGCGCCACGACGTCCGCCTGCTGCTCCTGGTCGCCCGTGAGGAGCAGGATGTCGTCCACGCCGCCGAGGCGCAGACGGTTCAGCGCCTTCTTCATGTTCTCGCGCAGCGGGTCGCGGATGCCGATGAGGCCGACGATCTCCGTGCCGCGCGCGACGTAGATGACGCTCTCGCCGTTCGCGAAGAGCCGCGAGGCCTGCTCACGCATCGGGTGCGTGTGGATGCCCGCCTCGTTGAGGAAGCGCTTCGAGCCGACGCGCACCGTCTTGCGTCCGACCTTCGTCCACACGCCGCGCCCCACGACCGTGTGGACCTCCTGGTGGCGCGGGATCCTGCCGCCCACGCGCTGGAGCTGGGCGAGGATCGCGTTCGCCATCGGGTGGCGGCTCGTCTCCTCCGCCGCCGCCGCGAGCGCGAGCACCTCTTCGCGCGAGAAGGCGTTCGAGACGGTCGCGATCGACGTCACGCGCGGCTTGCCCTCCGTGAGCGTGCCCGTCTTGTCGAGGATGAGCGTGTCCGCCTCGGTGAGGGCCTGAAGCGAGCCGCCGCCCTTGATGAGCACGCCGTTGCGCGCCGCCGTCGAGATCGCGGCCGAAAGCGCGGCCGCCGTCGAGAGGCGGATGCCGCACGAGTAGTCGATGACGAGCATGTTCAGCGCGCGGTTCACGTCCCGCGTGCCGAGGAAGACCGCGAGCGCGAGCGTGATGTTCACCGGCACGAGCGCGGACGAGAAGCGGTCGGCGTACGTCTGGATCTCGGCCTTCTTCCCCTCCGCGTCCTCGACCATGCGGATGATGCGCGAGACGGCCGTCCCCTCGCCGACGGACTCGACGCGGATCGTGGCCGTGCCGTCCACGGCAAGCGTGCCGGCGTAGGCCTTGCCGCCCGCCTCGCGCGGCACGGGGCCGAACTCGCCCGTGATGGACGACTGGTCGACGAGAAGCCGCCCCGCGACGACCTCGCCGTCCGCGACGATCTTCTCGCCCGTGTGGACGACGATGAAGTCGCCGGGGCGCAGCGCCGAGACGGGGACGCGCGCGAGCGGCGTGCCCGGCTTCCCGTCCGCCGACCGCCACGCCTCCTCGCCGTCCACCGAGAGCATGTCGCGGATCGCGTTCCGCGTCTGGTTCATCGTGTAGGCCGTGAGCGACTCGGCGAGGTCATGGAGCAGGAGGACGGTCAGGGCCGAGCCGGCGCGGCCCGAGACGACGCTCGAGACGATCGCGAGCGCGCTCAGCGTGTCGGCGTTCGGCAGGAACGTGCGCAGGAGAACGCCCACGCCGCTGCGGAAGATCGGCGTCGCGAGCGCGAGCGCGCCAAATCCCGTTGGCGTCAGGACGCGGCCGAGGACGGTCGCCGGCGCGGCGCGGCGGAAGATCCAGGAGCCGGCGAGGAGCGTCCCCGCGATGCCTGCGCGCGTGAGCATCGTCGCAAGCGACTCCTCGTGGAGGTCGCGCTCGGCGACGCGCAGGTGGTTGCGCTCTTCGCGTTCCTTCCTGAGCGCGCTCAGCGAGTGGATCTGGATCAGGCTCTCGACGGACTCGAGCAGTTCCTCGTCGGTTGTCGCCGCCGGGTCATAGGTGAGGATGACGCTCGACGCGGCGCAGTTCATGCGCTGCGAGCGGACGCCGCGCAGCTGCGAGAAGTGGTTCTCGAGGTCGGTCTGCTCGGCCGACAGGTAGCGGACGGCGCGGCAGACGAGGCGCACGCGCCCCGGAATCCGGTGCGCGAACTGGCACTTGAGCAATGGAACTTGAGACGAACGAAACGACATGAAGGCCTCCTCATTCAAGGAGCGAGAATTATAGCACAATTGACCTTGGCGTGCGTGTGGCGTGCCCTGCGCAGGGGCGCGGGCAAATATGGTATAATTCGCGCCGATGAAAGACGACTTCCTCGTATTCGACCACGTCACGAAGCGGTTCGGCGCGCTGACCGCCGTCAATGACGTTTCGCTCACGGTGAAGAAGGGCGAGTTCTTCTCGCTTCTCGGGCCTTCCGGCTGCGGCAAGACGACGCTTCTGCGGATGCTCGGCGGCTTCGAGCGCCCCGATTCGGGGCGCATCTACCTCGAAGGGCGCGACATCACCGACCTGCCGCCGAACCAGCGGCGCGTCCACACCGTCTTCCAGAACTACGCGCTCTTCCCGACGATGACGGTCTGGGACAACATCGCCTTCTCGCTCAAGCTCGCGAAGAAGGACAAGGAGGAGATCGAGGAGAGCGTCGACAAGATCCTGGAGATGATCCAGCTCTCCGACCAGGCGTGGAAGTATCCGAACCAGCTCTCCGGCGGGCAGAAGCAGCGCGTCGCGATCGCCCGCGCGCTCGTGGACCGTCCGCAGGTGCTGCTCCTCGACGAGCCGCTGGCGGCCTTGGACCTGAAGCTCCGCCAGCATATGCTCCTGGAGCTCGACACGATCCACGACCAGGTCGGCATCACCTTCCTCTACGTCACGCACGACCAGGGCGAGGCGATGTCGCTCTCCGACCGCATCGCCGTCATCAACAAGGGGACGGTCGAGCAGCTCGCGGGCCCGGCGCAGATCTACGAGGCGCCGGCGACGCGTTTCGTCGCGTCGTTCATCGGCGACACGAACTTCTTCTCGGGCGAGATCGTCTCGGTCGAGGGCGACTACTGCCACATCGAAGTCGAGGGCTTCCCCCAGATCAAGGCGTACAACGACAAGAAGCTCGCCGTCGGCCAGCGCGTCGACCTGTCCGTCCGGCCCGAGAAGATCCGCGTCACGCTGGCGCCGCCGACGCCGGAGAAGGGCGCGTCGATCAACGTCTTCCCGTCGGTCGTCAAGGACATCGTCTACCAGGGCGTCTACACGAAGTACTGGCTCAAGTCGAGCCAGCTCCGGGTCTCGGCCCTGAAGCCGCACTCGCGCTTCCTCCTGGACCAGGAGCCGATCACGTGGAACGACGAGGTCTTCGTCTGGTGGCATCCGGACGACGGGTACATGGTCGAGGTGTAGCGCGCGCGGCAGGGGCTGGAATGATGAACGAGCTGACGATTGACGAGCTGAAGGACGAGATCCGCAGGGGCGCGCGCTGCATTCTGCAGGTGCGCCACGCCGAGCGTCCGAAGATGGACCCGAACGACCCGAGCTTCGGCGACGACCTGCACCTGACGCGCGAGGGCGCGCGGACGGCCCGCCTCCTGGGCGAGGCGCTCGTCGAGTTCAAGGACGACGCCGCGTTCTATTCGAGTCCGCTCACGCGGACGCGCGAGACGGCCGCCCTTCTGGCCGAGGGCATGGGCCTCGCGGGTGCGGCGATCCCGACCGACGAGCAGCTGGGCAACCACTCCTTCTTCTACGAAGACCCGCTCGAAGTCCTGAAGCTCTTCCAGACGATGGAGTTCTTCACGGCGTGCTTCGCCTATTTCGAGAAGGGGAAGCTGCCGGGGCTGAAGGAGATCCACGCGGCGGCGGACGCCTGTGAGCGCTGGCTTGTGGAGAAGGCCGGGAACCGCCGACTTTTCGTCGCCGTCACGCACGACTGCTACCTGGCGGCGTTCCTGTCCGCGCGCGGCGCCTACGGGCCGTTCTCGAAGCGGAACTGGCCGCGCTTCCTCGACGGCGCGGCGATTCTCGTCTATCCGGACGGCTCGCGCCGCTATGCGCTCGTCCGCGCGGGCCTGTCCTACGGCATTTGCGGCGTCCGCCCCGTGCGGGGCGTCGTCTTCGACTTCGGCGGCGTCATGACGACCTCGACGATGCCGGAGCGCGTCCGTCGCTGCGCGGCGGACTACGGCATTGACTGGAACGTGCTGGAGGCCGGCTTCGCGCGTTACCGGCGGCTGATGGACGGCGGCTTCATCACGATCGACCAGATGTACGACCTCATCTGGGCGGACGCGGACATCTCGCTTTCGGACGAGACGAGGGCGCGCATTCTCGAGGAGGACTACGCGAGCTTCCTCGACGGTTCGCGCAACCTCCAGACGCTCGCGTGGATGCGGGAGCTGAAGGCGAAGGGCTTCAAGATCGGCATCCTCACGAACATGTCGGCCGATTTCGCCGTGCGCTTCCGCAAGGCGTTCGCGGACTACGCCGCGCTGGCGGACGCGACGGTCGTTTCGGGCGAGGAGGGGATGTTCAAGCCGCAGAAGCGCATCTACGACCTCCTGAAGGCGCGCATCGGCCTGCACGTGGACGAGCTCTGCTTCATCGACGACGTGGAGGCGAACTGCGAGGGCGCGCGGCGTTGCGGCTGGCAGGCGATTCGCTTCGAGAGCAACGAGCAGGTCGCCCGTGACTTCGCCGCGCGCTACGCCTGAGGCCGGGGGCGAACGTGCGGAATCTTCTCCTCGTCGCCGAACAGGTGGCCGTCCTCTTTGCCCTCATGGGCGTCGGGGCCGTCCTGCGCAAGACGCGGCTCATCGACGAAAAGGGCATTGGCGGCGTCGTGAACCTGCTGCTGCTCGTCGTGACGCCGTGTCTCATCGTCGACAGCTTCCAGCGTCCGTTCGACCCGTCGATGCTGGCGAGCCTCGGCCTCGCGTTCCTGATCGCCGTCGCGGGGCATGGGCTCGTCATCGCCGTCGCGCGGCGCGCCGTGCGGCATCCCGACGAGAACGTGCGGCGGCCGCTCGTGCTGGCGGCGGTCTTCTCGAATGCCGGGTTCATGGGCGTTCCGCTCGAACAGGCGATCCTCGGCGAGACGGGCGTCTTCTTCGGCGTCGTCTATGTCGTCGTCTTCAACCTCTTCATGTGGAGCTGGGGCGTGCGGACGATGGAGAAGGAGACGCGCCCCGCGTGGAGCTGGCGGGCGGTCGTGAATCCGGGCACGGTCGGCCTTGCGCTGGGGCTGCCGCTCTTTCTCCTCTCCGCCCGGCTGCCGACGTGCCTGGCCGCGCCCGTCCGCCATTTGGCGGACTTGAACACGCCGCTGGCGATGATCGTCATCGGCTACTCGCTGGCCGGGGCGCGGCTGGGGCGCGTCCTTCGTCTGCCGGCGGCGTACGTGGCGTCCGGCATCCGCCTGGTCGCGTATCCGTTGGCGCTGGTCGCGGGGCTGTCGCTGTTTCGCGGGTGCCTGGACCGGGACATGGCGTGTGCGCTCGTCATCGCGGCCTCGGCGCCGGTCGCGGCGATGGTCTCGATGTTCGCCGTCCGCTACGGACGTGACGTCGATGCGGCCGTCGCGGTCGTGAGCGGCACGACGGCCCTGAGCATCCTCACGATGCCGCCGGTCATCGCCCTCGCCCTGTCCGTCCTGTGACCGGCCGCGCGCGGCGGCTTGCGGGCGGGCGGAGGCCTTTGGTATAATTCCGCGCACGAAAGGAGAGCTGTTCAGATGGAAGTTTCTTATTGGAAGGATCCTTGCGGCGGCAAGGGCAACATGAAGATCGAAAAGGTCCTGTCCGAGGCGGAGCTGAAGGACAAGTGCGGACTCTACGCGCGCGTGACCCTTCACCCCGGCGATGTCCTGGGCTACCACGAGCATCACGGCAACGGCGAGTGCTACTTCGTCCTCTCGGGCACGGGCGTCTACGACGACAATGGCGTGACTCGCACGATCCGGGCCGGCGACGTGACGTGGACGCCGGACGGGACGGGGCACGGCCTGAGCAATGCGGACGGCACGGAAGACCTCGTCTTCATGGCGCTCATCGTCAATGCGTAAGATGGCGCGGCCTTCGACGCAAGACCGGCTCGTCTCGCTGATCCGCGAGACGAGCTCGTCGCTTCCCGAAGACGTCCTCGCCGCGCTGCGCGCGGCGGCTCGGCGCGAGGCACGTGGCGGCTCGGCGGCGGTCGTCCTGCGGACGATTCTCGACAACTGCGCGCTCGCGAAGCGGAACGGCACGCCGCTCTGCCAGGACACGGGGACGCTCACGTTCTTCGTCGACGAGCGCCTGCGCCGCCGCGTGACGCCGGCGCTCGTCCGGCGCGCCGTCGCCTGCGCGACGGAATGCGGCTTCCTGCGGCGGAACACGATTGACGCCGTCACGGGACGGAGCTGCGACGACAACTGCGCCGAGGGCGCGCCGGTCGTCCACTACGTGGCGGGCGACGGGCCCGCGCGCCGCGTCACGCTGCTCCTGAAGGGCGGGGGCTCGGAGAACATGTCGCGCCAGTATTCCCTGCCGGACGCCGCGCTCGGCGCCGGCCGCGACCTCGCGGGCGTCCGCGCGTGCGTGCTCGACGCCGTGCAGAAGATTCAGGGCTACGGCTGCGCGCCGGGCATCCTGGGCGTCTGCGTCGGCGGCGACCGGGCGACGGGCTACGCGGTCGCCAAGGCGCAGCTGCTGCGTCCGCTGGACGCGGCGGCGGACGCCGGAGGAGGGGGCGCGGAGCTTCGGCGGCTGGAGAAGGCGCTGCTGCGCGAGGCGAACGCGCTGGGCATCGGGCCCATGGGGCTCGGCGGGAAGACGACCCTCCTGGGCGTCAAGGTCGCGGCGCGGACGCGCGTGCCGGCTTCCTTCTTTGTCACGGTCGCCTACATGTGCTGGGCCTGCCGGCGGCGGACGATTGAGCTATGATTACCCTCACCTATCCCTTTGACGAGAAGGCGGTGCGCGCGCTGAAGGCGGGCGACGCCGTCTCGATTACCGGCCGCCTCTACACGGGGCGGGACAAGTTCCACAAGTTCGTCGCCGACGGCGGCGCGTTGCCCGTCGATTTCACGGACGGCGCGCTCTACCACTGCGGGCCGGTCTGCGTCCGGGACGGGGCCGACGGGGCCTGGCGCGTCGTCGCGGCGGGGCCGACGACGAGCGTGCGCGAGAACCCCTACGAGCCGGCGTTCATCGCGGCGTCGGGCGTGCGGCTCATTGTCGGCAAGGGCGGCATGGACGCGGCGACGCTCGCGGCGATGAAGCGGCACGGCTGCGTCTACGTCCAGGCCGTCGGCGGCGCGGGCGCGCTGTACGCGGCGGCCGTCCGGCGCGTCGCGGGCGTCTCGCTCCTCGACGAATTCGGCGCGGCGGAGGCCGTCTGGCACTTTGACGTCGTGGACTTTCGCGGCGTCGTGGCGATGGACGCCCATGGACGCTCGCTCTTCGCGGAAGTCGCCGAAGCCTCGGCGCGGGCTTTGGCGGGCCTTCGCTGACCGCCGCGCGGCGGGGGAAATTTGCTATACTATGCCAATCTTGAAGAAAGGCTCGATGAAATGAACGACATAACCTTTGGTCAGGCGTGGGCCTACGGCGGCCCGCTCATGTGGGTCCTCGCGGCGATCTCCGTCTTTGCGCTCGCCGTTATGCTCTACCTCTGGATCGTGCAGATGCGCTTTGTCTTCGTCCCGTCGGCCCTGAGGCGGCTGCAGGGGGCGAAGGACTTCGCGGCGGAGGGCAAGCGCATCGCCGCGCGTGCGCACGCCGCCGTGGACTGGCTCGCCGACATCGCGGCCGTCGCGCCGCTCGTCGGCCTCCTCGGCACGGTCCTCGGCATGTTCCAGGCCTTCGGAGGCATCGCGAGCGACGTCTCGGCCGGCGCGAAGCCGGTCGTCCTCGCGCAAGGCGTCTCGCAGGCGATCGTGACGACGATCTTCGGCCTCGTCGTCGCCATTCCCGCGCTCGTGGCCTACGCCTTCTTCCGCCGCCGCTGCGCGAAGCGCATCGCCGAGCTGGAGGAGGCCTGCGAGGAGATCGCCGTCGGCGGCGGGGCGGTGCGCAAATGAGCTTCGACACGCCTCCCTCCAAGGCCCCGGCGCTGGCCCTGACGTCGATGCTCGACGTCATCTTCCTCCTGCTCTGCTTCTTCGTGACGGTCAGCGTCTTCTCGCAGTGGGAAAGCGAGATCGCCATCCAGCTGCCGAGCGCGGAGACGGCGCGCGAGCCGGAGCGCCTGCCGGGCGAGATCATCGTGAACCTCGCGAAGGACGGCACGGTGCGCGTCAACGGCGCGACGTGGACGCACGACGAGCTGAAGGCGCGCCTCGCGCGCATCTCGAAGTTCTATCCCGGCCAGCCGGTCATCATCCGCGCCGACCGCGCGACGCCCTACGAGAAGCTCGTCGCGGTGATCGACGCCTGCCGCGCGGCGGACGTCTGGAACTTCTCGCTGGCGACCGAAGGCACGGGCAAATGACGCTCGCCCTCCTCCTCGCCGCGCTCGCCGTCCTGCCGGCCGACCGGCTGGCGATGGCCGACCGTCTCTTCAACAAGGGCGACTACGCGGCCGCCGCCGTCGAGTACAAGGCCCTCGTCGGCGAGCAGTCGATCGCGGCGGACGAGCTGTCCTATCGCCTCGCGGAGTGCGCGCGCCTGACGGGCCGCGCCGACGAGGCGGCGCGCCACTACGCGGCGCTCGTCCGCGACGCGCCCGACTCGAAGCATGCGGGCGACGCGCGCCTCCAGCTTGCGCTCGCCGCGACGGGCGATGCGCGCGAACGCGCGCTCGCGGCCCTCGACACCGACCGCGTCGCGCAGTCCGTGCGCGCGGCCGCGCTCTACCATCTGGGCGCCGAGAAGAACGACGCCGAGATCCTGCGGCGCTGCGTGCAGACGGAGCCGAAGGGGCGCTATGTGCCTTACGCCGACCTGCGGCGCGGCACGCTCCTCACGAACGCGGCCGATGCCGCGACGCGCCGCAAGGGCGTCGAGATCCTGCTGGGCATCGCCTTCGGCAAAAGCGCGCTGGCGGACGAGGCGCTTTTCCTCGCGGCGTCCGTCAGCTACCGCGAGAAGAAGTTCGGCGAGGCGGGCAGCCTCTTCCGCCGCTTCCGCAAGATGTTCCCGGACGGTGCGCACGCCGCCGAGGCGCGGACGCTGTCCGTCTGGTGCGACTACATGGAGGGCCGCTACGCCGACGCGGCGGCCGCGTGCGGGGCGGGCGAGACGGACGACCTCGCCTACGTGAAGGCGTGCTGCGCGGCGCAGACGGGCGACGACGCGGCGGCCCGCGCGCTTTTCCGCAAGTACCTGGACGATTTCCCGAAGGGACGCTATCGCACGGACGCGGATCTCCAGCTCGCGCGGCTTGAGTTCACGGCGGCTGCCCGGGCGAACGAGCCGGCGCAGATCGTCGAGGCGGCGCGGCGCGCGGCGGCGGCCGGGACGGCGGCGGACGCCCTGCGGCTCGCGTGGGCCTACGAGAAGGCCGGCCGCGCGGACGAGGCGGACGCGGAATACGCGCGGATCGTGCGGGCGCATCCGCAGACGGACGAGGCCGCGCAGGCCCTCCAGGCGCGCGCGATGGCCTCCGCGCGCGCGGGCGACTGGGCGAAGGCCGAGCTGCTGCTCGCGGAGGCGCTTGCGACGGGGCGGCTCGGCGAGCGGAAGGCAAGCGCGCTCTACTGGCGCGGCGTGGCGGCGATGCGCCTGGGTCACGAGGCCGAGGCGGCGGGCTTCCTCGCCGAGGCGCTGACGCTCGGCCTCGGGCTGGACGAGTCGCGCGAGGCGCGGCTCATGCTCGCCGAACACGACTTGAAGAACGGGCGCACGGACGCCGCGAAGGCGGCGTATGCCCGGCTCGTGAAGGAAGGCGCGTGCGCGCGCATGAGCGCTGCGCGCATCCACGCCGTCGGCGAACTGCTGGGCGGCGAGGCGGCAGCGATCTGCGCGAAGGCGCTGGTGGCGGAGAAGACGCCCGACTGGCGACAGTCGGGATGGGCGATGCAGGGGCGGTGCGACGATGCGCGGGGCGCGTACTCCGCCGCGATCGACGCTTACCGCCAGGCGCTCGCCGAGCCGGCCCAGACGGAATCGGCGGCGTCCGCCGCGCTCGCCCTCGGCCGGCTCGAAAGCCGGGCGGGCGAACACGCGGCGGCGAAGGCGACGCTGGAGAAGGCCGTCACGCTCAACGCGGCCCATCCGGCGGCGCGCGGCGCGGCGTATCTCGCGCTGGCGGAGAATGCGCGGGCGGCGGGCGACGACAAGGCCGCGCGCGGCTACGCGACGGTCGTCACGACGCTCTTCGCCGACCCGGCGCTCGTCGCGGCGGCCGAGAAGATCCTGAAGGCGCTGCCGTCCGAGAAGTGACCGCCGCCCCGGAGCCGTCCGCCGCCGAGGCCTATTGACCTTTGTGCGCTGAATTTTGTAAAATATGCGTCATAGGAATAATTCCGCCGTGGAATAATTCTCACGCGGAATAAAGATTGTCACAAGGTCGAAAATGGAATTTCTAGACAGACAGGAAGAGCTGGCAAGGCTTGTGCGCTTTCTTGACCTGCAGGAAGGCGCGATGGTGTGCCTCTATGGGCGGCGGCGCATCGGCAAGAGCCGTCTCATAGAGGAGGCTCTTAAGGGTCGGGACAATGCCGTCGTCCATATCGCGGACAACAGCGAGAGCGCACTTCAGCGCGCCAGGCTGGCAAGGGACATTGCGGCCGTCGTTCCGGGTTTCGCCGATGTCTCATACGGCGACTGGGGTGTGCTGTTCGACAGGTGGCAGAGGGATGCGCCGCGTGGGAGCGTCCTTGTGATCGACGAACTGCCGTATCTCGTGGCGAACGCGGCCGAGCTGCCGAGCGTCCTTCAGCGCATTGCGGACAAGTTGCGTCCGTGCGGGCAGAAGCTCATTCTCTGCGGATCCTCGCAGCGCATGATGCAGGGCCTGGTCCTGAAGGAGAACGAACCGCTGTATGGACGGGCGCGTGAGATAATGAAGCTTGAGCCGATACCGTTTCCCTGGACGAAGGTGGCGTTTCAGGGGCTCTCCACCTGGGAGCGGTTCAAGTCATATGCCGTTTGGGGCGGCATACCGAGATATTGGCAGCTGAACGAGGGCTGTTCGCTTTGGGAGGCGCTGCGGCACAACGTGTTCTCGCCGCTCGGTGTACTGCGGGAGGAGCCGAACTTCGTGCTGCAGGACGACCTCAAGGACTCCATACAGGCTGTCAGCGTGCTGTCGCTGATAGGCCAGGGGGTGTGTCGGCCGTCGGAAATCGCCGGGCGGCTGCAGATTCCCGCGACGGGCCTTGTGCGTCCCTTGAACAGGCTCCTGAGCCTTGGTTTCATCCGAAGGGAGATGCCTTTCGGCGCGGACGCCAGAACGAACAAGAAGACGCTGTATCGGTTGGACGATCCGTTCCTGCGCTTCTGGTACACGTTCGTGTTGCCCAACTACTCGGATGCGTATTTCCTGTCGGACGACACCGAGAGAAAAGCCGTCGAGCCTGCATTCAACGTGTTTCTCGGGGAAGCGTGGGAGAACCTCGTGCGCAGCGAACTTGGGCGGAGGCCGATAGACGGCGTCGGCGGCAGGTGGCGGAAGGCGCGCCGCTGGTGGGGCACAGGCCTCGACAGGCGGCAAATGGAGCTCGACATCGTGGCGGAGTCAATCGACGGCAAGACCCTGCTGGTCGGGGAGGCGAAACTGGCGCTCACGGAGAAGGAGGCGCAGCGCGAATTGGCGGAGCTCGAGGCGAAGGCGAGGCTGCTGCCGTTGGCCAGGGACTACGAGCGGACGGTCGTCAGGCTGTTTGTTGCCAGGGGCGGTGTCAAGGGTGCGGTCTCGCTGGAATGGCTGGACAGGTAAACCCATCCGCTCCACCCTTATCCCGGATTTTCGGGATGACTTGCCCAGATTCCGTTCAGATCCCCAGCAATCGTTGGCTCAAGTTCATGTCCGGACGCCGTCGGAAGCGCGGGAGACTTTTCGGTGACGCGCCGGAAGCGCCACGGGTGTCGCCCAAACCGTACGCCCGCAGCCGGGCGACGCGACCGCCGACAGTCAATCGGCCCGCCTCAGCCATTCCCCGGTGCGCGTCTCCGTCTTCGGCGACGACGCGCTACCGCCGACAGTCAATCGGCCCGCCTCAGCCATTCCCCTCCCCGAGACGTGCGCGGCAAGCGGAACCCGGCGCTTCGCCCGTCTGCGGGCTGCCTCTTGTGCAACCCCCGCGTCGCTTCCTTCCGCCTCGCCGCGCATGGGACACGGACGAGACCGCAGACGCCTCTCCCCTTCGGGGAGTGGACGCGGGCCTGCCTTTCGCGCGGAGGCAGCGGAGGCGCGAGGGTGAGTCGCGGAGAGTTTTTCGGGCCCGACGGGACTGGCGACGCGCCGGTTCACCTCGCGGGGCCGATGCGGAAGCGAAAGCCAGAGGTCTTATTCACCTCGCGGAGTCCTGTCGGCGGTATCCACCGAGCCGACAGGCGAGTTTTGCGAAGCAAAATGGCTACAGTGGTGTGCCCGAAAAAGCTCGGAGCGAGCTGCTCCCCGCGCCGCAGCGACGGACAACGGGTCTGTCAGCCATTGCCCAGCCGGAAAATCCGGGATAAGGGTGCTGTGGCAGTCGGCTGTCGGCTTGACAGGTTGTCACCCATTTTGGTAATATACGCGGCGTAAAGGAGATTCCAGGATGAAGAAAACGCTTATTACCTTGTCATTTGTCTGCGCGGGTGCGTTGGCATTTGCCGATGAAGAGCAGTTCAACAGCAGTTGGTTTTCAGGCATTGGAACGGGGGCGACGTCCATTGAGGCCTTGGGAGCGTCCAATGGCACGTGGTCGGGCTTGACGGCCGATAACGCAAGCGTGGCGAATGGTGCGCTCGTGCTGGATCTCGACGCGGGCGTGGCCGAGGAAGCGACGTTCAAGGTCGCGGACACGGCGAAGGAGGAGGCGAAAGATGCGTTCCCTGTGCAGGGCATTGTCGTGCGCGGCGTGTTTACGCCGATTGCGGCGGAAGCCCTGCTGACGGGCAAGGCGATGGCTGCGAAGAATGCGAAGGTTGGCTTCGCCATCGTCAATGTCGGTAACGAGACCGATTCCTACAAGTACTATGCGTGGGTCGGCGGCGGTAGCGCGGCGGAGACGGAAAGCGCGTCGGCAATTACCGACTGGGTCGATCTCGGTACGGCGAACGATGTCACGACGGCGAAGACGATTGTTATCGGTCTTGACTATTCGGAAGAGAGTGTCGTGACGGCAGAGTTCGCCGTTGGAGAGGGAAACCTTTCGGATCTCAAGCAGGCGACTTCGTTGACGCAAAATGAAGGTGTGCCGCTGAAGGATTTGGCTCTGTCGAAGGCGATGAATGACAAGGTGATTGCATCGGCTTCCTGCACGGGTAGCGGCACGTTGAGCGCGCTGCAGGGCATTTACCAGTACGCGGTCGCGGAAGCGGAAGGCCGTAAGTTCGGTACCGCAGTTGAGGCCATTGCGGCGGCGCAGGCCACGGGCGGTTCGGGCAATGTGATTCTTCGCAGGGATGTTAATGGCAAGGTGTCGGTCTCTGGTGGGCTTCGCCTTCACTACGATACGAGCGTTTCGGGGCGGAATCAGAACATTCAGGAAAACTTCAAGATCGCCGAAAGTTCTGCTCAGACCAAGGTTACGTCGAATGCTGGAAGTCCACTTATTGAAGGTTGGGGTTACAAGGAATGGGCATTGCCAAATGACGTCTTGTTGAATGTTAAAATCAACGATCGGCAGATTGGCAGTCAAACAGGGATATTTGCAGGTGATTTTAATTCTAAATTCACCGATTGGCTTATGAACAATTGTTCTGCCAGTCGTGAATCTGCTGCGACTGCCACGACGGTTCAGGAGGCTCTTACTGGGACGACAGGCAAGAATGGCTACCTTCTGTGGCAGTCTTATGTGATGGGCGTAGACGCGGATAAGGCGGTGAAGTTGGCTCCAGCCACGACAGATGCGGAGGGTGGCATTGCCCTCACTTTGACGAGCACGATTCCAGACTCACCCTTTGCCAGCGCAATCAAGTACACGGTTTACAAGGATGGTGCGTCCGTTGGCGAGGCGATGTCGATTGGTACGCGTACTTCGCCTGTGGTCAAGATTCCGCTGGCAACGGGCAAGTATTCGGTCTCGTTCACGATTGAGTAAGTTCGGCAATTTAGGAGCAAACAATGAAAAAGACACTGATTGCAGGTTTGGTCGGACTTCTCGCGGCGGCATCGTTCGCCGGCAAGGACAATGTGGTCATCACCTTCTGCTCGCAGGGTCCGGACACGTATGCGGACGGCTCGAAGGTTCTGGACGGCGAAACGTATGCGCTCGTCTGGACGCCGGCGGGCGCGACGTTCCAGGGCTTTGCGGCGGACGGTTCGGCGGTCGCGCCGAGCAAGGTTGTGCTGAAGGCCCCGGTCGCAAAGGACGGCAAGTGCCCGTTCATCAAGTACGAGATTGACGAGACGTACGCGAAGGCCAACTACGCGGGCGGCACGTGGGGCGTCTATCTCCTCGACACGCGCACGTTCGCGAAGGAGCTTGGCGCGGACGGCCAGCCGGTCGCGACGGGCGCGTTCGGCGCGGCGGTGAACGGCTACGGCGAGGTCATGACGGCGAAGACGTCGGTCGGCTTCGTCTCGGCGGACGGCGCGGCGGCGGTTGGCGCGGGCCTGCTGCCGACGGACAAGGGCGAGGTCAAGATCACGAACATCGAGCTGAAGGACGGCAAGGTCTTCATCACGGTGTCGGGCACGGTGTCGAGCGCGGCCTACGCGGTTGCGGAAGGCGAGACGCCGAACGCGATCCAGCCGACGGAGACGGCGGCGGTCGGCAACACGGCGGGCGAGATGATTCTCGTGCGCGACCAGAAGGCGGGCGGCGCGTTCTTCAAGGTGAGCCGCAAGTAAACTGAAGCGGAAAGGAATGACGAAAATGAAGAAACTGCTTTCACTGGCTCTCTGCGCGGCGGCGGCGACGACGTTCGCGGCGGACGAGATTACCCTTGCCGACGAGATTGGCGTGACGATGGTCGCTATCCCTGCGGGGCAGACGAACACGATTATCGCGGCGTCGTTCAAGGAACTGTCGACGGGGAATAATATTAGTGCCGCCAATCTCGTCAAGACGACGGGCTTGAAAAAGGACAGCAAGCTTTTCCTCTATGGCGGAACGGAGGACACGTATTCCGTCTGGACGCTTGATGCGGATGGAGGAAGGTGGGTCGCCGCCAAGAAGACGTATACCATCGCCAAGGATGGTACGCTGACGGAGGGCACGGGGTCATCGCCGACGACAATGTTGCCGATTGGAACGGGGCTTTGGCTCGTTCGTTCGGATGCGACGGATGCGGTGGAGGTTGCCCTGTATGGCGCGTATGTTTCAGACGTCGGTTCGGTTGCCCTGACGAAGGACACGTGGCAGCTTGTTGGCAACCCGAAGCAGACCGACCTTGTCATTTCGACAGGCGATAATGGGGATCGACTTGTTGCTGTGAACGAGAAGGGCGTGTTGCGCACATACCAGTATCAGGCGTCTGGTTGGTCTTATGTTACTTATGATGCGAGTGGCAAGCCGACGCGCAATTCGGTGAATCCGACGATCGCGGCTGGAAAGGGCTTTTGGTATCTCTCGAAGACGGACAAGTCTCTGACTTTCTAATAGGTGCGTTTCATTTCTACAAGGGCAAAAAGGGTTAAATCATGAAAAAACTGGTAGCCTTGGTTGTTGTCGCGCTTTCGTGTGGCGCGTGGGCCGCAGATTCGTACCTCTACTGGATGGTCGAGGAGAGCGTGACGCGCGACGGCGAGTCGTTCAGCGGCTATAACTCGGCGAAAATCGGGTATCTGAACGATTCGGGGTCGATGACGTATCTGAACCTCTACGGCGAGGGCGCATTGGGCGATTTCATTGGCATTGGTAAGTCGGCGACGCCGGGCTATGAGTCGTTTGCGAACATCCTTGGAAGTGGCTCGACGTTTTACATCGAGTTGTTCAACGACAACACGTTTGTCGCGCGCAGTGATGCGTTGAGCTACTCGGCTCTTGAATCGTATATCACATCGAGCATGTTGCAGACGCCTCGTGCGCCGTGGACATCGACTGGCACAGCCTTTACGTCGAATGTCCCGGAGCCGAGTTCGGCGTTGCTGATGCTGCTGGGCTGCGCGGGTCTTGCGCTCAAGCGCAAGAAACAGGCGAAGGCCTAAGAACGGTGGCGTCCCTCGACGCATGATGGGCGTCAAGCAAGACACGGCAGCAACCCGAACCGGGTTGCTGTTCTGTTTTCTGTGTGCCGGGCTTCTCGTTGGCTGTTCAGACGAGGCGGCGACGCCGAATGCGCTGGGAACGCTCGCGCGCGTCAAGTCCGAACTGGCCGTGGGGCGTCGGGAAGCCGCGTACCTTCAGCATGAGGAGTTGGCCGCGTTATTGCGCGATTTGCGGACGCTCCATGCGCGGCTCGTCCAGCAGGGTGAAGGGCGGCGCGCGCGCGAGGTGATGAAGGCCATTCGCGATCTTGAAATTCAGTGTGCGCGATTAAGAACTGTAAAATGAAAGGAATATGAATGAAAACGTGCTTTTCGTCAAAGTTTGCCACATTCTTGTCCCTTCCGCTTCTGCTCCTCTGGGGGCCTGTCCCCAGCCTTTTCGCGGGGTCTGTCCCCATGCCGTTCCCCCTTGCCGAGCCTTCCGTGCTTTCTGTGTATTCCGTGGTTAACCTCCATGCTCCACCTCGACATCCCACCTCCAACTCATCCAACTCGCCGGGGTCTGTCCCCACGGGGACAGGCGCGGCGGCGGCGCGGGTTGCGGCTTGGGAGGCGGGCGGGCGGGCGGCGGCGCTCCGCTGGTTCGAGGAGAACCAGTTCGGGCGGACGCCCGTCGGGCGGCTTCCCGACCAGGTCCTCGGCGCGTCGTCCGTCTCCTTCACGAACGCGGGCATCCGCATCGAGATCACGTGCCGTCTGCCGGCGGGGGCGGACGCGGCGCATCCGGCGCCGGTGTTCCTCTTCGGCGACCACGTGGGCGGCAAGGCGCCGCCGGACTACGCGCCGGGGGAGTACGCGGGCATCCCGACGAACGCGATTACGGCGCGGGGCTACGCCTACGTGCGCTGGAACTTCAACGACGTCTGCCCGAACTCGAGCCGGGCGGAGGGGACGCTCTTCCGCTGGCCGGTGGGGATCGTCGCGTACCTGGCGGCGGGGGACCGGGCGGCGACGAACGTGGTGCGGGCGGCGGACGGCTGGGGGACGATCGGCGCGTGGGCGTGGGGAAACTCGCGCGTGATGGACTGGATCGAGTCGCGCCCGGAGCTGGACGCGTCGCGCGTCGCGGTGGTCGGGCACAGCCGGGGCGGGAAGACGGCGCTGTGGACGGGGGCGCAGGACGCGCGCTTCGCGATGGCGGTCTCGAACGGCTCGGGGTGCGGCGGGGCGCGGCTCGGGCGGGCGCGCGACCCGAGGGCTGAGACGATCCGCCAGATCCTGCGGACGTTCCCGAACTGGTTCTGCCCGAACTTCGCGGCGTGGATAGACCGCGACGCGGAGTTGCCGCACGACGCGGACGACCTGGTCCGGCTGATGGCGCCGCGCCTCGTGTACGTGGCGAGCGGGAGCGAGGACGCCTGGGCGGGCCCGGCGGCGGAGCGGGCCGCGTGGGAGGCCGCGCGCGACCTCTACCGGGCCTACGGGGTGGAGGAGCGCATGGGCTACCACTGCCACGAGGGGCCGCACCGCCTGATGCCGGTCGATTGGGAGCGGTTCATGGACTTCGCCGACCGCCACCTCAAGGCGCCCGCCTCGGTGCGCGGCGCGGCGTGCAATAAACTTAAGTAGGTTTGCAAAGTTTACAAGTGACAACGCACGGATTTTTGGCTATACTTCTTTCCTGAAATTAGGAAAAGGAGTTTGAACCAAATGACAAGACTTGAATTCATCCGTGCGCTGACGGCGGCCAGCGCGGCGTCGGCCTTCGCCGGGTGCGTGTTCCCGAAGGGGCGCAAGGGCAAGTTCGCCCTCAACGCCTCGACGCTTCGAACCTATGGGCTGACGCTCGACGAGCAGGTGCGCGCGGCGGTCGCCGGGGGCTTTGCGGGCTTTGAGCCATGGCTCAAGGACGTCCGCGCCGCGAAGGCGAAGGGCTCGTTGCGGGATGTCGTGTCGTACGCGCGGGACAACGGTCTCGCGTTCGTCAACGGCATCGCCTTCGGGCAGTGGACGAATCCCAATCCGTCGGTGCGCGCGGCGGGGCTGGCGGAGACGCGGCGCGACATGGAGCTGCTGGCCGAGATGGGCTGTCCGTTCATCGCCGCGTCGATGTTCGGCATTCAGAAGCCTGGCGCGCCGGTGCTCTCGCACGAGGAGATTGCCGAGCGCTTCCGTGCCGTCTGTGCGCTGGGCGACGAGATGGGCGTGAAGCCGCTCTTGGAGTACTGGGGCCATTCGGCCAACCTGTCGACGCTGGAAGACGCCCTGGACGTCCTTGCGAAGTCGGGGCGGCGAGATGCGGCGCTTCTGGCGGACGTCTACCACACGTATCGGGGCGGCAGCCGCTTCGGGTCGTTCGCGCGCCTCCGGGCCGACCAGCTGCCCGTCCTGCACGTGAACGACTACACGTTCGCGAAGCCGCGCGCGGCGCTTGTGGATGCCGACCGCGTCTGGCCGGGCGACGGCGCGGCGCCGTGGCAGAGCCTCTTCAAGACGCTGGATGACGTTGGCGCCGATCCGTGGCTGTCGGTCGAGCTGTTCAATCCGGCGTACTGCCGGACGGCGCCGCGCGAGACGGCGCGTGTCGGCGTCCAGAAGTTCGAGGGGCTGGAGAAGAAGAATGCGCTTCGGCTCGGTGTCCAGATGTGGAGCGTCGACGATCTCTGGCGGAAGGATCCGGTGGGCGCGTTCCGCCGCCTTCGGGCGCTTGGCTACGAGGGCGTCCAATCGCTTGGGTTCTACAAGATGGACTGGAACGAGCTGGAGAAGATGCTGGACGGCGAGGGTCTGCGGATCGTGGACATGCCGTTCCGTCCCGAAATGGTCGCGAAGCCGGGCGACTTCGACCGCTTCGTCGCGTTCTGCCGTCGGTTCGGCGTCGATTTCGTCTTTGTGCCCTGGTTCTCGGGGAAGGGACTGGATGAGTCGGGCTGGCGGGCGCACGTCGCGCAACTGGCCGCGTGGCGCGCGAAGTTTGCGGCGGTCGGCCTGCGCACGGGCTTCCACAACCACCAGATCGAGCTGACGACGAAGTTTGCGGACGGGACGTGTCCGCTCGACGCCTTCGAGAAGGCGGGCGTCGATTTCGAGCTGGACGTCGGGCACGCGAAGCTTGCGGGCGCCGATCCCGTCGCGTGGCTGCAGCGGCTCGCGGGACGTGTGCCGTCCATCCACGCCAAGCCGGGCGGCGGACGCGCCGTCGGCGGCGCGGGCGACCGCAACGACTGGGGCTTGATCCTCCCGGAGGCGGCGGCGAGCGGCGCGAAATGGGCCATCGTCGAGTGCGAGACGCGGCGCAACACCTTTGATGACGTGACAGAATCGGCAACCTACCTGAAAGGACTCCTGAAATGAACATGAATCGCAGAGACTTCGTGAAGACCTCGGCCTTGGCCTCGCTGTTTGCGGCGGGCGGCTGCGCGACGACGGACGGGAGCGTCCCGAACATTGTCGAGGAACCGGTGGCGGGGACGCCGCCGCCGAGCGGGCGGCTCAACATGGCGATCATCGGCTGCGGTCCGATGGGCGTCAGCAATCTGCGCCAGCTCTGGAAAGACCCGCGCGTCCGTTTCGTCGCCGCGTGCGACCCGATCAAGGAGTCGAAGTACCACGGCTACAACGCGAAGACGCTCCTCGGGCGCGATCCCGTCAAGCGGATGATCGACAAGCGGTACGGGACGACGGCGACGAAGAGCGTCGCCGACTGGCGCGAAGTCCTCGCCGACCCGGACGTGGACGCCGTCCTCGTCTCGACGGGCGACTACTGGCATGCGCTCATCTCGGCGGAGGCGATGAAAGCCGGCAAGCACGTCTATTGCCAGAAGCCGTTGACGCTTGGCGTGAATGAGGGCAAGGTGCTGCGCGCGATCGCGCAGAAGACGGGCGTCCTTTTCCAGGTCGGCTCCCAGCAGCGCAGCGAATGGCGTTTCCGCTTCGCGGCAGAGCTTATTCGCAACCGGGCGCTCGGCGACTGCACGAGTTGCACGATTGGCCTTTGCTACGCCCACAACGACAGCCTCAAGAACGGCTACACGCGCGACTGCGCACCGCAGGGGATTCCCGCGTGGCTGGGCGACAAGGCGATGTGGGACCTCTACCTCGGACCCGTGCAGCACTGGGAGAACGACGCCTACATTCCGGCGATTCACGCGCCCGTCTGCTGGCGGTGGAACTCGCGCACCGGCAACGGGTCGATCGCGGACTGGGGCGCGCACCACTTCGACATTCTCCAGTGGGCGCTCGGGCAGGACACGTCGGGCGGCCCGGTCGCGATCGAGAACGTGAAGACGGACATCCGTGACCCCGAGAAGTGCAACCGCTACCTCGACCAGGCCGTCCACTATTCGTTTGACATCGTCTATGCGGACGGCTTCCGTGCGCATGTCGGCGACGAGGAGACGATCGGGCGCAACGGTCTGCGCTTCCACGGCCCGAAGGGCGACCTCTTCGTCTTTCGCGGCAAACTGGAGCTGCCGGACGCGCTCAAGAACTTCACGGAGAACGATTTCCGGGGGCGGGACGTGCGGCTTTACCGGAACCCGGCGGCGAACGGCTCGCACGAGCTCGATTTCGTCGATTCGGTCTTCACGGGCCGTCCGTGCGCGTGTCCGGTCGAGGTCGGGCATCGCAGCGCGACTGTCTGCCATCTCGCGAACATCGCCGCGCGTGCGGGGCGTTCGCGCGTGACGTGGGATCCCGTGAAGGAGGTCTTCACGGGCGCATCGTCCGACCTCAACGCGAAGCTCGACGTGCCGTACCTGAACGGCTGGAAGCTGGAAGGTTGAGAGTGGGTTGGAGGTTGAAGGTGGAGGATTGAGTTGGAGGTGAGAGGTCGAGGTGGAGCAAGGATGTTAACCCTCCACTCTCCACCTCCACCTTTAGCCTCCAACTTCCTTCCACTCTCCACCTCAAGCTAGGAAATCTCAAAACATCTCATTTTAAATCGCATCTTCTCATCCCTTTCTCAAAGCTGTTTTAGTATAATCCCCTTCGTCATCGTTGAGGTGATAGGGATTTTCAGTCGGACGAAACACACAACCAGACGAAACACATAACACGAAGGAGAGACATCATGTCATTCAAGATCGGCTATCTGCCGCTTTCCAAGGTCAACTGGACGAACGACACGCTGGAGGCCGCGCGGGCGAACGCGATTCAGTTCCTCCAGACGCTGCCGGACGTCGAGGTCATCGCGCCCGACCACATGCTCGCGCTGGAAGGCGAGGCGCTTGACGTCCTCGACCAGTGGGAGAAGGATCGTCCCGACCTCATCGTCGCGCACTTCCTGACGTTCTCTCTGGGCGTCGTGCCGCCGCTGTTCGCGCAGCGCCTGAAGGTTCCGGTTCTCCTCTGGTCGCAGCCCGAGCCGGATCCGGCGGGCGGGCGGTTGCAGAACAACTCGTTCTGCGCGGCGAACATGAACGCCCACCACATGTGGCGGCTGGGGATTCCGTATTTCTACGTCCACGCGCAGGCCGGCACGCCGGAGGCGGAGGAGAAGCTCATGAAGCAGATCCGCGTCGCGCAGGCGATGAAGGCCCTGGGACGGATGCGCATTGGCCTCATCGGCGGGCGCGTGCCGGGCTTCTTCACGAGCTGCGTCGACGAGATGATGCTGCGCCGCACGCTGGGCCCGGAGGTGAAGATCATCACCGAGCACGAGCTCTTCACGGTGGCGCAGAACCTGACGGCCGACGAGGTCGCCAAGGGACTGGCGCTCATCGACGGCGACTTGAAGACGCATCCGACGGACGGCCCGCGCGGCGACCAGAAGGAGAAGTCGGCGCGCCTCATCGCGGCGGTCATGAAGCTCAAGGAGAAGTTCTTCGTCGACACGTTCGCGATGCGCTGCTGGCCGGAGGTGATCCTCAACGAGTTCTACGGCATCGCCGTCTGCTCGACCCTCGGCCACCTCACGAACCACGGCTACCTCACGGCGTGCGAGGGCGACGTCTACGGCGCGGTGATGATGCGCATCGGGCAGATCCTCTCCGGCGACCTGCCGTTCTTCTGCGACCTCATCATCTGCGAGGGCGACCACGGCACGGTCTGGCACTGCGGCGCGGCGCCGTGCGCGCTCTGCAAGCCGGGCTACCAGCCGGAGCTTCACTGCTCGGCGACGGTCGAGGGCGGCGGCGTGAAGGGCTGCACGGGCGAGTTCCCGCTCAAGCCCGGCCGCGTTACGCTCGCGCGCCTCGGCGAGACGCGCGACGGCACGGGCTTCCGCATGCTCGTCTGCACGGGCACGGGCCTCGACACGGATCTCTTCGTGCGCGGGACGCCGCTGGACATCCGCTTCGACGCCGGCTGCGAGGCCGTCCGCCGCGAGGTCATGGAGAACGGGTGGGAGCACCACTACGCGCTCATGTACGGCGACCGCACGGAGGAACTGACGGCGCTCTGCCGCAACCTGAACATCGAGATGCACCTCGTGCGCTGACCGAAGGACTCCCGCGATGCCCGCCGAAAAGGACACGAGCTACAAGTGGCGCCTTCTGGCGCTCCTGACGGTCACGTACTTCCTGATGCATGCGACGCGCCAGATCTTCAACGCGTCGCTGCCCCAGATCAAGGCATCGCTGCCGGGGACGAGCGACGCCGAGTGGGGGTTCACGCGCACGGCCTTCCTCTTTTCCTACGGACTGGTCGTGCCGTTCGCGGGCATCGCGGCGGATATGCTCCGCCGGAAGTGGGTGCTGGTCGTCGGCGCGCTGTTCTTTTCGGCGAGCGTCCTGGCCACGGGCTTCGTGGGCGGCTTCGTCGGCATGCTGCTCATGTACGGGCTCCTGAACGGCGTCGGGCAGTGCATGATTCCGGCGTCCGCGAGCTCGCTCATTGCCCAGCACCACCACGAGACGCGCTCGACGGCGCTCTCGGTCTACCAGACGGGGCTCTACTTCGGCATCATCCTCGCGAGCGTGCTCGCGGGGTGGCTCGGCGGGTTGGCGGCGGACGGCTGGCGCTACGCCTTCTGGGGCTTCGGCGCGCTCGGCGTCGCCTGGACGGTTGTCCTCTGCCTCTTCCTGCGCGACACGCCGCCGCTGCTGCAGCACCATCGGGCGGGAGAGTTTGAGCGGGCGAGTTTCAAGGAGGCGTGCCTCGCGATGGTGTCGAAGCCGACGGCGCTCCTCCTGACGTTCGCGTTCGGCATGCTGGTCTTTGGCTCGAACTGCTTCCGCACGTTCATGCCGCTCTTCCTCCAGTCGGGCGCCGAGCAGGGCGGCTTCTCCCTCGCGCCGGGCGCGGCGGCGTTCCACGGCGTCTTCTGGTTCTACGTCGGCAGCTTCCTCGGCATTGCGGCGGGGGCGCGCGCGTCCGACCGGCTGGCGCATCGGGTCGGGACGATCCGGCTCGACATCCTCATCCTCGGACTGGCGGTGTCCGCGCCTGCGATGGCGGCGATGGTGTACATGCCGACGCTGGCGCTCTCGTGCGCGATGATGTTCGTCTTCGGACTGGGCGGCGGCTTCTTCGACTGCAACCTCTACGCGGGGCTCTTCGAAGTCGTCGCGCCGCGCTACCGAGCGGCCGCGATGGGCGTCTACCTCTGCGGGGCGTTCCTGATCGGCTGTCCGGCGACGGCCGTCCTCGGCTACATCGGTCAGCACTTCTCGTATCAGCACGGCATCGCGCTCTTCGGCGGAACCTATGCGCTTGGCGCCGTCGCGCTTGTGGTCGCGCGCCTCTTCTTTTTCCGGCGCGACAAGGCCGCGTGCAACGCCTAATGGCTAGGGCTCGATGATGACGCGCGTCCCCGGGCGGCACATCGCGTAGAGGCGCGCGGCGTTCCAGTTCGCGAGCCGGAAGCATCCGTGCGATCCCGTGAAGCCGATCGACTCCGGGACGGGCGTGCCGTGCAGGCCGTAGCCGGGCAGGTTGAGCCCCAGCCAGGCGACGCCGACGGGGCAGTTCTCGCCGGCCGGCCAGATGTAGCGCTGGACTTTCCGTTCCTTGCGCGTGGCGTCGGGCGTGTACGTGTAGTTCGGCCAGGCGACGTAGCTCGTGATCTTCAGCTCGCCGTGCGGCGGAATCTTCGCCTTGTTCGCGGCAATCGAGCAGGGAAAGAGGCCGAGGCACTTGCCGGCGGCGTCGAAGACCGTGATTTCGCGGTTCGCGAGCGAGATGCGGACGACATGCGCCGTCGGGCGCTGGGGACGGCGCGGCCGCCCGCGTTCGGCGGCGGCGAACTCCTCCTGGATCGGCGGGAAGTCCGGGATGACGAGCCGGAGGCCGGGGCGGACATTGTCCCAGTCGACGCCGGGGTTCAGGCGTGCGAGGGCTTTTTGCGAGAGGTGTCCGCGCTCGGCGAACATCTCGCGGATGGATTCGTAGCCCAGGCGTGCGAGCTTGGCTTTCGCGTCTGGCGCGGATGGAATCTTCACGAGCGCATCGAGGTCGGCCTGCGTGACGGTCTCGATGCGCAGGGGCGCGGGCGCAGAGGCGAAGTATCGGTCGTAGGCCACTTCGGGCGCAAGGGGAACGGGCTTCTCGCCTCGGTCGAGGAGAAAGCGGCGTAGGGCGCGCTCGCCCTTTCGTCCCCAGACGCCGTCGGCCGTGTTGCAGGAATAGCCCGTGCGGTCCAGGTGAATCTGCAGGGCGAGCGTCTTCGAGCCGGAGAAGAGCGCGGCGAAGAGAAGGAGCGTCGTACCGAACATAGGCACGTATTATAGCAAATCCCCAAATGCCGTTTGCGGCGGCGGGGCGGGGTGTGGTATAATCTGCGGCATGGAGAAGATGAAGCAGATCATGTACGGCGTGACGGACTTCGCGCTCATCCGCGCGGAGAACGGCTACTTCGTGGACCGCACGGCCCTCATCCGCGAGCTGG
>OIYX01000141.1_pt1 | contig 24742 bp, 19 predicted proteins | sample 1588431 | NCBI WGS metagenome assembly OIYX01 (sample SAMN03283241) | human gut metagenome | biome: human-associated habitat; material: feces | host: Homo sapiens | place: Peru | collected 2012
GCAGGAAGGAAACGATCAGGATAACCGCGCTTGCGACCGCGCAAACGATGATCAGTGATCCGGAATTGGCGCTCATAGCAGCCGTGGAAATTTCAAGTGGTGTCATAATCTTACGCTCTTTTTGTTTGACGGCGCAAAATTATAACACCACTTGCGGATCAGGATGGATTATCATCCCTTTGTTTCGATAACTGCTATCGGGATTTCCGAAACATCTTATGACTGGGCGGAGAGGAACGCTGCGAGGGTCTTTTCGATCTCGTCTGCGAATTCCTTGTCACCGGCCTTGCGGATGACATCGTTTGTCATGTAGTAGATGAGGTTGCAGTTATATTCAAAGTCACTCTTGCACATCGGGTAGAAGTCAAGATAGAACCTGATGGACTCGGTGAGTTCATTGGTCAGTTCCGTGGCGAGAGCCTTGGCTTTCTCAGGCTTGCCAAGGGCGTAGTAGTCCTTGACCATCTCGATCGGGAAGAGGGCGTTGGAACCCCAGCCGAGGATAGAGTTGTCATAAGGATATTCCTTCGGCTTGAGAACCTGCTGGCACTTGTCAAGCATCTGCTCGGCGCGGTCGTTCTCCCCGGCGGCGATGAAGGCGTTGGCGGCGGACACGAACATATTCCTCAAAGACATGACGCCAAGGAAGGTGTAGGTGTTCTGGTAATCAACGCAATAGTCCTCACGGGAAACGGCGTCGAAGCAGAACTTGTCCGTGATCTTGTCGTACAGGTCATCGGTGTCCACAAGGCCGACCTCAAGGGATTGAGGCTTGTTCCTGATCGGGATGAACTTGTAGGAGAAGCCTTCGTACATAAGGTAGTCGCGCAGACCGATGTTCAGGTCTCCGCCCTGATTGAGCATATTCAAAGGCCTGTCCCACTGGTAGGTGGAGAGGAAGTCAAGCAGGAAGAGCTCAGGCTTGCTGAGGAAATTCTTGCTCTTAGGGATCTCAATCACGATGGAGTCCGGAATCTGCTCGGCGAACTTCTCGCTCACGATTCCGCTCTTGAGGCAGTTCTCCTTGTTGACCGGAATTATCATCTTGCGGGAAATCCAGTAATCCGTCTTGCGCCCGTCCTGATAGACCAGTTTGGCGTCAGGATGCTTGAACACTGTGACGCAGTCCGAAAGCAGCAGAGCCTGGCCACGCTTGTCCTCGATAGGAATCCATTCGTTGGTTCCGTAGAGGTACTGCTCCTGTCCGATCGAGAGGTTCAGAGGAGCGGAGTTGTTGATCGCGTACCTCATCTGGTCGATGTACCAGTCGGTTCCAAGGAGGGATGTATTGCATATTCTCACGTCATTCCTGAAGCCCTCGACCTCCTGGGCGTACCACAGAGGGAAGGTGTCGTTGTCACCGTGGGTTATCAGCAAGCCGTTCTTTTCCACTGAATTAAGATAATTCTTGGCGACCTCGACGGCGGTGTAGCGGTTGCTTCTGTCGTGGTCGTCCCAGTTCTCCTCCGCCATAAGCGCCGGCACGAAAAGGCAAGCCACGGAAGCCACGGCCGCCACAGCGGCAGTATGCTTTTCCTTCAACGCGGAAGTGATCCATGAATATAAGGCAGCGACGGAGAATCCGATCCAGATGGCGAAGGCGTAGAACGAGCCAGCGTAGGCATAGTCCCTCTCACGCACCTGGTACGGAGCCTGGTTCAGATAGAGCACGATGGCGATTCCTGTCATAAAGAAGAGCAGGAATGTCAGCCAGCAGCCTCGGCGGTCCTTGTCGAACTGGAAGCACAGACCGATGAGTCCAAGGAGAAGAGGCAGAAAGAAGTAGTGGTTCTTGCCCGGGTTGTCCTGAAGCCATTGCGGAGCGTTGCTCTGGTCGCCAAGATGAATCTTGTCGATGAACGGGATTCCGCTCTCCCAGTTGCCCGTGAACAGGTCGGCGGAAGGCGTGTGGATCTCGTTCTGACGTCCCACGAAATTCCACATAAAATACCTCCAGTACATCCATCCAAGCTGGAAGTCAAAGAAATAGGAGAGGTTCGCACCCTGTGTCGGCTTCTTGTACTGAGCGCCCGGCACCGGCGTGCCCTTTCCGTTGGTGTAGGATTCGTAGAACTTTATGTGCCTCTCATCGTTGCTGTACATTCTCGGAAACAGCATCTTTCCGGCACGGTCATATTTCACGTCCACAGGGCTCGGGGCCTTCTTGTACTTGCCGTCCAGAGGAGCCCAATAGGATTTCTGCTCAAGCTCGTACGGAGCGCCGTAGTACTGGCCGTAGAGCAACGGAGTCGAGCCGTACTGCTCACGGGAGAGATAGCGCACGAGGGTGAACGCGTTGTCAGGCTGGTACTCGTTGGTCGGAGTCTTGGCGCATGAGCGGATGATTACGATGCTGAACACCGAGAATCCGATCACGATCGTGGTGAAGCACAGCAGAGCCGTGTTCCAGAACACCCTCTCTGTCTTGAGGGTCTTGAAAAGGCCCCAGAAGCAAGCAGTGAGAAGAGCCACGATGAAGAAGGCCGCTCCAGTGTTGTACGGAAGCCCGAGAGTGTTAACGAAGAACAGGTCGAAATAGGCGGCTATCTTCGGGATGTAAGGCACCATGAAGAACAGGATGAACGCCAGGATCACCACCGAGACGGCAAGAATCCTGACATATTCCCAGAATGAATATGGCTTGTCCTCCCTCATCTTGAAGTGGTACATATAGACCAGCATCGGAATCGCCAGCAGGTTCAGCAGGTGGACTCCGATGGAGAGTCCCATCAGGAACGAGATCAGCACGATCCAGCGGTTCGCGTACCTGCGGTCGGTCTCCTCGTACCACTTTGTCATCGCCCACACGACCATCGCCGTGAACAGGGACGACATCGCATAGACCTCGCCCTCGACGGCCGAGAACCAGAACGTGTCCGAGAAGCAATAAGCCAGAGCGCCGACGGCTCCGCTGCCGTAGATGGCTATGGCCTGGCCAAGTGAATACTCCCCGGTTCCGCCCTCGCCGTCACGTTTCGGCACAATCACTCTCTTGACGAGGAAAACGATTGTCAGATAGAGGAAGAATATGGTGAGAGCCGAGCAGACCGCGCTCATCGAGTTCACCATCACAGCGGCCTTGTCCGGACCCGTGAACATGGTGAAGAACCTTGCTATGAGCTGGAAGACAGGGTTTCCCGGCGGGTGTCCGACCTCAAGCTTGTACGATGACGCGATGAACTCTCCGCAGTCCCAGAAAGAGGCTGTCGGCTCGATTGTGGAGAGATAGGTGAACGCGGAGATGGCCAGAACAGCCAGCGCCGTCACCTTGTTCCACAGTTTGAATTTCTTAATGTCCATAAACTAACGATGTTCCTAAATCGGCCGAATCAAGCCGTTAAACAGACAAAGATACAAAAGGATTCGCTATCTTTGCAAAAATATAACAATGAATATTATGAAACCCGATAACGACTGGAAGCAGCGACTCGGCGTCGTCTATTCGACCGACCCGAACTTCAACTACGCCACGGAGGAGACCGCCGAGGCTGAGACCCTTGAGCCGTCCAGGCAGAGACTGACCGTCACCATCGACAGAAGGAACAGAGGCGGAAAGCAGGTCACGCTGGTGAGCGGATTTGTGGGCACGCAGGAGGATCTGGCGGCTCTTGGCAAGACACTGAAAGTGAAATGCGGGGTCGGAGGCTCGGCCAAGGACGGGGAGATCACCATCCAGGGAGACCTGCGGGACAAAGTCACGGAGCTTCTCAGGAATATGGGCTACAACGCTAAAAGAGGCAACTGACACTCATGATCGACGATCCGGTTTTCTGTGGCCTCGCGGTCATATTCACATTCATTTTTCTGCTGAGCGTCGGGAGTTTCTTCAAGATCATCCCATCGCTGGGAGACTGCGTCATGCGCTGGAAAGGCAACCTTGACCTTGAAGACAGCCTTCAGCTGAGCGGCAGCCGCAACTGGATGGTCATGGTCCTGTTCGTGCCGCTATGCATGGTCGTCTATTCTCATGGCCTCTATCAACCGGACTACATGGAATCCCTTCCTCCCGCTCTGGGACTGGCGGCCACCTGCGGGACGATGCTGGCATACCTCGTGCTGAGATCTTTCCTGAACTGGCAGTTGGAAATGGGAGCCTACCGGACGAAGACTTTCACGGCGGCCAACCATGCCTTTTTCAACTACATCATAATTCTTTTCCTGATCGTGTTCCCTGTCGGGGCCATACTGAATATTTCAGTTGGTAATAAGGAACTTACGCGTGTGGTGCTTCTGCATGTAATAGCCGTCACCTACTTGTTCCACATCTTCAGGCGAGGACAGATTTTCGCCTCGGCTTGCAATCCTTTCACAACATTTTTGTATCTTTGCGGCCTTGAATTACTTCCGACCACCGTTCTAGTGCTTTCAGCCAAGCTGCTATAGTGTCACCGGAGGCCGAACTAGAAAACAAGAATATGGCAATAAAGAAGATTTTGATCTCACAGCGCGCTCCGATGAACGACGCACCCTACGTCGCACTGAAAGAGAAATTCGGCGTTGACATCACATTCAAGCAGTTCTTTCTCATCGAGCCCCTCTCTTCCAGAGAGTTCAGGGCGCAGAGGATAAACATTCTGGATTACACCGCAATCATTTTCTCGTCCCGCCATACTATTGACGCGTTCTATGGCCTGTGCGATGAACTGAGGGTCAAGGTTCCGGAGACAATGAAGTATTTCTGCACGACCGAGGCCGTGGCGATGTACCTTCAGAAGCACATCGTTTACCGCAAGCGCAAGATATTTTTCGGCAACGGGACTCCCGAGTCCATCATAGAACAGATCGGAACCAAGCACAAGGGTGAGAAGTTCCTTGTGACCCAGTCCGACTCAAGCAACAGTTCTCCGCTGACGAATCTGATGGAAGCGCAGAAACTTGATTACAAGACAGCCGTGTTCGTCAAGTCTGTGCCTCAGGACCTTAAGGAGATGAACCTGCAGGACTACGACATGATCGTATTCTACAATCCGTACGACATCAAGTCCCTCTACGAGAACTTCCCTGAGTTCCAGCAGGGAGACATCAAGTTCGTGGCCTACGGGAAATCCATCGTGAAGGCGATGGAAGAGGCCGGCCTCAAGATCGAAATCCAGGCTCCGACTCCGGAGGCTCCGTCCGTGGCCCGCGCGATCGAGCTTTACCTCAACGCCCAGAAATAGTTACAGAAATGTTCACTCTACCGAAATCCGAGCGGCTTCACGGGAAGTCGAAGATTTCGGCTCTGATGTCAAGGGGCCGCTGGGGCTTCACGTCCGGCGGTCTCAAATATTGTTTTCTGAAAGACACAGCCTCTTCAAGCGACGAAGAGGCGAATAATATCATAGTGTCCGTTCCCAAACGCCTCTTCAAAAGGGCGGTGAAGCGCAATCTGTTAAAACGCAGACTACGTGAGGCATACAGGACCCAGAAAGACATCCTGCCTCCTAAAGGATATTCAATACTGTTCCTTTATAATACAAAGGATGTATTGGAATATTCAGCTTTGCGGGAGCAGGTCGGCGCGGTCCTTCAAAAACTCGCGGGATATGAAGCCTAGCGGGGATATTCCTGCCTGGAGGCAGCGGGTAAGGAAGGTGTGCATCGCACCATTCCTCGCCCTGATCTGGTTCTACCGCACCTGCATAGGGCCGTATATTCCCAAGACGTGCCGTTTCGAGCCATCGTGTTCGACCTACGCCATCGAGGCGTTCAAGAAATGGGGACCGGTCAAGGGATTGTTCCTGACCGTCTGGAGAATCCTCCGCTGCAACCCTTGGGGCGGCAGCGGGTACGATCCAGTGCCTTAAATCTTGTGATTCTTCTTCCGGGAGCGGAGGTGTGAGACACTCTCCACAAGGAGTTGGTCCCTAAGAATATACCTCGCCGCGATGAAATTCAGGATGGCCGCCACAAGCGGGAACACCGCGGTGAACTTGAATATCCACTCCTTGTCAGCCGTGAAGTAATCCACTCCAATCCAAGCCTGAAGCGCTATCATCAGGATGGCGGAAAGCACGGCTGTGCGCATCTGGAAGACACGCGCGTTGAAAGTGAACACCGCCAACAGCTGAAGGATGGTGATCAGAATCAAAAGGATAAGGTAAGGGGTGTACTTAATGTAGGTCAACTCGACGGAATGAACTCCGCCGGGACCTAAGGTAAACGCCTTGACGCTGAAGAAAAGCGCCACTATCAAACCTGTGGCGATGCACAGGTATAAAGTTTGAAGTCTCTGCCACATATTTCACAAAAATAGTTAATTCCGTTGAATATTCTTATATTTGGCGAGTTAATCATTAAAATTCATATTATGAGAATAGCAGAATCTGAATTAATCATCAACGATGACGGCTCGGCGTTCCACATCCATCTGAAACCGGAAGAGCTGGCTGACATCGTCATCCTCGTCGGCGACCCTGGAAGAGTGGATATGGTCGCCGGATTCCTCACCGACATCGAGTTCCGCCACCAGTCAAGGGAGTTCGTCTCCACGACCGGCAAGTATAACGGCAAGAGAGTCACCGTGTTGTCAACCGGAATCGGAACCGACAACATCGACATCGTGATGACTGAGCTGGACGCCCTCGCGAATGTGGACTTCACCACCCGCGAGCCGAAGAAGGAGCACAGGACCCTCACGATCCTCAGGATCGGAACCTGCGGGGCTGTCCAGGCCGACATTCCGCTCGGGTCAGCGATTTTCTCCCACTATTCCGTGGGCTGCGACGGTCTGATGAACTGGTACGAAGGCCGTGACGAACTCTCCAACCTTGAGATGGAGAAGGCTTTCAAGGAGCACACGCATTGGGACAAGAACCTTCCTTCGCCATATTTCGTGAAGGCCAGCGAGAAGCTGATCAAGAAGTTCGAGGACTGCTCGGTAAAAGGCATGACAATCTCTGCCTCAGGATTTTACGGACCTCAGGGCAGAGTCGTGAGACAAGGCCTTGCGATGCCGAATATGCTTGAGGACTTCGAGTCATTCCGCTTCGGGGAATATCGGATCACCAATTTCGAGATGGAAAGCTCGGCGGTCGCAGGAATGGCCAAACGTCTCGGACACGAGGCCGGCACGATCTGCTGCGCCATCGCCAACCGCTACCTCAAGAGCAGCAACCCGGACTACAAACCACAGGTGCGCGCCCTCGTGGAACTCGCCCTGAACAAACTCTGCGAATAGAAGAAACGGGAATATCACTCCATACGGCGTCCTGAACTGTTGTTGAAACGGCTCAGGACGTTTTCTGAATATGTCTTGGTGATCGGAATCGGCGCGATGGAGTCGTTGTCAAGATCCAGTTCGTAGCCGTCTTTCTCCTTGCGCAGGACCTTGACCTTGTCCATATTCACAATATATTTTCTGTGGCAACGCACAAGGCTGCTTCCACGGAAACTCTCCTCCACGGTCTTGAGACGGCAGCGGAGCATATAGCGCTTCAGGTCGCCCTTGCTGTCGGTGTACCAGACCACGATGTAGTTGTCGTCAGACTCGATGTAGTAGAGATTCGAGGCGCTGACGCACAGTTTCAGGTCACCGCTGTTGTCGAAAAGCGTGATCTTCTCCAACTGTGAGACCGGCACCGCCTCGTCCGAGACCACATTGCCGTAGTTCATCAGACGGATGATCTGGTTCTTGTCCTGAATGGCGTAGTACATCCCGGCGAGAATGTAAGGAATTATCAGAGAAGTGTTTCCGTACAACAACGCCTTTCCCAGCGTCGCCGGGAACTGATCCCACCCGATGCCTGTGATCGGCACGGTGATGAATGAATATGCCAGACAGATCACGATGACCTCGCAGACGCACCACGTTATGTAGCCCAGAAAATTCATCTTCAACTTGTTTCTGGTCTTGTACATTATGTATTTGCTGAGGATCACGATCATAAGCGAGCCGAGCGCGAAAAGCACCGTGAAAACGAAGAATCTGGAGTTCCCGAGCGCCATCCAACTGTTGTGCGAGAACGGCAGGCTGACCAGAAGGAACACGATGGAGAACAACGCCGTGAATGTCACGGTGTAGATAAGTTGGTTCTTGCCACGAAGATAGCCGGGCAGAGGCTTGTTGAAAAAACTCATCCTTTCCTCTTTTATATGGCAAATATAACACTTTTTAAAATTTTCACTTTTTCAGGAGTAAAAATCCGGGGAAAAACATATATTTGCGTATTGGTTTATGAACGGACACGGGAAAACATAACTCTCGTAGAACAATTGACAAGACAAATATTAACCATAATAATTATTAATAACTTATTGATTCACTGCTTATGAAAATTAGTTTTTCAAAGCTGATGCTGTCGTTTCTCATTGTCGGATGGAGCGCATTGTCATTATGTTCCTGCGCCTCCGAGGAAACCACACGCGTTCCAGCCAAGATGAGTTTGGAAAACGCTGATGAGATGGGGCTGAGCACCATTACTTTCAGCAATCGTTCCGAAACAAAACAAGTTTCCTTCACGGCGGACGGGGATTGGTACATCCGTATCCCTAAGGACTGTGACTGGCTGACCGTCTCACCGTCAACCGGCACAGGAAACGCGACGGTCAATTTCACGACAACCGTCTATGACGCCACCTCTCCAAGAACCGCCAAGGTCGCTTTCGTCTGCGACAACATCGAGCAGAAGGCATTGCTTCAGGTGACCCAGCTCCAAAGATTCTTCCTGGAGCCTACGATCCTTTCCAATGTGCTTCCTAAGAATGGTGGAGAGACAACAGTCAACGTCAGCACGAACGGCACGTTCAAGTGCGAGATCGACGCGGCCGGAACTGAATGGCTCTCGATTGTCTCCCAAAGCGATGACAAGGTCGTGCTCAACGCCAAGCCTATCGCCGAGACAGCCGTGAAAAACAAGGCTGAGATCACCTTCACCTGCATCGAGGATCCAGGAGTCTCCGCTGTCCTTGACCTTTCACAGAAGAACCTCGCCGTCTCGATAGACGCCAAAGAGGTCATTTCAGACGGACACGAGGCAGAAGGAGACCTTTCGGTAAATCTTCTCAACGTCACGAATTGGACGGCCGAGTCCGACCAGTCCTGGGTGAAAGTGTCGAAAGCCGGCGGGAAGATTCATTTCGTGGTCGAGGCCAATCCGGACAGTCAAGACAGAACCGCCCTCATTTCAGCGGTCTGCGCTGATTCCGAGGAAGACAAGGATGTCAAGGGTGTGATCACCCTGACCCAGTACGCCGCCGCCGACCTAATGGATTTCAAGTTCGGTGAGGACGGCACGGCCGAGGACATCTCCCCTCTTAAGAACAAAGTCAATTCCTGGACAAAGGGAGCCAAGATGAACTTCTACGAGGACTATGCTGCCTGGGGTCCGTCAGTGACACGTGCCCAGAACAAGGCATTCAACAAGGCCGACTACGCTTTCTGGGAGTGTGAATATACAGCTTTCGAGGGCAGGCTCAACAACGGGTACACGATCGAGTCTGTGTTCTCCATTCCTTCGGCGCACACCAACGTCGAGACAAAGGCGTTCGGAGCCACGCAGTCAGGTGGATTCGCATTGATGCTCGGCGCGCCGGGTGAGAAGACCAACGCCGGCGACAAATCAAAAGTCACCCGAGACGGTTCGATCGAATTCATCCAGCACGGCAACGGTAACTGGAACTTCGCCGTGAGCCACGTTCAGGCTGTGCCTGGGCAGCTCTACCACGTGTTCGGAGTCTGGGACAAAGAGACAATCAAGTGCTACGTCGATGGTGAGCTCAAGGCCACGGTCGGAGTGACGACCCTCAAGCACAAGAGTGGTCTGCATTGTATGGGTGTCGCCGGAAACTACAACAGCGAGACCAAGTTCAACGGATCCTGGAACGGGACCGTCGTGGTCGCCCGACTCTACGACAATCCGCTCACAGCCGAGCAGATCAAAGCCAAGACCGCATTGAAAGGCAAGATCCAGATCGTGAAGTAACACCAGAAAAAATTCAAACTTATGAATAAGATAATCAAAAGGATATTCACGCTTGCCGTCACGCTTTGCCTCGGTGTTCTTCCGATGCTGGCGCAAAACGCGAAGACAGGACAGGCGGACAAGATACTTAACGGTATCGTCATCGGTTCCGACGGCGACACACCATTGGCCGGAGTCGTGATCCATTCCAAGGAAAACCCTAAGGAGATCGCGACGACGGACGCGCACGGAGAGTACAAATTCTCCGTCTCCCCTACCACCGAGACGGTAGTCTTCGAGATGATGGGGTACGACACCAAGGAGATCAAGGTGGCCGACACCTATCTGTTCACCCTAGTCACAATGATCGTACAGGCCAACGCCCTCGAAGAGTCAGTCGTGGTCGGATTCGGTACCCAGAAGAAGGAATCCCTCGTGGGTGCCGTCCAGGCGGTGAAGCCGGCGGATCTCGCGACATCCTCCTCCAACCTCACGACCTCGTTCGCCGGAAATATTCCGGGACTCATCGCCCGCCAGACTTCGGGTGAGCCGGGAGCCGACGGCGCGGCCTTCTATATTCGAGGAATATCCACGTTCGGAGCCAACTCCAGCGCGCTGATCGTGCTTGACGGTGTCGAGATCACATCTTCGATGCTCAACAACATCCCGACCGAGGCCATCGAGTCGATGTCCGTCCTGAAGGACGCGACCGCGACCGCCCTTTACGGTTCCAGAGGTGCCAACGGTGTGCTCATCGTGACCACCAAGGAAGGACGCAATTCAGAGAAGATCGCCATCAGCGCGTCGTTCGACAACACGGTCTCTATGCCGACAATAGTTCAGGAAGTCGCTGACGGCGTGCAGTATATGGAACTCTACAACGAGGCTCTCTACAATGTGGCCCGCCAGTCCGGCGCGGCATACGTGCCGTTCTACTCCAGCGAGAAGATCGAGGGCACAAGAAACCATCTCGATCCTTACGTCTATCCGAACAACGACTGGTACGGAATGCTGTTCAAGGACTTCGCCATGAACCAGAGGTTCAATGTCTCGCTGCGTGGCGGCGGAAAGAAGGTCAACTACTTCCTCAACGCCTCGATCTACAATGAGAACGGTATCATCAAGGAGCCTAAGGACGCTCTTCTGGACGTGAACCTCAACAACAAAAAGTATATGTTCCAGAGCAACGTCACGGCCCAGGCGACCAAGACGACCAAGGTCTCTATGAAACTGAATATGCAGCTTCAGTATCAGGACAGCCCTTACGAGTCCACGTCCAACCTCTTCTACTACACCATGCGCGCGAATCCGGTGCGCTTCCCGGCCGTTCTTCCAGCCGAGGATGGTGACACGTTCGTAAGGTACGGTAACAACGACACTTGGGACACCGGCTCCAACGACCTCAACCCTTACGCCTTGCTCAGCCGTGGCTACAAGGAGCAATACAGGTCCTGGATGACCGCCTCCCTCAACGTTGACCAGAACCTGAACTTCATTACCAAGGGGCTCTCAGCCAAGGCGTTGGTCTCTTTCTACAACTACTCCTACGCCACAACAAACCGCTACCATATTCCGGCATATTACAAGATTGATCCGGACAGCGTCACGCTCAACGACGACGGAACCTACACATGGACAGCCAACTCCATCGGCGCCGAGGGCACGACATACCTTGAGAGTTCTGTCTCCGCCAGCGGCTACCACGAGTGGTCTTTGCAGGGTCAGATCAACTATGCAAGGAAATTCGGGAAGCACGATGTCAGCGCCGACCTCGTGTACCATATGAAGGAGAAGGTGAACAACGCCACCGGATCCTCCGAGGAAAAGCTTCTTCCGTTCAGGGAGCAGGGCATCGCCGGACGTGTCACCTACAACTACGACAAGCGCTATTTCCTCGAAGGGAACTTCGGTTACAACGGCTCCGAGAACTTCATCGTCGGCAAGCGGTTCGGTTTCTTCCCGTCTGCCGCCATCGGATGGAACATCTCCAACGAGAAGTTCTTCTCACCATTGAAGAGCGCGGTGACCAACCTGAAGCTCCGCGCGTCCTACGGTCTTGTCGGTAACGACTCCCTCGGAGACAACCATCGATTCCCGTACATCACGGAGGTCGATATGGGTGACAGGTCATACGTTTTCGGTTCCAACTTCGCGAAGATCGGAGCCGGCTTCATCTCCAACTACGGTAATGTGAACGCCACCTGGGAAATCGCCAGGAAACTCAATGTCGGAATCGACATCGAACTGTTCAAGGACCTTAAACTGTCCGCGGACTGGTTCCACGAGTACCGCACGAACATATTCATGCAGCGCAAGTCATTCGCGTCGAACGGCGGTGTGGGCGGATCGCTTCCTTGGGCGAACCTCGGAGAGACCTCCAATTCCGGAGTTGATTTCTCCATCAACTACAACAAGGTGGTGAACAGCGACTTCCAGTACTCTCTGCGCGGCACGTTCACTTACGCCCATTCAGAGGTGAAGGCGATGGACGAGCCTGACTATTCAAAGAACCCGCATCTCTCGAAGATCGGCAAGCCTATCAATTCCAACAAGGTGCTCATCGCCGAGGGGCTCTTCACCTCGCAGGAGGAGATCGACAACAGCCCGAGGCAGGACTTCGGCGCCTATGGTGTCGGTGATGTGAAGTACAAGGATGTGAACAATGACGGTGTCGTGAACTCCAATGACTTCGTCTGGAGCGACAAGCCTTACTTCCCTGAGATACAGTTCGGATTCGGAGGTTCTGTGAAATACAAGAAATGGGATGCTTCCATAATGTTCCAGGGCAGCTCAAGGTACGACATCACGACGTATAACAACCACCCGTTCTGCGACAACCAGCATTTCGGTTATGGCATCGTCAAGTACATAGCCGACGACCACTGGTCCTGGGACAACAATAACAAGGACGCCAAGTATCCAAGGCTCACGACCGTTCCTTCGGACAACAACACACAGGCTTCCACGCTGTATATGCACGACGCCTCGTTCGTCCGTCTGAAGAACGCCGAGATCGGATTCACCTACAAGTTCGTCCGTTTCTACCTTCAGGGCAACAACCTGTTCTACATTTCCAAGTTCAAGTACTGGGATCCGGAGAAAGGCCGCGGCAACGGTCTGACATATCCGCTCCAGCGCACGGTCAAGGCAGGTTTCCAGTTCACTTTCTAATCATTTATGAATATGAAGAAGATTTTTATCATACTGTTCTGCGTCTTGGGAATGGCGACCTCCTGCAACTTCCTCGATGTTATTCCAAGCGGAAAGGCCACGGAGGACGATCTTTTCAAGACCCACGTGCAGGCCGACAACTTCGCGGCCTCGCTCTATTACTATATGCCTAACAGATGGTACTTCCAGTCATCGCTTGAGATGTGCGGAGGAGGTGACATGGTGTCAAGTTTCTACGGCTCCGTGTATTACTTCAAGTGGAAGTCCCTTGTGTTCAACAATCAGGAGACCCCGTCCAACACCTATGTTGCGATGTGGTCAACGACCTGCGACAAGGCCTCCGGAGCCGTGTCCTATAATGTGTGGGGCGGAATCCGCAACGCCTATCTCCTTCTTGAGAACATCGACAAGGTGCCTGACGCGAGCGAGGATGAAAGGAACCGCTGGAGAGGAGAGGCCTACTGGAACATAGCCTATATGCACCAGACCCTTCTTGAATATTACGGTCCGATTGTCATTGTGGATCATCTGATCGGCCTTCAGGAGGACATCAACTATGAGCGCAAGCCTTATCTGGAGTGCGTGCAGTTCATCTCGGACATGTACGACAAGGCCGCGGAGTACCTTCCGGCGTCATATTCATCAAACTTCCTCGGCCGCGCGACAAAGACTACCGCCAAGGCGCTCAAGTCCCGTCTCTGGCTTCAGGCCGCTTCTCCGATGGTCAACGGCAACGCAGAGTGGTACGCCGACTTCAAGAACAACGACGGCACGCCGCTGATGCCTCTTGAATATGACAAAGAGCTCTGGAAGAAGGCTATGGACGCCGCCAAGGACGCTATCCAACAGGGTGAGGCGGACGGATTCCATCTCTACGCTCCGAGCAAGGAGACCGACACCTTCGAGAAAGGTTACGAGAACTACAGGGCGGCGTTCCTCGGCGGAGACGCCAACGCATTCTACAATGAGTACGAGCATCTCTTCTGCTATGCGGCGCAGGGCAACATCTCCTACAACATCAAGAATATGGCTCCGCGCACAGGTTACTCGTCCTACAGCCGTGAGGGATGGCGTGGATATTTCGTGCCGACGTTCGAGGCCGTGGAGTGCTTCCTTTCCAAGAACGGTCTCCCGATGGAGGTCGATCCTGATACCAAGGAGGCGATCCAGAATCCTACCAAGCTGGTTGACGCTCCGGGCTACCCGGGAGAGAAGACCTCCATCCTCCACATCAACAGGGAGCCAAGATTCTACGCATCAGTCGGTTACGACCGTGGATCATACGACCTCAACGGCGAGACCTTTATGCTCAAGTGCCGCCGTGGGGAAGAGCAGCAGAACGATGGAAACACCGGTAATGAATATCAAGGCTGCACAGGCTATTACGTCAAGAAGTGGATCCACAAGTCCAACAACTTCGACAACACCTCCAAGACGTTCACCTACCACAAATTCGCATTCCCGTACATCCGTTTCGCGGAGCCTTATCTGGATTTCGTGGAGGCATACGTACAGTATTACGGCAAGATCGACGGAGAGGCCTTGACTTACATCAACAAGGTAAGGAACCGCGCCGGACTTCCGGACTTCGAGGAGTCCTGGGCGCGGCCCGGTGTCGGCGGCCTTCCTACCGGAAAGACACTGCTTGACGCTGTCCTCCGGGAACGTCTCAGCGAGTTCGCGTTCGAAGGCAGGTGGTTCTACGACCTGAGGAGATACAAAGTCGTCCAGAACATTCTACAGAACAGGCCACGTTCCTGGAACATCGCCGGCAAGACAGCCGAGGACTACTACAAGATCACCGAGGCCTATGAGACGGACTCCAGAACGTTCACCGCTCCTAAGAACTACTGGCTGGCGATCCCGCAGGAACAGCTCACCATCAACGGCAATCTTGTCCAGAACCCTGGATACTAACAGATTCGATTTCACAAGAGCAGGAAGACGGTTGTTCTTCCTGCTCTTCATAAACTTGCCGGCCGGCAATCAATCACTGAATATTTTCAGGTTTTCCGCGATCGGCCATTTATGCTCAAACATATTATAATGAAAAATTTTATCGGGAGATTCTGCGTCTGTGTCTTCACCATCCTTGGATTGGCGGTGGCCTGCACCGAATCAGGAAAGAACGAAGAGGAAGTGCAGTTTTCCGTCTATGATGAATCCGGAGAGACTCCGAAATCAGTTGACTTCGAGGCAAAAGGCAAGAATGGATACTCTCTGCGCGTGATGTCGAACGCCCAATGGAGCCTTGAGATAAAGGACGGTTCTGACTGGATCGCCGCCAGTCCTCTGTCCGGAGAGAAAGGCGCGAGGCAGGTAAAGGTCAACATCGCCAAGAACGAGACGCTTGAGGCAAGGACAGGAGGACTTGTGTTCACCTGCAAGACAAAATCCGTCTCGATCGTCATCACACAGAAGAAAGGTTCGAAAGAGGGAGAGATCGTTGTTCCACCGACTCCATCCGATGTGCCGGAGGCCGATCTTCTGGATGTGATATTCAAGAACGACGGAACGGCGGTTGACAATTCCGATTCCAAGATGACCATAACGACAGTCTCCGGCTCCGCTTCGGTCAACTATTTCAGCGACGCATATTCCAGATACGCGGCACACTTCAACCACACGCTCGGAAGCGCGATGAGCGCCGGGTACTATAAGATTGACTACACCCAGGACCAGAAATTCCGGAACGCGCTCGCCGACGGGCACTCGATGGAGGTCGTATTCAGGATGGAAGCTCCGGCCAACGGTTCCGAGATCAAGCCGTTCAGCTCTATGCAAAGCGGTGGAACCGGATTTCTTATCACAGACAACAGCAGGGGAAAGGACATAACCTTCCTTCCGAATGTCAGCGCGAACGGGAAGTCCAGCTGGAAATGGACTCATTCGAATATAACCCCGGAAGTGGGTCGGTACTACCACGTTGTCGGAGTCTGGAGCAAACAGGCCGGGAAGTCCTATATCTATGTCAACGGTGAACTGAAGGGTGAGACGGAGGCAGCGGGAAGCCTGAACTTCCCTACGGAAGGCAGCACGTGGTTCTGTGTCGGAGGCGATCCAAACGGAGCCTCCGGTGCGCATTGCGGATTCAACGGGGATGTCGTCATCGCAAGGATATACGATGATGTGCTCACCGCCAAGGATGTCGCGGAACTTTACAAAGTTGTCAAGAACGACATAAAACCGGAAGTGATCTCGATCAGCGACCTTACATTGCTGCCGAACGCCAATGTCAAGCCGGGATGCTGGTTCTACGTGTACGCCAAGGGATTCAAGGGTGGCGACCGGATCAAGCTGGAATCAATGAGCAGCGAGTCGCTGTCATATTCCTGCACCACGGCTGACGGGGACGGATTCCTGAAGATACATATTCCGGATGACTTCCGGGCCGGGAAATACCGTCTCGTCCTCGGCAGAGGAGAGACGCAGTACCCTCTGGGCTCATCCGAGTTCAATGTTGTCAGCGACCTGAAGAATCTTTACAACACGAAGATCGTGGCGCACCGGGGATACCATTACGGAAACGCGGCGGAAAACTCGGTGGCATCCCTGGCAGAGGCACAGAAGCTCGGGGTTTACGGATCCGAGTTCGATGTGTACATCACCACGGATGGCGTGCCGGTCATCTATCACAACTCCACCTTCAAGGGTAACGAGGTACCGGAGGATGCGAAATACAAAGGCTGGAGACCGGATTCCAGGACCTACGAAGAGATCAAGGACTATAAACTCGCCAACGGTGAGCCGCTCCCTACGCTTGACGACTATCTGAACCAGGCGAAGCTTTATCCAAATGTTAAACTGATCATTGAGATAAAGAACCACAACACCACCGACAAGACTATGAGGGCGGCGCAGACTTGCGTGGACGCAGTCAAGGCGAAAGGATTGCAGAATCAGGTTGAATATATCGCGTTCAGCTATGATGTCTGCAAAAAACTCGCTGGGCTCGCGCCTGAGGCGACTGTCCAATACCTCAACGGAGACAAGGCACCTTCCACTGTCTTCGCCGATGGCATAAAGGGAATAGACTACTCCTACAGCAAGCTCACGGACGCTTGGATCAAGGAGGCGAACGGACTCGGGATGACGGTCAATGTCTGGACGGTCAACAATGTCAGCGATATGCTCAACTTCATCGCGAAAGGTGTCAGCCTCATCACAACCGACAAGCCGGTGGAAGGGCTGGAGCTTCTCTCCAAACCATTCGTCACCGAGGAATAACAAGACGGAAACGCGCGTTAGGATTCAATGGCTCTTTCTGGCGGAAATATGCCGGGAAGAGCCTTTTTCATAGTCCAGGATGACGGAAATTCGCCACAAATTCAGCGAAATCGCCACATTCGCACCACAAAAACGGCGCTTTGGGTATCTTCGCCACTTAATTTTTGAGCGGCACCGGCATATTCATATTTTTGCATTGAGAATACCTTAATAACAGTGAATTTATGAAAATCATCGGTACAGGAAGCGCGCTTCCAAAAAAGGTCGTGACCAATGATATGCTTGCGGGATTTCTGGACACCAGCGACGAGTGGATCTACCCTCGCACCGGAATCAAGACAAGACACGTGATCACAGACGAGAATCTGGAGGATCTCGGAACCGAAGCCGTACGAAAGGCTCTTGAGATGTCCGGACTGAAAGCCGAAGACATCGACCTCTTCATAGTCTCCAATGTCGTCTCCGAATATATCACCCCGGGAATGAGCTGCATCATCGGTGAAAAACTCGGACTCAAATGCCCGATGTTCGACATCAACTGCGCTTGTCCGGGATTCGTCTATGCCTTGGATATGGCGGAGACATACTACAAGGCCGGAAAGATCAGGAACGCCATCGTGGCGTGCGTCGAGGAGCCGACCAGAATGGCCAGTTGGAAAGACAGAGGAACATGTGTCCTGTTCGGAGACGGGGCCGGAGCCGTAGTGCTGACCGAAGGGGACAACATCAAAGGCACAAAACTGCATGCAGAGCCATCCAAGGATGAGATCTGGCAGATCAGGACACTTGTTGACACGCCTTACATCACAAAAAAGGAAGAGGACGTCCCGATGCAGATGAAAGGCCGGGAGGTGTTCAAGTTCGCGGTCAAGGCGTGCACGGAAGGTGTGCAAAGTCTTCTGGACGAAGTGGGAATCGACAAGAGCGAGGTGGCATACTTCATGATTCATCAGGCCAACCAGAGAATAATCGACTCGATCATCAACTATATGGGTCAGCCTGCGGAGAAGTTCCCCGTCAACATCACCGATCACGGAAATTCCTCGTCAGCCTCCTGCCCTATCCTTTTGGACGAATGTAACCGGAAGGGGATGTTCAAAAAGGGGGATATTTTAGTCTTTAGCGCATTTGGAGCCGGACTTCTCTCAGGAGCGGCCATAGTTGAGTGGTAATCCGAACATTAATTATTATATTTGCAACTATATGATAAAAAGTATTATATGTGACTTGCTCGGAATCGAGCGTCCTCTGTTCCAGGGAGGTATGGCCTGGATCGCTGATGCGAAACTGGCAGCCGCCGTCTCAAACGCCGGTGGACTTGGACTGATCTCTTCAATCAACTTCGGCACGGAAGCCGTCAGGGAAGAGATCCGCAAATGCAAGACTTTGACAGATAAGCCATTCGGTGTCAACATCATGCTCCAGGCTCCTAACGCCGGAGAAGTGGCGGACATGATCATCGAGGAAGGCGTGAAAATCGTGACGACCGGAGCCGGCTCCCCTGCCGCCTATATGGAGAAATGGAAGGCCGCCGGAATCAAGGTCATCCCTGTTGTGGCGTCCGTTGCCTACGCACTCAAGATGCAGGAACTCGGAGCCACTGCCGTTGTGGCCGAAGGCGCGGAATCCGGTGGACATATCGGGGATATCCATACAATGGCGCTTGTACCGCAAGTGGTTGATGCCTTGGATATTCCAGTCCTTGCCGCGGGTGGAATATTCGATGGCAGAGGGGTTGCGGCCGCTTTCATGCTCGGAGCCAAGGGCGTTCAGGTCGGGACGAGGTTCCTCATCGCCGACGAGTGCCATATTCACGAGAATTACAAGGCCAGACTGATCGCCGCGTCCGATGTCAGCACAATAGTGACCGGCAAGTCACTCGGAGACGCTGTCCGTGGCCTCAAGACCCCGTTCGCGAAGAAATTCTTCAAGATGGAATATGACCCTGCGGTGCCTAAGGAAGAGGTTCTGAAGTTCGGCACCGGATCTATGCGCAAGGCAGTCTTTGACGGAGACCTTGCTGGAGGAAGCTTCCTCGCCGGTGAGGTTGCCGGAATGATCAAGAAGAAAGAGACCGCCAAGGAGATCGTCGAAGACCTGATGGACGGAGCGGAGAAACTGCTCGCCGGGGCCCCTGGATTTCTGGCTTAAATCAATGATTATAAAGGATAAAACATGAATAAAAGAGTAGTTATAACTGGAATGGGAGTCATCTCCCCTGTAGGAAATGATGTGAACACATTCTGGAGCAATCTGTGCGACGGAGTGTGCGGAATCGAGGCCATCAAGGCTTTCCCGACCGACAATCTGCCGGTTGGAATCGCCGGAATCATCAAGGGCTTCAAGGCTGAGGAATACGGCATGGACAAACCTTTCATCAGAAAGCAGGATCTGTTCACCCAGTACGGAGTAGCCGCGGCTTACCAGGCCATTAAGCAGTCCGGCCTCGCCTCACAGGGTGAAGGCCAGAACATCGACCCGTTCAGACTCGGCGTTTATTTCGGTTCCGGAATCGGCGGATTCGCCACCCAGTACAGGGAGATCGCCAAGATGATCGAGGATCCTTCCGGCCAGTGGATCTCACCGTTGTTCATCCCTACGATGATCTCCAACATCGCCGCCGGCCACATCGCGATCATGCACCACGCCGAAGGCCCTTGCCTTGACATCGTGACGGCCTGCGCCACATCCACAAACGCCATGGGAGAGGCTTTCCGCGCCATCAGGAACGGTTATGCCGATGCCATTATCACAGGAGGATGCGAGAACGCCACAATCCCGATCGGAATCGTAGGATTCGCCAACGCAAAGGCCCTCTCAAGAGCCACTGATCCAAAATACGCATCCCTTCCGTTCAACGCCAACCGCGCCGGATTCGTGATGGCCGACGGATCAGCCGCCCTTGTGCTTGAGGAATATGAGCACGCCAAGGCCCGTGGAGCACAGATTCTCGGTGAGATGGTCGGTTACGGCAACACCTGCGATGCCTACCACTCGACCGCACCGAGACCGGACGGAACAACCCAGGCGAAGTGCATCGAACTCGCCCTTGAGGAAGCGGGATTCGACAAGGAGAAGGACAACCTCTACATCAACGCTCACGGAACTGGCACAAAGTTAAACGATGTCGCCGAGACACTCGCTTACAAGAACGCACTCGGAGACTTTGCCTACAAGGCTCACATCAGTTCCATCAAGTCCATGACCGGACACATGTTCGGAGCGGCGGGAGCGGCCGAGGCAATCGCCACGGTGCTCGCCCTTCGTGACGGAATCTGCCCTCCAACAATCAATCTGGACACTCCGGATCCGGAATGCGATCTTGACTATACTCCTAACAAGGCTGTCAAGACAGACCTGACGCTCGGAATCTCCGACTCGTTCGGATTCGGTGGACACGACGCCTGCGTCGCCTTCAGAAAATACGAAGGATAAGTCCATTAAAAGTCCAAGAGTTATGAATATCGAAGAAATCAAACAATTCATGCCGCACCGTGAGCCTATGCTTCTTATAGAAGAGGCTCACATTGACGAGAACGGTGTCGCGCACTCCCAATACAGAATCAAGGAAGACGAGTTCTTCACAAGAGGGCATTTCCCTGGCAATCCGATAGTTCCGGGTGTGATCCAATGCGAGATCATGGCCCAGAGCTGCGCCATTCTCGTCAAGGATGAGATTCCGGGACACATCACTCTCTATGCAGGACTGGACAAGGTCCGCTTCAAGAATCCCGTAAAGCCTGGAGACCTTTGTGAGGTGACGGCCACGCTGGACGAGAGAAGAGGCAACCTGTTCTTCTGCTCCGCCAAACTGGAAGTCGGCGGCAAACTTTGCTGCAGAGGCACATTGAGTTTCGCCCTTGTACCTATAGAATAGATGGAGTACAGACGTTTGGGAGAGGACGAGTTCCGGGATCTGGAGTCACGGATTCTTTACGAGGACAATCATATTCTTGTCTTCAACAAAAGACCTGGAGAGATCGTTCAGGCAGACAAGACCGGGGACGAGTGTCTGGCCGAGACGCTGAAAGCGTTCATCGCCCAAAGAGATGACAAGCCGGGCAAGGTGTATGTGGGAATTCCGCATCGCCTTGACCGGCCTGTCAGTGGTATAACAATCCTCGCCAAGACCTCGAAAGCCCTTTCCAGACTCTCCGAGATGTTCCGGTCCGGGAATATTCACAAGACGTACTGGGCATTGTGCTGCGCCGCGCCTGAGAAAGAATCGGCGGAACTGGACGACTGGCTGGTCCGCAACGAAAAGATGAACAAAAGTTTCATTGCAAGGGGTGGCGAGAAGACTCCCGGAGCCAAACTCGCCAAACTGATCTACACACATCTGAAAGACACGGAAAGATACTCCTTGATTGAGGTTCAATTGCTTACAGGAAGGCATCACCAGATCCGCTGTCAGTTGGCGGGCATCGGATGTGTCATCAAAGGAGACCTGAAATACGGTGCTCCGCGATCCAATCCTGACGGAGGGATATGCCTGCACTCCCACGAGATCAAATTCGTTCACCCTGTCAAGAAAGAGGAGATGGATATCATAGCGCCCCCACCGGTTTCCTGGAAACTCGGATAAAGAATATAGAGAAGGCGGAGAAACGAGTTTTCCCGCCTTCTCTTTTACTTTTCCAGTTCGGACGTGTAGGCGTTAAGCCATTCAGTAGGAGTCTTTCCGGTGTTCACCTTGAACGACATGTTGAAGGACACCGCTGTATGGAATCCTGACATCTCCGAGACCTCGCAGATTTTCAGTCTGGGATCCTGTTTGAACAGTTCGATCGCCCTCTGCACCCTGTAATAGTTCACAAACTGCCTGAAATTGCGACCGGAAAGGACATTTATCGTCTTCGACAGGTACAGCTTGTTCGTGAACATCAGATCAGCAAGGCTTGCCATGTCAAAGGTCTGGTCAAGATAAGGCCTTTTCTCCTCCATGTACATCACAACCCGTCTGTAAAGGTTGTTCATCTTCTTGTCCTCATCAGCCTTCTCAATGTATGACGTTCTCAGATTACCCTTTATGATGTCCTTGATCCTTTTCTCCGTGGCACGGTTAATGACGTAGGTTCTGCCTGTCATGGCTCGCAGATAGAGTATGGCGTAAAGCGCAAGATACATGACCGCTGACACGGCTGTGAGAAAACCTTTCAGATGTCCGGCGGATGTGCCGGCGCATAGGAAAATCATTCCGGCGACCATAAACGCTATGGAGTAGAGGAACCGTGAATGTTCCTCCACATTGTGCCATACCGCCGTGTTTCTGAACATGGCTCTTATCCCTGAGAAACGGCGATAGGCTATGTAAAGAAAATACGACAGCACGAACAGAAGCATCGGAGCGAACGAACACACAATGCGCTGGCACTTGAAATCAAATGTGCCGGAAGACTTGCACCTGAAATACAACAGCGTGACGAAACCGAAAATCAGCAGGCATAGCGCCGCCTTGAACGATGTGTCCGGCTTCTCGAACGAACACGGATACATCACAAGCATTGCCGTGATGAATGAAAGATCAACCTCCAGTTCAGGAGTGTCAAGCCGGCCGGGAAGGAGAATCTCAGCCAGAATCAGGACAAGTCCTCCGATGGAGGACATAAGGCGGATGGCATACCTTGCGGAACGGTCTCCCCTGTTGATTCTTAGGTCATAGACCAAGAATATGGACAACTCCAGAAGAGTCAGAAATGTGATGAAAATTGTCATTGGGTCAATAGTTAGTTCCGGCAAGATAACAAGAAAAAGCCCCCGGACGGTGGTTTGCCAGGGGGTATGAAGTAAAAATCGTGTTTTCTTTATGAAAAACTAACTTTTCTTTGCACCTTTTATGGAGTCGAAGCCTTGTCCATAGACTCCGCTGACAGAGGAGATGGAGAGGAAGGCGTCAGGATCCACACGCTTGATCGATCTCAAAAGAAGATTCAGATCCGTCTTTCTGGTGATGACCATAAGGACTGAAGCGGGCTGTTTGGTGTACCAGCCTTCCCCGTTCAAAACGGTCACACCTCTGTGGAAATCCTTGGAGACCATGTCGGCGATCTCCTCATAGTGTCTTGAAAGAATAAACAGCTGGACACTCTGCTTGGAGCCGGCCAGATAGAGATCCACCACGTGGCCGCAGACAGTCACGATGATCATGCCATAAACAGCGATAGAGAACTTACTGTCAAACGGAATCCTTTGTCCGTCAGCACCGAAGGACGGGAACAACAGCGACGAAGCGATGATGAACACATCCATAGTGAGGATAATGCGTCCTGGAGATATATTCCTGAATTTCGTGATGATCAAGGCGACTATGTCCGTCCCTCCCGTGCTTCCGCCTTGGGAAATCGACATTCCGATGCCGAGACCGGCCATCGAACCTCCGATTATCGAGCACATCAGTTTACCGTTCGACAACGCGAAATCCTGGATGATCGTCTCAGGGATAATGGACTGGAACACATTCAGACAGACGGAGGCAAGTATTATGGCATACACCGTCTTCACGCCGAACGCGGGCCCGATGATGATCACCGAGATAATCAAAAGCACAGTATTTATCACAAAATAGGAATATCCCATCTTGAGACCGGTGGCATACTGGATGATGGCGCTTATACCGGAGACTCCGCCGCCGATAAGGTTGTTCGGAGTCAGGAATATCGCCCAGCCTACGGTATAGATGACTATACCAAGAGTGATGAGGAGATATTCCTTGACTCCTCTTAGGATTGTGGAAGAAGAAACCGCCATAGACTATTTCAAAACAAAGTTCACAATCTTGCCCGGAACGACGATAACCTTGACGACGTTCTGTCCGCCAACATACTTGGACGTCTGCTCCATCTCACGGATCCGTGCCTCTACCTCCTTAGGTGAAAGGGATTTAGGGAGATCCACGGTGAAGCGCATCTTGCCGTTGAAGGAAACCGGATATGTCACGTTGTCCTCAGCGGCGAGAGCGGCGTTGAACTCAGGGAAATGAGCGAATGTGATGCTCTCGTTGTGTCCAAGGGCCTCCCAAAGTTCCTCAGCGATGTGAGGGGTGAACGGAGAGAGCATAACTGTCAGCGGCTCAAGGATCTCACGCTTGTGGCACTTGAGACCGGACAGTTCATTCAGGGCGATCATAAACGCGCTGACCGTCGTGTTGTAGGAGAAGTGCTCGATGTCGTCCTGCTCCTTGGTGATCAGCTTATGGAGGACCTTCAGCTCGGCCGGAGTGGCCTTCTCGTCGGTCACGATGAAGTTGTCACCATCGTAGAAGAGCCTCCAGAACTTGCGCAGGAATCTGTTCACGCCATCGATACCCTTTGTGTCCCAAGGCTTTGACTGCTCAAGAGGTCCGAGGAACATCTCGTAGAGACGGAGGGTGTCGGCACCGTAGTCGTCACAGATCTTGTCCGGATTGACAACGTTGTACATCGACTTGCTCATCTTCTCCACGGCCCATCCGCAGACATATTCAC
>OIYX01000143.1_pt1 | contig 24703 bp, 8 predicted proteins | sample 1588431 | NCBI WGS metagenome assembly OIYX01 (sample SAMN03283241) | human gut metagenome | biome: human-associated habitat; material: feces | host: Homo sapiens | place: Peru | collected 2012
CCCGCGCCGCTTCTCCCAGATGACGCCGAGGCGATGGTTGCGCGTCACGTTGTCGATGCCCTGCACGATGACCGTCGCGTCGGGGTCGCCGTCCAGGACGACGTTCACGCCGCGGAAGAGCAGCTCCCGCCACTGGAAGTCCGAGTGGCACGCCGTCGGGAAGCCCGCGAGGGCCGGATGCGCCGCGTCAATGAGGAGCCCCAGCGTGCCCGGCGCGACGGGCTTCTTGTTGGACTCGCACACGTGCTTGAACATCTGCCAGTTCCAGAAGTCGCTCGCGAACGTCCCCGCGACCGCGTTCGTAGGCGCGTTCGCCTTCGAGAGGAGGCAGAGGACTTTCCGCCCTTCCGCGAGCAGTCGTTCGCCCGCGTCCAGCGAATCCACGACCACGACGTCTGCGGGCGGCACGTCCGCCGCCGCCGGGTAGACCCAGAGCGGATAGACGTTCCGCTCGGCGCGTCCCGCGAGCGCCAGCTCGAGCGCGTAGCGCGCCGAACGCGCGCAATTCGGCAGAACCGCGCGGATTTCGCCGACTTTCGCCACGTTCCCGACCGCCACCTTCAGGGGGACAGACCCCGCCGCGACCGCGACGCCCGTGGGGACAGGCCCCGCCAAGCTGGGGACAGGCCCCCCGAAACCCCTGTCCCGTGCGGACGGCGCGAGCCGTCCGCCTTCGGGGCCTGTCCCCGCCTCGACGAGCCGCCAGGCGAGCGTCGCGTCCAGGACGTCTTCGGCGCCGTAGTGCGCGACCAGCAGCTCCGCCGCGAACGTCGCCCCGGCCTCGTGGGTGTGGGACGGGAAGCGGGCGAGCAGGACGGTCGGCGCGCAGAACCCGCGCCAGGCCTCGGGCGTGACCAGCCCCTTCGACTCCATGAACGCGTCGAGGATGCCGACGAGGGCCGTGCCCTGCCCCGGAAAGTCCTGGATGTCCAGGAGCTGGAAGCCGCCGAAGCCGGGCGTGCGCAGCGCCTCCTCGATGTCCTCGCGGTAGTTGAGGACGGCGAGCGCGCCCGACGCGCGGAAGAAGGCGTCCGCCTTGTCGATCAGGCCCGCCTTCCGCAGGCGTTCGCGGAAAATCTCGAGGTTGACGGGCTTCAAGGGACCGGTCCACTTCGCGATCTCCGAGTAGTCGGGGTAGACCTGGTACTGGCCGACCTCGTGCCCGACGAGCGGCACGGGCGAATGCGCAATCGCGGACGCGAAGTCGCGCGTCGTGCCGCCGCCCGGCTCCTGCACGCCACCGAGCGGCAGGTCGGCGTGCGCATACGAGCCGCGCACGTTCCCTTCCGCGCCCGGCGCGCTGCGGAACGTCGCCCAGAAGTCGTCGCCGGGGCACGCCTTCGGCACGAAGAAGTCCGCGTTCGTCCCCTGTGCGTAGAGCGGACGCGGGTCGTGGGCGCGCAGCGCCTCCACGACGGCGAGCCGCCCCTCGCGTCCCTTCAGCGGCTCGTTGGCGAGCGAGAACATCACGAACGAGGGGTGGTTGCCGTAGGCGTCGAGGATGCGCTTCGACTCGGCGAGGCAGTAGTCGCGCTGTTCCGGCCTCGACCAGTCGCCGCCGAAGCAGGCGAACTCGGGCTGGAGGTAGAAGCCAAGCTCGTCCGCCGCCGCGAACGCCGCCTCGGGCGGGCACCACGAGTGGAAGCGCACGTGGTTGAGGCCGTAGTCCTTCAGCGTGCGGAAGTATTTGCGCCACGCCGCGACGTCCATCGGCGCGGCGCCCGTGAGCGGCCACACGCACGCGTCATGCCGTCCGCGCAGGAACGTCGGGCGCCCGTTGACCGTGAACTGCGTGCCGCGCGTGCCGAACGACCGCAGGCCGACCTTCATCGTGCGGGAGAGGCCGCCGACGCGAACCTCGACCTCGTGCAGGACGGGCGTGAACTCGCTCCAGAGCGCGGCGTCCTTCGCGAGGGCGACCGTCTGGCGGCTTGTCGTCACGCCCGTCGGCGAGATGACCTCCGCCTCCACGCCGACCGTCCGCGTCGCCGGGTCGGGGAAGAGGCGGATGCGCCCGAAGCGCGTCGGCTCCTCGGCGCGCAGCTCGATGCGCCCCATCACGCCGTTCCAGTTCGTCTGCGTGTCGTCCGAGACCTGGTGGCCCGAGACGGGCAGGTCGTCGAGGCGGTTGTCGATTTCAAGCCGCAGCGTGTGGCGTCCCGGCCTCACGTCCGGCGGCAGCTCGAACACGGCGGGCGCGGCGAGCGTGTCGCGGCGGCCGAGGTCGGCGCCGTCCCAGAACGCGCGGACAATCTTCGTGCGCTCGAGGAAGAGCGAGACGTGCCTCCCTTCCCACGCGGAGGGGATCTCGACGTCGCGTTCGTACCGCGCCACGCCGACGAACGGGAAGCGCCGCGCCGGGTGCATCGTGAGCGCGCCCGCCATCTCCGCGCCGAGAAGCTGCGGGTGGATGCGCTCGACGACCGCGCCGCCGAGGCGTCCGTCGCCCTTCCGCGCGAGGTCGGTCGTCGTCGGCAGGGCGATCGTGTCCGCAATCGCGTTCGTCTCGCCCAGCCCAAACCGCCATTCGCCCGCGAGCGACAGGCTCTCCGCCCGCGCACAGAGACACGCCCCTGTCAGCGCCCCCGCAGCCACCAGTCGTTTCATGTTCATGTCCGTTCTTCCTTTCGCTTCAGGTTCAAGTGTCACAGGGCGTGAATCGTATCACGACACGCCGCTGCACGTCAATCCTGTGGCTAATTTTCTTACAAGCGCGGCAACCCCCGCCAACAAGAACACAGGCCTTTTCATCTTCACATCTTCAGTTTTCCTTTACATGTCATCAAGCGAAAGGCCGGACACGACATGGTGATCCTTGCGCAAGTCAGGATTCTTGACAAAGAAATTCGCCACCTTCGCCTCCAGCACCGCCGGACTGAACCGCGTCGCGTCCGTCTTGACCTCGAAGAAGTCAAGCGACCCCGTCAGCTCGTTCTCGCAGACAAGATCGATCTCGTTCTCGCCCTTCCGATCCCACCAGCCGCCGATTCGCGTGTACCGCCCCTCCTCCAGAAACTTCGCCCTAAAATACCGCTCAAGGGAACGTCCGGCAAATGCGTCAAAGTCGCGGTCGACCACCGCACGGACAGCCGCATACTGCTTTTGCGCCAGCAAATTCTGATACTTCAGGACAAAGCGAAACCAGAACCTGAAGAACTCGTCATCGACCTGGTAAAGGAAGTTCCGCGTCGCAGACCGCTCGCGAAAAGGCTGAACCTTCTTGATGAACGAATAGACGCTTTCCAGCTTCGTCAACTGTCCGCCGACATCCGCCCCAATGACGTTTCGGATCTCGGCATAGGACGTCCGCCCCGACGCGATGGCAGAGAGGATCGAGAAATAGACGCCGCAGTCCTTTCCAAACTCCTCCCCCAAGGCCACACGCCCCTCGTCAACATACGAGGAGCTAAGGCCGAAGACGGTTTTCAGCATGGCCGGACGCGACAAGGCGTCATCGTCCACAAAGATTTCGACGTAGCGCGCGACTCCACCTGTCATCGCCCAGAGCGCCAGAAGGTCTCGATTCGCGCCCTGCGGATTCTGCCGATGGAAAATCTCCTTCAGCAAGGACGGCGTAAAGGGCAAAAGCTCAATCTTCCCCGTGTTGCGTCCATAGAGAGGCTCGGTATTGTCGAAGAAGATGCGGTTCATCATGCGATCGACGCTTCCGCACGCCACTAGATTCAAATGCGCCTTTTTATGCAGACGATCCCAAATGCCCTGAATGTCACTGAAGATGGCCGAATTGATCCAGTCAAATTCCTGAAACTCGTCAATGACGAGCGTCATCGGCGTCTCGACCGAATACTGCATGACGGACTCGAACAGCTGTGCGAACCGTTCCGCCGTACCGAGAAGAGGGCGCGACAGAACCTTGTCCGCCTCTTCCTGAAGGAGCTGACAAAGGTCTTTCTCCGCCCGTCGCGTCAGCAGAAAATACAGATAAGGCTCTTTTCCGTCGTTCAGCGCCTTCTCGACCAGTTCGGTTTTACCGACGCGACGCCGCCCCGAAATCACCGTAAATCGCGATTCCTTCAGCGATTTCGCGCGGATACGCCTCAATTCAGCGAGCTCTTCTTGTCTTCCGGTAAATTCCATTCAGAAACCTCCATTTGCCAAACAGCAGTTTGCCATACAAGCGTTTGCCATACGAGCGTTTGTGATTGGAGTATACCAAAGCGTCTGTGCGCACGTCAACTGTGTCACTGAATCAAGACCTCTATTCATCTTCAAAGGCCGGCGCGCCGCGCGCGTCGCCGTCGCACATCTTTCGCCCCGCCGGCGCGCGCAGGTTGCGCACGCGGCAGTTCACGAGCTCGGCGCGGCGGAAGCGGAACAGCGCCTCGCCGTCGTGCGGCGTCGCCTCGACCGTCACGCCGTCGAACAGCACGTTCTCCAGCCGCACCGTGTCTGTGCGTGGAACGCCCCATTCCTCCATCTTGCCCGGCGTCAGCGTCGACCGGCGCACCTCGTCCTCGCGCGTCGGCAGATAGATGAACGGCGCGATGTCGAGCCCGAACGTGCCGCCCGTCCAGACGCTGCCCGCGTCGCCGAACAGGCGGACGTTGCGCACGGTCAGGTTGCGGACGCCGTCATCCGTGTGGACGGCCGACAGCGCGCGCGTCGTCAGCTCGTTGACCTGGATGTCATGGATGTCGCCGAACCGCTGCGCGTTCCGCTCGTCGTTCGCGTAGTAGGCGGGCAGACGGTCGCCGATGCGCACGGCCATCTGCGTCTGGTTGTGCCGTCCGGGCACGGAGTCCTCCACGACGTCCGCGATCGTCACATGGTGGACCGGCTGCCCGAAATGCGAGAGAATCCGGATGAGCGCGCACTGGTTCGTGCGGCCCTTCACATGGCGGATCGTGATGTCGCGGATGGCGCGGTCGCGTCCCGGACGCGCCCACTTGCGCTCGAACCAGGGCGAATCGAGCGCCGTCAGCGCGATGAAGTCGTCGCCCGTCTCGCCGCGGATGTCCTCGATCACGATGTCATGGCAGCCGACGCGCAGGTCGATGCCGTCCTGGTTGCGCCAGCGCGCATAGGAGTCCTGCGCGTGGCGCGTCAGCTCGAACGTGATGTCGGCGATCCGCCCGTTCGCGCACTCGAGGAACATGAGCGCCCACCAGCGCTGGTCGCGGACCGTGAGCCCCGTGACGGAAAACCCGTCCACGCCGGTGAAGAAGAGCGTCAGGTTCTCCGAAACGTGCGGACGGCCGTCCTTCCCGCTCGTGAACTCGTCCAGCCCGTTCGGAAGCCCGCCGTCCAGCACCGCCGTGCCGCCGCCGTCGACGACGATGTTCCGCGCGTCGCCGCGCGCGTCCGTGCGGTTGCGGAACATCGGGCAGACGGCGCCGTCCCGCATGCGCAGGCGACAGCCCTTCAGGACCAGTTTCGTGTCCGACGGAACGAAGACCGTCGCGCCGATGTCGTAGGCGCCGGGCGGCACGACCGCCGTGCCCCCCGCGTGCGCGTCGATGACGCGCTGGATGTCCGCCTCCGTCGGATCGGGCCCGTTCGGCGAAATGACGGGATTCGCGAACAGGGGCTTCTCCGCGCACGGCAGGCGTTCCAGCAGCTGCGGCTTGCCGCCCGTGAAGCGCGGCCAGCCGTCCGCGTCCCAGAACACTTCCTGCAGGCACGTCGGACGCGGCACCTGGATGGACTCGTCGGGACGCGGCATCAGCCTGCGCCGGTGCGCATGGTAGAACATGTACGTCCGCCCGTCGGGCAGCGTGAAGATCTCGCCGTTGTGGCCGGGCCCGTCGATCTCGTCCCCTTCCGCCGACGAAAGGATCCTCTCGTAACGCCCCGCCGTCGCCGGCTTGCCCGCACGGTCGACGAACACGCCGTCCAGCGTGCGCGACCGGACGACGTTGACGGCATACGTCCATTCGTTGTAGTGACCCGTCGAGCCGAACAGGTACCACCAGCCGCCGCGGCGGAAAAGATACCCGCCCTCGATGCCGTCCGCCGTGACGCGCGCCAGCCGCGAGCCCGGCAGCGGACGCAGTCCGTCCGCCGTCAGCCGCCCCCGGTGGATGCCGCCGACGGAGCCCGAAAAGAGCCAGACGTCGCCGCGCGCGTCCACGACGACCTCCGGATCGACGCACAGGTCGGGGATGCCCGTCCCTTCCGAACCCCGCACGAAGCCCTGAAAGGCGAACGGCCCTTCCGGCCTCTCCGCCGCGAACGCCGCGATGCGGTTTTTCTCGGACGATTCCATGACCGTGCAGTACAGGAGCCAGCGTCCGCCGACCTTCACGACGTCGGGCGCCCAGAACGACGTCGAGGTCGTCCACGCCGTCGCCTTGCGCCGCTCCTCCTCGGGGACGGGCGAGCGCCCGAGGCTCGTCCAGTTGACGAGATCGGCGCTCGCGAGCGTGTCCTCCAGGCCGGTCGCCGCCGAATACCAGCGCTCGCCGTCCGTCCAGACTGTCGGGTCGGACCAGTTGCGCCGGATGACGGGATTCTCGAAGCGCGCGCCTTCGGGCGTCTGCCGGATCACGGCTTTCGACGACGCGGGATAGACCGCCTTGCGCGGCGGCCGCCAGTCCGGCAGTCGGACCGGCTCCTTCAGCAGCGTCGCCGCGCCGATCATCCACAGGGCGCCGGGCGAATCGCCGACCTCGAACGCGACGGCCGCCAGCGGCTTTCGAGCCGGCACGGGGAAGACGCTCGCGAAGACGCGCATCGGCTGCGGCGCGTCGCCCTGACGGTAGGCGCAAATCGCGTTCGTGCCGCCCGCGCCCATCCACCAGTCCGAGATGTCCGTCCCCGAAACGACGGGCACGACGTTCGTGGTGCCGTCCGCAAACGCAAAACGGATGACCCCGTGCGGCGTGCCGGGACGCGCCGCGCGCCCCGCCGCATGGAGCAGGGCCAGCGCGCCGGGGCCTGTCCCCACGGGGACGGAAACCGCCGCCCGGCGCGGCGCGCCGCCGAATCCCTCCGCCGACAGCAGCACGAGGTCCCTTCCGCCGGCCGTGCGGCCGTTGACGACCTCGAACGGGATGCCGAAGGCGTCCAGCCGCCCGTTCGGGATGGCGTCCGGCGCCACGCACCCGGGCGTCGCGTTCCAGCCGCGGACGGCCTCGCTGTCGCGCCAGCTGCGGTTGCGGACGGACGTCAGGTCGAGTGCGCGCGCCTCAGGCCGCGACGCGTCCGGCACGACAGCGGCGCGCCCGTCCGCAACGGCCAGCGCGGCGATCGCCGCCATGGGCAATAAAGGCCATTTCATCTTGGATTTTCCTTTACGTCTTGAGTGTTTTTGGAGGAAGCGCAGGGATTCGTTGCGGAACTCTGCGGCTTTGCGCGCGGCGTGACACTCATGCCAACGAAGTTTCGAGACGGGCGCGCAGCGCGCGGTCTCGCGGCGGCGCTGTTTCGTGTTCGCGCGACAGCGCTCATGTTCAAGGACGAGTGTCGCGCAGCGCGAGGATCGTCTTTTCATGCTGAAGCCCTGCCCGGTCGCAGACCGCTCTGTGCTTATGAATTTCTCACGCAGGGCCGCAGAGTTCGCAGGGCGGCGCGACGAATCCCCGCGCGCCCTGCGCCTCTTCACGAATAGTTTCGCGTACAGCATAAGACCGTCGCTCACCGGCGGACAAGCGCCTTCACCTCGCCCTCGTTGACAAAATCGACAAGCTGTCCGCCGGCCAGGTTTTCCGAACGGCAGTCCTCCAGCACGAGCCGATCAATCGTGCAGCCCCTGGAAATCCTGAATGTGGGCACCTGCGGCGCGAAACGCTCCGCGCGCGTGACGTTCGAGAAGCGGACCTGTCCGATCTTCATCGGCGCGTCAAAGAAGAAGAGGGGCATTTCGCCAAGCGGCCACAGGCACGCGGGCTGCGCGCATTTCCCGACATGGCAGTCCGAGACGGTGATCGCGTCCATGACGCCTGAGGCCGGGCGGTCCGGGAAGAAATGCGTGAACCCGACGGCATAGCGGTAGAAGTTCCCGTGCACGTTCCGGATCGTGACGCGGCGGATCGCGGCGCCCGCCGACAGCAGGCGCACGCCCGAATGGCAGTACTCGGCGTAGACGCCGTCGATGTCGATGTCCGAGATGTCGCTCTCTTCCGCCGCGCAGTAGCCGTCGTTCGCGTTCAGCGCCACCATGTCGTCATAGGCCGTGCCGCGGATGTTCGCGATCCGCCCGTGATGGCATCCGCCGTCGAGGTGAATGCCGTCAAGGTTGACCGGCTGCGGATTCCACGTCCGGTAGTCAAGCGCCACGTCCTCGACGGTGAAATACGAGACCTTGCACATCTGGAAGCCGTAGGTTCCGGGGTTGCGGATCGTCAGGCCCGACGCCTTCAGCTCGCGCACGTTCTCGAAGTAGAACGCATTGCCACGGTAGCGTTCTCGCCTGAACTTGCGCGAAGGCGGCCAGTGCGCCGTCTGGTAGGCCTTCTGAGCCGGCGTCAGGTACCTGTCCAGAAGAGCCTCGTCGTCCGTGTAGACGGCCCGGATGTTCATCGTCTGGTTCGTGTTGTCGAAGTCCCAGACGCCGCCCGTGACCGCGATGCGGACGTTCCCCTTCTCCCAGTCCGCGTTCTTCACCATCGGGCAGTCGCTGCGCGGCGCCAGCCGCACGCGCGTCCACCGGTCGAGCCGCAGTTCCTGTTCCGAGCGAATCACAAGCGGCCTTGAAATGACGTAATGGTCGGCAGGCGGCGGCAGGCAGACGCACGGCGCGCCCGCGTCCAGCCGCGCCTGGATCGCCGCCGTGTCGTCCGTGACGCCATCGCCGGCGAGCGGCGGGAATTCTGCGCGCGCGGACAGGAGCGGAAGGGCGAAAGCGAGAAACGCGATTCTTTTCATGTGAAACGATTCCCTCTTTTATGTTGTGCTTGTTTCGTGCGGTTTGCTTGCGTCGCGTTTTCGGTTTGGCTCAAGTTTAGCAAAGTCTCTCGAGCTTCTCGTTTTCGGTTCGCCAATCGCAGCGCTGCGCGCAACCACGAAAACGGCACATCCACTCGTTGAAGCACGAAAAGGCTTTCGCTCCCACCTCGAAACTTCGTAGAAACATATGTTTCTCTTCGGGACAATGGATGCCCCACACGGAGGCAGGGAGTTCCTTTGACAGGATTCACAGGATTTACAGGATTTAAAAGGCTTGGCGAATTTGTTCCGACCATCCTGTCAATCTTGTCAATCCTGTCTAAAACATTCTCCGTGCTCACTTCTTCAGCACCTCGATCGCGTTGACGAAACGGACGCAGGGGTAGGCCGACTGGCCGCGAGGATCGCGGCCCTTGCCGGGCACGTGGACGAGGCGGACCGTCAGGAGTCCGTCCGCGCCGACCGTGACGTCCTTCTCCAGGACGGCCGCCTTGTTGATGTCGCCGTTGACCGCCTTGTAGAGGTCGAAGGGCTTCGCAAGCGCCTGCCCGTTCGCCGTGACGTCGAAGAGCCACCAGTCCGCGCGCCAGTCAGGCTCCCAGCCGCAGTGGAAGAGCATCCGCAACCGGTAGGTTCCCGGCTCCAGCTTGAAGCGGTAGCCGTCCACGTCGTAGCTTTCGGTGTTGTAGACCTCGAGGCAGTCGGTCGTCGCCTCCATGTGGCGCGTCTCGCGGAAGGAGCGCATCGCCTTGCCGAGATAGCCGTAGGTCTTGCCGTCCCATGCCTGGTCGGGAGAGAAGAGCCGCCCGCCCGCGCGCGTGAACGTCTTCGAGCCGCAGTCGACGCGCACGACGCCCTTCGCGCGGTCGGCGCGCTGTTCCGTGCGGTTCGCGATGTCGCCGAAGGCGATGAACGCCTTCTCGATCGGCTGCAGGTAGAACTGGCGATGCGCCTCGCAGAGCGCGCCGCGCGCGAACGCGGCCTTGCCCGCCGCGCGCGCGGCCCGCGCCTCCGTCACGTCGTCGCCCGCCTTCTCCAGCGCGTCCAGCACGCGGTCGATCTCGGCGAGGCGGCCGTCATGGCAGGTCTTCGCCTCGCGCGAGAACTTCACCGCGAGCGGCCCGAACGCCTGCGCCGCGCCCGGCATGAAGAAGCTCCGCAGCTGGAACGGCTTCAGCTCGATCTTCTTCCACGTGTCCGTCTCGTCCGTCGAGAGGTCGACGGCCTTCGCCTTGTCGGACAGCACCGCCGTCTGCGGCGTGTGGTGCATGTTGACGACGTAGAAGTACGTGCCCTCCTTCGTGACGAGGTAGCGCCCGACGATCGGGTCGGTCACGCCGCCCATGTCCGTGAACGGCACGGCCGGGAGCGCGCAGTACGCCTGGCAGAACTCGCGCGTCTCGTCCTCCGCGCCGAGCATCCCCGGCGGCTGGTCGCCGATCTGGTAGTTGAGCGCGTCGCCGACGCCGACGCAGAACGCCGGCTCCTTGAGGAAGTAGCGGCCCCACGGCTTCACGTCCTGGTCCTGGAAGTAGCTGCGGAAGTTCACGTCGTCGAGCGTCTTCACGAACGTCTCGAAGTAGGCGCCGGACGATGCGGCCATCGGCCACGCGCCGTACTTCTCCTTCACAATCCTGTAGAGCGGCAGGTTCGCGTCGTAGAGGCCGTCGAGCGAGTCGCCTTCGTCCAGCCCCCGGAACAGGTTCCACGCATGGCTCGTGTAGCCGCGCGAGACGCCGATCTTCAGCCCCGGGATCTTCATCAGGGCGGGGACGTCGACGCCGCGCTCCGCATACTCCTTCCCCATGTTGTTGCCGCCCATGCCCATGAGCGACGAGCCGACCTTGACGTAGATCGTGAAGTCGGGGTTCGCCTCGCGCAGCCGTCGCGACAGCTTCTTCATGTAGTCCGTCACGCGCCCCGCCCGCCACGCGAGCCACTTCGCGCGCACGGTCGAGTTGGTGTCCGTCAGGAAGTCGTGGCGCTTCGGATACGCCGCCTTGGGCGTCGGCGCGCGCGTGACGTCGAGCCGGTCGGCGACGAGCGCGGGCACGGCGCAGTCCGCCGGCAGCGTCACGCCGCTGTCGCGCTGGAACGCCGCGACGTTGTAGTCGTCGTAGCCGTACTGCAGGCCGGCGAACGCGCCGAACCAGCCGCCGACGAGGTCGTAGTCGACGCCCGCCATGCCGCGCGTCGAGTAGCGCTGCACGAAGTCCGCGAAGTAGCCGATGAGGGCGTCCTGCAGGTCGGGGTTGCCGATGTTGCACTGCACGTTGCGGTCGTAGCCCCTGTTGACGTTGCCCTCGCGGTCGACCTGAAGCCAGCCGCGCGCGAAGTACTTGCAGTCCGTCTCGCGGAAGCGCATGCCCTGCGGCGCGTTGCGCAGGTAGATGCGCCCGTAGTAGTCGATGCCGTTGCGGCCGAGCGCCGCGATCGTCGAGCCGAGGTCGCCCTGGTTCTTCGGGTAGAGCCCCGTCCACCGCGCCCCCTCGACCGGGCCAAGCGTGAACCAGTAGCGCACGAGCGCGTAGTGGAAGGCGTTCTGCCCCGTGTAGGCGCAGTACTTCACGATCTCGTCCGTCGTCTTCGCCGAGTTGCGCTTCGTGTGCTCGGGGTTGAAGTTGTTGTCGACCGTCTGGTCCTCGTCCATGTGCCCGAACGAGCGCGCCTTGAAGCCCTTCGGCTTGCGCACGGCGAGGCGCGGCAGCTCGGCGATGCGCCAGACGCGCAGCGCGCGCACGGCCGCAGGCCGCCCGCCCGCGAGCGTGCGCACCTCGAAGAGCATCTTCGCCGTCGAGGGGTAGAAGTAGAAGCGGCTCTTCTGCATCCGGCCCGTGTTCGGATACGAGTCGCCCGCCTGGATGCCGCATTGCAGGCGGTCGCGGTTCTCCATGCCCTTCGGCCCCGTGTCGCGGTGCATGTAGAGCCCCATGAGGCGCGTCTTGTCGTCCGGCCACTCCACCTCGAGGACGCACGGCTGGCCGAGCGCGCTTTCGGGGAAGTCGACGACCGTCGAGACGCGCTCGCCGCCGGCCGCGCCGACTTCGAGGTAGCGGCCCGCGCCCGTCTCGCGCATCGCGACCGCGCTGCTCTTGAGCTCCATGTCGTCCGCCCGGTCGAAGACGCGGTCCACGACCTGCTCGCCGAGCTTCCACGGCTCCTTCGTCGCGGGGAGCGTCGTCAGGTCGACGTTCTTCGTGACGTCAAAGCAGAGCGTCCGCACGAAGCGCGACGTGCCGCCGTCGTCGGGACGCCGGTGCGAGACTTCGCAGGTGAGCGCGTACTCGCCTTCCGGCAGCGCGATCGGGTCGCACGGCACGTCCTGCACCTCGTGGACGCGCAGGTTGCGGTAGACCGTCTCGCCGCCGGCGACGGGGATCTTCTTCCAGCCCGTCCGGCGCGTCGCGTCCTTCTTGTCCCCGAAGACCGGCTCGTAGCGCGCGATCGTCATCTTCAGGTCGACGAGCGCCTTCGTGAGGCCCATGCCCTCGTAGGGCGCGGGCCGCCGGAACCAGCCGCCGGGCGCGATCGTCGGCGTGACCTGCATCGGCACGTCGGCCGGATACGCCGCCTCGTTGAAGACGAGATCGACCGGCATGCCCCGGCGGTACACGTCGTCAATCTCCCTGTGGCCGATCGTGCGGCGGTAGACGCGCACGTCCGAGACCCAGTTCTGCCTGTCGTCGCCGCGCGCGAACTTCTCGAAGCGCGCCTGCGCGATCTCGCCGAGGCGGTTGCCGATGACCGGCCACTGGTAGCGCTCGCCCGGCGAGCTCGCCGTCGCGAACGGGATGCCGTCGATGAAGAGCAGCGCCACGCCGTCCGGCCGCCACGTGAACGCGAGGTGGAACCAGTCGCCGTCGCGCTTCGCCCCCATGCCGACGCGCCGCTGGAACGCGAGCGTCTTGCCGCCCTCCATCGCCACGTGCACGAGCGCCCAGTCGTCGTTCGCCGACGTGCTGAGGGAGAGCATCTGCTGCCCTTCCGCGTTCAGGAAGCGGATCGGCGCGCCGCCCCGCGACGGATGCCGCACCCACGCCATCACGCCGCCTTGCGCGGACGACACGGCGTTGGAGATCGGGTAGACGAGGTGCGGATGGTTGCCGCCGAAGCCCCTGTCGGAGAAGACGAGCGACCGGCCCGTCACCCCCTCGTCCGAGAACGCGCTCGCCCGGTCGGCGGACGGCGCGATCTTCTGCCCGTCCGCGCCGTAGGCGTCGAGCGTGCCGTCGAACGACGCCCGGAACGTCGGGTTCGCGACCGGCTCGTCCGCCTGCGCGCCCACGGGCTCGATCATGAAGTCCTTCACTTCGAGCGCCGTGTTGTAGTGGTAGAGCGACAGCTTCTTGAGCGGCAGGACCTGGCGCGTCTCCATCGTCGCGTACTCGCCGTTGTAGCGCACCGAGAACCCGACGTCCGTCGCCTTCAGCTCGAACGTCGCCCACGGCGCGTCCACGCCGACCGGCACGGACGTGTTCTTCGCCGTCACCTGCCCCTTGGTCAGCCAGTTCCCGCCCGGCGACTTCAGGTCGAAGCAGACGCCCGTGCCGCCCGTGTAGAGCTTGCCGGCGTTGCCGTCGCGATCCGTGAAGTCCAGCCCCCAGTGGTGGCCTTTCGAGGCGGGGTTCGTCCCCGTCGCGCGGAACTTGAACGTGACGCGGAACGGCTGTGCGATCTGCCCGTCCGTCACGGGGAGCTTCCACCCCTTGACGCCGATGTTGCCGCCCGTGTAGTCGGCCGCTTCGCCGCCGCGGACGGCCATCGCCGCCGCCGCCACGAGCAACGCGCCCCAACGTTTGATTGTTTTCAACGACATGACAGTATTCTACTTGATCCCGGTTTCGTTGATTTTGGCTTAGCGGATGATGAGGCACGTGCCCTTGCGGACGTCCTGATTCTCGTAGCAGCCGAGATCCGGCAGGGCCGCCGCGTCCTCGGCGAGGGGCTTCCCGTCCGTCGCCACGCGCGGATTCCCCGCAAGGTCGGCCGTCTCCGCCGTCATCCAGTCAAGGATCGTGCCCTTGTCCAGATGCGGCGTCCGGCGCTTCAGCGAGTAGTCGCCCTTCGTCGCGTCCCTGAAGAGCGGATCGACCGCGTTCGCCGCCGCCGTGGACGTCGCGCCGTCCCAGCCCGTCGAGCTCGTCGTTTCCGTGTAGGCCATCGTGGTCGAGTCGGGCGCGGCCGCGTCCTTCTCGCCAAACGCGAGGTCGGCCTTCGCGCCGTTGTTGCCCCAGGCGATCGTGTTGCGGACCGTGCAGACCGACGGCGCGTCCGCCGTGCCCGCCTTGACACGGATGCCGGCCTTCCCGTTGCCGGTGATCGTGCAGTTGTCGATCACGGTCTTGCCCGTGCCCGTCACGAGGCCGTAGCCGGACCCGCGCGCGATCAGGCAGTTGCGCAGCGTCATGCCGCCGTAGGATTTGTCCGCAATCGGCGCGAGGAACGGCGCGCCCGCATCCAAACTGACACAGTTGACAATAACCGAATTTTCAGCGTTCGCATGCACCGAATCGGAGACGATCACGCCGAACTTGCCGCACGTCTTGAACGTGCAGTTGGAGACGAGATTGCCGAATCCGCGCAGGGCGAGCGTGCAGGCGTTGCCGGGGATGGTCGATTGATCTTCCTCGAACGTGCAGCCGAGAACGGCCGCCGCCGCGCCTTTGCCAGATGCGCCTGTGCGCTCGAGAACCGCCACCGTATTGCCATAGCTGCCTATTGACGTCCGATTGCCTGCAAACAGGCAACTTTCAAGGTAGATCCTGCCACGCACGTTCAAGGCTCCGCCTTGTTCCTTGGCCGAGCAGTTCTTGAACGCGCAGCCGACGAAACTCGGCGCGTCGCCGAGCGCAGACGGAACGGCGGTGCCCGACGTGCCGGAAACAAACACGCCGCCGCCAACACCATCCGGCTTATTGCCACGTGCGAAGGCGAGGCCGCGGAAAACAGGGCACTCCCCGTTGCTTGCGGCCACATCCAAGACGCGACACGCCTCCTGTCCGTCCAGCACAACCTTTTCCGGATCGGCCGCGCCCGTCGTGCGGTCGAAGCCGCGTAGCGTGATGGTCTTGTTGACGGAAATCGTCTTCTCCAGCGCATACGTGCCGTTCGCGACATACACCGTGCCGCCCACCGTCACCGCGTCAATCGCCCTCTGCAGGTCGTTCGCCGCCGTCGCCCACGTCGCGTAGGGCGGTGTCGGCGTGCTCGAGCCCGCCGGCGCGACAAGCGCAACCGACCCGTCCGTGATGCCCGGCTCGTCCGTCAGCGACACCGTGACGGACGTCTCGTAATCCGCCAACCCGTCCGCCGTCACCTTCACGCGAATCGTGTGCGAACCCGCCGTGCTGAACGTGATCGGCTCGATCGTCCAGTTCATGTCGCCATCCGCCGCGTACCAGACTGTCGCGCCCTCGGTCGGCCAAATTTTCCCAATCGTCGCGCCCTTCGGCATCCCGTCGAGCAGGCCTTCAAAGCCCGACACGTCGGCATACGCCGAGGTCAGCGGATAGCGAATCACGACAACGCCGCTGCCGCCCGCGCCGCCGTTCAGCGCACTGCCGCTTCCGGGATAAGAACCGCCGCCACCGCCCGTGCCGGTGTTGACGAGGCCGTCCTCGCCGCCCGTCAGCAGAGCCGAGCCGCCCGAGACGCCATCCGAACCGCCCTTGCCAGGCTTGTAAGACTCAATCTCGTATTTTTTCAAATCGACATTGACACCGCCGCCACCACCGCAGGCATAGACCACGGCTTCGCCCGTGATGTCGAGCGCCAGGCCGTCGCCACCCGTGCAACCGACATTCAGCTCCGTCGCCGAACCGCCGTCCGTCAACGCGCCGCCACCGCCGCCGCCGCCCCAGTAGTTTCGCGCCGACGAGCCGCCCGCATGTCCACCATACCAGTAGACGGCATCCTCGACCTTGGTTGCGCCCGTGCCCTCTGCAACCACCGAACCGTTGTTCGCACCGTCACCACCGGCATTTGCACCGCTGCGATCATTGGTCTTGTCTTGGCAATTGCCCGCGCCGCCGCCACCTGCCGTGAAGGCATCAAACGACGAGGCGGCACCCCCCGCCGTGAACGTCTGGTTGGAGGCAAGGATGACCTGTCCGCCGCCACCGCCGCCCGCAGCCGTTCCGCCGCCGCCGCCACCACCGCCTCCGACAATCAGAACCGTCGCGCCCGTGATGTCCGTCGGGGCGACCCACGTGTGCGAACCGACGTCCCTGAAGGAGACGATCAGTTCGCCGGATGCCGTCAGGTTCGTCGTGTTCTGCGCCCAGCCCACGCCGCTGGCGAGCGCGGCGGAAAGCGCAACCGCTTTCGTGAGTTTTGCCGTTTTCATTGTTTCTCCTGTTGTTTTTGTGACGTCTTCGCGCTCTTTGCGTTTCTTCCCTCTGCGTTCTTTGCGTTAAAACAGATTGTGACCTCCTCCAGCATCAGCTCCCGGAAGCGCGCGACCTCCTCCTCCGTGAATCCGCACGACTTCACGTACGCCTCGACGCGGTCGTTCAGCGTCGTCCCCTCGAACGTCCCGAAGAATTCCACAAGATGGTCGAATGCGTTCGCGTGCCGGAAGTGCGTCGATTTGTTCCAGAACGCCGTCGCCTCCCAGTCGCGGTAGAGATCCTCCTCGCCGACGCCCAGCAGCGCGAGCAGGATGAACGACAGCGTGCCCGTGCGGTCCTGCCCGGCGATGCAGTGGAAGTCGATCGCGTAGTTGCCCGGATCGAGGAAAAGGCGGAACGCCGCCGCGAACGCCTCGCGCCCCTGCCGCGTCTTCATCCCCGCGTAGGCGTTGGACGAGATGTGCGCCCAGCGGCAGCGCGGCCCCAGCGGCGAGCCGTCCATTCCCGCCGTCTCCTCGTCCGTCCGCAAGTCGATCTCCGTGCGCACGCCCAGCTCGTCCAGCATCTGCCGCCGCCCCGCGTCCGTCACGAAGTCCGCCCCGCGACGCCGTCCCCTGACGACCTTTCGGAGGCCGTCCAGCAGCTCACGGTCCCGCGCCGCCCGCGCGGACGCGAACGCCGCCGGCTCGCCCGGCTCCAGCCCCCGGCAGCTCCACGTGCAGCCGGCCATGCCGTGCTTCACGACGGCCACGAGCAGGTTGCGCCCCGCACGGACGGCGACCGGGATCCGGTTCGCCGCCGCATCGCCCGGATTGCCGCGGTTCCCCGCCCGGAAGTCGGCGACCGGCCGCCCGTTGAGGCTCAGGCTCCAGAACCAGTCCGCGCTCGCGCCCAGGACCGCGTAGCCGTCTTGCGGCGCGTCAAACGCGCGGCAGATGACGAGCCGCTCGCGCGTGTCGAACGGAAAGACGTGCGTGCCGTTCGCGTCCAGCGCCAGCCGCTCCGCCGCCGCGCCGAGAAACGTCGCCGGAACCGCCCGCAGCGCCTCGGCCTCCTCCTCTCCCCCGCGCGCGACGAAGTCGGCCTCCGGCACGCGGAAGAGCGTCCAGTCGCGGCCGACGTCCACGCGCATCAGCCCCGCGCCGTCCCAGCCGTTCGTCCGCGCCGACCAGAACGCGAGGCTCTTCGCGATCTCGGCCGCGCGCGCCCTTCGGACGCCGTTCGTGTCGGCGGCTTCCAGCTCCTCCGCCGTGCAGTAGACGGTCGTGGCGTTGTTGTTCAGCCCGCCCGTGCGGAAGACGAGCCCCTGCCGGACGCGCCGCCCGCCCAGCCCGCGCCAGCCGCCAAGGTCGCGGCTGTTGTAGACGCCGTCCACGCGCACGAGGCGCGGCGCGTTCCCGTCCGTCGTGAAGCGCCCTTCTCGCGATGCGCCCGCGCGCCCGCCGATGACGGGCGTGACGCGCCAGCGGTAGGCCGTCGCCACGTCCAGGTTGTCCACGACGGCGTTCGTCTCGGCGGTGCGGACGAGCGCGACCGGCAGGCCGTCCTTCGCGCGCACGACCTCCAGCGTGAAGACGGGATGAAATGTCCCCGCGGCCGCGCGCCACGTCCAGGCGAACGTCACCGGCTGCGGATGCCATCCGCCCGCCGCCAGCTCGACGCGGCGGACGGCGTTCGCGAACTGGCGGCGGCGGCGGGCGTCAGCGGCACGGTGACGCCGCCCGACGCGCCTGGCGCACACGCCGTCAACGCAGCGCAGAGAGCCGCGAGAAGCCTCTGCGCGGGCAGGGAACCTCCTCCCCTAAGGGAAAGCGGAGAGCGCACGCCTGCGGGCCGCCGACGGGCTGTCCGCGCGCATGCCTTGGCACCTGCTGTTCTCGCGTCTTTCATCGCTCTTGACGTCCTTTCACGACGCCTTTTCAAGGTTTTGGTTGTGCCTTTTTGAAATTACCCTGTATTTTACCAAAACGTTTCTTGTCTTTGGCGCACAACGCGCTTATATTTTGCGCACTTTTCAACAGCCTCATCGGACGATTCGCCCCCATTTGAAGCGCGACTCGTGGTTGGCCGCGTCTCCGCTCCAGACGTGATGCTGCGGCGGACGCGCCCCCGCCGGATCGAAGTCGTCGGCAATCACGTCGAAGCCGATCGCATCCAGGCGCCTGCCCCCGAAATGCGACCATGGAATCGTCAACTGGCAGCCAAACCCATGTTCATCCGCATCAATGCGCTGCGCGATGCCGCGCACGTCGAACCTTGGCGTACAGGTCGCGAGCATGCGGGCGCGATGCCCCGGCGCGCCGGCCGGATCGGGCGTCGGCGGCAGCACGAACAGCCGAAACGTGCCGGGCGCATCGCCCTGCGCGGTATCGAGGTGCGTGTCGGGATTGGCGTCAAGGAAAAGCTCGATCGTGTCGCCCGTCCACGGCTCGCGGTACGTGCCGACCGTGCGCGTCGCGTCCGCCGTCTTCGCCCGCACGACCACGCCCGCCTCCGTCAGGTCGACCGAAAACGACAGCGGACCGACCGTGACCGTCTCGCCGGCGCGCGCCGTCTTCCGCGTCGGCTCGACGCGAACCGAGAAGACATCCTCCTGCCGCGCCGTCCGGCACGTCACGTCCAGCCTCGCGGGGCCTGTCCCCACGACGCGGAACCGCTCGGCGCGTCGCTCGCGGGCCGTCAGGACGACATCATGCGTATCGTCCGCAACCGTCGTCCGCACGGTCAGGTCGCCGTCCGTCAGGTTCAGCAGCTCAACGGAAACCGTCTCGGCATCGATCCGCCGCGCACCGTTGACGAGGGCCGGCTTTTCGGGCCGGATCCGCAAAGTTCCGAAAAACGCTTCTGCGTCGCCCGTTCCGATCACATAAAGCGGCCGCTCGTCAATCAGGTATTCCGTCGTTCCCTGGGGACAGGCCCCCTCCGCGCGGGGTCTGTCCCCACAGTCTGGGCGGGGCCTGTCCCCATCGCCGGACAGCCGATTGCCGTACATGTCGATGACTTCGGCGGACGTCTCGACGACAAACCTGCGGATGTCCTCAAACGCCCAGAGCGCCGCAGCCGGGCGTCCGTCGGCGAGCCGGAAGAGGTAGCCGCACATGCCCTCCGTGAGCGACTTCGCCAGCGGCCGCACGCACGTCGCTCCCGTCAGCGCCTTGCCAAACGCCGCGAGGGCGACGGCCGCGTCCGTCGGCACCAGGCGATGGCCCGAGATGTTGCCGCCAAACTGCGTCATTTCCGCGAAATCCGGCTGGAACAGCTGCCCGACGTGCAGCGACGTCGAGACCTTCAGGCCCTCGCCAAGGTCGACGATCGTCCGCCGCACGAGATTCTGCGGACGCAGGAACTGCGGGTCCTTCTTTCGCCACGCCGCATAGTCCTGCCGGTTCAAGAGGTAGAAGCATTCCGTATTCCACAACCCGACATGCGGATACGGCTTCACGAGGTCGGCAAACGTGCGAATGAACGGCGCGGCGGGCAGACGTCCGTTGTCCATCGCCGCCGCATACGGATGAAACGAGAGGGCGTCCAGATACGGGGCGATGCCGTTTTCGAGACAGCCGCGCGCGAAAATGTCGGCGTCGTTGACGCCAAAGTCCTGCGTCGTGCAGACGCCCACGAGCCGACAGGCCGGATCGGCCGCCTTCATCGCCGCGCAGACGGCCTTTTGGTAGCGTACGCAGTCCTTCGGATCGTTCAGGTCAAGGTTCGGCTCGTTGAAGAGCTCGTACCACGCGACGCGTCCGCGACACGCCCGCGCGAGCGCACCGCAGACGGCCGCGACGTCCGCCGCATCCGGCAGGATCTCGACGCGGTTTCGCGTCGGCGTGTCGCGTCCCGTCGGCACGCTTTCGCGGAAAAGATACCAGTCTTTTCGCTTCGCGGCGCTCCAGTGCTTCCACTTCGAGAGATCGCGCAGACGGCCGAGCGAGAACTTCATCGTGAAATAGGCCGGCATCCCCGACTTCTCGAGCGCGGCGAGAAACGGCTCCAGCGTCGTCGCGTCAAACGTGCCGCGCGACGGGCTGAGCACGGGGAAGTGCCCGTAGTCCTCGTTGAAGACGCGCAGGTGCTGGACGCCGCACGCCCGGAGAAGCGCCATGTGCGCCGCGAAATCCCGTCCGTCGATGCCGCAGAACCGCTGCGCCCAGCTGCCGTGCGGCGGAAAGACGCCCGTCTCGTTCACGCCGACGGAGAATTCGTCGCCCAGTTTCGGCAACGGCCCGTCAAGCGGCGTCAGAATCGCGAGCGACGCCGGAATCGTCCCCGGCGCATCCGCCGTCAGGCGCAGTTTGCCGCAGCGGTTCAAGTCCAGCTCGACCGCCGCCTCCGCTGCGATGCCCGGCTTCAGCGCGAGCGTGACGGGCTTTTCGATCCGCCATCCTGTCGCAGGATGCTCCGCGCGGAGGCGGAACGTGCGCAAGCCGCCCTTTCCACAGTCCACCGCACGGAAAGTCACGCGTCGCATCCCCGGCGCGGCGTAGGTGTCGTCCAGGGCAAAACCGGCCTCGACCGCGGCGCGCGGGGCGAACACGGCGGACGCAGGGGATTCGTCCGCCGTCGTCTCGCGCACCATCACCTCATCCAGCCACACCGCGCCGGGCTTTGCCCAGCTGACGCTGAACACGGCCTCGTGATGGTTCGGCGGCACCGTGATTGACCCACCGAAACGCGTCCAGTTCGTCGAAACGGCAAAGCCCTTCGTCGAGCCGCTCCACCAGTCTGACGGCAAAGGCCCCGCGAGGCCAAGCGCCGTCCGCCCCGGCGTCTCGGCGCGCATCCAGGCCGAGATGGCATACGTCGCGCCCGGCTTCAGGGGCATCGCCTCGGACGTGATGCGCACCGAAGCGTCCGCCGGCACGGTCACGCGCAGGGCCAGTCCCCGCCCGTCGGCCGGGGCCTGTCCCCATGGCGTGGCGACGTCCGCGCACGTCCAGTCCGCGAGACGCTCGCGCTTCGTCAGCACGTGCCAGCCGACCGTCCCCAGGTCAAACGACGCGTTCGGCACGAGATTGCGCGCCTTTTCGCACGTTTTGTCAACGTTCGCCTTCTCGTTCGCGCTTGCCGCATGAGCGGCAAGCGCAACCGTTGCGCCGACGGCAAGGCCGAAAGCTTTCCGCCGAAACGCCACGCCTATCCATTCACATGCCATACGCAACCGCCTTTCATTTGTCCTGTGCAAACGCCTTCCTCGGCCCGACCTGCGAAACGTCCAGCGGCTCGAACCCCAACGCGAATGCCGGCGAATCCGGCCGCAGGCCAAAATCCCCGTTTTCAGGATCGACGAACTTCGGATCGGCCCAAAGGGAATGCTCGTTCACGCGCCCTTCGCGGAACTGCCGAACCGCCTCCTCCTCCGTCCCGTTCGGATTCCAGAACAGGTTCCAGTCCGCGATCAGATGGTCCCGCTGCCGCCGAGGCGGCGCATACTGCTTCAGCTTTGCGGCAAACGCATAGCTCTCGGGATTCAGCCACAGCTCCCACGGCATCCGGAAGCGTCCCTGCGTACAGTAGAAAATGTTCCCGTGCAAGTAGCCGCTGACATGCGGCTCCATCATGCAGCCGCGCATCACGCAATGTGACGAGAGGGCAAAGATGTTGTTTCGCACGGTCAGTTCGCGCGCGTAGTGAATGTAGAAGACGTCTGGCGCGTCATAGCAGAGGTTGTTCTCGATGAGAACCCCCTGCGATCCTTCGTCGCAGTAGATTGCGTGGCCGCCGTAGCTCCAGCTGCGAATGCCCCGGACGACGTTGTTGCGGACGACGCCGCCGGGCTGCAGTCCCAAGGTGTAGATGCCTCCCATGTCGTTCAGGAGGCCCTTGCCGATGTCCTCAACCAGGTTATGCTCGACGACATTGCCGCGCGACACCGAATCGCCGTAGCCCCACACCCAGCCAATGGAGATGGCCGTGTAGTAGCCGTCGTGGATCCTGTTATGCGCGATGACGTTCTCCGCCGCGTGCTTGACGAGAATGCCGCAGGCCGAAGCCCAGTCCAGGCCGTAATCGCCGATTTCGCAGTCCGTGATGACGTTGCCGCGCGTCAGGGCCGACGGATGCGCGTCCATCGTGCCGCCGTCGATCCGAACGGCGCCACCGCCCAGCCCGGAGAAGCGACACCGCGAGAAGACGTTCTCCCGCGATCCCGCGCGGACATCCACGGCGAACCCCTCCAACGCCTCAAACGCGCAGTCCTCGAAGCGGCACTGCTTCGCGCCCCGCAGGACGAGCGCCGCGCCGATGTGCGCCGACCCCTGCGCCGCATTGACGGGATCCTCGTCGGAGAGGTCGGCATCCGCGTCCGCGAAGCGGATGTTCCGGAAGGTGACGTTCGCCACATGCCGCCGGTCACGGACCGGATCTGCCGTCAGCGTCACGAGTTCGCGCAGACGCGCGCCAACGGCAATGAAACCCGGCGACGAGGGATCTTCTCCCGTGCGCGGAAGGTAGTCGATCCGCCCGGCCTTCGCATCCAGGAACCACTCGCCCGGCTCGTCCATCAGCTCGCGGAAGTTCTCCACGCGATAGCGGCAGGGCCTGTCGCCGGCATTCTTCATCTCGCCGACGTAGAAATTCGTCGGCCGGACGAAGGCGACGCGATTGCGTGCCGCATCGACCGAACCGATCCGCAGGTGCGAGTCGACCCACCAGTGGAAGACCCGGATCTCCCCCGTCGAGAAATCCTCGATTGCCGCAAAGTCCAGGTCCTTCGGGTCGTAGATCATCTCGCCGTGCTGCCCCTTGCCCGCCGAATACGTGGGCTTCGTCTCGTCGAACGGATGCGGCTCGGAACTCGACGCCGTTCGGCGCCCGACAACGTGGAACGCGCTCGCCGTTGACGCGAAGCTGTCGGAAGGACAGGCCTTTCGGGACCTGCGCATGCCAAACGCCGTCCGCGCCGCATGTCCAGCCTGTGATGCGCCGCCCGCCCGACAAGGTGACGGACGCCCCCGGCGCGCCTTCAATCGTCAGCCCGGAATCCTCTGGCGCAAGCCGAAGCGTCCGATCCAGAAAGTAGACCCCTCCGGCAAGCCGGATCGTCGCCGGGCCGTCCGCCGCTCGCGCCTCTGCGAGCGCGGCCTCGACGCTGCCGCCGGGCGCCACGCGGATGATGCGCCGCCCTTTTTCGGACGCCGTGCCATTGGCGCACGCCGCCCTGCCCGTGACGTGGCCCTCGCGGCGGAGGGTTTCGGCGAGCGTGTCGTACGGCACGTCCTGCACGGCGCAGCCGCCCTCGACGGCCAGCGCCGCCGCCGCGCCCGCGACCTGCCCGAGCGCGAAGAACACCGGCTCCATGCGGATCGACCCGAACGCCATGTGCGACGCCGAGAGGCACACCGGCACGAACAGGTTCGCGCACTCGCCGCGCTTCGGCACGAGCGCGCCGTAGTCGATCGGATACGGCCCGAACCGCCTGAACGGTTGTCCCGGCGGGTTCGCGGAGTAGTCCTCGACGTTGCCCTCGTTCCGCACGAAGCCCTGTGCGTCAACGTAGCGGCGGACGTGGTGCGAGTCCATCCCGTAGGCGCCCATCGCGACGGGACGCGGCGCGACGGCCGTGCCGCGGCAGTTGCGCTCGGTCATCACGTACTCGCCGACCATGCGCCGCGCCTCGCGCACGTAGAGCTGGCGCTGCCAGCCGTGGCCAAGGCCGTCCGCGAACTCGTCGCGGCACGTGCCCCACCGCGCGACGCGCGTGCGGATCGGCTCCGGGACGCGCGGGTCGTTCGCGAGCGTCCACATGAGCCCCATCTGGTAGTCGAGGTGGCGCTTGAGGATCCTCTCGCGCGCGGCGTAGGACGCCTCCGGCCAGCCCCAGTTCCCGCCGATGAAGTCAGTGGAGAAGCCCGTGCGGTTGTTCGTGTCCGTCTTGCGGTTCGGCATGCGCGAGTTGATCCACGGCATGAATGCGTCCGGCTTGTCCGCGTTCTCGGCGAAGACCTTCGGGTCGATCGCCTCCAGGTTGCGCAGCAGCAGCTCGTAGTCGAGCGGATTGTAGTTCGCGGGCTTCACGAACGGGATGCGGTTCTCGGGATCGTCCGTCAGGCACATGCGGAAGCAGTACGCCTGCACGCGGCGGTCGCCCGTGCCGTCGGGCTCGGCGACGTCCGGCTCGACGCCCGGCAGCAGCCCGCTCGACGGGTCGCCCGCCCTGACGTAGGCGCTCACCCCCGGATTCATCTGGTGGCCAGTCGAATGCTGCCGCTGGATGCCGCTGATCGTCTCGCCATACGTCGCGTTCGCCTCGCGTCCGACGGCGTAGGAGACGCCCGCCGCCGCCATGAGGTCGCCCTCGTAGGTCGCGTCCACGAACATCTTGCCGCGAAAGGTGCGCCCCGACAACGTGCGGAACGAGACGATGCGCCCGTCCGAAACCGTCACGCCGCCCTTCGCGCGGTCCAGGCGCTCGCCGCGCACGATCTCCAGCCCGTTCTCCCGCTCCCAGCGTTCGAGGATCGCGAGGGCCGCCGACGGCTCGAACGTCCACATCGACTCGTCGCCGTGCG
>OIYX01000148.1_pt1 | contig 24427 bp, 11 predicted proteins | sample 1588431 | NCBI WGS metagenome assembly OIYX01 (sample SAMN03283241) | human gut metagenome | biome: human-associated habitat; material: feces | host: Homo sapiens | place: Peru | collected 2012
GGGAGAATGGCGCCTGGGCAGAGCAGGTCATCGAGCGCAATGGCAAATGGTACATGTATTGTCCTATCCACGGCCATGGCATCGGAGTGCTGGTGGCAGATAGTCCATACGGACCGTTCAAGGATCCTCTCGGAAAGCCGCTGGCATGGGAGGGCGACTGGTTCGACATCGACCCAACTATATGGATAGATGATGATAATCAGGCTTACATGTATTGGGGCAACCCCGTGTTGAAGGCTGTGAAACTGAACGAGGACATGATTTCGTATTCTGATTCCATCATGCACTTCCCGAAGATTCAGGATTATCAAGAAGGTCCTTGGTTCTGGAAGCGCAATGGCAATTATTATATAGCCTATGCTTCTACCTGCTGTCCTGAGGGCATCGGTTATGCGATGAGCAAGAATCCGCTCGGACCATGGGAATATAAGGGACATATCATGAACCATACGCCTCGTACTCGTGGCAATCATCCGGGCATCATCGACTACAAGGGCAAGAGCTATTGCTTCGGTTTGAATTATGACATCTTCCGTTTGAAGACGGGACGTCATGCCGAGCAGCGTTCGGTATCTGTTGCCGAGATGACATACAATCCTGACGGGACCATCCAGGAGTTGCCATACTTCCAGGACTGCAAGTTGGAGCAAATAGAATGGTTCAACCCTTATCGCCAGGTTGAGGCTGAGACGATGGCTTGGGGATATGGATTGAAGACGCAGCCTAAGAACGAATGGGCGCAGAAGGACAAATGGAACCAGGTGGTTACGAATATTGATGAGGGAAAGTATATCCTCGTGAAGGGTGTTGACTTCAAGAAAGGTGCAGGTAAGTTTGAGGTTTCTGCCTCTTGCCACATGTTGGGCGGCAGCATCGAAATCCGTCTTGATGGGGTAAACGGTCAGTGTATCGGCAAGGTGGATATCAGCAACACCAAGGACGAATACAAAATCTTCTCTACTCAGGTGAAGAAGGTAAAGGGTGTGCATGATCTCTACTTCGTTTTCAAGGGAGGTGACATCCAGAAACAGAACCTCTTCATCCTGGATTGGTGGAAGTTTGGGGAGTTATTATAAAGGGCAGAAAATGTGTCTGTTAGGGCAATATGTTACATGAGCAAAAATAATTGTAACATCAGACAAACACGGTTTCGAACCAAATTACTACCTTTGCAGCCGTGTTCTTTAAACAAGAATTAACAATACCTAGAAACAAAAAACTTAATTAAAATGATACAACATGATTGAACAAGTGTTTACATTTAAACGGACAGCAGCTCTATGCCTCGTGGGAGCCTTCTGCAGCTTGAACGCACAAGCCCAGAAGATAACCGTGAAGGGTAGTATTGTTGACGGCACAGGAGAGCCTCTGATTGGTGCTACTGTGAAAGTGAAGGGAGATGCCACCTCGGGTGCCATTTCTGATATGGATGGTAATTTCCAGATTTCTGTCCCTTCAGAAAATTCATCCCTTGTCATTACCTACATCGGTATGGATTCCCAAACTATTAAAGTAGGTAAGAAAAGACAGTTTAAGATTACTTTGACCGATGACAACACATTGGGCGAGGTTGTAGTGGTTGGTTATGGTCAGCAGAAGAAAGCGTCTGTAGTCGGCTCTATTGCCCAGACTGATTCAAAGACTTTGAATCGTCATGCCGGAGTTTCATCATTGGGTCAGGCATTGACAGGTAATCTTCCTGGTGTCGTTACCTTCTCTTCTACAGGTATGCCGGGTGAGGAAGATCCTAAGATCGTAATCCGTACCCAGACATCTATCAACGGTTCCAACGATCCTCTCGTTCTCGTGGATGGTGTGGAGCGTGCCATGAACACCGTTGACCTTTCTTCAGTAGAGAGCATCTCCGTATTGAAGGATGCTTCTGCCACTGCCGTTTATGGTGTGAAGGGTGGTAACGGTGTCATCCTCATTACTACCAAGCGTGGTAAGGAAGGTAAGGCTGCCGTACACGTGAAGGCGAATGCTACTATGAAGGTGGTTTCCAAGTTGCCTGAGAAATATGATTCTTATGATACTTTCCGACTCCTGAACAGAGTGGTGGAGCGCGAGCTGAACATCAGCGACGAAAAAGCATGGGGTTCCTACAAGCCTATGGCTATCATCGACAAGTATCGCCATCCTGCCAATGCAGAAGAGTGGGACCGCTATCCTAACGTTGACTGGCAGAAGGAGCTGTTCAACAACACAGCCATGTCTTACAATGCCAGCGTGGATGTTTCGGGAGGTACCAAGCTCGTGAAGTATTTCGCAGCGATAGACTTCGCTCACGAAGGTGACCTGTTCAAGGACTTCACCAGCGGTCGTGGCTATCAGGCTGGTTTCGGCTATAACCGTATTAACATGCGTGCCAACCTGGACTTCAATCTGACCAAGACCACTCAGTTCTCTACCAACCTTTTCGGTAGTAACGGTGTCCGCCATTTCCCTTGGGACAAGGCGAGCGATTCCAGTGCTTATTGGGCTTCTGTCTATCATGCAGCTCCAGATGCCATGCGTCCTATTTATTCTGACGGTACTTATGGATATTATGCTCCACGTAAGGCCGACTGTCCTAACTCTGTGATGAGTCTTGCCCGAAGCGGTGTGGAGAATCGTACCAATACGCAGATTACCACCGACTTTATCCTTACCCAGAAGCTCGATTTCCTGACCAAGGGTCTGAAGTTTGTTGCCAAAGTTTCTCTTGACAATACGATGGTAGAGGAGAAGCGTGGTATCAGCGACCAGTATATGGACCCACAGCTGAAGTGGGTTAACCCTGATGACGGTTCGGTTTCCTATGACCAGAGCGTGGATTACCATGAGTCTGTGGCTTGGACCATCAATGGCGGTAAGGTAAAAACGGATGCTACTTATCGCCGTCTCTATTATCTGGCACAGCTCGACTGGAACCGCAAGTTCGGCAATCATGAAGTGGGTGCAATGGGTGTATTTAATCGCAACGAATATGCCAGCGGTTCTTCTTTCAGACATTACCGTGAAGACTGGGTATTCCGTGCCACATATAACTATGCGATGCGCTACATGCTCGAGTTGAACGGATGCTACAACGGTTCTGAGAAGTTTGGACCTGACTATCGCTTCAAGTTCTTCCCATCAGCTTCTCTCGGTTGGACTATCACCGAGGAGCCGTTCATGAAGAACATCAAGAAATATGTAGATATGTTTAAGGTACGTGCTTCCTGGGGTCGCATCGGTGATGATTCAACCGGAGGTCCTTATCTCTATTCCGACCAGTATTCCTATGGTGGTAAGACCTATCTGGGTGGTGATGCCACTTATGATTCACCTTATACTATATATCGCCTTAGCCGTATCGGAAACCCTAACGTGCATTGGGAGACATCAGAGAAGCGCAACCTGGGTTTCGACTTCGGATTCCTGGGCGGACTGATTACCGGTTCGCTGGATGTGTTTAGCGACAAGCGTACCGACGTGCTCTTAACCGAGCGTTCCATCCCTTCTTACTATGGTATGAACTACACGGTTGCCAATTTAGGTTCGGTGGATGCCAAGGGTTACGAGTTGAGCCTGAAGGTGAACAAGGCATGGAACAAGAATCTGCGTACATGGGCAAACTTCAATATGACCCATGCTACCAACGAGATTAAGTTTGCCGATGATGCAAAGCTTCAGGCAAGTTATCTGAACAAGGCGGGTTATTCCATTGGTCAGAACCACAGTTACATTGATCATGGTTTTATCCGCAACTGGGATGATCTCTATGCCGTACCTACCTGGGGTAGCCATGATTCTGAGAAATATACGGGTGATGCCATCATTTCAGACTTCAATGGTGACGGCCAGATTACAAAAGATGACAAGGCTCCTTATCAGTACACCTCTATTCCTGAGAATACCTTCAGTACAACCTTGGGAGCAGAGTGGAAGGGCTTGAGCGTAACGGTACAGTTCTATGGTGTAACCAATGTTACCCGCGAGGTGAATTTCCCAACCTTTGAGCGTGAAACCCACATTGCCTTCAAGGAGGGTTCTTACTTTTCTGCAGCCAATCCGAGCGGCGAGTTGTCCTTGCCACGCTGGACCACAGTGGCAGATGAGGGAAATGCCGGTACCCGCTACTTCTATGACGGTGCTTTCCTGCGCTTGAAGAATGCCGAGATAGCTTATACCTTCAGAGGTGCTTGGGTGAAGCGAATGCACTTGAATTCACTCCGTGTATATCTGAATGGTGACAACCTGCTGCTCTGGACCAATATGCCGGATGACCGTGAGAATAACTTCAGCGGCAACTCGGCAAATGGTGCTTATCCAACCGTACGCAGATTTAACTTAGGTTTCGACCTGACATTTTAAATGAATCGTAAATATGAAAAAGTTTAATAAAATATATACATTGCTGTTTGCGGCAGCCCTGTCTCTCTCTTCAGTATCATGTACTGATTACCTTGACAAGGCACCGGGCAGTGATATTGCCCCAACGGAGCCATATAAGAATTATACCAACTTTCAGGGTTTCTTGGAGCAGTGCTACAACGATATCCCTGGTCTTGCATCTACATCCTGGTATCATGGCTGCTGGAACTATGGTGAGGATGAATACTGGCAACCATCAGAGGTCCGTATGCTCACTAATGCCATCGACCAGGGAAACTATTGGGCATGGGACGAAGTGCAGTATTCTCCATTCCATTCGGGTATCGACCTGAACAGCCTTAATGATGTGAACCGCGATGCCAAGGGCCGCCTCTGGGGTATGTGTTGGCAGGGAATCTATGCCACCAACCTGGGTTTGGAAAATCTGGGCAACCTGGTAGATGCTACCCAGGAAGAGAAGAACCTGATTGCAGGTCAGCTCTATTTCTTCCGTGCATTCTTCCATTTCCAGATTATGCAGTATTGGGGCGGTATTCCATACATCGACTTCCTGATTCCATCTGATGCCGTGTTCAACTATCCACGCCTCACCTATCAGGCATGTGCCGACAAGGCAGCCGAAGACTTCAAGAAGGCTGTTGAGCTGCTGCCTGTAGATTGGGATAAAACAACCGTGGGTAAGCAGAACGTGGGCAAGAACAAGTTCCGTCCTAACAAGATAGCAGCTCTCTGCTTCCTGGGTAAGAATTATCTGTGGGCAGGTTCGCCGCTGATGAATGAAGTAAGCAAGGAGAATCCTGACTTCAAGAATGTTAATGGATATAATAAGGAGTATTGCCAGAAGGCTGCTGAGGCATTTGGCGAGGCCTTGAAGATCAACAAGGAAGCAGGACTTTACCAGCTGTCTTCTTATGAAAATTACATGAATATCTTCTATACCTATGATCAGGGATACAAGATTCCAGGTGAGAAGGAGGCTATCTTCTATGAGAATTCAAGTAACAATAACTGGGTCTGGAATCAGGTGACAGACTACCGTCCTACTACCCTTATTCAGGGTGGTATCAAGGTTTATCCTACTGCCAACTATGTGGATTACTTCGGTATGGCAAACGGTAAGCCTATCAAGGACATCACGAAGAAGGATCCAGATAGTGGCTATGATCCGGAATATCCGTTCAAGAACCGTGACCCTCGCTTCTACGATCTCTTCATCTACGATGGTGTGAAGTGTGTGAAGAGTGCAGGACAGGATGCAGATGTGCAGTATGCCTCTCTTTATACAGGTGGAAAGTATCGTACGGCAACACCAGCCAAGGACTGCTTTACGGGATATTGCCTGAAGAAGTTCTGTGATCCATACCGTAATCGATTTGATGATGGTGGTGAACGTGCTAAGATGATGCGTGTACTCTTGAGTATGATTCGTCTGGCTGATGTTTATCTGATGTATGCCGAGTCGGTGGCTCAGGGTTATGGCTACAAGGAATCAAGCCAGGCATTCAAGCTGAGTGCCGTGGATGCCGTGAACATCGTCCGCAACCGTGCGCATGTGGATAACATTGCCGATGAGTATCTTACCAATCTGGATGGCTTCATGAGCGAGCTTCGCCGTGAGCGTGCCGTAGAGTTGGCTTTCGAGGGACACCGTTTCACCGACCTTCGCCGCTGGCTCCTGATAGACAAGGCTCCTTACACCCAGAAGATGGCTGTTTACTTCGACCGTGCAGCCGACCAGAAGGATGTTGACCGCTACGACGATCCAAAGAAAAATCACGTGCTCAACCTCAAGGAGGAGCCATTGATTACCCGTAAGTTTACTTCAAAGCATTACTGGTTCCCATTCCTGAGAAAGGATGTCAAGATGTATCCTGAGTTCTCTCAGAACCCTGGTTGGGAATAATTAAACAATTCGAGAATTTATTATGAAACATAATATATTTAATAAGAGAATGTCATTGGCGCTAGCTTCCATGCTAGTTGCCAGTGGTGTGGCAAGCGCCCAGGAAATGGCCGACACTACCAAGGTAAACGTGGCTTTCGGCCAGGTTTCCAAGGCCGACCTCATGGGCGGTGTCAGCGAGGTGAATGTCGAAGAGCTGCTGAAAAAGGACTACAGCGCCAATGCACTCAATGATCTTCAGTCGCTCATTGGTGGTTATAACGGAAATGTTTGGGGACAGGGTGCACTTGTTCTCGTAGATGGAGTTCCCCGTGAGGCCAGCACCATCAATGCCACCGAGGTGGAGAAGGTTACCGTGCTCAAGGGCGCTTCTGCCGTAGTACTCTATGGTGCAAAGGCTGCCAAGGGCGTAATCCTCATCACTACCAAGCGTGGTAAGGTGCAGCCATTGAGCATCGCCGCTACCGTCAATACGGGCATCTATACGCCTAAGGCTTATCCAGAGTATCTGGGTGCGGCTGAATATATGTCACTCTATAACGAGGCGATGACCAATGATGACCCTACACAGCCGCTGAAATACTCTAAGGAGCAGATTTACAATACGGCTGCAGGTACGAACCCTTACCGCTATCCTGACATGGATTTCTACAGCAGCGACTACCTGCGCAAGTTCAACAACCGTACGGATGCTACGATGGAGGTGAAGGGCGGTAGCCAATTTGCCAGATACTATGCCAACCTGGGCATGACCTACAACAACAGTCTGGTGAAGTTTGGCGAGCACAAGAAGGACAAGGATAATTCCTTCCGCGTGCGTTCTAACATTGATGCTACCATCACCGACTGGTTGGGTGCTTACGTGAATGTAGGCATCAACATCACGGACAACTATCGCGGACGTCCTGAGGACTACTGGTCAACAGCTACCAGCGTTCGTCCAAACTGGTACTCCGGTCTGTTGCCAATCTCCATGATGGATACCAACAATTCAGCCTTGCAGCAGATGATAGCAGGCTCTAAATTCCACGTGCTTGATGGCCAGTATCTGCTGGGCGGTAACAACGATAACCAGTCTACTTTCTTTGGTGATGCGCTTGCTGCCGGCTACGTGAAGAATCACTCCCGCACCTTCACCTTTGATGTGGGTGTGAAGGCTGACCTCGACCAGTGGGTCAAGGGATTGAGCTTCGAGACAGCTTTCAGCATCGATTACTGGAACAACTACTCTGAGGCTTACAAGCTCGACTATGCCGTTTATGAGCCTACCTGGGCAAATGTGAACGGACAGGACATGATTATTGACCTGAAGAAATATGGTAAGGAAACAAGCAATACGACTGAGTATATCGGTGCAGCCAAATATTACCAGAACACCACCTTCCGTGCTCAGTTTGACTATAAGAATACCTTTGGCGGAGTGCACAACGTAAATGCCACTTTGGCTGGCTGGGGTTACTCCAAGTCGAATTCCGTGGACGAGAATCATGAGAGTTCATCTGGCGTAAAGGGTTCTTCTTACCACCGTACCACCAATGCCAACCTTGCCCTTCGAGCAGCCTACAATTATGCTCAGAAGTACTATGCAGAGTTTGGCGGTGCCCTGGTTCACTCATCCAAGCTGGCAGAGGGTCATCGCAACGCTCTTTCTCCATCAGGAACACTGGGTTGGAGAATCGGTCAGGAGAAATGGTTTAAGGATGCGCTTCCTTGCTTCGACGATTTGAAGCTGAATGCTTCTTACTCTGTGCTCAACCAGGATATCGACATCTCTGATTATTATCTCTACCAGGGATACTATGATGTGAAGGGTGGTTACTACACCTGGAACGAAGGTGGCAATGGAACTTACTCCACACTCTCTAAGCGTGGTAGCAACTACGGTCTCGATTTCGTGAAGCGTAAGGAATGGAGAGCAGGTCTGGAGGGTTCACTCCTCAACGGAACCGTAAGCTTCGACATGAACTATTTCCACCAGCTTACTTCGGGCTTGCTTACTGCGGGAACTGCTACCATCTATCCTTCATGGATGAAGAGTGACGGTTCTTTCATCACCTCCCTGAACTACAACGAGGATATGCGACAGGGCTTCGACTTCGCCGTAAACTTCAAGAAGAACATCGGCAAGGTGAAGGCACAGCTCGGACTCACAGGTATGGTGTTCGACTCAAAGGCTAACAAGCGTGAGGAGAAAAACGAATATAGCTACATGAACGCACAGGGTCAGGCTCTCGACGTGATGCGCGGATATGTTTGCGAAGGCTTCTTCACACAGGAAGACGTAGTTCACATGAAGGCAAACCTCGACAAGGACGACCCTAACTTCGTGCCAAACCATACCTTCGGTGAAATCAAGGCTGGTGACCTGAAGTACAAGGATATCAACGGTGACGGCAAGATTGACAACAACGACCAGCAGGTGATGGGTAAGTATGGATGGAGTGCAACTCCTTTCTTCTATGGTGTAAACATCACCTTGAACTGGAAGCAGTTTACCCTCTTCATCGCCGGTACAGGTCAGATGGGTGCCAAGGCTTTCAAGAGCAACGACTGGATTTACAACCAGAAGAAATATACCTCTGTGGTTCGTGGACGCTGGACACCAGAGACTGCCGAGACTGCTACTTATCCACGTTTGACAGCCAAGGACAATACCAACAACTTCCGCAACTCAACCTTCTGGATTTACAGCACAGACTGCTTCAACCTCAACAAGGTGCAGCTGACCTACGATATGCCAAAAGAGTGGTTTGAGAACAAGGTAGTGAAGGGTATGAGTGTTTACGTATTGGGCGAGAGCCTTCTCACCATCAGCAAGCATCGCAAGTATATGGAAACCAGCTATGGTTCACCACAGTGCCGTTTCTACAACCTGGGCTTGAAGATGATGTTCTAAAGGCTGATGAAATCATATCTTAGATATTGAAAAATTAGACAATAAAGAATTATGAAATTAAGAAATATATTCATGATATTGGCTTCTGCGGCATTGTTGACAGCATGTGATGATGTCTTTACTCCTGCTGCAGAAAACATGAAGGACATCAACGAGATGGAGAATGATCCTATCATGGCCAAGGGCTTCGTGCTCACTGCTTACCGTAACTTGCCAAATTACGAGGTGGGTACAGGTACGGATGTAGCGACGGATGATGCCGTGACGAATGAGAAGGGATCCAACTGGTCTAAGTATGCCACAGGCTCATGGACCGTTCAGAGTTGGGACCCTACGGGCCGCTGGGACAACGACTTGTCTTCCATGCAGTATTTGTATATCTTCCTGAACTCAAACATTTCGAACATCGGGTTCCTGAAGAATGTCAATGAGAACAAGCTGATGCAGCGACGCCTGACAGGTGAGGCCTACGGACTTCTGGCTACCCATGCCTATTATCTGCTTCGTGCCCATGCCGGATTTGACAATGAAGGAAAGTTGCTCGGCACACAGCTCTTTGACGGATATGTAGGAACGGATGCTGATTTCAACCAGCCTCGCAAGACATTCCAGGAGCATGTGGATTTCATCCTGGAGAACATCGAGAAGGCTGACAAGCTGTTGCCTATGGATTATGAGCCGGTGACAAGCGATGACAAGGTGCCAGCCAAGTATGATGATATCCTGAATGTGCCTGAGGTGACATCTGTCAAGGATGGCAAGATGGGTATATATAATAAGGTGATGGGCGAGAATGCACGCCAGCTGATCAACGGACTGATTCTGCGTGCCATCAAGGCTCGTACCCTGCTGCTCGCTGCAAGTCCTGCCTTCCAGGATCCTGCCCAGAACAATGTAACCTGGGCACAGGCTGCCGATGCAGCTGCCGAGGTGGTTGACTATGTAGGCGGTCCATCAGGTTTGCCTAAAACAGGTCTTACCTACTACGACAACGATGCAGAGATGAGTGCCTTGCAGAATGGTTCCAATCCTCCTGAAATCATCTGGCGCAGTACCAAGCAGACAGACGAGATCAATGATGAGAAGACCAATTTCCCTCCATCACTCTACGGAAACGGCAGAACCAATCCTACCCAGAATCTGGTAGATGCCTTCCCTGATGCCAAGGGTTATCCTATCACCGATGCACGCAGTGAGTATGATGAGAGTAATCCATACGCCAACCGTGACCCTCGTCTGGCTAAATACATTATCTATAATGGAGCAACAGCGGGAGTTGAAAACAAGGTAATCAAGACGGGTAGCTCTTCGGGCGATGACGGTATCGGCCGCCGTGATGCTTCTACCCGCACCGGTTACTATATGAAGAAGATGTTGCGCATGACTGCCAACTGCAATCCTAGCAACACATCTCAGGTAACCAAGTATAGCTGCAAGGCACGTTTCACCGAGTTCTTCCTCGACTATGCTGAGGCTGCCAATGAGGCATGGGGACCTAAGAACCCTGGTACACATGCTTACTCAGCATACGATGTGATCAAGGCAATCCGCCACCGTGCAGGTTTGACAGACGATACTTATCTCGACGAGTGTGCCGGCGACCAGGCAAAGATGCGTGAACTGATTCGCAACGAGCGCCGCCTGGAGCTTTGCTTCGAGGGATTCCGCTTCTGGGATTTGCGCCGCTGGAACCAGTTGGACAAGCTTACTTCAGTACAGGGCATCGATTGGAACAACGATACGTTTACCATCTTGCCAAATGTAGAAGAGCGCCATTTCGATAGCTATATGAACTATGGTTATATTCCATATTCAGAAGCTTTGAAGTACTCTAATCTCCATCAGAACAAGGGATGGAAATAAACCAGTTAAAAATGATAATGAAAATGAAAAGTTTTAAGTTATTGAATACAATAGGCATTGCTGCCATGACTTTGTTGATGGCCGCTTCCTGCGAGAGCGGTAACAAGGAATTTGGATATGACGGAGAAACTGCTGTCTATTTTGCCAATGCTGGTTATGTGCGCACTGTGGAGCTGGGTGAGGATCAGGAAGCTGACCTTACCGACGATAACAACCACATCATCAACATCAAGGCCTATTGTGCAGGTGGCTATGGCAACAATAATAACGTTACCGTGGACTATATATCTGATGCCAGTCTTTGTGATGGCTATAAAATCAATGGCGCTGCCATCCAGGTGATGCCATCCAATTATTATCAGATCGAGAACCCTAACCAGTTTGTCATTGCCAAGGGACAGCAGATGGGAGGCGTAAGAGTGAAACTTACTGATGCGTTCTTCAACGATGACAAGAGTTATGAGCAGGGCTATGTGATTCCTGTGAAGCTGACAGGTGCTCAGGGCGTTGACAAGGTGCTGGAGTCGAAGAATACTACATTCTGCCTTGTGAAGTACGTTAATCCTTGGACTGCCACTTATCTTCGCAAGGGTAAGGATGTGAGCAACGGCAACGAATCTCACCGTGCTTATCCATATTTTGAGAAGGCTGAGGTAATCAAGGTGGTGACCAAAGGCTTGAACAAGGCACAGATGACTGTGGATGTGAAGGACGCAAGTGGTAAAGACCATCAGGTGAACGTGCTGATGACCTTCAACGGTGATGACTGCACCATCTCTTCCGGTAGTGACGGAGTTCAGGTTTCGGGTAGTGGTAAGTTTGTCAAGAACGACCAGCTCTTGGGCGAGTTTAAGCGCAACACACTCTATTTGAACTACAATATCAAGAGCGATGCTTTGGGTACGGTTGAAACCACAGATACCATGGTGGTCCGCAATCGTGGCATTGGTTTCCAGACTTTCACTCCTGAGCATTAAGAACATTTTTAATTTGATATCAGAATTATGAAAAAAATACATAATATCCTCTTGGCCAGTGCAGCAGCTTCCATGCTGCTCACTGGTTGTGTGGCTATGCTGCTGGCGAAAAGCCTGAGAGCGTGGCGATGGATGACCTTACCAGAGGTTATGAAGTTCTGAAGAACTATACCGGCATGAAGTTGGGAGCTAACTTGACCATTGCAGATTTGAAAGCTGCCAATACTAACTTTAGTACCGTTTTGGCCAACTTCAATGAAGTGAATGTCGCAGATGGCTTCTCCCATGCTGCAGTGGTTGCTGATGATGGTATGGTCAGTGCCGATGGTCCAAAAGATGCAGTTGATGCAGCTATTGCTGCCGGACTCGTTCCTACAGCTTCCCTTTTTGCACCTAACGCATGGAATTTGACCGTGATGAAAGAGGCGAGCAAGGATACTTGGGTGGATGGCGAGAATATTGATCTCCATCTGAAGTATGACTTTGAGGGTGACGCAATTAATGCTACTTTCGGAACCGACAAGGATTCCAAAGTGGCAAAGGATCCAACAGGAAAGAACGGAAAGTCGCTATGCAACAAGAAGGCAGCCAAGTTCATCGAGTTTCCTGTGAAACTGCCTGAGGGTGCTTCCCTGTCAACAATCAAGACCATCTCCTTTGATTATTATTCTTCAAATGTCAAGAAGGATGTGGTTGTCAGAGTAAAGGTGGGTGACAAAGCCGTGCAGGTGAAAAACTTCGGCGTTCCTACCAAGGCCAAGACTTGGGAGACAATCGTGGCGGATTTGTCAAAGGTTGACCTCACAGAAACATTTGATGCAGATGCTCTGAAATCTTCCGACATTTCTCTGGTAATTGGTCAGGGAGCTGTACCTCAGCAGGTTTACGTTGACAATATTGATATTTACGCTCCATATCAGAAGCCGGGATATTATAAACCTCGTCCTGCAGAAGAGAAGGCTGCTGATGTAAAGAAGGCTATGTTTGCTTACGTTGATTCCGTTATGCAGAACTATGGAGACAAGGTGCAGGCATGGAATGTGGCTTCTAACCTGATAGAGGATCTTTTCTACTCTCTGAAGTCTTCAGAGAACATGGTAGCTACTGATGAGTTCTATCCTAACGACTATCTGGATGAAAACTGGGTGGCTGATGTATGCAAGGAAATCCATTCAAAGAAGGCTGATGCCAAACTGTTCTACAGTGAAGAAAATCTGCTGACGGATGCTGAGAAGACCGAGGCTGCCATTAACTACATCAAGCAGTGGAATGAGGCAGGTGCTAAGATTGAAGGCATCGATGCGAAGCTCGACGTGCCATACAATAGCAGTTCTGTGGCAGAAGCTAAGGCGAATATCGACAATCTTCTTGCTACGCTGAAAGCTTCAGGCTTGCAGGTACGTCTTTCAGATATGAATGTATATCTGGCTGATGCCAGTGGAACTGTTGCCGATCAGAGCAAGGCTACATTCGAGGATTACAAGGGAATGGCTGAACTCTATGCCTATATTCTGAACAAGGCACAGGATGTGTTGGGCGACAAGCTCTATGGTGTATCCTTCTCTACTATCAATCAGGGCACTACGGGTGTAGGATTGTGGAATCATTTCAATCGCCTGCCTACTTACGTGGGTGTGGTTAATGGACTTCAGAAAACAGAAATAAAATGGTAAGAAGATTATTCATATTTATTTTAGGGATACTGACATTCGCAGTGGCGCAGGCTCATGACGGGCCTGCCCTGCGAAGAGTTATCTCGCCATCACAGCCGGTATGGATTATCCACATCGATACATGGAATTCTCCGAATCCGCAAGCCATCATCAATATGGTACCGGAAGACATCAAGCCTTACGTGGTATTCAACCTCTCGCTCTCTGCTACGGAGAGCATCTGTGCGGATGGTAAGAAGGTGGTGGATTCATGGATGAAGGTATGCGCCGAGAACCGCGTCTGGACCATGATCCAGCCTGCCAGCGGCGGATGCAGTGCTTTTGATGACGACGACCTGGAACTCTATGAGAGCTACTACAAGAACTATCCTAACTTTCTGGGATGGAACTATGCCGAGCAGTTCTGGGGATTTGACGAGGATCGTAAGCGCGAGAACGGAACCATTCATACGCCTACTTTCCTGAAACGCTTGGAACTCTTCACGCATCTCATGAAGTTTGCCCATCAGTATGGCGGCTACCTTTGTGTGAGTTTTACGCAGGCATGCTATTCTGCCAATATGATGCCTGTGGCATACATGAAGCGTAATGCCGAGATGAACCGACTGCTTTCTACCGACAAGGAACATTTCATCTGCTGCGAGAAATACACCATGAAGGATGGTTTCTATGACATCGAGAGCAACTGTCTGGGTGCTTATCTGGGTGGATATGCCGGTCAGTATGGTATTCGTTTCGATATCTGCGGCTGGATGGAAGAACAAAATAAACTGGATGAGAATGGCAATGCCATCAAGGACCCTGCGGATGATTCAAAAACTCTGAAGGAGTATTACAATGATTTCCCTAAGGCTTGTGGAGCCATCCCTATCTTGGAGCATGTGGCATTGACAGGTGAGACGGTGATTGACGGTCCAGAGTTGGTGACGACTGATGACTTGCGTGAGATCGCAACTTCCAAGACAGCCGATGGCTATATTCGTCGCAACTGGGCTTGGTTCCCTCACTTTAAGAATATCAACATCGATATGTTCCGCAAGATTCTGGATGGTACTATCCGTATTCCTTCCCGTGAGGAGGTCATTGCACGTACTAAGATTTGCGTTCAGAATGACATCAAGCCTAAGGATATCAATTCCAGCCAGAACGAAATGGAACCATACGTTTCGCCAAGCGGACTGTATGATGGTCTCTATCGGAGTGAGCAGGATGACAATGGTACACAGTGGCCTAACTCCACCTTGAACAACAAATGGTGGTTGAAGGTTTCAGGACGTTATCCTACCATCCCTGTGGTGTATGATCTCATCGACGAAGAAGCCAAGAAACTGCAGGTGGCTATCAAGAGCAGCGAGTATGCCAGCAACCCTACTTGGAGTAATGTGACCAGCAAGAAGGCTTATATGAACAAGCTCTTCAAACAGGAATATACGGGTGATATCTATGCTTCGCGTCTGGAGAATACTTGGGTTTGCTACAACCCTTATCAGTATAATGAGGAGCATGTTCCGTTGGCTGCCACAAATCATGGTATGAAATTTATCCGTAAGTACTGGGTAAACAATGGACGCAGTGCCAAGGGTACATTGAAACCTGCCTACAATACCTGTAGCCAGATTAAGATGAACCTCGCTCCATATTCCTTGGTTCACATGCGTGAGTATTCTGACAAGTTGAGTCTCTACATGCAGAACTACCGTATCAAGGATGGACTTCGTTATGGTGTTGGCGATGGCAGATTACAGGATGACAAGAATCTTCCGGAGTATGCCCAGCAGACTGATACCATCATCGTGGTGGGAGCCAGTGCTCAGCCTACTATCTCTTGGAAGGATAATTCAGAGCATTCAGCAAGTACCGTTACAAGCGAGTGGAAAAATGGTCAGTTCACGGTATATGTGAAGCATAATGGTCCATTGGAGTTGAACATCACTCAATGCAAGGGAACCAAGACCACTGGCAAACTGAAGGATACGGATGTAACAGCTGCTGTCATTGAAACTCCTGCCATGCCTGAGGCTTACGAGGGCGAGATGCAGTATGAGTTTGAAAACTTCGACTACAAGAACGTGGGTGGTTGCTATGGCAACGCTTGGAACAATGGTTTCCGTGGATACAATGGTCAGGGCTGCTTGAACCTGGGTACTCAGAAGGGTGCTTCCGTTCGTGGCTACATTCCTGTTACCAAGCCAGGAAATTACAAGGTGGCTATCCGTTATCAGGCTTCCATGGGTGATGCCGTTGTCAAGGTTATCTGCGGTAATCAGACCAAGCAGGTTACACTGCCAAAGAATGCTACTTCCAGCAAGGAATGGTCTGAGGTAGAATTTGACATGGATATCGCTGATGTCAAGGGAAATATGACGGTTAACTATGTGAGCGGAAAGAGAGCTGTGCTCGATTGCGTTCGCCTGAACTACAAGGGTGCCTTGACGGGTATCGCCGGTGTAACCACCGATGCCGACCTGATAGACCATGTGGAGTATTACGACTTGCAGGGCATGCGCTTATCAGCAGCCAAGCAGGGTATCAGTATCAAGAAAGTTTATCTTCGTAGCGGTAAGACCTATACGGAGAAGATTTATAAATAACTAGTTATTAATAACAATTTTAATTTTTTACGATTATGAACACAACAATTAAGAGTTTAGCAATGGTTGCCATTGCATTGTTCGCTGGTTTCGGTACAGCTTCTGCACAGGAAGATGCGGGTGTTGAGTTGACTAAGGACATGTTCCACGTTTGGGATGGTTTAACAAAGGATGCACAACCAACTGATGAGCATGTTTATATGGAGTGGACTGTGGGTGCAGAGAATCCAAATGCCCCAGGTTCTGTTATCTTAGGTACATCTACAGTGGCTGAAAATATCTATGCCGACTTGTCAGACTATCATTACATGGTAGTTTATGGTGAAGGTAGCACAAACGATAAAGGTGAAGTTGCCAAACCTCGTTTCATGTTCAACCGTACCGTTAAGGAAGGTCAGCAGGCTAATGGTGGTATGATTGAAATCAATAACAAAGCTTTTGATGAAAATACAGGTGCTATTGTTCTTGATTTGAAGAAAGATTTGGTTCGTACTGTACCTGGTGAAGAACCTGCAGCTGATGATTTTGCCCACTTGGTTACTATCAAGGCTCCATGGGGCGGTACTATCCTTATTTCTTCAATCTACCTTTACAATACCCTTCCTGAGGATCTCGGAGGTGGAGCAACTGGTATCAAGAACGTTAATGTAGCAAATGATGCAGTGGTTGCAACATTCAACGCTGCTGGTGCTAAGGTAGCAGCCAACGCCAAGGGCCTTGTTATCAAGAAGCTCCAGAGTGGTAAGGTAGTAAAGGTAATGAATAAGTAATGGCAGAGATTCTACTCCTTTTGTGTAACTAGGGAGTAGTCCCTAGTTCAGATGTTCGGCAAGGTATTTGTTGAATCCAGCAGATACTTTGCCGATTTTATTTTAAATTGCGTCATAACAACAGACAATCATAACAACAGATAATCGTATAACTGATAATTTTAACTGAAAATGAAAAGAACAACTTTCTTACTGTGCTTGCTTTTTGCCTTGTGCATGCAAGTGCTAGCTGCCGATCATACCTATACGCAGAAGGCAGTGAAGCAGACAGTAAAAGTGGGTACATCTACACGAGAAATGTTGGTCTATGTACCAACCGACTTACCCGAGAAGGCTCCAATGGTCATCTCTTTGCATGGTTTTAATCAAAACCCTGACTTTCAGATGGGACAGACTCATTGGAACGAGGTGGCGGACACGGCAAAGATCTTGGTGGTTTATCCTCAGGGAAACGGTAATGCCTGGGATATCTCAGGCTCTGGCGATGTCAAGTTTATCGAAACCATCATGAAGACGATGCAGAAGAAATATAAGGTAGATAAGAATCGCATCTATATCTCTGGCTTCTCTATGGGTGGTATGATGACTTATCATTGTATGACCAAATTGGGAACTGTAGTTGCAGCCTTTGGTCCTGTGAGTGGTATCCCTGTCGATTATCGTGAGCCTGTGGCTCCACGCCATGTGCCTATTATGCACATCCATGGCACGGGAGATGATGTCGTGAAATGGGGCGGCGATCCAAACCATGCCGCTGGTGGCTATGGTAGGATTGACGATTATGTCAAGAAGTGGGCTGCTTATGAAGGTTGTGATGTGGATAATCCAGAGGTGATTCGCCCTTATCCTGCATCCATGAGTTATGCTGCCGCCACTCGTACTCGCTATATTAATAAGGTAGATGGTACGGAGGTTACGCTCATTGCCATTGATGGTAAGGGACATTGGCACTCCGACGATCCTAATGCTGTCTATTCTACCCGCGAGCTTTGGAACTTCTTCAAGCAGTATAAGCTCAATCTTCCTGATAATGAAGAGGCTGGCGAGGCGAAGGGTGATGTGTTGTTTTCTGACAATTGGGAAGACGAGGTCATCAACGTAGGTGAAGGCGTGCCTGCTGGGTGGAAGCGCATTAATAGCATGAATGATGGGAGCCGCAGCGATGAGAAAGCGAACGGCGCTGCCAATACGGGTGGTGCTCGTATCAAGGATTTCGTGGCTGGTGGTGATTTCAATACAGGATTCTATCTCAGTGCTCGTGACTTCGACCAGTGCAAACTCTCTTATGGCTTGTATGATGGGCATCGTCTGCACTTGATTCCTGGCAAATACCAGCTTTCTTTCAACTCTTCTTATTGGAATGATGGTTCCGAGAATGGGGCAGTGACCTTTGATGCTGGCATTGCTGGCATAAGCGATAATAAGGCTGTCTTGTGGGAACAGAACCTGGATTCGAAAGGCAACTTGAAGGAAAATAACAACCAGGTGGTGAAAGGCTCTCTGGCTCACTTCTTGAACTTCACTATAGAGAAAGAAGGTGACTATGAACTTTATTTTACCATGTCCTCTGGTTGGGCTGCGGTTATCCTTGGCAATGTGAAGATTAGAAAGGCGGATACCGGTACGGGTATCACTGATTGTACAATCGATGCCTTCGGAAAAGGTGTTGTCACAACTTATAATCTGGTGGGTCAGCGCATCAGTGGTCAGACTAAGGGCTTGGTTATAGAGCAGATTCAGTTTGCCAATGGTAAGAAGGTTTCCAGAAAGGTAATCAAAAAATAATAAACATAATTTTAGCATGAGTAAGATATAGAGATGACCTCGCATTTTGCGTGGTCATCTTTTTGAGTATATAGTATCATAAACTTTATCTCTTGTAACTTTTGAGCAAAAACACTGGTAAAGAATGCGATTTCTTGAGCATTCTTTCTTTTTTCTAGAAAAAAATATATAATTTTGCATCATTCATCATGTAAACAGCAATTTTGTATTTTTCAATTAAAAAGCCTATGAAGCGTCTTTTACTTTTTGGAGTTCTTTGCCTCATGCAAATGTTGGCTTGCTTTTCTTATGCCAACTCTGGACGACTTTATACATCCAACGACCTATCGAGTAGCCTGATTCGATGTATCATACAGGATAAGTATGGTTTCATTTGGGTGGGTACGAATTATGGACTGAATCGTTTTGACGGCTATAAATTCAGTACCTATCTTTGCAATCCTGCCGATACGACAACCATTCAGGACAATGATATCGTAAAACTCTATCCTTACAGCAAAGAGTTCCTCTTTGTGGCAACGAATCGTGGACTCTATAAATATTCTTATCTTACCAATAGTTTCCAGCATATTGTATTGGAAAAGCATGATGAGAAGATAAGAATCAGCTCTCTTGTTGAGGATAGAAAACATAATCTCCTGATAGGTACAGCCGGGTATGGTGCTTACAAGTTGGATATGACTACAGGTAAAGTTACTCGCCTTTCAAGGAAATCAGCAAATTCAGTGGATGATTTCTTTGGTATGCTGTTCTTCGATGATGAGGGATATCTGTGGCAGGCTAATCATACAAAGGTGTTGAGAAAATATAAATACGATGGCAAGTCTATTCGACTGGTAAGTGTATATGAACCTAAAGATCTGTTTGGTATCCGTAAATTATATGCCACAGACAAGAAGGGATTCTTTGTGGCGCATACGGGCGGCATTATGCGCTATGATTATGCATCGCATCGCTTCTCACGCTACGACTTTGATTTTTCAGCTCATCAGGGAGCCGGATATATCAGTGCTGCTACCTTGGATAAGTATGGCAATTTATGGTTGGGTACTTCGGGAGATGGAACTTTCAAGATACCGCATGGAAGCAGAAAGGCTTATCGGGTGGAGTTGAATAATCAATCGTTTATCTTTGATAATGCGCATATCAGCGATTTACTGATAGATAGAGATGGTAATCAGTGGTATGGATGCTATATGAAAGGACTTTTCTTGTCGAATAATGATAAGAATGTGTTCCATCCGGTTTCTTTGGATGAATTGGGGGCTGGTATGGAAACCATTTCGTCTGTAGTGGGAGTTGCTGACGGATTGATGCTTTTTGTGGTCAAAAATCATGGGTTGTATCTCTTGGATGAGAAGACGGGCAATACCAAGCTACTACAAAGTCCTGCAGGACCAATCAAAGTGTACTCGGATTTTCGGAAGAATGTTTATGTATATGGCCGTGATGGCATTTATGAGTATGATTGGAAGCATCAGACTTACCGGTTGTTGCTGCCTGCCAATGGACTTTCTCTAGATTATATGCAGGTAGATGCTGCTGGTAATATTTATTTTACGAGCCAGGGCAACGGACTTTATGTATGGAATAGAAAGAGTGGCAAGATGACGCAATATCTGATGGATGATAAGCGTCCACACAAAACCATTTGCAATAACTGGATATCGGATATCAGGTTAGATTCCCGGGGATGGCTCTGGTGTGCTACAACCAATGGTGTGTCGTGCATGGATACCAAAACCGGATATTTTGACATCATTCTTTCTCGGCCTTTGTTAGAGGGTAAAACGTGCTATTCTACATTAGAACTGTCGGATGGTAAGATTGCTATTGCCACAGAGATGGGGCTTTATCTCTATGACAGGAAAAAACAGCAGACTACCCCTTGGCCTCATTCCGAGAGTATTAGCGGATTGAGAATTTATTCGCTGAATAAGGATGCCAAGGGAAACCTATGGATGAGTACTGCGCAGGGTATCTGGTGTTATGATAGTAAAGCTAAGTCGTTTTTCTCTTTTGAAAAGGGAAACGGACTCTTGACCAAGGAATATCTGGCTGGAGTAGTAGGTTCTACATCGGATGGGGTTATCTGTTATGGAAACTCCGAAGGATTGACTTATTTCCAGCCTTCTGAGGTAAAGGATTATAATGAGAAAACGTCCGCCATTTATCTGTCGGGTGTGTTGCTTGATGGAAAGATGGCTCCGTTTATTGGAGATAATCTGAGTGTTCCGTCTGATTTCAAGTCGATAGTGCTCAGCTTCTCCCTGCTTGATTATCAGAGCGTGGGTAACATCGTGTTCCAGTATCGCATCAACGGGGGCAAATGGATCAGCAATGCGGCTGGAGACAATAGCTTCAACTTCACAGGTTTGTCGTATGGACATTATCGTATAGAAGTGCGTACCTATTGCAACGGCAAGTACTCCACATATAAAAAGGTAATCAACCTGGATGTGCTGGCACCTTGGTATCTCACAGTTTGGGCGAAGCTCATCTATCTGAGCCTGGTTCTCGGCTTTATGGCTGCTGTCATCTTTATTTATCTGCGCAAGAAAAAAAGAGATCTTGAAGAGGCTAAGATGCAGTTCCTGATTAATGCCACCCACGATATCCGTTCGCCGCTTACTCTGATTATGGAGCCTCTGAAGAAACTGAAGGAGCGATTGGGAAATGCTGAGGAATATCAGGCGGATATTGATACCATCGACCGAAACGCACAGCGACTGCTCACCCTGGTGAATCAGATTCTCGACAAGAGACGCCTGGACAAGCATCAGATGAACCTCTCGTGCAGGGAAACCAACCTGGTGGAGTTTTCGCAGGGTTTGGTTTCGCTCTTCACCTATAATGCCAACCTGCGTGGTATTAATATCAGGCTGGAGATGCCAGAGACGCCTGTGAATGCATGGATAGACCGCAACAAGCTGGATAAGGCGATAGCTAATCTGCTGTCTAATGCCTTTAAATATACGCCTAATGGCGGCGAAATCATCTTCCGCATTGAGAAGCAGGATAAGAAGGTGCTCCTGTATGTAATTGATAGCGGCAAGGGATTGGGAAAGAACGATGATGCCAAAACCCTGTTTGAACGCTTCTATCAGGGAAAGAATTCGGCTGATATGCACCTGGGAGGTTCGGGCATCGGTTTGAATCTATGCCGATCCATCGTAAGGCTTCATGGTGGCGATGTGACCGCACGCAACCGTGAGGATGGAAAGAGCGGTGCCTGTTTCATCATAGAATTACCTTTGGGTAAAGAGCATCTTAAGGAAAAACAGATTTATTCGGACTACGTGGATAGCGGAGTAAAACAGGTGAGAAAAGCGGCTAGCAGAAACTGTAAAATCCTGCTGGTGGATGATGATATCGAGATCTGCCGTTATATCAAGTCGGAACTGAGCGACTGGTATCGCTTTGTAATCTGCAACAATGGCAAGGAGGCATTGAAGCAGTTGCTTTCAGACGATTTCGACCTGGTGGTAAGCGATGTGGTAATGCCTGAGATGGATGGTATCACGCTGCTTAAAAACATCAAGGGCAATGCCAATATCAGCCATGTGCCTGTCATCATGCTCACTTCCAAATCGGAAATCAGCGACAGGCTGGAGGGTATCAAACTGGGTGCTGATGCTTATCTTGCAAAACCGTTCAGCCTGGAGGAACTTCATCTCACGATAGACAATCTCATCGACAATGTGCGTCGCCTGAAGGGTAAGTTCACTGGTGCCTTGAAGCAGGACGACAAGGTGGAGAAGATAGAGGTGAAAGGCAACGACGAGGAGCTGATGGAGCGTATCATGAAGGTAGTGAACGAGAACATGGGCGATTCTGACTTCAATGTAGAGAAGATGTGTGATGAGGTGGGCGTAAGCCGCACCCAGCTGCATCGTAAGTTGAAGGAAATGACCGGTGTTCCTACCAGCGAGTTCTTGAGAAACATCCGTCTCAATGAGGCTGCCCGATTGATAAGAGAGCGTAAAATCAATATTACGCAGGTTTCATATATGGTGGGATTTGCAAACAACAGTCATTTCTCCACTGCGTTTAAGAAATATTTCGGAATGTCGCCTACGGAATATGCGGCAAGATATTCTGAGTAAAGTTTTTGAAACATTTAAAAAAGTCATTATGATTGTTTATTCGTAATTTTGCAGCGTTAAACGAATAAACAATCATAATGATGAATACAACGAAAATCTTGGCTTTCAGAAAGCCGTTACTGATAATTGCATGGCTGCTTGTCATGAAGAGTGCTGCCTATGCTCAGAATCTGCGGGAAGCATTCTCTTCTCCCAATGGAAAGATAGAATGGAAGGCAGAGGGTGAGGATAATAAGGTGAAGGCTTTTGATGTAGCTTATCGCGATGCCGGTAAAGGAAATAAGGAAAGCCTGGTGCTTCATATCACTGGTTATGGTTTGACTACCGGTGATGGTGGAGGAAGGAGTCTGATCTTGAAAAACATTTCCAAGCCCAAATATATTTCGGAGCATTATCAGATGCTCATGGGAAAGAAGAGTGAATGCAAGAACGAGGCGAATGAAATAGTTTATTCCTTTGAGGATGATCTGCAGCGCCCGTTGCGCATGGTGGTTCGCCTTTATAATGATGGTGTAGCTTTCCGTTATGAGTTGGAAGGTTTGCAGCATACGGCAATCAAGCAGGATTTGACTACTTATCATATCAGTGAAGGCACGCGCCGGTGGTTTCAGGAATGGACAGAGTCTTATGAGAATTTCTTCCCTTTATCCACTACAGGTAAAGGCGGGAAACAACATTGGGGCTATCCTTGTCTGCTTGAGAAGAATGATGTATTCTCTCTTATTACTGAGGCTGGTATAGAACGGAACAACAGCGCCTCTTCCTTGAAGAACGGGCAGAATCCGGAGGATTATCATGTGTTCCTGGATGAAAACCCGCAGCATTATTCGGGTAATTGGAAATCTCCCTGGCGAGTGGTTATCATAGGCAAGAAGCAGAATCTGATAGCTTCTACCCTGGTAACTGATGTCAGTGCCCCTTGTCGTCTGAAAGATACTTCATGGATACGACCCGGAAGTGTAAGCTGGATTTACTGGGCTTACAACCATGGTTCCAACGACTTGAATATCATTAAAAAATATGTAGATATGGCGAACACTTTGCATTTGCCATACGTATTGATTGATGCAGAATGGGATGAGATGAAGAATGGAGCCACCATCGAGGAGGCTTTGAAATATGCCAAGGATAGGGGTGTGAAACCTTTGCTCTGGTATAATTCTTCTACTGCATGGATCAAGGCTTGGGGTGCACCAGGACCTCATAATAAGCTGAATGCTCCGGAAAACAGGGAGAAGGAGTTTGCCTGGTTAGAGAAAATGGGCGTAGCTGGAGTGAAGATTGACTTCTTTGCTGGCGATAAACAGGAAACGATGGAGTATTGCATCGACCTCTTGGAGTGTGCGGCACGCCATCATCTTATGGTTAATTTTCATGGTGCTACTGTTCCCCGCGGCTGGCAGCGCACTTATCCCAACCTGCTCTCTACCGAGGGTGTGTATGGAGCGGAATGGTATAATAATGAATCAGTGCTGACTAAAAAGGCAGCCTGCCATAATGCCAC
>OIYX01000149.1_pt1 | contig 24362 bp, 17 predicted proteins | sample 1588431 | NCBI WGS metagenome assembly OIYX01 (sample SAMN03283241) | human gut metagenome | biome: human-associated habitat; material: feces | host: Homo sapiens | place: Peru | collected 2012
CAGGTGCAGACGAGATCTCCCATCCCGGAAAGGCCGAAGAAGGTCGTCATCTGTGCGCCGAAGTGTACGCCGAAGCGGGTCATTTCGACCAGGCCGCGTGTCATAAGAGCCGCGCGGCTGTTATCGCCGAGGCCGATGCCATCCAGCACGCCACAGGCGAGCGCCATGATATTCTTCAGCGCGCCGCCGTACTCGACACCTTTGATATCATCGCTGCGATACACGCGGAAGACCGGACTCATGAAAAGGTCCTGTACCACCTGCACCGCTTCCGGCACTTCAGACGCGGCGACGGTCGCACACGGCAGCCCACGGCCGACTTCCTCGGCGTGGTTCGGTCCAGAGAGGACGACAATTTTTTTCGTGATGTCTTTCACTTTTTCGGTGATGACTTCGGAGAGGCGATGTCCTGCATTGTCTGCCAGCCCTTTGGAGGCACAGACGACCACGGTATCCTTCTCCAGCCACGGCGCAAGGCTTTCCGTCATAGCTTCGACTGCGTGGGACGGTGTGCAGAGGATGACGCAGCCTGCCCCCTTCACCGCCGTCTCCAGACTGCTCGTGATTTTCACGTGGAGCGGGATGCGGCAGCCCGGAAGGTAGTTCGTATTTTCGCGGCTCTTCTGCATTTCCTGTGCTGTTTTCGGATTTCTGCAGTACATGAAAAGATCATCGTGCCGCGCTGCGAGGGAGATCATCATCGCTGTCCCCCAGCCGCCGGCACCTATCATAGCTACTTTCATCTGCTACCTCTTTTCCCGGGAAATCGGCTTCTCTTCTCCGCGAAGGAGCCGCCCGATATTGTCTTTGTGCTTGCCGATAATGATGATGGCTGCGACTGCAGCAAATGCCACATACTCGATCGGCTTATCCATGAAGAACATGACGATGGCTACGACCGGCGCTGCCACAATGGAGCCAAGGGAAACGATGTGCTTCCACTTGAAGATGGCAAGCCATACGAGGAAAGCCGCCAGCACTGCCGGGGCACAGATATAGGCGAAGGCTCCTACGCCGCAGGCGACGCCCTTGCCGCTCTTGAACTTCAGGAAAACGGACCAGTCATTGCCGACGATCGCAAAGATCGCACACGCAAGTACCAGCGTGGGATCCGGCATCCCCAGATGGACCGCAAGAAATCCCTTCAAAAAGTCGCAGATAAAGACGGAAAGACCAGCGACGGCGCCCAGCTCACGATACGCATTCGTCGCTCCGATATTGCCACTCCCCACCTTTTTCAGATTCACGCCATAAAATACACGTCCGATAATATATCCGCTTGGCACCGCGCCGATGAAGTACGCCAGCACGATCCAAACTATGCCATCCATCACGCCTCTTCACCATCCTTCTTGCTTCGTACCACGATGCGGATCGGCGTACCTTCGAAGCTGAAGGATTCACGCAGCCGGTTCTCGATGAAACGGACATAAGAGAAATGAATGAGGTTCGCATCATTCACAAACATGACGAACGTCGGCGGACGGATCCCCACCTGCGTCATGTAGTAGATCTTCGCCACACGGCCGAAATGTGCCGGCGGCGGATTCACCATCTTCGCATCTTCCAGAAGGTCATTCAGGACAGATGTCGGGATACGCAGGCTCTGCTGTTCAGCCACATTGTAGATCATATCCCCGAGACGATGGATGCGCTGCTTTGTCAGCGCCGAGCCGAAGAGCATCGGCACATAGGACGCAAATGGCAGACCATTCTTGATCTCCTTCTCGAATTCCACCATCGTATTCGTCTCCTTGGCGACCGCATCCCATTTGTTCACGAAAAGGAGCAGCCCCTTGCCTGCCTCGTGGATATAGCCGATGATCTTCTTATCCTGCTCCGTCAGCTTATCGACCGCATCCAGTACGAAGATCGCCACATCACAGTTATCAATGGCACGGATAGAACGGATGACGCTGTATTTTTCCAGCGGCTCATCGATCTTGCTCTTCTTTCTCATGCCCGCTGTATCGACCAGGATGAAGGTCTTTCCCTTATAGGTCCAGAGTGAATCGACCGCATCTCGCGTCGTCCCCATTTCATCCGCCACGAGCGAGCGCTCATAACCCAGAAGCGAATTGATCAAGGTAGACTTCCCGACATTCGGGCGTCCCACAATGGCGGTGCGGATGATATCTTCCGACTCCTCCTCCGTCTGCTCCGGGAAACCTTCCGTGATCCGGTCCAGAAGCTCGCCGAAAGAGAGCCGGTTTACTGCGGAAATCCCGATCGGATCCCCCAGCCCCAGCGAATAGAATTCGTATACATCCATCTCCTGATTCTCGCTGTCCACTTTATTGACAGCCACGACGACCGGTTTCCCCGTGCGGCGCAGAATCCCGGCGATGATCTCATCATCTGACGTCAGTCCGGCGCGTGCATCAAGCACGAAGAGGATCACATCCGCCTCTTCCATCGCCAGCTCCGCCTGCTGGCGGATGCCGCTCGAGATCTGGTCTTTCTCATTTCTAAACTCGATACCGCCGGTATCGATCAGGGTGAATTCACGGTTCAGCCATTTCACATCACAATAGATGCGGTCACGGGTGACGCCCGGGATATCTTCTACGATGGACACGCGACGCTGCGCCAGCCCATTGATCAAAGTCGATTTGCCAACATTCGGCCGCCCGACGATGGCTACGAGAGGTTTACTCATGAGCCCATTCCTTTCTATGGAAATCATATATTAAGGAAACGCTGATTCAATCGCAGAATCAGATTTCATATGGATTTTTATACATAGTGTCGTCGACATTCTCCTTAAATAGCTCGCTATTCGCGTCCCCTGTCTCCTCGCTCTGTATAAAAATCCAAGAATAAAATCCGATAACGATTGAATCAGTGTTTCCTTAACCAGGGAGCGCGCTCCTTTCCGGCTTCCTGCAGCCGACCCTCACCAAAGAGAGAAGCAACACTTTCCCATTTTCACTGTAAATAAAATTGTATGATAGGCCAGAAGCAAAGTCAAGTAATCCCTTGTTTTTCACTTCAGGGCATCCCATACTCCCCATAAAGTCACCGGCGGCTGTAGCGATTCTACTGCCATATCCAATAAAAAACCGCATTGCGCATCGGCGCAACGCGGTTTTTATCATTTTCTCTTATTCAGCATCATGAGCTGGTGCTTCGACGAGGGAGAAGGAGATTCTTCTGCGAGCTTCGTCGATGTTGATGATCTTGACTTTCAGATCATCGCCGACCTGGCAGATGTCGCCCGGTTTCTTGTTGTGGTCGTCGGTCATTTCATTGATGTGGAGCAGACCGGTGAGGCCGTCTTCGAGTTCAACGATAACGCCGAATTCCAGAATCTTGACGACTTTAGCGTCTACGATGTCATCAGCAGCGTGGTTGGTGACAGCGGTTTCCCATGGATTCGGGAGGCAGTCTTTGTGAGAGAAGGAGATTCTCTGCTTTTCACGATCGAAGGATTTGATCTTGACGTCGATCACCTGATCTGGTTTGAGGACGTCTTCCACTTTGCCGATCTTCTTCCAAGAGATATCGGAGATGTGGAGCAGGCCTTCTACGCCATTGATGCCGATGAAAGCACCGTATGGCATGATCTTCTTGACAGTGCCCTGAAGAACGTCGCCGTTTTCATAAGCAGCTTCGATTTCATCCATTTCATTGTTTCTGGCATCTTCCAGTACTGCTTTGCGGGAGAGAACCAGTCTATTCTTAGCGCGGTCGACTTCGAGAATCTTAGCCGGGAATTTCTGTCCGACCAGGTTCTGCAGGGAGTGAACGAAGCGCAGGTCGCCCTGAGACAGCGGAATGAAGCCGCGGAGGGACTTCAGCTGAACGAGCAGACCAACTTTGATCGCTTCGATGCCTTCGCATTCGACAGCTTCGCCTTTTTCGAAAGCTTCTTCAACAACATCCCAGTCAGCCAGACGGTCAACTTTGATCTTGGATACGTAAATGGTGCTGTCTTCTTTGACACCGCTTACGATCTGTACACGCAGTTTGTCGCCGACTTTGAGTTCATCTTTCAGAGATGCCGGTGCCGGGTATGCATATTCATGAGCCTGCAGTACAGCTTCTGTTTTGTAGCCGAAGGAAATATAGGCTTTGTCATCGAGTACGTCGACAACTTCCCCTTCTACTACACTGCCTTTATGCACGTCCAGGTTCATTTCTTCCTGTTCCAGCATTTCTTTCATGTTTTCCATAATAAAAACTACCTCCTCTATGATCCAGTCCGGTGTGGATGCACCGGCGGTGATGCCAATCTTGTCCCGGGTTTGGAACCATTCAGATTTTAGTTCCTCTGCCGTTTCGATGTGATGCACGCAGGCGCCTTCGCTCCTGCATACGTCTGCCAGTCGGCTGGTATTAGCGCTGTTGCGCCCGCCGATGACAATCATCACATCTACTTTCCTCGCCAGCTCACGCGCCGCCTGCTGCCGCTGCATGGTCGCATCACAAATGGATTTGTGAAGAAACACATGCGGGATCCGTTGCCGGATCGCCTGCACCAGCTGGTCAGCCAAAGCCACCGAAAATGTGGTCTGCGTGACGATATGCGCCTCTTCCATGACTGGAAGCCGGTCTACATCTTCGAGGGTTTCTACCTGGAAGGAATGACCCACTGCCCACTCCGCTACGCTCTTCATTTCCGGGTGCTTCTTTTCACCGATGAGTACGACGGTCTTTCCATCAGCCACAAGGTCTTTGGTGATCTCCTGGTTTCTTTTGACGAAAGGGCACGTCGCGTCCATTAGGGCCAGATTTTTGCACTTGAGTTTATTATAGCACGAAGGGCCCACTCCGTGCGAGCGAATTATTACAGTTTCATCGGTCAAAGTGTCCAGGTCTTCCACCGGATGCACGCCTTTTTCAGAAAGCCGGCCGACCACCTGCGGGTTGTGAATGATGGGACCGTAGGTAACGGCCTTAATGCCCGAATTTGCCGCATTTTCAGCGATTTTCATGGCTCTTTTCACGCCGTAGCAGAAGCCCATCACTTTCGATTTATAGATTTCCATGATTTTAATTCTCAATTGAAGCGCCCGCTATAGAGCAGGCATTATGTTTGAAATAGAAAAGTTCAATAACGAGATAAGGTTCAGGGTTCAGGGTTCGCCCAAGGGGCGGCTCGCCCCTTGATTACGTTTGAAAGCCTCGAGTGAATGAGAAATTAGAAATGAGAAATGGTGGTGCGGCGCATAAAAATATGGAAGCGCCGCAAAGTATAAATAATGACGATGCCCGAAGGTAGTATCTAGTCACGAGTCACCAGTCACTTGAGACTCCTAATCCCTAATCCCTAGCCACCAGTCACTAGTCCCTAGCCACCAGTCACTAGTCCCTAGTCACCAGTCACTTTTTATAATCATCCATCAATTTTTGAATTTCTGCCTTCACGATGTCATTGAGCTCAGCCACTTTCTCATCGGTCGGACGCTGCTTTTTGACTTCGATCGGCTTGCCGATGAGGACGGCAAGGGGACCATTTTTATGAGGCAGGTCCATCGTACCGAGGACGGCGACAGGGATGACCGGAGTACCGGTCATGAGGGCGAGGGATGCCATGCCCGTGTGGAAGCGGCCGAGCCCCTCTCTCTTGATGCGGGTGCCTTCCGGGAAAATGCCGAGAGGATTGCCCTCCTTGATTTCCTTGATGGCCTGACGCACAGCCGCGCGATCGACGGTGCCGCGCTTCACCGGGAACGTACCGAACTGACGGATCAGCCAGCCGAAGAATGGATTTTTGAAAAGTTCTTCCTTCGCCATGTAGTGGATAATGCGGGTATTAAAAGCCACGCCGACGACAGGAGGATCCCAGTAGCTCTTATGGTTTGGCGCAACGATGATGGCCCCTGTCTGAGGCACATTCTCCCGCCCTTCGACCTTGAGACCGAAGATGACAAAGAAGAAGAAATTTAAAATGGCTCTGACAATAGCATAGCCCATAGGATTCACCTCGTTTGAAAATGGTGGTTGGCTGTTAGCCGTTTGCAGTTGATAAAGCGCAAGCAGACAGGGAGACTATAAGACTTTAGACTTTAGACTTTAGACTTTAGACTTTAGACTTTAGACTTCAGATTTCTGATTTTAGATTTCTGATATCTGATATCTCCAAGTCTCTATGTCCAGTCCTTAATCCCTAGTCACTTACTTACTAAACCCCGGAAACTTTTTCTCACAGATAGCGATCATGGCTTCTGCGGTGCCTTCGAGCGTGAGGTCGCCATTATCAAGAAGGATGGCATCCTCTGCCTGCTTCAGGGGGGAGATCTCGCGATGACTGTCCATGTAGTCGCGCTTGGCCACATCGGCTTCGATGTCTTCGAGCGAAAGCTCCGGATGCAGGGCTTCGAGCTCTTTGAAGCGGCGAAGCGCACGGGTGTGGACGGAGGCGGTGAGGAAGATCTTCACATCGGCCTTCGGCAGGACAGTCGTCCCGATGTCACGACCATCAAGGACGATGCCGCCTTTTTCGGCCTGGCGGCGCTGGATGGCGACCATCGCTGTGCGCACGCCGCCGATGGCAGAGACTTCCGATACATGCCCGGAGACTTCCGGCGTGCGGATGAAGGGTGTCACATCTTCCCCATCTACGATGACGTGCATGGCGTCTGTACCAGGCTTCACTTCCATGTCGAGCGCTTCGGTCATAGCGGTGATTTCCGCCGGATCCGTCAGGCCCTTCTTCAGGGCTTCATAGGTGACAGCGCGGTACATCGCTCCGGTATCGAGATAGGCATAGCCAAGGCGTGATGCCAGGATCTTCGACACGCTGCTCTTGCCGGCCCCTGCCGGACCGTCGATAGCGATAGATAATTTTCGCATAAATGATGATCTCCTTTATATGAATTGGTTAATGGTTGGTTCAGGGTTCAGGGTTCAGGGTTCGCTCTTGTGGCGCGGCGGCTTGCGGTGATTTTGGCAAACGACGATGTCCGAAAGCAGTATCGAGATCCCTAGTCACCAGCTACGCATCCCTGCTGGCTGCACTTTCCGCTGCCAGGTGTCCGGTCGAGAAGGCGGCCTGCAGATTGTAGCCGCCAGTGAAGGCGTGGATATCGAGAACCTCTCCGGCGAAGTAGAGTCCTGCCACTTTCTTTGATTCCATGGTAGACGGATTCACTTCTTTGACAGAGATGCCGCCAGCCGTCACGATGGCTTCGTCGATGGGCCGTGTACCCGTGATGGTGAGCTTCATGGACTTCATCGTCTGCACGAGGGACGCGCGCTGGGCTTTCTTGAGTTCGCTGACGGGAAGATCCCTGGGGATGCCTGCCAGCGAAAGCACGACGTCGATCATGCGATGCGGGAGAAGCTCGACGAGAGCGCCGGCCATCTGCTTCAGGTGGTGCTTTTCGAGGTCCCTTAGGACACGCTTATCGAGGACTTCCTGCGTGAGGGCAGGCTTGAGATCGAGCGACGCTTCTACGGGATGTCCCTGCGAGAGCCAAAGGGAGGCTTTATCGGAGAGGGACAGCACGATGGGGCCTGTGATGCCGAAATGGGTGAAGAGCATCTCTCCGAATTCTTCTGCCTTTCTGCGCCCGCCGGCGGAAAGGGCCAGTGTGACATTCTTGAGGGAGAGCCCCTGCAGCTCCTTCGGCCAGCTTTCTTTCGTGACGAGAGGGATAAGAGCCGGGCGGATGGTCGTGACCTTGTGCCCGATTTCCCCAGCCATCCGATACCCGTCCCCCGTCGAGCCCGTGCGCGGATACGAAGCACCGCCGGTCGTCAGGATCACGGCATCGGTATCGTAGCGTCCCTTCTTCGTGACGACGCCTTTCGCCCTGCCATCTGTGACGACGATATGAGACACCGGCTCCTCCAAGTGAAGCTCGACCTTCTTTTCTTTGAGAAGGCGCATGAAAAGGTGGCGCACTTCCTGGGCATCATCGCTGGCGGGGAAGACGCGTCCGCCGCGCTCGACCTTGGTCGCAAGGCCATAGCCATGGAGCAGCTCCAGCAGGTCTTCATTCGAGAAGGCTTCGTAGGCACTGTAGAGAAATTTCCCATTGCCCGGTGTCTTCCCGATGAAATCCATGATGGGCGCGCTGTTGGTCAGATTGCAGCGGCCTTTGCCGGTGATGCCCATCTTCAGGCCGACCTTCGGCATTTTTTCAAAGAGCATGACCTTGGCTCCTCGGTCAGCCGCCGTGACAGCTGCCAGAAGTCCCGCCACACCGGCTCCGATGATGGCGATTTTTTTATTTGTGGAGCTCATACAGTTTCTTGACCTCCTCTAAGGACAGACGGCGGTATTCCCCGCGGGCGACGCCGGCAAGCGTCAAGAAACTGTACTGCACGCGTTTCAACCCGAAGACGGGATAGTGGAAAGCCGCCATCATTTTACGGATTTCCCTGTTCTTTCCTTCATGGAGTGTCATGCGTACCTTTGTCTTATTCTTCTCCTTATCATAGCCCAGGACTTCGATCTCGCACGGCGCAGTCACCCCGCTGTCGATGCGCACGCCTTTCGACATTTTATCCGCCAGTTTCAGTGAATATTTCCCGCGGACCGTGACTTCATATACCTTTTTGACCTCATGCTTCGGATGGGTCAGGATGTTGTCGAGCTCGCCATCATTCGTCATGAGGAGCAGTCCTTCGGAGTGATAGTCAAGACGTCCGACCGGGAAAATGCGCTCACGGATATTTCTGAAATAGTCCATGACCGTGCGCCGCCCCTGCGGGTCGGTGACGGACGTGATGACATTATCCGGCTTGTAGAAAAGGAAATAGCGTTTCCGCTCAGGGCGGATGCGTTCTCCGGCGACCTCTATGCGATCGGAAACAGGATCGGCTTCGCTCCCCAGCTCGCGGATGACCTTGCCATTCACACGGACCTGTCCCGCTGCGATCAATTCTTCAGCCTTGCGGCGGGAGCAGATGCCCGCATGGCTCAATACCTTCTGTAAACGTTCTTTCAAAATAGTTCTCCTTCTTCCAGTCCTTCTCGCCAGCGCATCCGAAGCTCATTCACATCTGAAAGCCCGGTGCAGGCGAGGAAACGCTTCGTCGTACCATAAAGGATCGGCCGTCCGGGGATATCCAGACGTCCTCTTTCTTCTATGAGGCCCTTCTCCATGAGGAGCCCCAGCACACGGCCTGCCGTCACGCCGCGGATCTTCTCGATCTCGACTCGCGTCACAGGCTCTTTGCAGGCCACCACCGCCAGCGTCTCCAGCGCCGCAGCCGAGAGCGGCGTCTGTTTCCCCAGAAGGGAGGAGAGCCAAGTGTCGTATTTCTTTTTCGTCGCCAGCATGTACCCCGCGCCCGTGTGATGGAGCGTCAAACCGGAGTCTGGCTTTTCATATTTTTCAGACAGCAGCGTGAGTGCTTTCTCGATCATCTGAGAGTCTTCGCCCACGGCCTTTGCCATGTCGGTCAGGGAGACAGGGCTCCCCTTCGCAAAAAGAAAGGCTTCGATGAGTGCTGACAGCTGTATAAGAGTGTTTGTCATAAATGTCCTTTGTTGCGTTATGGGTTTAAGGGTTCAGGGTTCAGGGTTCAGGGTTCAGGATTCGGGGTTCGGGGTTCAGGGTTCGGGGTTCAGGATTAGCCCGTGGGGCGGCTCCGTCCACTGATTTTGAATAAAAGCTCTGCTTGAATTAGGAATTAGGAATTAGGAATTAGGAATGAAGGTGGCGGCTTCGCCACAAATATATATTTTGCAGCGAAGCTGCCACCACAACCCTGAACCCATCAACCTGAACCTTGAACCCCATCTCTGCTTTCAAACTTCAGGGTTAGCCCGACTACTTGAACCTTAACCCCTATTCCCTCACGATTTCTAGTCCCCCTGCGCCTTCGATCACTCTCGCCTCGCCAAGGCGAATCAGTTCAAGGAGTGCCACGAGTGTGACAGCGAGGCGGAGTCGAGTCTTCAGCCGCCGGAAATACTGCGTGAAGTTCACACGCTGAAGGCAAGAGAGCGTCTCTTTCAGCGTCTCCATCTCCTGCTCCATCGACACCTCTTCGGGAGCAAGGATCTCTTCCTTCTCTTCATGGAGAGAGTCATAGAGCGAGAGGAAGGCCGCGCGCAGCTTCAGGAGGGAGATCCGCCCCTGATACAGCCCGCCCTTCACAGCCTCGGGTTCTTTCTTCCAGTACGGCCTTTCGGCATCGATGAGCGCCTCGATGCGTCCCTTGATCTCCTTCATCCGCTTGAATTCTTCGAGTGACCTCGCGAGTTCGGCTCTCGGGTCTTCCGTCTCATCGTCTGCCTCCTGTCGACGCTTCGGGAGCAGCATCCGCGACTTGATGAAAATGAGCGTCGAAGCCATAGCGAAGAAGCTGCTTGCCAGCTCCAGATCGAACGCCTGCGCCCTCCTGAGGTAAGCAAGATACTGCTCGGTGATCTCATGGATCGGTATGTCGTGAATATCGATCCGATTCTTCGTCACAAGGTGCAGCAAAAGATCCAGCGGCCCTTCGAAGACAGGAAGATTCACCTGATATTCTTTTTCGATCGCTCCCGCCTCCTTGCGCGCACCACCCCATCATGAATGTACTCTATTATATTATCATAAATCGAATCATTTGTTGATAGGATTATAGGTTCAGGGGGTAGCCCGTGGGCGTGCTGTTCCTTGATCGGGGATGAACGCTCTGCTCGAATTAGGAATGAAGGTGGCGGCTTCGCCGCGAATATAATATGGGGCGATGCCCGCAGGTCTTGAGGATAACAGGTTTCCCGTTTAGAGTTTACAAACATAATCCGCCTGATCGCGAACGAAAAAGATTCGAGGGCTTCGCTCGAAATGACGACGGCGCGAAGCGCTATCAAAATTCTGCGGCGCTTTTGATTTTTATGCGCCGCACCACCACGCCTCACGCCTCACTCCAACTAGAGAGCCGAGCTTTCATTCATAATCAGTGGACGGAGCCGTCCCGGGGCTAACCCTGAACCCATCAACCTGAACCCGGAACCCCCAACTTATGTTACAATACCTCTAAAAGGAGCTGATACCTATGAACGATCCCCACCACCTTCCCCCCTTCACGAAAGCGCTTTTGGACTTTGCAAAAGAAGCGCGCGATGATTTCTGCACGCCGGGACACCACAGCGGCGCGCTGTTTGAAGAAATCCCCGAGGGACGCGCCTTTGTCTCTTCGCTCGGTGAAGGCGCTTTTACAGCGGACATCTCGGACTCTTCTTCCGTCATCGGGGATCCGTCCTCTCACGAAGGCGTCTCCGGAGAGGCAGAAGCCCTCGCTGCGAGCGTGTATGGAAGCGATCGCTGTTTCTTCGTCTTAGGCGGCACCTCCGCCTCGAACCGCATCGCGATCAGCGCGCTCGTCTCAGAGGGCGACCTCATTCTTTTCGACAGGAATAACCACAAGTCTGCCTCGCAGGCCGCACTCGCCGCCGCAGGCGGACTTCCTGTCTATCTCGCCTCCGAGCGAAATGAAAGCGGCATCATCGGCGGACTGACGGAAGAAACGCTTGACCCCGTCCGCCTCCGCAAGAAAGCGGCCATGCTCTCGCCCGCCGCAGGGAAAAAGCAGCGTCCCTACCGCCTTGCCTGCCTCCAGCTCTCCACCTATGACGGCCTCTTTCTGAATGCGAGAGAAATCCTTCGCCGCATCGGCTCACTCTGCGACTACATCCTCTTCGACGGCGCATGGGCCGGCTACGAAAATTTTCTTCCGCTCCTTCAGGATTCTGCCGTCCTCACCTTCCCCCTGACGAAAGACGATCCCGGCATCCTTGTGACGCAGTCCGTCCACAAGCAGCTTGCCGGATTCTCCATGACGAGCCAGCTTCACAAGAAGGATAGCCATCTGCGGGGGATGGCGCGCTATCTCGAGGATGATGTCCTGCAGGCCGCCTACCTCATGCACATATCGACCTCCCCTTACTATCCTCTCCTTGCCGGGCTGGAAATGAATGCGTACCTGCACCAGAAGAAAGGAAAGGAGCTCTGGCAAAAAGCCGCGATCACGGCGACAGAGCTGAAGAGATCCATCCTCAAGCGTTGCCGCTTCCTTCGGCCATTCACCGCTCCCACGGTGCGCACCGCTTCCTGGGACGCCCACCCGACAGAAGAGATCCTCTCAGATCCCGCCTTCTTTGCGATTTCCCCCAAAGACACTTGGCACGGCTTCTCCCATATCGCAGAAAGCCTCTACCTCACCGATCCCTGCAAGGTACTCCTCGTGACAGACCCCCTCCCCGCACCGCTTCTTTCCCATTTTCTCGAAAGCCGCCATGTAACGGTGGAGAAATCTGATTTCCACACCCTCCTCTTCCTCATCGAACCGGGTGATACGAAGGAAAAGCAGGAACACCTCCTCTCCCTTCTTCAGGAATGCGAAGCGGCCTATGAGGCCAATACACCAATGTCCGTCTTTGCGCCGCACCTCACCTGCCGAAAAGGAGAAGGGCTGAAAGACTTCTCCCTGCGCTATCAGGACTTCCTTTGCCAGGAAAAAGCCGCCCGCCTTACGCAGGCGCTCTTCGATGAAGATCATTTCCCCAAAGCCATGCTCACTAGCAAGCAAGCCCATCAGTCCTTCCTCAAAGGAGCACGCGAGCGCGTCCCACTTCTGAAAGCCAAAGGGCGCGTATCGCTGGAAATGATCCTCCCCTATCCCCCCGGTATCACCGTCTTAGAGCCCGGCGAGGTCTGGACTGACGAGGCACTTTCCTATTTCCTCTTCCTGCAGAAATACAAGAGCGCCTTTCCAGACTTTTCCCCCGAAATACTCGGTGTGCATGGAAATGGAAATGACGCGTATGTATGGGTGCTTAAGGAAGCGTGACCCGTCATCGTCTTCCTCTTGACAACTCCCCCTTCCGCGCGGTATCCTACAAACAATCAAACCGTTGAAGCGGAGATCAAAGCAGGAAATGCGCGCACAGAGAGTCCTACCTGATGAGAATGGATCGAAGGCAGCCTGCCAAATGGACCGCAGAGGGCGCAGTGAAAGGGAGATCCGAGTATCCTGCGACGTAAGGCATACGTCAGTTGCCGGAAGTATGCTGGTACTTCGCTAAGTGCATGTCGATGACATGAATCAAGGTGGCACCGCGGATACACTCCGTCCTTGGCAAATCTTTTGCCGAGGACGGAGTTTTTTGTTGGAAGCAGTAACGGGTTCAGACGCTGCCAGAGGCCTTCTATCTGTAACAAAAGACATGCCGCCCAAGCGCAAAAGCTCCGCGGCATCTCCCGATCACGATGTACCCCGCCTAGGGAAACACTGACCCATAGTCCCCGATCGCCAGTCACGTTTTCTCAAAAAGGAGTCCCTATGTATCCCTCTCTCTCTGAAATGAAAACCATCGCGAAGGATCGCTCGATCCGCCGCATACCGCTCTGCCATGAGATCATGGCAGATGCCTTCACGACCATCGAAGTCATGCGCACGCTGCGCGCAGCAAGCCATCACTGCTTCCTATTAGAAAGTGCAGAAAATAACCAGCCATGGAGCCGCTACTCCTTCCTTGGCTACGACCCATCGCTCGAGCTCACCTGCCTCAATGGACGCCTCCGCATCCGAAGCGGCGAAGAGGATCACATGACCGACGAGACCATCGTGCATGTCACGCATCCGGGCATCGCCATCCGCAAGATCCTCGCAGACTGCAAAAGTCCGAAACTGCCGGGACTTCCTCCCTTCACAGGCGGCCTTGTCGGCTATTTCTCCTACGACTATCTCAAGTACGCAGAGCCTACGCTGCGGCTTGACAGCACCGAGAATGCCGATTTCCAAGACGTCGACCTCATGCTCTTTGACAAGCTCATCGTCTTTGATGCGTACAAGCAGAAGCTCATCCTCATCGCAGGCGTCAGGACCGATGACCTTGAAGCCTCCTACGAAAGGGCCGGGTGCGAGATCCAAGAAATGGTGTCCCTCCTGAAGAGCGGGGCGCGTGCCGTCTTCAAGCCGCTACACCTTGAGACAAAGCTCACTCCTGCGCACAATGAGACAGAATTTTCCCGTATGGTCGAGCATGCCAAGCATCACATCTTCGAGGGCGACATTTTTCAGGTCGTCCTGTCAAATCCCCTGACCGCCAAAGCGACCGGCAGTCTCTTCGATGTCTACCGCACGCTCCGCGTCCTGAACCCCTCCCCCTACATGTTCTATTTCATAAGCAATGATGTAGAGATCGCCGGTGCCTCTCCCGAGACCCTCGCCAAGCTGGAAGACGGCACCCTCTATACCTTCCCGCTCGCCGGTACCCGTCCGAGAGGAAAGACAGAAAGCGAAGACCAGCAACTCGAAGAAGAGCTCCTCTCCGATGAGAAAGAAATCGCCGAACACAACATGCTTGTCGACCTTGGGCGCAATGACCTCGGACGCGTCAGCGAGATCGGCTCCGTGAAAGTCACCCGCTACATGGACGTCCTCCGCTACTCCCACGTCATGCACATCGGATCCACCGTCGAAGGCCGCCTCGCCAAGGGCAAAGACGCCCTCGATGCCATCGACTCCGTCCTCCCAGCGGGGACCCTCTCCGGCGCGCCGAAACTCTCCGCCTGCACCATCATCCAAAACGAAGAGAGCCGTAAGCGCGGCATCTACGGCGGCGCGATCGGATACCTGGATCTCTCGGGAAATATGGACACCTGCATCGGCATCCGCCTCGCCTATAAAAAGAATGACACCCTCTGCATCCAGTCCGGCGCCGGCCTCGTCGCTGACAGCGTCCCCGCACGCGAGTATCAGGAATGCATCAACAAAGCCAAAGCCATGGTGACGGCCATCGAAGCCGCAGAAGGAGGTCTCGAATGATACTTCTCATCGATAACTACGACAGCTTTTCCTACAATCTCTACCAGCTCGCAGGCAGCCTCTATCCGGATATCAAAGTCATCCGCAATGATGCCTATACGCTAGAAGAAATCGAAGCCATGCACCCGGAAGGCCTCCTCCTCTCCCCCGGTCCCGGCCGTCCCGAAGATGCCGGCGTCACCGTTCCCTCGATCCCCTACTTTGCCGGAAAGCTCCCCATCCTCGGTGTCTGCCTTGGCCATCAGGCCATCTGTCAGGCCTTCGGTGCCACCATCACCTATGCGAAAGAGCTTGTCCACGGCAAAGCCTATGACGTCACACTGGATACGGAAAGCCCCCTCTTTTCCGGCATGCCGCGCGTCATCAAAGCCGCCCGTTACCATTCCCTCGCAGCCGACCCTAAGACCATCCCTGACTGCCTTACCGTCACGGCGAAGACAAAAGACGGTGAAATCATGGCCATCGCCCACAAAGACTACTCCATCTATGGCCTCCAGTTCCATCCCGAGTCCATCATGACCCCCATGGGAGGAAAGATTCTCGAAAACTTCTTTACCCTAGCGGGGAGAAGTGACTATTGACCAGTGACTAGTGACTGGTGACTGGGAGACTAGGGATTAGGGATTAGGAACTGGGAACTAGTCACTAATCCCTAGTCACAGTAAGACGTCCTCTTCCGTTTTCACTCGCATCGTCATTTCGAACGCAAGCGAAAAATCTTTTTTCATTTGCAATTCATCGGTGATTGTTCGCCATTCGTAAAATGGGAAACACCGTTACCCCACATAAGGGATGAGCGCATGCATTGAGGGAAACGCTGATTAAGGAAACACTGATTCTGCGATTGAATCAGCGTTTCCTTAATGTCTAACATCTCAATCGTGCATCGCTCCATATATATTGCGGCGAAGCCGTCACCTTTCCCCGCTGAACCCACTGAACCTCTTGAACCTAAAAAGGCTGCGCCTTCCGGCGCAGCCTTTTCATTAGTCCTTAAACGGATCTTCCTCTGCATTGCGGTTATTCAAAATTTCATCGAGCGTCTTCATCGGACACATGGAGCCGCACATCGTACAAGTCTGTTCATCTTCCGGGATGCTGCTCTCTCTATAGCGACGCGCCTTGCCCGGGTCAATGGCGAGCGGTATCATGCGATGGAAGTCCACCTTGCGGCGTGCCCAGCTCATTTCTTCATCCCATTTTTCTGCGCCCTTCACCCCCTTGGCGAGGTCCGCGGCGTGGCAGGCGATCTTCGATGCCACGATACCTTCATGAACGTCATCGAGATCCGGCAGACGCAGATGCTCCGCCGGAGTGACGTAGCAGAGGAAATCTGCCCCGCACGCTGCCGACAGCGTCCCCCCGATCGCCGCAGTGATGTGATCATAGCCCGGTGCCACATCGGTGACGATCGGTCCCAAAACATAGAGCGGCGCCTCGTGAGTGAGCTTCTTTGCGATCTCCACATTCATGCGGATATCCGAGATCGGCATATGCCCCGGGCCTTCCACCATGACCTGTACCCCCGCCTTGCGCGCACGCACGACCAGCTCACCCAGATTGATCAGCTCCGAGATCTGCACGGCATCGGTCGAGTCATGCCCGCAGCCACTGCGGCAGCCATCGCCCAAAGACAGTGTGACATCATATTTCTTCAAAAGCAGCAGCAGACGGTCAAACTGTTCGTAGAAAGGATTCTCCTTCCCGTGCATGTACATCCACGCAAAGAGCACCGAGCCGCCGCGGGAAACGAGATTCGTGATGCGCTTATTTCTCATGATGTGCTTCGCCGTCTCGCGGTTCAGCCCCGCATGGATCGTCATGAAATCCACGCCATCCTTCGCATGACGTTCCACGACAGAAAAGAGATCATCTGCCGTCATATCCTTCAGCCCCTTGTGAAGGACGCCCTTCACATCATACATCGGCACCGTGCCGACGGACGCCGGACTGTTCTTCACCAGCCATTCACGGAACGGCGCCGTCTCCCCATAGCAGGACAGATCCATGATGGCCTCCGCCCCCATCTCCCAGGCGAGCTTCGCCTTCGCCTGCTCCGTGTCATAGTTGCATACATCAGAGGAAATCCCCAGATTCACATTCATCTTCGTCCGAAGCCCCTTGCCGATCGCATACGGATGGAGCGATGTATGGTAAATATTCGCTGGAAGAACGATCGTCCCCTCCGCGATGCCGGAGCGAATGAATTCTACGCTCACGCCCTCTTCGCGTGCAACGATTTCCATTTCCTTCGTGATGATGCCTTCTCTTGCTGCTTCAAGCTGCGTCATAGTCAACCTCCAATAAAAAAATCCGCCTCCGGCGGATACTCTGTCAAAATAGAGCCCGCTTCCTTACGTCGGTATGATCCGATTCAAGTTCAAAGGGTCAGCGCTTCGCGCCTCTCAGCCCCTTAGGGCTCCCCCAGCTGGTTTCTATCTCTATTATACAGGATGTGTCAAAAAAGTGACTAGTGGCTGGGGACTTGTGACTGGGGACTTGTGACTGGGGACTTGTGACTGGGGACAAGGGATTAGGGATTAGGGATTAGGGGGCAGGGACAAAAAGCCGAAAGAGCGCCGCCCGTGGGCGGCACTCTTTTGCGTGGTTGGATGAGGTTAGCGGAAATCGAATTTGGCCTCATGCTTCTTCCAATCAATCTCGCCCTCGTAGTTTGGCGTGTACATCAGAAGAACCACGTCCGGTTTTTCCTTGCAAATCAGCGTTTCCACACTGCCTGTGAAAGAACGCACATCCAATACAACGAGATGCTTGATCCCCATAGCAAATACAGGCGCAAACGTATCCCCAAACGAGTCTTTAATCAGCAGTACCTTCTGATTCTTGAAATTAGAAAGCTGTCGATTTTCCAATGAAAATAATGGGCGATCGCCGGCTCCGTAAGCAGCATAGGGGTTCGTATGATATAAATCTTTTACCCCTAATGGATGCTCATCATATGTAATCTCGAAAGGACCTTCCTCATTTTCAATCGTCTTGTAATTATCCAGATAAAAATCTGTTTTTCCCAATGGATGCAATACCGGAAAGTCATCAGGCTCCGCAAGCGCCAAACTAACCTTCTTCCCCTGACTTCCTAAGAAAAATGCTTTCTTTACATCCACCAAATACTGGTCAAGAGATAACCGCTCAAATTCTACCTGTACGCCATAGTCCTGCTGTATCTTTTTCCCGACAATTCGAGCGGCTTGTATAGCGGTCTGCGGCAACCAATGGTGGTCCGTTCGGAAAAACAGTTGATGAAATTCATGCGCTGTTTTCCCCTGCATCAAAGCTTCTCTCAAATCCAGATGATCAACGCTATTCTGCGCGAGATACCGCTTCAGATCATCCGCATTCTGATTCGCATAGTTTTTTTCGCAAAATTTCTCTGTTTCTCCTTCGGGTGCTTCTTTAGCCGGTGCCTGCACATAGCAGAAGCGACCACCTTGAGACGTCACAAACCGGCTCAACCGCGTCACCGAGTCCGCGCGCTCTTTCATATCGATTTTGGCATAGAAATAGTCCCAATAGCCATCCCCAAGCGAGTAGGTTTGCAACCCTGGATTTTTGATTTCCCATCCCAATCGACTTTCCAATCTTCGGCCTGCTTCTACTATATGATAATAGCCAACAAGCCGCTTGTTGTTATTTTCTCCCAAACGCTCAGCCGGAGACTTGTGTTTTCCCTTAAAAAGCTGAATTGGCTTTCGTTCGTTTTGTGCAAACGGATACTCTCGCGCCCAATCCACCTTTCCCTTCTTTATCTCCGGCACCGGATTTTTCTTCGGTGCATCGCACAGGATTGCCGCGACGAGCCCGCGGTTCCACGAGGGATGCTTAAGGGCCAATTTCTGCAAGCCGACATAGAGCGGCATCGAGAGCATGACAAGGCAGAGGAGTGCCATCGCGAGCTGCATCGCGCGGATTTTCCAAGTCTTTTTCTCCATCGCGAGCCTCCTTAGAAATTGAAATAAATGAACGGATTGTAGCCGGAGCTGATCGTCATGAGGAGCGTCCAGAGAAAAAGAGCCAATGCCCAGACAGGCTCCGCCGATTTCCATACCGCCGACTTTCCGCAGGTCTTACAGAGCCAGGGGTAGACGGGAAGTGAGAGAAGGAGCGCGGGGACGAGCACCATCCAGCTGCCTTTCAGGTAGTACCAGAACCACGAATCGCAAAGTCCCGCTGGTGCCTGACCAAACATCGAAGCGATGTAATTCGCTGCGAAGGCAAGGTCCGGCGAGCGGAAGATGACCCAGCCGATCATGATGGCGGCGAGCGCATAGAGGTGGGACAGGACGGACAGTTTCTCTGCAAAGCCGGTCAGACGTTCTACCAGAAGAAGCACGAAGTAGAAGAGCCCCCAGGTAAGGAACGTCCAGTTCGCCCCATGCCAGATGCCCGTCAGAGCCCACACGATGAAAAGGTTCAGCACCCAGCGGGATTTCGGCACACGGTTTCCTCCGAGTGGAATGTACACGTAGTCGCGAAACCAATTCCCCAGAGTCATGTGCCAGCGCCGCCAGAATTCCGTTGCACTCCGCGAGATGTACGGATAGTTGAAGTTTTCTGGGAAATGGAACCCGAACATCATACCGAGTCCGATCGCCATATCCGAGTACGCCGAGAAATCAAAGTAGATCTGCAGCGTGTAGGCAAGGGCTCCCAGCCAGGCCGTCGCGACCGTGGATGCGCCATCGAAGAGGAAAATATTGTCTGCGAGCTGCGCGACATAGTTTGCGATAAGCACTTTCTTCGCAAGACCATAGATGAAGCGCATCATGCCGTCCGCAAAGTCATTCCAGTTCTCGCTGCGTTCCATGATTTCCTTCTCGATCCACTCATAGCGCACGATCGGTCCCGCGATCAGCTGTGGAAAAAGCGCGATATAGAGGCCGACATTCAGCACACTCTTCTGCGCCTTCGCCCTGCCCCGGTACACATCAAAGAGGTAGGACAGGAGCTGGAAAGTGAAGAAGGAAATCCCGATGGGGAGCGCGAGCGAAATCATGCTGAAATCCTTGTGCAGAAGGAGTCCCAGCTGCTGCATGGTGAAGGTCAGATATTTGAAGATAAAGAGCAGCCCCACATGAAAGAAAACGGCCAGCACAAGAATGCGCTTCCTCTTCTTCACATCCACCGCCGCCTCGAGCTTTCGCGCCGCCAGCCAGCCGACAAAAATCGAGAGCAGCATCAAAAAGACAAAGACCGGCTCCCCTAAGGCATAGAATACAATGCTCATAAAAAGCAGAAACCGATTGCGAAAGTTTCTGCTTTTCAGGAATGGATTGTAATATCCCAAAATAGTGAGCGGAAGAAATAAAAATAAAAAAACCGTGGAGGAGAAGACCATGATAAGCACCCTGCGTATTAAAACGATTTATAACAGCTCGCTAAATCATACCATAGGTTCCCCCCCCCGCAAGTTTTTAGGATTTGCCTAAAAACTTGCGTTTAAGCGTTCTCCTCGAATGAGAACTGGCGGATATACTTTGCCATAGATATTAGACAATGCTTTTCTCATATCGTCATCCCGAGCGCAGTCGAGGGATCTATCTTGCACACGGGTAAACGGTGAGTGTGAAACAGCAGAAGAGCGTAGACCGAGACGTCGTTTAGAAAAGGATGCATTTGTCCTACTTTACGAATTGCAGGAAAGATTTCTCGACTTCGCTCGAAATGACGATACGAGAATACCGTATTATCTAAGGAAACGTCATATGGTAGACCGTGATTTCCAGAACAGATGAGGCATGATCCGAAGGATCGTCACACCACCATTTCTCATTCACAAAACAGCCGACCTACGAGACTCACCGCGAATCCCATGCAGGCACGCAAAAAAGCCGAGCTTTCGCCCAGCTTTTCATTGATAAAAAATTACCGATCTACATTACACATATCTTTTGCGACGACCCACTGATCATATTCTTCTTCGGTCACATAGCCCAGAGCCAGAGCGGCTTCCTTCAGGGAACTGCCGTCTGCGAAGGCTTTCTTCGAGATCTTCGCGGACTTCTCATAGCCGATGTGCGGCGCGAGAGCGGTGACGAGCATCAGGGATTTCTCCACCAGCTCTTCCATGCGGTCATGGTTGACTTCGATACCGACAGCGCAGTGGATATTGAAGGAGTGGATCGCTTCACCAAGGAGTTTGACGGATTCGATGAAGGCCTGTGCCAGGACTGGAGCATAGACATTCAGCTCGAAGCGGCCCTGCGAGGAGGCCATGGAGACGACGGCCTGATTGCCATGAACGCGGCAGGCGACCATGGTCAGGGCTTCACACTGGGTCGGATTCACTTTGCCCGGCATGATGGAGGAGCCAGGTTCGTTCGCCGGGATGGTGAGTTCACCGAGGCCGGCTCTTGGCCCGCCGGCAAGGAGGCGAAGGTCGTCGGCGATTTTCATGCAGTCCATCGCAAGGGCTTCGAGTGCGCCATGTGCGAAGACGAAGTCATCGCGTCCGGTCAGTGCGTAAAATTTATTTTCTTCCGATACGAAGGGCAGGCCTGTTTCTTTGGCAATTTCAGCCGATACTCTGGTGCCGAAGTCTTTCGGCGCATTGAGGCCGGTACCGACAGCGGTGCCGCCGATGGCAAGCCCCAAGAGGTATTTTTCCGATGCTTCGATCATGTGCTGGCACTTTTCGAGCATGGTGGTCCAGCCGGAAACTTCCTGTCCGAAGGTCAGCGGTACGGCGTCCTGTACATGGGTGCGACCGATCTTGACAACGTGCATGTATTCTTCGCTCTTCTTGTGGAAGGTCGCGATCAGTTCCACGAGCGGCTGGTAGAGGCAGCGGTGCAGGACGGAAACGGCCGCAACGTGCATGGCGGTCGGGAAGGTATCGTTCGAAGACTGAGACATGTTGACGTCATCATTCGGGTGGATGCGGGTCTCGCTGCCGGCAGCTTCGAGCTTCGCATTCGCGATGTGTGCGACGACTTCATTCATGTTCATGTTGCTCTGCGTGCCGGAGCCTGTCTGATACACGACGAGCGGGAATTCGCCATTCCACTTACCAGCGAGGATCTCGTCGCAGGACTCTGCAATGACTTTCGCTTTTTCTTCCGAAAGCTTGCCTTCTGCGAGGTTTGCAAGGGCGGTGCATTTCTTCAGCACGGCAAACGCATGAATGATCTCTTCCGGCATGCGCGCTCCGATCTTGAAGTTTTCAGAAGAGCGCTGGGTCTGCGCGCCCCACATATGGTCCGCCGGGACTTTCACTTCGCCTAAGGTGTCATGTTCGATACGATATTCCATGGTTTTCTGTCCTTTCTATAAGGAAATAGAATGTACGAAAAATGCTTGATCATTTTTCGCGTATACCTGTATTATAGCATTTGAAACAGATAAAAGAAAGTCTATGCGTTGGAGTATATACTTGATGAGATTGAGGGTTCAGGGTTCAAGGTTCAGGGTTCGCCAAAGGGGCGTACTACCCCCTTGATTGTGAGTGAAGACTTTGCTCGAATGAGGAATGAGAAACTGTGGTGCGACGCAAAAAATAATGAAGCGCCGCGGAGTTTTGAGGGCGCTTCACGCCGTCGTCATTTTGAGCGCAAGCGAGAAATCCCTATGGCAGAACGCCCATTGCCTGTTGTGAGACAACACCAAGACATCGTTTCCCCTCGGCGCATACACGCTGAATCCCGCAGGGCAGTAGAGATCCCTCGGCTGCGCTCGGGATGACGATGCCGGAGAATCCTAATCACTAGTCACTCGAGGCTCCTAATCCCCCTCCACAGCCATTTCCAATACCTTCCCTACGCTGTCATGGAAGACGAGATCGGCGCGGGCGTCCTGCGGCGTCGCGTCCTGATTGATGACGACGAGGGCATCACCGCGGAAATAGGTGACGAAGCCTGCTGCCGGATAGACGACGAGGCTCGTACCACCGATGATGAGCATATCGGCCTTGGAGATCTCATCGATCGCCTCATCAATATCATTCGCATCGAGCGCTTCCTCATAGAGCACGACGTCCGGCTTAATCACGCCGCCGCAGGCGGTGCAGCGGGGAATGGGCGATGCCAGAGAGAGGAAGGTCTTCGCATCATATGTCGCAAAGCATTTCTCGCAGGTATTCGTAAGGATGGTGCCGTGGACCTCGATGACATTCCGGCTCCCCGCGCGCTGATGGAGACCATCGATGTTCTGCGTGACGACGGCAGAGAGCCTGCCCTCTTGCTCGAGCTTTGCCAGCGCAAAGTGCGCGCGGTTCGGAGAGGCCTTTAGCATGGCTTCTGAGAACTGCTTATACATGGTGAAAAATTCCACGGGATGCTCCTCATAGAAATGGTGGGAAAGCATTTCCTCCGGCGTCCATGGGAGGCCCGTTTTCTGCCGGTAAAGGCCATTCGCTCCGCGAAAATCAGGGATGTTCGACTCCGTGGAGACCCCTGCTCCGCCGAAAAAGACGATGCGGTGATGGGATGCGATCATAGCTCTCAGTTTCTCGATGTCGGTCATGATGTTGGCTCCTTTCGTGGAATAGAATCAAAGTGACTAGGGACTGGTGACTGAAGTACCACTTTCGGGCATCGCCACTATTTATACTTCGCAGCGCTTCCATACTTTTATTCGCCGCACCACCATTTCTCATTTCTCATTCAATCGATGCTTTCAAACTTAATCAAGGGTAGAGCCGCCCCAAGGGCTAACCCTGAACCCTTCTTTCTCTCATTGTATCACAATTTCTCCCTTTCTCATTGACAATTCATCCCATATGTTCTACCATCGAGATATATTTTAAAAATGTTTTTGCTCGGCCAACCTCCGCCCCTTCGGGGCACCTCCCTCCAGAGGAAGGAGGGCGTGTCTCGGGCTTCCTGCCTCATCCCCAGCTACCAGTCACAAGTCACTAGTCACTGATTAAAAAGGAGATCCTACTATGTCCACACTTACCCTTGCGAAAGCCAAAGAGATCCTCCAGAAACACACCACGGAAGACCATCTTTTCACCCATGCGGCGGCTGTCAGCGCTGCCATGGGCGCGATGGCGAGCATCTTCGGCGGTGACAAAGATCACTGGGAAGCCATCGGCTATCTGCACGACGTCGACTACGAAGCCTTCCCGCATGAGCACTGCCATCACGTCCGCGAATTTTTGGAACCGGAAGGGGTGGACGAAGAAGACATCAAGACCATCATCTCCCACGGCTGGGGTCTCTGCAGCAATGAAGTAGAGCCGACAACTGATATCGAGAAGAGTCTTTTCACGGTCGATGAGCTGACGGGCGTCGTCATGGCGTATGCACTCATGCGCCCCGAAGGCATCAGCGGCATGGAGCTCAAAGGGCTCAAGAAGAAATTCAAGGACAAGAAATTTGCAGCTGGCTGCAACCGCGATGTGATCAAGCAGGGCTTTGCCATGCTCGGCATGGAAGCGGGCGAGGTCATGCAGGCTTGCATCGATGGTATGACCGCCCATAAGGATGAATTGGGGCTGAAGTAAAATGGTTCGGGGGCAGGGTTCAGGGTTAGCCCAAGGGCGTGCCGCCCCTTGATTACGATGGAAAGCCTCACTTGAATGAGAAATTAGAAATGAGAAATGCGAAATGGTGGTGCGGCGCATAAAAATATGGAAGCGCCGCGGAGGTTTGAAACTAGCGGTTTTCTCGTATCGCAAACCTAAT
>OIYX01000151.1_pt1 | contig 24214 bp, 18 predicted proteins | sample 1588431 | NCBI WGS metagenome assembly OIYX01 (sample SAMN03283241) | human gut metagenome | biome: human-associated habitat; material: feces | host: Homo sapiens | place: Peru | collected 2012
CCATCGCCGAGGGTAGTGCGGGACTCGCCCGCGCGAGAGTAGGACGCCGCCGGCTCTTTTTTTTTCTCATTCCGAGACACGAGAGAATCCTTCTTGGATTCTTTTCGCGTCGAGATCAAGGTTGCTGTTTTCATGAAAGCGGTTGTTGTTCTTTCAGGTGGACAGGATTCGGCCACGTGCCTCGCGCTCGCCGTGCGGAAACACGGTGCGCAGGAGGTCGCGGCCATTACCTTTTCCTATGGTCAGCGCCATGCCCTCGAAACGCGCTATGCGCGGCGTTTGGCGAAACGCTTTGGCGTGACGGCGCATAAGGTCGTGAAACTTGGCTTCTACAAGGATCTCACGACGAATGCGCTGCTGGATCCGACGATGAAGATCCAGCGCGCGCGCGGCGCGACGTGTCCGACGACGGTCGTCGAAGGGCGGAATGCCTTCTTTCTCCTGGCGGCATCCGTGTGGGCGAAGACGTTGGGCGCGACGGAGATTTACACGGGCGTTTCGGAGGCGGACTTCTCGGGCTACCCCGACTGCCGCGCAGCGTTCATCCGCGCCCAGGAGAAGGCGATTCGTTTGGCGCTCGACTACCCGATTCGCATCGTCACGCCGTTCATTCACCTGACGAAGGCCGAGGAGTGGGCGTTGGCGGACAAGCTCGGCATTCTCGACGTCATCAAGAACGAGACCGTGACATGCTACAATGGCGTACCCGGCGCGGGCTGTGGAACATGTCCGGCCTGTCGGCTGCGGGCGCGTGGCCTGAAGGACTATGAGGCTTCTCTTCGCGGACGCCGCGCTCGTCGTCGTTGACAAGCCGGCGGGGCAGATCGTGCACCCGGCCCCTGGACATGAGATGGGGGCTCTGACGGACGAATTGCTGCGGCGCTACCCCGACATGGCGGGCGTCGGCTCGGCCGAGCGGCCGGGTGTCGTCCATCGTCTCGACATCGACACGAGCGGCGTGATGGTCTTTGCGCGGACGCGGGTGGCCTACCTTTCGCTGCGCCGCCAGTTCGAGGCGCACGACACGGTCGAGAAGACGTATCTGGCCGTCTGCCATTGGCGGCGCGGTTGCGCGGCGCAGGGGACGCTCACGAGGCCCATTGACCGCCAGCGCGCCGTCTCTCGCTACACGCTTCTGGGGCGACAGGGCGCACTCGCGCTCGTCCGCTTTGACATCGAGACGGGGCGGACGCATCAGATCCGCATCCACGCGGCGAAGGAACTGGGCTGTCCGATTGTCGGGGATCCGCTCTACGGCGACGCGGCGCGCGACCGCCAGCTCCACCGACGCCCGTCGCGCACGCTGCTGCATGCGGTCGAACTCGCGTTCCGCCATCCGACGACCGGGGCGCTCGTCCGGTTTTCCGCGCCGCCGCCGGACGACCTCGTCTATGCCGGCTAGCGGCGGGGAATGTGGTATAATACCCCGAAACATGACGAGGAGCAACGAAGCCTGGATTTCCTTTCTGCTGACGCGCGCGGTCGGCCTTGTGGCGGACGCGCTCGTTCTGGCGGGCGCCTATTGGGGCGCGTTCCTGCTGCGTTTCGACTTCCAGTCGCCGCGCTGGGGGTGGCGCGTCGTGGCGCTGTCCTTCGTCTCGGTGGCCGTGGCGCATCTCGCGGCGCTTCTCCTCTGCGGTTGCTATCGTGGGGCCTGGCGCCGCTTCTCGACGCGCGACTTGCCGCGCTACTTCCTCGCGACGGCCTTGGCTGCCGGGGCCTTGACAGCCCTGCGGTGCCTGACGCCGGTCGAGGCGCTTTCCCATGTGCGCCCGCCGTACTCGATCACGCTCATCACGTTTGCCCTCGCCTCGCTCGGCCTCGTCGGCTGGCGGATCGTCTGGAGCTGGATTGCCCTCTCGCGCGTGCGCGTGGATGCGCTCCTCGAGCGCGGCGTCCGGCGAATGGATTCGGCGGCGGCGGTCGCGTTCCTGCGCGGGAAGACGGTGATGGTCACGGGCGCGGGCGGCTCGATCGGCTCGGAACTCGTGCGGCAAGTCGCGGCGGCGGGGCCAAAGCTCCTTCTCCTGGTCGAGCGCGGCGAGAACGCGCTTTACGAGATCGACCGCGAACTGCGGACGGTCATTCGCACGACGTGTCCGACGAAGCCGCTCATGGTGGACGTCAACGACCGTGCGCGCATGGACGACCTCTTCCGCGCCTACCATCCCGACGTTGTCCTGCACGCGGCGGCCTACAAGCACGTGCCCATGGTCGAGATGAATCCGCGCGAAGGCGCGCGCAACAACACGGAGGCGACGAAGGAACTGGCGGCGCTCGCGAAGGCGCATGGCGTCGCGCGCTTCGTCCTCATCTCGACGGACAAGGCGGTGAATCCCGTCTCGGTGATGGGGCGGACGAAGCGCGCGGCCGAGCAGGCCATCCTGGCGCTGAACGAGGCGGGCGGCACGTCGTTCTGCGCCGTCCGCTTCGGCAATGTCCTCGGCTCGTCCGGCAGCGTCGTGCCGCTCTTCCGCGAGCAGATTGCGCGGCGGGTGCCGGTCACGGTCACGCATCCGGAGATGAAGCGCTACTTCATGACGGTCGAAGAGGCCGTCGGCCTCGTCCTCCAGGCGGCGAGCCGGGCCGAGAAGGCGATCTACACGCTCGACATGGGCGCGCCCGTGCGCATCGTCGATCTTGCGGAGCAGATGATCCGCCAGGCCGGCTACCGGCCCTATGTGGACATCCCGATTGTCTTCACGGGCATCCGTCCCGGCGAGAAGCTGTTCGAGGAACTGGACATTTCCGAGAAGTCCGCCTACAAGACGGACATGGCGCGCATCTACATCACGAAGGAGAAAGGGGAAGTCGGCGATGGATCTGGCTCCGCTCATTGACCACACGTTCCTGAAGCCGGCCGGCGACAAGGCGGCGATCGCGACGCTTTGCGCGGAGGCGAAGGCGCACGGCTTCGCCTCGGTCTGCGTGAACCCCGCCGAAGTGGCGGCGGCGGCGCGCGCGCTCGCGGGCAACGGCGTCCGCGTCTGCACGGTCGTCGGCTTTCCGCTCGGCGCGAGCACGACGCGCACGAAGTGCTTCGAGGCGGCGGATGCGATCCAGGCGGGGGCGGACGAGCTCGATCTCGTCGTCAACCAGCGGCTGCTCAAGTTTGCGCCGGCGGCCTGCGAGGCGGAGTTGCTCCAGTGGGTGCGCACCTGCCGGACGTTCCGTTCGGACGTCACGCTCAAGCTCATCCTCGAATGCTGCAATCTCACGAAGGCGGATATCGTCCGGGGCTGCAAGATCGCGCAGCGCGTCGGCTTCGACTTCGTGAAGACCTCGACGGGCTTTGGCGTAGGTGGCGCGACCGTCGAGGACGTGTCGCTCCTGCGGCGGACGGTCGGCCCGGAGATGGGCGTCAAGGCGGCGGGCGGCATCCGCGACCGGGCGACGGCGGAGGCGATGGTCGCGGCCGGCGCGACGCGCCTCGGCAGCTCGGCCGGCGTTGCAATTGTCCAGGAAAGGGCGTTGTCTACGAAAACGCCGAAAACGAGAAGGGTTAAGCCCGAATGAAAAGGGCTGAGATGACCGAGATGTGCGCCGCCCTCTGGCTCGGCCTGCTGGCTGCGTCGCTGTCGCCGTGCGCGGCGTCCGCCTTCACGGTGGACGCGGAGCTGCCGGCGGGGAATGTCATCGTCGAGGAGGTCGCGGGTGACGCGGTGCGTCTGCGTCCCGACCTACGCGACACGGCGGGCGACTGGTTTTACTGGGCGTTCCGCGTGACGGGCGCGAAGGGGCGGACGCTCACGTTCACCTTCGCGGGCGCGTATGGCGGGTGCGTCGTGGGCGTGCGCGGGCCGGCCGTGACGGAGGACGGCGGGCGCACGTGGCGCTATCCGTGCGACGGGCGCGCGACGGAGCGGTCGTTCTCCTATGCGTTCGAGACGGACGGCGAGGTACGCTTCTGCTCGACGTGGCAGTACCTGCCGGCGGACTGGGAGGCGTTCCTCGCGCGGCATGCAGCATCGCGCGGCCAGGCGTTCGAGACGGGCGTTCTCTGCCGTTCGCGGAAAGGCGCGGACGTCCCGTTCGCGCGCTTCGGGCGTCTTGGCGGGAGTCCGAGATACCGGGCGCTCGTGACGTCTCGCCACCACGCAGGCGAGGCGACGGCGACGGCCGCTCTGGAGGGGCTCGCGGCCGCGTTTCTGGAGAACGATGACCTCGGCCAGTGGCTCCGTGCGAACGTCGAGCTGACGGCCGTGCCGTTCGTTGACTACGACGGCGTCGTCGCGGGCGACCAGGGAAAAAACCGCGCGCCGCACGACCACAACCGCGACTACATGGCGTTCCTCTATCCGGAGACGCGCGCGCTCGCCGCCTTGGCCGGTCGGACGGGTGCCGCGACCGACGTTTGGCTCGACCTCCACTGCCCGTGGATCCGGGGCGGACTCAACGAGCGCGTCCACGCGCCGCTCAAGCGTGACGTGAACGGGCGTAACGCGTCCGCCGCGCGGCGCTTCGACGACCTGCTCGAACGCCTCCAGTCGGGCGCGCTCCGCTACCGGGCGTCGGACGACCTGCCGTACGGGAAGGGATGGAACGCGGACGGCAACTACGCGAAGGGCCTCTCGTCGGTCAACTGGGCGCTCGCGAGCCTGCCGGGCCTGCGTCTCGGGCATACGCTTGAGATTCCGTTTGCGAACGCGGGCGGCGCGGCCGTCACGCCAGAGACCTGCCGCGCATTCGGGCGCGACCTCGCGCGGGCACTGCGGGCGTTCCTCGACTTGGAGGGGTTGCCGCGCGAGGTGGACGGAATCTACCCGCACCTGGCGATGTTCAACCGCGAGGGCGAGTGCGGGACGGGTGCGGTCGTGCCGTGGGCTGGCTCGCTCTGGGCCCTCACCTACGGGCCCCACTGCCCGACGGGCTCGTCGGACAAGCTCTACCGCATCCGTCCCGACCTCACGCAGGAGATTCTGCCGTGCTCCGTCGGCGGCACGCCCGCGAACCGCCTCGTCCACCGCGAGACGAACCAGCTCCTCATCGGGCCGTACGTCGTCGATGCGAAAGGAAACGTGCGCGTCGTTCCGCCCGCGCGGATGCCGGGGCGCCTCACGGGCGCGGCGCGGCATCTGACGGATCCGTCGAACAAGGTCTACGTCGCGACGATGGAGACGGGGCTCTACGAGCTCGACCTGCGCACGCTTGCCGTCAACACACTCATCCGCGAGAACGGAAAGAACGACTGGGCCTACGGGCCGCTGATGGCGAAGGCCGGGCGCTGGCCGGACGGCTGGGGCGCGGCTCCCGTCACGAAAGTCCCCGGCTACCACGCCAAGGGCCTCGCCTCCGGGTTCGGGCGCGTATTCGTCTCGAACAACGGCGAGGACAGCGACGCGGCGCGCGCGAACCCGTTCGTCCCCTCGGGCGTTCTCGCCGACTGGTCTGTCCCCGGACGCGACTGGCGCACGATCCGCCGCTGCCAGTTCACGGAGGTGACGACGCGCGACGGCATCTACGGCAACGAGCATCCGGAGTCGGATCCGGTCTGGGCGCTCGGCTGGGACGCGAAGTCGGTGATTCTCGCCGTCACGACGAACGGCGCCGCATGGACGTACTACCGCCTGCCGAAGGCCTCGCATTGCTATGACGGTGCGCACGGTTGGAACACGGAGTGGCCGCGCATCCGCGACGTCGGCTTCGGCGACGGCACGCTCCTCGCCACGATGCACGGCACGTTCTGGAAGTTTCCGGCGGACTTCTGCCCGGCAAATCCGAACGGGATTCGTCCGCTCTCGACCTACCTCAAGGTCATCGGCGACTTCTGCCGCTGGGGCGACCGCGTCGTCTTCGGGTGCGACGACCAGGCGAAGAGCGAGTTCCTCGGCACGCGCACGCTCAAGCGGGACGCGCCGAGTCGCGATCGTTCGCAGTCCAACCTCTGGTTCGTGAGGCCGGAGGACTTGTCGTCGCTCGGCCCACCGTCGGGCGAGGGCTGGGTCTGGCTTCGCGAGGACGTGAAGGCGGGCGACGTCTCCGACCCGTACCTCTACGCGGGCTACGAGTCGATGGACTTCACGTTCACGGATGCTGACGGGCGGGCTGTTCCGCACGAGCTCCTGCGCGCGGGCGACTGGGTGCGCGTGAAGGCTCTCGCCGACGCGCGGGGCGCGTCCGCGCGCTTTGCCTACGGCCCGGCGCGCCCAGCCCGGGTGGTCGAAGCGTCCGGCTCGGTCGAGGTCTACGACGATTTCTCGAAGCGGACGTACGCGTTCCCGGTCGTGAACGGCGACCGGACGGTCGTTTGCCGCGAGGTGGCGACCGAGCGCGACCTCCTCTATGCGGGCGGCGTCTTCTACGAGGTGCCGGCGGACAATGCGGGCGGCTTCGCGGCGCTGCGTCCGATCGCGCTCGCGGACGAGCCGGTGCGGACGATCGAGGCGCGGCTGGGGCTGCTCTTCGTCAACGGCCGTCCGAGGGCGCTTGATGCGCTCTGGCGGAATGGCACGGCCGCACAGGCCTACTGGCTCTGGCGCGACTGGCAGGAGGCCGCGCGGTGAGACGCGCCTGGCTGGAGCTGGTCGAGGCGACGCTGGACGAGGTCTTGCCGGCGGCGGATGCGCGCCCGGCCGTCCTCTCTGAGGCGATGCGCTACGCCGTTGGTTCGGGCGGCAAGCGCATCCGTCCGCTCGTCTGCCTCGCGTCCGCCGTCGCGGCGGGTGGCGTGGTCGAGGACGCGCGGTATCCGGCGGCGGCGATTGAGATTCTCCACAACTACACGCTTGTCCACGACGACTTGCCGGCGATGGACAATGACGTCGAGCGACGCGGTCGACCGACGGTCTGGAAGCAATTCGGCGAGGCGAATGCGATCCTGGCGGGCGATGCGCTGCTGGCGCTTGCCTATCGGACGGCGGCGCGCGCGCCGCGCAACGTCGCGGCGATCGTCGATGTCCTGGGCGAGAAGGGCGTTGGCGTCGTCCAGGGACAGGTCGAGGACGTGGCGGACGCGCCTGGCGCGTCCGCCGGCTCGGCGGATTCCTTCGTCTATCTTCACAAGACGGCCGACCTCTTCGTCGCGGCGGCGAAGATGGGCGCGCTGGCGGGCGGCGGCACGGCGGCGTCCGTCGCGCGGCTTGGGCAGTTTGCCGAGAATCTGGGGCTTGCCTTTCAGTACGAGGACGACTTGCTGGACGGTGACGGACTTTTCTCGCGTGCGGAGACCGAGCGGCTCGTGCACATGACGACGGCGGCGGCGATTGCCGCGCTGGACGGACTTCCCGGCGAGACGTCGTTCCTGCGGAATCTCGCGCACGATCTGGTGGGGCGGACGGCCTGAGATGAACTGGACGGTCTGGATTCTGATGAGCGCCTGCTTCTTGGCGCTTTACGATCTCGCGAAGAAGGCGAGCGTCCGGGAGAACGCGGTCTTGCCGGTTCTGCTGGGCTCGACGTGCTGCGGGTGCGCGGCGTTCCTTGTCGGCTTGGCCGTGACGGGGCGCCTGGCGACATCCCTTGCGGCGGTGGACGCGCGCGTTCTTGTCCTCGGCCTTTTGAAAGCCCTCATCGTCTCCGTGTCGTGGATCTTCACCTTCTGCGCGTTGCGGACGCTGCCGATCACGATTGCGACGCCGATCCGGGCGTCGGCGCCGGCGCTCGTCTTCCTGGTTGCGCTGTTCGTCTATGGTGAAGTCCCGACCGTCTGCCAGGGCGTCGGGATGCTGGCCGTCTTCCTTGGCTACTGGGCGTTCTCCTGGGCGGGGCGGCATGAGGGCATCGACTTCCTGCGGAACCACGCCGTCTGGTGTGCCATCGCGGGCATGGCGTTTTCGGCGCTGTCGGCGCTTTTCGACAAGTTCGTCTTCCAGGTTGCCCGTGCGCCGGTCGAGCCGACGCAGCTCGTGTTTCAGGTCGGGCTCATCCTCGTCTACGCGATCGGGCTCTTGGCGTCGCGGGCCTTCCCGTCGGCGCACGCCTTTTCCTGGCGCTGGACGATTCCGCTCGTCGGCATGCTTCTCGCGGGCGCGGACTGGCTCTACTTCAAGGGGCTCTCCCTTCCCGACGTCCCGATTTCCGTCTGCTCGCTTCTGCGGCGGTTCTCGGTCGCGATCACGTTCGTGCTCGGCGCGCTCTTCTTCCACGAGACGAACCTGCGGCGCAAGGGCCTCGCCCTGGCCTTAGTCCTCATTGGCATCGCGCTTCTTTGCCGATAGGATTCGGCGTGATATGCTATAATGTGCGCATGAAAATGCGTATGGCGGATGTGGTCGGCCGGATGGGCCGAGGGCTAGGTGGCGGATTCGCCGGCGTGCGGGGGCATTCCCTGCGGAGGGGCTTGCGGCGCGCGCTGCTTCTCGCGGTGACGGGCCTTTCGGGCGTGGCGGGGGCCGTGACGGCGTTCGACGCGGCGGAGTCTGTCTGGCCGGCGGGGCTTGCCGAGGAGATGAACACGCTCATCGCTTTTCGCGCGCCCTTCGAGCTGAAGGCGGGCGAGCGGCCCGTCCTGAAGATGGTCGCGTGGTATTCCTACCGCGTCACGCTCAATGGCGCCTTCGTGGGCTTTGGCCCGGCGCGCGGGCCGAAGGGCTTCTTCCGTCCAGACGAGTGGGACTTGGCCGCCGCCGCGCGTCCGGGACGCAACGAGCTGTGCGTCGAGGTGGCGGGCTACAACGTGCCGAACTTCTACCTGATGGAGCAGCCGCCGTTCTTCAAGGCGGAGGTCGTCTGCGCAGACCGAGTCCTCGCCGCCACGAAGCGCGTGGGCGGGGCCTTCGCCGCGACGCGCCAGCCACGCGTTCAGAAGGTGCCGCGCTACTCCTTCCAGCGCACGTTCGTGGAGGCGTACCGCCTGCCGGCGGCTGCGCATCCGCCGGCCCTCGCGCTTGCCGCCGCGCCGGAGCCCGCGCTCATCGAGCGTCGCGTGCCCTATCCTGACTTCGAGGTCAACCCGCGCATGACGCCCGTCTCGTTTGCGAAGGTTCGCTACGACGAGACGGCCCCCGTCCGCCAGGACCGTTCGCTTTCGCTGCCGGGGCAGACGGGCGGGGGATTCAAGGGCTTTCCGCTCGCCGACCTGGAGCTGAACGCCTCCTTCCTCGCCCAGCGGCTCGACCGCCGAGAAGGGGGCCGCGACGTTCCGCCTCGCGGCGGGCGAGTCGGCCGTCTTCGACAACGGGCTCAACGACTCCGGCTTCCCCGGTCTGCGCGTCGAGGTGGCAGCGCCCGGTCGGCTCGTCCTGCAGTTCGACGAGGTGCTGTCCGAGGGCGGCGAGGCGCGCGGCATCAAGCGCTACAAGGACTGCTGCAACGTGATTCTCTGGGACTTCGCGGAACCGGGCGTCTATGAGGTGGACGCCTTCGAGCCCTACACGATGCGCTACGTGGAGCTGGCCGTCGTCTCGGGCGACATGACGGTCTCCGCGCCGCGCTTCCGCAGCTACAAGAACCCGACGGCGAAGCGCGCCCGCTTCCGGGCGAGCGATCCGGCGCTCGTGAAGATCTTCGACGCGGCGAACGAGACGTTCCGCCAGAACGCGGCGGACGTCTTCATGGACTGCCCCAGCCGCGAGCGCGCGGGCTGGAACTGCGACGCCTTCTTCACGGCCCCGGCCTCCACGCTCCTGACGGGCGACTTCGCGCTGGAGCGCGTCTTCGAGGAGAACCACGCGCTGCCGCCCGCCTTCGATGACATTGCGGACGGGGCGATCCCGATGTGCTATCCCGCCGACCACCGTGACCGCGTCCACATCCCGAACTGGGCGATGTGGTTCACGCTGGAGACGGAGGAGTATCTGCGCCGCACGGGCGACCGCGAGACGGTGGACGCGCTGCGGCCGCGTCTCGAAAAGCTCGTGAAGTACCTCTGGACGTTCCGCAACGGCGACGGCCTACTGGAGCGCCTGCCGAGCTGGGTCTTCGTGGAGTGGAGCCACGCGAACAAGCTTGTGCAGGACGTCAACTACCCCTCGAACATGACGTGGGCCGACACGCTCGACGCGATGGATCGGCTCTACGGCCGGCCCGACCTCGCCGCCGAGGCCGCGCGCGTGCGGGAGACCGTGCGCCGCCAGAGCTGGACGGGCACGTGGTTCTGCGACAACGCCGTCCGCCAGAAGGACGGCACGCTGAAGCTTTCGGGCGAGTGCACGGAGACGTGCCAGTACTATGCGTTCTTCCATCGGGTCGCGACGCCGGAGACCCATCCCGCGCTCTGGCGCCGCCTCTTGGAGGACTTCGGCCCGCAGCGCTACGATCCGAACGACCGCACGAAGATGCTCAAGCACCCCGAGATCTGGCCGTCCAACGCCTTCATCGGCAACTACCTGCGCCTGAAGCTGCTGGAGCGCGCGGGACGCGGCCAGCAGATCCTCGACGAGACGAAGGGCTACTTCCTCTACATGGCAGAGCGCACGGGGACGCTCTGGGAGAACGACACGACGTGCGCGAGCTGCAACCATGGCTTCGCCTCGTATGCGGCGGTGCTGCTTGTCCGCAGCGTGCTCGGCGCGGAGGTTGACCACTTGCAGAAGACGGTGACGGTGCGTCCGACGGACGTCGACCTCGCCTCCTGCGGCGTCACGCTGCCCGTGTCCGGGGGCGAGCTTTCCTATGGCTGGACGCGGAAGGACGGACGTCGCGAGGAGACGTTCGCGGCGCCGCCGGACTGGCGGCTCGTCCGCTCGGACGGCGCGCCGGCGGCGGACGCGGACGAGGCGTCGCGCGACGTCCTCGTCGAGGCGGAGGCGTTCGCCGCGCGGGGCGGCTGGGTCACGGACACGCAGTTCATGGATCAGATGGGCTCGCCGTTTCTGTTGGCGCATGGTCTGGGCACGCCCGTCGCGGACGCGCGCACGACCTTTGACGCGGGCGCGGGCGGACGCCGCGTCGTCTACGTCCGCACGCGCAACTGGAACGCGCCGTGGTCGGCGCATCCGGCCGGGCTCTTCCAGGTCGCCGTCAACGGCGAGACGCTGCCGCTGACGCTGGGGGCCGGCGCGTCGGAATGGACATGGCGCCGGGCTGGCGAGGCGACGCTGAAGCCGGGCGCGAACGCGCTTGCGCTCCACGATCTCACGGGCTTCGAGGGGCGGTGCGACGCGCTTGTCTTCGCCGCAGGCGAGCGGACGGCCGCCGAGCTGGACGCCTTTCGGACAGCGGCGCACGCGGCGAAGCCCGTCGCGCGGAAGTCCTACGACTTCGTCGTGGTCGGCGGCGGCATCGCGGGTGTCTGCGCGGCCGTCACGGCGTCGCGGCAGGGGCTGAAGACGGCGCTTGTCCACGATCGGCCCGTCCTCGGCGGCAACAACTCGTCCGAGGTGCGCGTCCATCTCGGCGCCTACGCGAACCTGCCGCACTATCCGCGGCTTGGCGACGTCCTGGCGGAGATTGCGCCGGCAGCGGGCGGCAACGCCCAGCCGGCCGCCGTCTACGAGGACGGTCGCAAGCTGGCGGTCGTGAAGGCCGAGAAGAACCTCGACCTGTTCCTCGACACGCACGTCAACGCCGTCGAGAAGGCGGCGGACGGCGCGATTGCCGCCGTGGTCGGCGTCGATACGGCGACGGGGGCGCGGACGGTTTTCGCCGCGCCGCTCTTCGCGGACACGACGGGCGACGGCACGGTCGGCTTTCTCGCGGGGGCCGACTTCCGGATGGGCCGCGAGGGGCGCGACGAGATGGGCGAGCCGTGGGCGCCGGAGGCGGCCGACCGCTTGACGATGGGCGCGTCCGTCCAGTGGCGCGCGACGACGAACGCCACGGCGACGTCGTTCCCGTCCAAGCCGTGGATGCTGCCGTTCGACGAGCGGACGGCGCAGCCGGGCCTTCGGGGCGACTGGAACTGGGAGACGGGGATGCTTCGCGACCAGATCGCCGAGTTCGAGCGCGTGCGCGACTATGGGCTGCTCGTCGTCTACTCCAACTGGGCCTACCTCAAGAACGCCTACTCGGAGCGGGACGAGTTCGCGACGGCGTCGCTCGACTGGGTCGCCTACAACGCCGGCAAGCGCGAGTCGCGCCGTCTCCTTGGGGACTTCATCCTGACGGAGAACCATCTCATGGCCCGTGACGTCCAGCCGGACGGGACGTGCGCGGCGACATGGACGATCGACCAGCACTTCCCGAAGGAGGCGTCCGTCACCGGCTTTGCCGGCGAGGCGTTCCAGGCCGACTCGCACAACCACCAGATCTGGCCGCATCCGATTCCCTACCGCTGCTTCTACTCGCGGAACGTCCCGAACCTCTTCATGGCGGGGCGCGACATCTCCGTCACGCATGTCGCGCTCGGCACGACGCGGCTCATGCGCACGCACGGCATGATGGGCGAGGTCGTGGGGCTGGCGGCCGCCGTCTGCCGGGAGAACGCCTGCCGTCCGCGCGCCGTCTACGCGACGCGTTTCAATGCTTTGAGGGCGAAGATGGAGAAGGGTGCGGGCGACGGGAAAGTCCATCCGCTCCAGACCTACAACTGCCAGATTTCGCTCGACCCCGATCTTCGCCGCAAAGTCCAGCAGGTGAAGTGAGGCCGCGCGGTTTGCGCAAACGAGCCTAAAATTTTTTGCGCAAACGCGCGTCTTTCGCGCGGACAATGTGCTATAATAGGCGGCGTTTTCCAAGGAAGCAAAGAAAGGCAGTCACAGATGAATCGATTTGCAGGGAATGTCGTTCTCGTCACGGGCGGGAACCGGAACACGGGGCTCTGGCTCGTGAAGAAGTTCGTGGACGAAGGCGCGCGCGTCTTCATGTGCGGGTCGTCAGAGGCCTCGACGGCGCGCGGCGTCGCGTCGCTGAAGGCGATGGGCGTCGCGGGCGTGACGGCGCAGGCGTGCGACGTCGGCGACAAGGCTCAGGTCGCCGCGCTCATGGACAGGATCGAGAAGGAGGCGGGAACGCTCGACATCCTCGTGAACAACGCGGCAGACCAGGGGCTGGACCTCGGCGGCCCGCTGGAGATGGACCCGGAGGCGATACTGAAGGTCATGAACACGAACGTGAAGGGCGGCTTCCAGGTCACGCAGGCGGCGTGCAACCGCTTCTTCATGAAGCGGCCCTACGAAGTCGGCGGCCCGTACCGCGGCACGGTCGTCTTCCTCTCGTCCAACACCGCGATGCGGGCGATCCGGAAGCGCACGGCCTACTGCGCGTCGAAGGGCGCGATCAACTCGATGGTGCGAGCGCTCGCGCTCGACCTCTCGTCGCTCGGCATCCGCGTCAACTGCTGTGCGCCTGGCTACATCTACACCGAGCGCTGGGACGCGCTCGACGAGGCGGTCAAGGCGCGACGCCGCGCGAACTGTCCGCTCGGCCGGGAGGCGACGGGGGCGGACATCGCGAACGTCGTCGCGTTCCTCGCGAGCGGGGACAGCGGCAACATGGCCGGCGAGATCGTGACGTGCGACGCGGGCTGCTCGTGCCAGCACATGCCGGCGGACGTGGACTGTTGAGGTTGAGAGGCTGAACACTGACAAGGAGTGACACGGCATGAACATATCCATACTGATGCTTGCGGCGGCTGGCGTAGTCAGCTTCAAGGATGCGAACAAGATCAGGAGCTGGGACGCCTGGGGCGACCACAAGGCCCAGGCGGCGGTGACGAACGTGCTCCAGAAGGAGAAGCGGAGCGTGACATGGGAACGCCTGAACAAGGTCGATCCCGGCCTGCGCGAGATCGGCCGCCTCCAGACGCGTACGTCCGATCAGGTCAAGTCGTCAAAATGGTCTGTCGGCTGCGAGACGCTCGACCGCGACTACGCCGACTGGGAGAGCTACAGGGAGCTTCTGCCGATGCTCGGCGTGAAGCGCGCGCGCTTCTTCTCGGGCTGGGCGAAGACCGAGCAGGAGAAGGGCGTCTACGACTTTACATGGCTGGACCGGCAGATCCGCGAATGCGCGGCGATGGGAGTCAAGCCGTGGATCTGCATTTCCTACGGCAACCCCGTATGGGGCAGCGACTTCCGCCTCGGCATGCGCGTGAAGCAGGTCACAGACAATCCCGAGGCGTTCGCCGCGTGGCTCCGCTACACGAAGGCTCTCGTCGCGCGCTACAAGGACGTCGTTGACGAGTGGGAGATCTGGAATGAGCCGTTCGGCCAGGCGAAGGAGTACGCCGAACTGTTCTACCGCACGGCGAGGGCCGTGCGCGAGGTCCAGCCGGATGCGAAGTGCTTCTGCACGGCCATCATGTGGAAGGGGAACGCGCCCGAGAAAAGCGACTACTTCCAGGTTCTTGAGAAGCTGAAGAGGGAAGACGCGCTCGACCTCGGCTCCCGCTTCATCTACCACCCCTACGACGCGAATCCAGACGACTCCTATGGCTGGTACGAGAAGATACGCGCTTTCGTCAAAGGCTATTCGGGCAGCTTCGACATCCTTCAGGGCGAGGTGGGCTGTCCGAGCCAGCTGGAGTTCGCACATGCGCTGAACGGGATCGAGTGGACCGAGTATGCGCAGGCTAAGTGGAACCTCCGCCGCGCGATGGGCGACGCGGCGCGGTCGATCCCGTCGAGCCTCTTCACGATGATCGACCTCCAGTACACCTTCATGCTGCAGAGCTTCGGCCTCGTCCGCTCGAACACGCTCAAGGAGTTCGTCTACCGCCGTCCGAGCTGGTACGCGATGCGCAACGTCTATGCGCTCTTCGACGACGAGACGCTGCCGCAGCGGCACCTCGTCGTGCCGTTCGGGCCGCGCAGGCTGTCGTGCAACCTCTTCACCCGCTACGGACAGCCCCTGCGCGTCTACTGGTTCTGCGAGAGCCGCCCGGGCGACAGCCTCACGTTCGAGCCTGTTGATCTGGAGATCCCCGGCAAGCTGGACAGGCCCGTCTGGATGGACATGATCACGGGCCGCGTCTTCGAGATACCAGGCACGAACATCGTCTGGAAGAAGGACGGCATGACGCTCAGGCGCGTCCCGATGTGGGACTCCCCGGTGATCATCGCCCCGCGCGGCGCGATCCCGCTCGTGCGCGACTGGCAGAAGATGACGCCCTACGAGATCGTGGACACGTTCTACCGTCCCGGCCAGTTCGAGAACAGGATGAAGGCGCTGCCGCCGCCGGACTCGGAGCCGTGGATGAAGATGAAGACATCTGATTTCCTGCCGTGCATCGACAGATTCGGGCAGTTCAAGTGGCGCGAATGGCCGGGCAAGACGAAGGGCGAGGCGGATCTCGCGGCGGCGCGGGACGCGGAGGAAAAGGATCTCGCCGCGCATCCGGGCCCGGCGGACCGCACGGCGTTCGGCGGCTGGGCGAAGGGTCCGGCGCTGGCTGCGACGGGACGCTTCCGCACGCACAGGGACGGGAAGGGCAAGTGGTGGCTCGTCGATCCCGAGGGGCGGCTCTTCTGGAGCTTCGGCCCCGTGCGCGTCTCGGCCTCGTCGGCGATGACGCCGATGAACGGCGACTGGGGCACGCCGCAGACGGGCATCGCCTCGACGCCGCGCGATTGCCTCTTCGAGGACCTCTCGCTCAAGAGGTTCTGGACGACCCATGACGATCTCCTCTGGCCGTTCTTCCTCGCGCGCGGCGAGACGCGGGTCTACGACTTCTCCAGCGCGAACCTCTTCCGCAAGTACGGCGAGGACTACTACGCGACGTACGCCGACCTCTGCCACCGCCGCATCCGCAGCTGGGGCATGAACACGATCGCGAACTCCAGCGACCTGAGGATCTGCCTGATGGACCGCACCCCGTATGCCGAGCGCGTCGAGTGCCAGTCGCGTCCGATCGCGGGCAGCCACGGCATGTGGTGGAAGTTCCGAGACCCGTGGGATGCTTCGTTCGCGCATGGCGTGACGGCGGCGCTCAAGGCGCACGGGCGCGAGGCCCACGACCCGTGGTGCATCGGCTTCTTCATCGACAACGAGATCAACTGGGGCGGCACGACCGACCTCGCGAAGTGGACGATCCAGTCGTCCGCCGACCAGCCGGCGAAACTTGCCTTTGCCGACTGGCTGCTGAAGAGGCACGGCACATTCGCCGCACTGAACGCGAAGTGGGGGACGGAGTATGCCGACCGCAGCGACTTTCTGTCTTCTGTCCGGCTTCCGCCGTCGGCGGCGAAGGACGACCTATACCTGTTCTCAAATCTCGTCATCGACCGCTACTTCGCGGTGACGCGCGAGACGGTCAAGGCGTTCGACCCGCAGCTTCTCTACCTCGGATGCCGCTTCGCCGGCTGGGCGCGTGACGAGGTCGTCGCGGCGTGTGCGAAGTACTGCGATGTCGTGAGCTACAACATCTATCGCGAGAAGATCGACGACTGGCGGCTGCCCGCGAAGCTGGACGCGCCGGTGCTGATCGGCGAGTTCCACTTCGGCGCGACGGACCGCGGCCCGTTCGGCACGGGCGTGCGCCAGGCGAAGGATCAGGAAGATCGGGCAGCCAAGATGAAGGGGTATGTAGAGACGGCGCTCGTGAACCCGCAAATCGTCGGCGTCCACTGGCACCAGTTCAGCGACCAGGCGGCTACTGGACGCTTCGACGGCGAGTATCTGCAGGTCGGCCTCACGGACGTCTGTGACACGCCCTATCCGATCATGCGCAAGGCCCTGCGCGAGGTCGGCTATTCGCTTTACGAAACACGAAACGCAAGATAAAGGAGTTCAACCATGAAGAAATCCCTGTTTGCTATTGTCTTTTTGGTGGCGTCCGCAGGCATTCTCCGCGTCCACGCCAAGACGGTCGCCTGGTGGCCGCTGGCCGCAGAGGAGGGTGTGCGCACGACAACGGATACGGCTCTCGTCAACAAGGCAACCCCCGGCACACTCGACGCGTACCCGATTTCGATGGTCGGCGCGGCGATTGTCGATGGCGGCGAGAGCTGTCCTGTCGGCACTGCCGCGTTCCCGTCAGGATGGGGCGTGTGGGACCCGGAGACGCGTACGGTCGAGACGGGCGCGACGGGGCTATACTTCAAGAAGACTTCGCTGGTGGGGAATGCCGGTGCGCTCCGCGTGGCGGATCCGGCCGCGCTTCGGCTGCAGACGTTCACGTTCGAGGTGTTCGTCAAGATGGACGAAGGCACTGAGAAGAGCGAATGGAACTGCATTGCCGTGATGCCGGGCAAGCTCAAGACGACATCCGGTGCGGACGTGCTCAACTACGACAGCTGGGCCATCCGCGTCACAGCCGCCAACAAGTTCCAGCTGCGCTTCACGAAGCCAAGCGCGGCGGCGACGGATCTCGTGAACGTCAGTGCGCACAATCTCGCCTGCGAAGTCGCCGTCGGCAATCCCGGAGGCCTTTATGACGGCAGGTGGCACCACCTGGCGTTTGTCGTCTCCCAGATCGACAAGAAGGCACACGCCTATTACGACTATGTCTACGTGAACTCGGTGAACCTTCCGGACGGCCTTTCCTATGGGGCCGAAGACCTGTTCATCGGCTCGACGCCCCAGACGACGGGACCGTTCGGCGGGTCGCTGGCGCATATGCGGATCTCGGATACGGTCCTTGCGCCGAACGAGTTCCTTCAGCTCACCGACATCGCGGGCGAGGCGGAGGACGTTGTGCTGCACGCCGACTTCGAGACGCCCGCCGGACTCTCGTCACAGAGCAATGCGCCTCTCAACCGCGCGCGTGGGGGACTCCTTCTGACTGTGCGCGATGCGAGCGGCAAGCCAATCGCCGTCGAAGAAACCGCGCCGGCGACGGAGACGACCTATGCGTCCAGAGTTGCGGCGGACGGCGTGGCGAACTCGCGCTCTCTGGTCTGTGGCGGAACCTCCAAGACATACGCGAAGTTCACTCCCGACGGCAATACGGATTTCCAGAGGTCTTCCTTCACGGTCGAGTGCTTCTACAGGACGGTGCAGACCGCCACGTACGTTCCGCTCGTCCGGCGGCGCGGCGGCTCGAACGTGCAGTTCAACCTCGGCTTCGGCGCGGCGGCCGGGAAGCTTTCCGCGACGGTTCTTGAATACTATGCCATGCCCGTCGGGGACGGCCAAAAGGTCGTCAACGACACGGAGGCGACGAACGACGGCCAGTGGCACCATGCGGCGCTGGTCGTGGATGCCGTGGCGAAGAGAATGACGCTCTTCCGCGATGGCCGGCCGATCGGTTCGCAGACCTACATCGGGACACTGGTTGCGCACACGACGCCTGTCTGCATCGGCGGCATCGACACTGACGGCAGCGCCGCGTTTGACGGCAGCATCGACGATGTGCGCATCACGATGCGCGCCCTGAAGCCGGGCGAGTTCCTGTCCGGTTCTCATTTTGACGCGACGCAGCCGACGCTGGGCTGGGTCGGGTTCGATGGTTCCGTCAACGGTCTTGTCCCCGACGGTGTGCTGACGGGCGGAATCGCCGAGAAGGCTACGGCGGACGGGAAGGAACCCGCGTTTGTGGCGCATGGGCGAAATCCGCGTCTCATTGACGGGAACGGGACGGTGCTGCGCGAAGACAACGTGAAGTCCCTCGCGCTGGACAAGGGCGTGGTCAAGTACCCCGACAACGTGCTGCTGCCGCTCATCCCCGAGCAGACCGTCGAGTTCTTCGTCAAGGGCGGTGCGCAGGCGCAATACGCGGGCATCGTCCGCTGCAACGTCAATCGCGATTCGGCGGACGTTCCGGTGTGGGCGATCAGCGTTTCGGGCGATGCGGCGGACGGCCAGTGCAGGAAACTTCGCATCCGCTGCGCCACGCAAAACGAGGCCGGTTCGATTGACAAGCGGGCGATAGATGAGGACACGCCGGCGGAAATCGGCGATGGACGGCGGCATCATGTCGCGCTGACCATGAAGCAGACGTCGGGCGACGAAGGCCAGCGGCAGACGGCGCTTGCGCTTTACATGGACTATTCTGACGAGCCGGTCTGGACGAAGACTGTCTCGGGGTGGTTTTACTACGGAACGGGAAGCGCCAGCGTGTGGCTCGGCGCATCGAGTTCTGCGACGGCGTTCTTCAAGGGGAGCATTGACGAACTGCGCATCTCGCAGGGGATTCTGCAGCCGATGCAGTTCCTCCGCTTCGCGAAGAGCGGGTTGTCCATTGTGATTCGATAACAGCATCTCAGCATCTCAACCTCATGCCATGAAAATCACATCGATCAAGCCATTTGTCATTGACTGCTTTCGCACGAACTGGGTGTTCGTGAAGGTCGAGACCGACGAAGGAATCACGGGCCTCGGCGAGGGCACGCTCGAATACAAGGAGAACGCGCTTCTCGGCGCGCTCAAGGACCTCGAGCACGCCCTCATTGGCAAGGACCCGTTCGACACCGCGTGGATCGAGCACCAGAACTACCGCGACGCCTACTGGCGCGGCGGCGCCGTCCTCATGAGCGCGCTTTCGGCGATTGACATGGCGCTTTGGGACATCAAGGGCAAGGCGCTCGGCGTCCCCTGCTGGAAGCTTCTCGGCGGCAAGTGCCGCGACGCCGTGCCGTGCTACGCGAACTGCTGGTTCGCGGGCGCGAAGGAGCCGGAGGAATTCGCGGCGAAGGCGACGGCCGCCGTTGCGCGCGGCTTCAAGGGCCTCAAGTGGGATCCCTTCGGCAAGAACTACCGCCAGCTGCCCCCGGCCGACTTCAAGAAGACGATGCGCTGCGTCGCGGCCGTGAAAGAGGCGACGGAGGGCAAGGCCGAGATCCTGATCGAGTGCCATGGACGCTTCGACGTGCCGACGGCCCTGCGCGTCTGCCACGCGCTGGAGGAATTTGATCCCTACTGGGTCGAGGAGCCGGTCATCCCCGACACGATGCGCGCGCTGGCGGACGTCCGCAGCCGCGTGCGCGTGCCGATCGCCTGCGGCGAGCGGCTCTACACGACGCAGCAGATTCTCGACGCGATCGAGCTCGGCTGCTGCGACTACCTGCAGCCCGACGCCTCCCATGCGGGCGGCATCACGGCGATGAAGGGCATTGCCGCGATCTGCGACGCGCACCACGTGCCGTTCTGCGCGCACAATCCGTCCGGCCCCGTGGCGAACGCCGTCACGCTCGCGCTCGGCGTCTCGACGCCTGGCTACTGCATCCACGAAACGCTCTTCGACGACGTGCCGTGGCGCAAGGACGTCATCGACGAGGACGTGAAGTTCGCCGAGGGTCTCATGTATCCGTCGGATCGTCCGGGGCTTGGCATCGAAATGAACGAGGAAGCCGCCGCCGCGCACCCGAAGCAGGACCACTGGCTGCGGCATTACGTCGGTACGCTCACGAACGTGCGCCCGCCAGACAGCGTCGCCTACTTCCACGGCTGACGGGCCTTTGATAAGGGGAGCGGAGTTCGGAGTTCGCTCTGTCGCGACACGCCCTTGCCTTTTTCTGTCTGAGGGTGTATAATACCAAGCATGAAGACATGGTTAGCCTTTTGGTATGGCATTTTCAGGAACAATCCGACGTTTCGGCTTGTCCTCGGCCTTTGCCCGACGCTGGCGGTCACGACGTCGCTTGAGAACGCGCTCGGCATGGGCCTGGCGGCGACGTTCGTCCTCGTCTGCTCGAACGGCCTCGTCTCGGCGCTGCGCAAGGTGATTCCCGCCGCCGTGCACATCCCGTGCTACATCGTCATCATCGCGACGTTCGTGACGGCGATCGACCTGCTCATGCAGGCGTACCTGCCCGCGCTCTCGTCCTCGCTCGGCATCTTCATCCCGCTCATCGTCGTCAACTGCATCATCCTTGGCCGCGCCGAGGCGTTCGCGTGCCGGAACGGCGTCGTCGAGTCGCTGGCCGACGGCCTCGGGTCGGGCCTTGGCTTCACGCTGTCGCTGTCGCTCGTCGCGTCCGTGCGCGAGATCTGCGGGGCGGGGACGCTGACGGTCTGGGGCGACCTCGCGTTCAAGAACCTGAATCCGGGGCCGGTCACGCTCGCGATCCTGCCGGCCGGCGGCTTCATCACGCTGGGCCTGCTGCTGGCGCTCATCAACCGGCTTGGCGAGTGGCAGGCGCGGCGGCATGGCGCGCCGGTGCCGCTGCCGGTCAACCTCGACTGCAGACACTGCACGATGTGCCCGAACGGGAAGGCGTGAGTGAGTTTTGATGTTTGGGCGTTTGGAGGTTTGGAAGTTTGGAGGTCTAAGGAGTGAAGTGCCCGAAGTGCCAGGCTGACGACGACAAGGTGCTCGATTCGCGCAGCGCGCGGGACGGCGCGGCGATTCGCCGCCGCCGCGAGTGCCTGGCGTGCGGCTTCCGCTTCACGACCTACGAGGAGATCGACCGCGACGAGGTGCTGGTCGTCAAGCGCGACGGCCGCCGCCAGACGTTCGAGCGCCAGAAGCTCGAGAAGGCGATCCGCCAGGCCTGTGGCAAGCGGCGCGTCTCGAGCGAGCAGATCAAGACGATGATCGACAGCGTCGTCGCGCGGCTAGAGGGCGACGAAATCCCCTCGACGAAGATCGCCGAGCTGGTGATGGAGGAGCTCCATCGCGTCGACGAGGTCGCCTACATCCGCTTTGCGAGCGTCTACCGCCAGTTCAAGGACGTCGCGCAGTTTCTTTCGGCCATCACGGAGATCGTGAAGAAATGAGTCACATCGAATACCAGCGTCCGCCGGTCCGCGTGGCCCTTATGGGCCTCGGGCGGGCGATGTTCACGGAACACTATCCGGTCTTTCTCCGGCATCCGACCCTCTTCAAGGTCGTCGCGGTGTGCGACCTCCTGAAGGAGCGGCGCGACCTCGTCGCGAAGGACTATCCCGACTGCAAGATGTTCCGCCAGTTCTCCGACATGCTCGACGAGCGCGACATCGACCTCGTGGACATCGCGACGTGCACGACCGACCACGTCAAGCACGCGCTGCTGTCCCTCAAGAAGGGGTTCTGGACGTTGCTGGAGGCGCCGATGGCGCTGACGCTCAACGACGCGCAGCTGCTGCGCGGCCAGGCGATGAAGTCGAAGAACAGGCTGCTCGTCCTCCAGCGCGGGCTTTTCGCGCCCGACTTCCTGCTCGCGAAGCACATGATGGCCGACCCGCGACTTGGGCCGCTCTACCAGATCCGCATCCGCCGCGAGGACTTCGTCCGCCGCGACGACTGGCAGTGCGTCAAGCGCCTGGGCGGCGGCGCGGCCTACTATGCGATGACGGACCTCGTCATCCAGGCTCTGCGTCTCCTGCCGACGCCGCCGATTCAGATGTGGAGCGAGCTCAAGCGCATCGCCTCGCTCGGCGACTCCGAGGACTACGCGCACGTGAATCTCCGGACGCGCGAGACGATCTCGGCCGACATCGAGTTCTCCGGGGGCGCGCTGCCGGGGCTGCACGCGCCCTCCTTCGAGCTGCGCGGCGAGCGAGGCGTCTTCCGCGTCGAGGCGGGCGCGTCCGAGGGCACGCTCACGGCGATCGACCCGAAGTTCACGTTCCCCCGCCGCCGGTCGTCCGTGCGCACCCCGGCGATCCGCGACCTGCACGAGACGTTCCCGCTCGTCACCGAGACGGTTGCGCTTCCGAAGGACACGGCGCATGGGCCGACGGCGTTCTGGAAGCACGTCTACGACACGGTGCGCACGGCGGCGCCGTTCCCGCTGCACCTGGACGAGTCGATCGAGGCCGTCAAGTTCGCCCAGCTCATGAAGAAGACGAGCCCTTACGGGAAATGAGGTCGCCGATGGACAAGGAAACGGGGGGCGGCCGCGGCGGCGCGGCGTCGGGCGAGATGACGCAGAGCCTGGAGGACTACCTTGAGGCCGTCTTCGTGCTGATCGAGGAGAACGGGAGCGCGCAGGTGCGGGACGTCGCGCGCCTCCTCTCGGTGAAGATGCCGTCCGTCGTCAAGGCGATCCACGAGCTCAAGAAGCTGGAGCTGGCCGAGCAGCGGCCCTACGGCCCGATCGAGCTGACGGCCAAGGGCGCGGCGGCCGCCCGGCGCGTCCTGAACCGGCACGAGCTGCTCAGGGGCTTTCTCCTGAAGCTCGGCGTCTCGCGCCGCACGGCAGACCGGGACGCCTGCCGCATGGAGCACATCCTCTCCGCAGAGACTTTGGACAAGATACGCATCTACACAGAAGGAAAACGATGAAAAGCCAAATCAACACGCTTCGCCAGCTCCAGGAGCTGGTCCTCACGCGCGACGAGCACAACCAGACGGGCGACGGCAGCCACCTCGACGCCCTGAACGATTCCATTGACGCCCTGCAGAAGAAGCTCGAGCCGCAGGTCGCGGGCCTCTACGCGCGCCTCTACAAGCGAAGCCACATCGTCATCTCCGCGATGGTCAACAACTGCTGTGCCGTCTGCGGCATGCAGGTGCCGATCGCGCAGGGACAGCAGGTCCGCCTCGGCCAGCATCTCGTCACGTGCTCGAGCTGCGGGCGCATTCTCTTCGCGGCGGACGAGGACGCGGTCGTCAATACGTCCGAGGCGCCCGACCGCGACAACCCGAAGACCGGCATCTCGCGCTTCAGCGCCGAGGAGCTCATGGTCTGCGACCTCGGCTCGGCCACGCGCGAGCAGGCAATCGCGAAGCTCGCCCTCGCGATGGAGAAGCACGGGTTCATCTCCAGCGCGGAGAACCTCGTGACGGCGGCGCTTGAGCGCGAGGGCGTCCTCTCGACGGCGATGGAGGGGGGCCTGGCGTTCCCGCACGTGCGCGGCGTCGAGGGCGGCGGGCTCACGCTTGCGATGGGCGTCTCGCAGGAGGGCATCGACTGGGACGGCGAGAAGGTCAACATGGTCTTCCTCTCGGCGATTCCCGTCGCGGTCTCGGCCTTCTACCTTCGCCTGATGGCGGGGCTTGCGCAGTCCTTCGCCAAGGAGGCGAATCGCAAGGCCGTTCTTGAGGCGAAGGACACGGCGACCCTCTGGAAGGCACTCCAGAAGGCGACGCGCGCAACCGTCAAGTGACGAGGCGGCAGATGCGGAGGCGGGCGCTTGCGCTTCTCGTTGCCGGGCTGGCCGTGTCGGCCGCCGTCGCGGCGCCGGCGCGCAAGCCCGTTGTCCGTCGGCCGCCTCCGGCGGCCGCGGCGGGGCCCGTCCAGACGGCCCATCGCCGTTCGCCCTACGTCGGGGCGATCGCGGCGGACGCGAAGACGGGCGAGATCCTCTTCTCCGACAACGCCGACGCCGAGGCCTACCCGGCGAGCGTGACGAAGCTGATGACGGCGCTGCTCGTGCTGGAGGACGTGAAGGCCGGCCGCTACCGGCTGGACACGCGCGTGACGGCGACGCCGGAGGTCTACGGCTCCGAGCCGAGCTGGATCGGCCTCCGGGCCGGCCAGTCGATGACGGTCGAGGACCTCCTGACCGCGCTGCTCGTGAACAGCGCGAACGACGCGGCGATCGCGCTCGCCGTGCAGGCCAGCGGCTCGCACACGGCGTTCGTCGCGCGGAT
>OIYX01000152.1_pt1 | contig 24210 bp, 24 predicted proteins | sample 1588431 | NCBI WGS metagenome assembly OIYX01 (sample SAMN03283241) | human gut metagenome | biome: human-associated habitat; material: feces | host: Homo sapiens | place: Peru | collected 2012
CGGCGGTGCCAATGTCGGCGGCCTGATCGGCAAGGGAAACGGCGATCAGGATCCCGAGACGGTCATCAGCAACTGCTATGCCACGGGGACTGTCACGGGCGGTGCATATTCCGGCGGCTTTGCAGGCAGCCTTTGGGGGCTGAATATCAAAAACTGCTACGCGACCGGCGACGTAACGGGCGCCTTTGCATCGATAGCGACCTTTGCCGGAACAGACGCTCCTGCCGCATATGCATGCGGCTCGGTCACAAACTGCTATACGACCGGCGCGGTGGTTGGCACGGCTTCCAGCACTTACGCCTTTGCATACCAGGATGCGACTGCGAGAAGCCCGATCACAAACTGCTATTTTGCAGACGGGAACAGCGCGATAAAAAACCAGAACGAAACCGCAGAGCCCAAGACCTCGGAGGAAATGCAGACCGAGGAATTCAAGGACACCCTCCATGCAGGCGACCCGGCAAACGGCTGGATCTTCCGCGAGGGCGAAACGCCCCTTTGCGGCGCGGAGCCGGCGGATTACGCCGCGGTTGAGGCTGCGCTGGGCAAGATCCCCGCAGACCTGACGGCATACACCGACGAATCTGTTGAGGCGCTGCGCGCCGCGGCAGCGGCTGTGATCCGGGGCAAGGCCATCGCAAAGCAGGCCGAGGTCGACGCAATGGCGGAGGCCATTGAGCGCGCGATCTCTGAGCTTGCCTTCAAGCCCGCCGATTATTCCGCCGTTGATGCGGCGATCGAAAAGGCGAACGCTCTGAACGAGAACGATTATGTCGATTTTTCCGCCGTGAAGGCGGCGCTGGAAGCGGTCGTGCGCGGCAAGAACATCACGGAGCAGGCCGAGGTCGACGCAATGGCAAAAGCCATTGAGGATGCCATCGCGGCGCTGGTCAAAAAGAGCTATCCTGTGACCGTATCCGGCGCAACGGAGCACGGCACTGTGACCGTCAGCACGGATGCTGCCGTCGGCGGCAGCACCGTGACGATCACGGTGAAGCCCGACAGCGGTTACACGCTGGGCGGCATCACCGTCACCGACAGCGAAGGCAACGAGCTGAGCCTGACCGACAACGGCAACGGCGAGTACGCCTTCACCATGCCGTCCGGCAAGGTCGAGATCCATGTGACCTTTGCGGAGGACGGCAGTCTGAATCCCTTCCAGGACGTGCCCAGTGACGCATACTATTTTGAGGCCGTCAATTGGGCGGTTGCGAACAACGTCACAAACGGCACGTCCGAGACGACCTTCGAGCCGGACGTGGGCTGCACGAGAGCGCAGGTCGTGACCTTCCTCTGGCGCGTGGCCGGGCAGCCCGAGCCGACCGAGGGCACGAATCCGTTCACAGACGTGAAGGAGGGCACGTATTACTACAAGGCCGTCCTCTGGGCGGTCGAGAAGGGCATCACGAACGGCACGTCCGAGACGACCTTTGACCCGGACGAGATCTGCACCCGTGCGCAGGTCGTGACCTTCCTCTGGCGCCGCGAGGGCAAGCCCGCGCCGACGGGCGCGAATAACCCGTTTGCCGACGTGAAGCCGAGCGCTTATTTCGGCAGTGCCGTCCTCTGGGCGGTCGAGAAGGGCATCACGAACGGCACGTCCGAGACGACCTTCGAGCCGAACGAGGGCTGCACGAGAGCGCAGATCGTCACCTTCCTCTGGCGCGCAGATCGGGACAAATGACCTATGGCAGCGGGGCGGCTCAGGCCGCCCCGCTCAGCGCGTCAGCCGCTTCGTGGAGCGCGCTGCGCCGTCTCATGCAGGATCTGACGCGCCGTTGGCGCTATAAAAAGCGCTTCAAGCTTTTTAACAGATTCAGAGGTTCCCTAGTATAAAGACGGGTATATTCCTCTCCGGGGTTCCCGATCTTGCGGTTCAGGTCGATCAGTTTCCGGAACCAGTCATGCGCCCAAAGCGTTTCTCTCCCGCCCTGCGTCTGGCCGAGGCCTCGGCGCGTTGCGCGGTTTCCATAAGTTTTTGAAAAGAATCTGTGCAAAAGTCTGTGCAATTGTTGATAACGTTGGGCTTTTGCACAGCCGGCGCAGGGATAGATGCGGAGTTATGTAAACCATTTTGCGATTGCCTCAAAAACCTGTGCGCAGTTTTCGGCGTGCCGCCGGAAATCGCTCAGGGATGCCATTTTGCCCACTTGAAGATTGCCGCGTCGGGCTTGCAGCCCTCCTCGCAATGACACGCTTGATGGGATTGGCGGGGAAAACCGACGATTTGTGTGGTCTTTGGGAACGCGGCTCGTCAGCAGCCCCCTTCGCAATGACACGCGAGGAGGGTTTTGAGTATTTGGAACCTGCGTCCGGAAAAATGGGCGCATATCACGGCGGCGATTCTGATTTCGCTGCGCTCAGCGCGCGGTGCCGATGCGCTCGCCGAGACGCACCTTGCTCTCGACGCCCTCGGCGCTGTGCGCGAGGATGTCGGCGTCGATGGCGACGCGATCCGGCGGCAGGAGCAGGATGACGGTCGAGCCGCCGTACTCAAAATAGCCCTTCTCCTGCAGCTTCCCGAAGGACGCGGGCGTCTCGCTGTGGTTGCAGATGCGGCCGACCAGCAGCGCCCCGACCTCCATCTGCACGACCTGCCCGAAGTGCTCGGTTTGCAGGACGGTGAAGCGGCGGGCGTTGCGGCGGTAAACCTTCAGCCCGGCGGCGATCGGGTTGACCGTGTGCAGCACGCCGTTGATGACCCGCGTCGCGCCCTGCGTCCCGCAGTCGGGGTAGACATAGCGGTGATAATCGTCCGGCGCGAGGCGGAAGATCAGGCACACGCCGCCCTCATACTGCGCCGCCAGCGCGTCGTCCTCCAGAAGCTCCGCGACCGTATAGGGCACGCCCTTGACCGCGAAGCGCTGCTCCGCCGAGATCGGCAGAGCGGTCAGCTTCGAGTCGGCGACCGCGGGAAGCTCGTTTTCGGCGGTTTGGTTGACATAATTCTTTCTCTGCCGGGTGAAAAAATCGTTGAAGCAGGAAAACTCCTGCCTTGTGCAGTCGTCAACGGAGATCCGGTATGTGCGCATAAAGCGCCGCACCTTGCCGCGGGAAAGGGGGCTGCGCTGCCAGAGGGCGTAGAGCGCCGAGACGGGTCTGCGGCAGAGAAGCCCCTTGGCCAGCATCCGGCCGAACGCCGTGCCGTAGGTGAAGCGGATGGCGCCGCCGCCGACCTCCGGCGTTTCGGTCAGGCGCTGCGCCTGACGATCCCAGACCTGCACGGCTTACAGCCCCAGCCGCTCGAGCGCGGCCATGCGCACGCAGAGGCAGAAGACCTCCATGGCCTGCTTCAGCTCGGCGACGGGCGGAAGCGACGGCGCGATGCGGACGTTGCTGTCGAGCGGATCCTTGCCGTAGGGGAAGGTCGCGCCCGCCGGGGTCATGGTCACGCCGGCCTGCGCGCACAGCTCCAGCGCGCGGGTAGCCGTGCCGGGCATCGTGTCGCAGGAGATGAAATAGCCGCCCTTCGGCTCGGTCCACGTGGCAAGGCCGCGCGGGCCAAGCTCCTGCCCGAGCAGATCGAGCACGGCGCGGAACTTCGGCGCGAGCACGGCGGCGTGGCGCTGCATGAGCGCCAGCGTGTGCGCCTTGTCCTTGAGATAGCGCACGTGGCGAAGCTGGTTGATCTTGTCATAGCTGATGGTCTGATAGGTCAGGAGGCTGCCGAGATAGCGCTGGTTGTCCTGCGAGGCCGCCATCACGGCCACGCCTGCGCCGGGGAAGGTGATCTTCGAGGTCGAGGCGAATTCATAGACCATGTCGGCGTTGCCTGCCTCGCGGCAGAGCGTCAGCATGTCGGAAAAGGGCACGAACGCGCCGAACACCTCGTGCACGCAATAGGCGTTGTCCCACATGAGGGCGAAATCCGGCGCGGCCGGGCGCAGATGCGCGATGCGGTCGATGACCTCGTCGGAATAGATGATGCCCTGCGGGTTGGAATACTTCGGCACGCACCACATGCCCTTGACGGCCGGGTCGCGAACGGCCGCCTCGACGGCGTCCATATCCGGCCCCTCGGGGGTCATGGCAATGGGGATCAGCTCCATGCCGAGCGACTGCGAGACGCCGAAATGGCGGTCATAGCCGGGCGCGGGGCAGAGAAAGCGCACGACCGGCTCCTTCGACCACGGACGCGGCGAATGCAGCAGGCCGTGGGTGTAGGCCTTGGCCATCAGGTCGTACATCAGGTTCAGGCTGGCGTTGCCGCCGACGAAGATTTCCTCCGGCTTCGTGCCGAGGAGCTCGGCGAACAGCCGCTTGGCCGACGGGATGCCGGTCAGCTCGCCGTAGTTGCGGACGTCCAGTCCGTCGTCAATGCAGTCGGCCGGGTCGGACAGAACGGTCAGCAGGTCGCTGACCATGTCGAGCTGCTGGCGGCTGGGCTTGCCGCGCGCCATGTTGAGCGACAGCTTCTGCGCCTGACAGTCGGCATAAGCTGCTTGCAGCCGCGCATATTCCGCGCGCCGCTGCTCGGGTGTCATCGTTTGATATTGTTGCATATACGATCCCTCCTCAGGAAGCTCTCAGATATTTGACTGGGCCCTTTTCGCCGTAGTCCAGCGTCAGCTCGCGGCCGTCGACCGCGAAGGTATAGACCCGGGTGAACGCGCCGGCGGCGTTTTGGTCAATGTCGCAGGTGAGGACGTTACCCTTCACCGTGAAGGTGCCGGAGATCGTCCCGGCGTCGCTGCCGCGGTATTGCGCGCTGACGGTCACGGTGCCGTCGTCGCGAAAGGTGATCGTCTCGCAGATGGCGTCCTCGTCGGCATTGGCCGAGACCCACACGCCGACCAGCCCCTGCGGGATGCCCGTCTCCTCCGGCTCGGTCGTGCCGGGCTCGCTCGTGCCGGCGCAGCCCGCGAGGAGCAGCGCCGCCGTCAGGAGCGCCAGCAGCAGACAAAGCGTTTTTTTCATATGGTTTCCCCCCAAAGATGCGCGCGGAAGCTCTCCGTGCCGTCTGCCTTGACGCCTTGCACGGCGTCGGCTCCGCGCAGCAGCGCGAGCGTCTCGCCCTCGAAGCACTCGTGCTCGTAGCAGAGCTCCAGACAGCGCCGCCCGGGCAGGACGGACTCCGCCGCGCGGATGTAGTCGACGTGGTTGCGGTGGCCGTTGCGGTCGATCTGCTCGGGCGTGACCGTGTCCGAGCCGACCGGCGCCGGGTCGCACACGACCGAGAGCCCGCGCATCGTCTCCGTGCGCTCCGGCTCGACCGTCGGCAGCGTCCAGAGCACCGGCGCGGCCTTCATCGGCAGGAGCCGGCGCACGCGCGTGTCGACGAGCACCCAGTATTGCAGGGCGCTGCCCACCTCGGTGTCGCCGTCGAAAAGGGCGAAATCGCGGACGGATGCCGCAAGACCGGGGCGGCGCAGCCATGTCCGCACGCGCAGCGCGCGGATCGGCAGCCGCTCCAGACGGATGCGCACGCGCAGCAGCATCCAGAAGCAGTGAAAATCGCGGAACATCCGGTCGTAGCCGATGTTGAGATCCTCGCTGTGCGCGAGGATCGTCTCCTGCATCGCCTCGGCGACCTCGCTGAGCGTATTGACCGCGCCGAAGCGCCGTTCCCATGTTGCTTGCATAAATTCCTCCGTGGCTGTGTGTCGGTCAGGCCTCTTTCTTGGGAACCTCTGATTCAATCGCAAGAGCGGTCAGCGAGGGATTTTGCTCCAAATTGAGGTTTGGAAATCGCAGGAATACTTTGTGTATTACAAGATTTTCAAACCAATAAGTTGGGACAAAAGACCCGCTGAGCGCCGCAGCCGATTTATTCAGAGGTTCCCTTGGTCTGCTGCCCGCGAAATTCCCTGCAAAACGGGCGCAGCGGGCATTCGGCGCACCGCGGCCGCCGGGCGGTGCAGACGTCGCGGCCGAACAGGACGATCCGGTGGCAGAAGGCGCTGCTCTCCTCCGGCGGCAGGATCGCGCGGAGCTGCCGCTCGACTTTTTCCGGCTCCTTCCCCTCGGCGAGGCCGAGGCGGTTGGAAATACGGATGCAGTGCGTGTCGCAGACGACGGCGGGACGGCCGTAGAGGTCGCCGAGCAGCAGGTTCGCCGTCTTGCGGCCGACGCCGGGCAGGGTCAGCAGGTCGTCCATGGAGTCCGGCACGCGGCCGCCGAAGCGGTCGCGCAGCGCCTGACAGGCCGCGACGATGTCCCGCGCCTTTTGGCGAAAGAAGCCGCACGAGCGGATGTAAGGCTCGACCTCCTCGGGCGTCGCCTCGGCGAAGCACTCGAGCGTCGGGAAGCGGGCGAAGAGCGCCGGGGCGATCTCGTTGACGCGCTTGTCGGTGCACTGCGCGGACAGGCGCACGGCGATCATCAGCTCGTAATCCTTCCGGTATTGCAGGGCGCACAGCGCGTCGGGATAGCGCGCGCGGAGAACGGAGAGGATCTGCGCAAGCTCATCCATGGCGGAGCCTCCTGTCTGTCTTTTTTTAATAAGGGAATTATACCACAGATTTGCGGGGTGTCAAGAAATTTTGCTGAAAAAGTTCACGCAGTGTGAATACTTGTCCGCGACAGACAAACGGATTTGGCATAAATGCACGGAGCGGGGCATAGGCTGCTGGCAGGGGGGATGCGCAATGTGCGATCGGTTCACGCGGCTGAAATGCAAGGAGGTCGTCAACGTCAGCGACGGGGCGCGGCTGGGCTTCGTCTGCGATCTGGAGCTGGACGCCTGCACGGGGCAGGTCGTCTCGCTCGTCGTGCCCGGCGCCGGGAAATGCTTCGGGCTGCTCGGCGCGCCGGAGGAATTTGTCATTCCGTGGGCATGCATCCGGCGCATCGGCGACGACATCATCCTCGTCGAGGGCGATCGGGAGAAATTCTGTCTGCCGAAGCAGAGAAAGCTGCTGTTTTGAGCGAAAAAAATCCCGATTTTTGCAAATTTGTGCTTGCAAAACCGGGAAGCATCGGGTATAATATACCGGCGTGCGAAAAAGCACGGAAATATCAAACCACACACGCCGGGATGCTTCGTTCCAGTGCCGCCAAGCGGTGAACGGAGGAGATGATCGGCGTGGCGGTAACAACAAAAGGAGATTGAACACAATGGCAGTCGTATCCATGAAGAGCCTGCTCGAAGCAGGCGTCCACTTTGGTCATCAGACCAGACGCTGGAACCCCAAAATGGCTCCCTACATCTACACGGAGCGCAACGGCATCTATATCATCGACCTGCAGAAGACCGTCAAGAAGATCGAAGAGGCCTACAACTTCATCCGCGAGCTGGCTGCGAACGGCGAGAACGTCCTCTTCGTCGGCACCAAGAAGCAGGCGCAGGACGCCATCCGCGAGGAGTCTGAGCGCGTCGACCAGTATTATGTCAACGCCCGTTGGCTCGGCGGCATGATGACCAACTTCAAGACCATGCGCACCCGTATCGACCGTCTTGCCCAGCTTCGCAAGATGCAGGAGGACGGCACCTTCGCGATGCTTCCGAAGAAGGAAGTCATCAAGCTCGAGGGCGAGATCGCCAAGCTCGAGAAATATCTCGGCGGCGTGAAGTCCATGAAGAAGCTGCCCGGCGCGCTGTTCATCGTTGACCCCCGCAAGGAGCGCAACGCCATCGCCGAGGCCCGCAAGCTGCATATCCCGGTCGTCGCCATCGTCGACACCAACTGCGACCCCGATGAGGTCGACTACGTCATCCCCGGCAACGACGACGCCATCCGCGCCATTCGCCTGATCGTTGCCACCATGGCCAACGCCGTTCAGGAAGGCCGTCAGGGCGAGGCCAACAACGAGGCTCCCGCTGCCGAGGCCGAGAAGGCTGCCGAATAATACACAGGAGGAAACAAACTATGGCATTCACTGCTGCTGATGTAAAAACCCTGCGCGAAATGACCAATGTCGGCATGATGGACTGCAAGAAGGCCCTCGTTGAGACCGACGGCGACATGGACAAGGCCGTCGAATGGCTCCGCGAGAAGGGTCTTGCCAAGGCCGCCAAGAAGGCCGGCCGCATCGCCGCCGAGGGCATGGCCTATGCCACCGTCGAGAACGGCGTCGGCGTTGCCGTCGAGGTCAACGCAGAGACCGACTTTGCCTCCAAGGCGCCCGTCTTTGTCGATTTCGTCAAGGATATTGCCAAGACCGTTGCCGAGAACGACCCGGCCGACGTCGAGGCGCTCAAGGCCTGCAAGTTCCACGGCTCCGAGCTGACCGTCGCCGAGACCATTCCCGAGAAGGTCATGGTCATCGGTGAGAACCTCCAGATCCGCCGCTTCCATCGCTTCGGCGAGAACACCAGCGTCGCTTACGTCCATGCGGGCGGCAAGATCGGCGTTCTGGTCAACCTGATCGTCGAGGGCGGCATCGACGCCACCCAGATCGGCAAGGACGTCGCCATGCAGATCGCCGCTCTGAACCCCCGCTTCTGGGACAAGAGCGACGTCTCCGACGACGTGCTCGAGGAAGAGAAGAAGGTGCTCGTCGCCCAGATGGACAACGATCCGAAGATGGCCGGCAAGCCCGCTCAGGTCAAGGAAAAGATCGCGGCCGGCAAGATCAACAAGTTCTATGAAGAGAACTGCCTGCTCCAGCAGCCGTTCGTCAAGGACGGCTCGATGAGCGTCGAGCAGTATATGAACAGCGCGGCCAAGGCACTGGGCGGCTCCGTGAAGTTCGTCGACGCCGTTCGCTTCGAGAAGGGCGAGGGCATCGAGAAGAAGCACGAGGACTTCGCAGCCGAGGTCGCCGCGCAGATGAACGCCGGCAAGTGATCCGATTCGGCGCTCAGATCCTCTGATACCGATTCTTGATTCAATATTTTAATCAAGAATCAGTATGACGCGCCGTTGGCGCTATAAAAAGCGCTTCAAGCTACCATAACGGTCACTGACGAAAGCACCCTGCGTGCTTTCGTCAGTTTTTTTCAGAGGTTCCTTAGGCAACGCCGCGCAACTGCGTCGGCGCGCTTCGCCGAATTGTGCGGTGCTGCCCTGAGCACAAAAAACGGCTCCCCCGGCCGGGGGAGCCGTTGCGCGTCTGCGGGTCATTCCAGATTCATTCCAGATTCAGCCGGCGGTTCAGCACCGTGCGGGTGAGCACGAGGTAGACCGCGGCCAGAGCCGAGAGAATGAGCACCATCACAAGCAGAAGCTGCAGCATCGACATGCGGAAGATCACCAGCTCCGTCACGCTGTTGAGCGTCGAGAAAAACATCACGGAGACGGTCTCGAGCGCGACGCTGATGCCGTAGTAGCACACGACGGACAGCAGCACGCGGTGCTTCTTGGCAAGATGCCCGATGGAGCAGGAGAAATAGACCTGCGCGAGCTTCGAGGCAAGACCGGCAAAAACGACGAGCACGCTGAGCGCGAGGGTCAGCCAGTCCTCCCCGGACATGGAGCGAAGCTGCAGGATCAGATAGCTGAGCATGCTCGTGCGCTCCAGATTGAAGAACACCAGCCACATGCCGCCGATGCTCAGCAGGCAGGTCACGGGCACGGTGACGAGCGCGACGATGAATTTCGAGAGGATCAGCCTGCCGGTCGTGACCGGAAGGGTGAACATCAGGTAGCCCTCGTCGCGCAGCAGCCCCTTGTAAAACCGCAGGATGCTGACCACGAGCGCGAGAATGCATGCGCCGACCAGCCCGAGGCAGTAGGCGACGGTCATGGAGACCTCCAGCCCTTGGGTAACGTGATTTCCGGAGGGCAGCAGCCGGAAGATCACGGACGAGAGCGCAAGCAGGATGATCCCCGGCCAAATGAACAGGAAAATCTTCAAATTCGAGCGAAAATCGTATTTTAACAGCTTTTTCAGCACGGCCATGCACCTCCCAGCGGAACGGTTCGGAAGCAGTCGCGGAACACGGCGTCGAGCGACTTGCCCTCGCGCGCGCGGATGTTGTCGACGGCGTCATAGAGCACGACGCTGCCGTTGCTCAGAAACACGGCCTCGTCGAGCACGGGCTCGACGTCGGCGATCAGATGCGTCGAGATCAGAACGGTGCTCTGCGGCGAATAGTTCGTCAGGATCGTGCGCAGGATGAACTCGCGCGCCGCCGGATCCACGCCCGCGATCGGCTCGTCGAGCAGGTAGACGTCGGCCGCGCGGCACATAACGAGGATGAGCTGAAGCTTCTCCTTGGTGCCCTTGCTCATGGCCTTGATCTTCATGTCGCCGCTGATGCCGAGCGCAGCGCACATCGATTCGGCGCGCTCGCGGCGAAAATCGGCGTAAAAGTCGGAAAATAGATCCATCAGATCCGACGTGCGCATCCAGCTGGCGTAGTACATCCGGTCCGGCAGATAGCTGACGCGCGCCTTGCTCGCCACGCCGATCGGCTCGCCGCAGATCGTCGCGCGCCCCAGCGTCGGGCAAAGCAGCCCGGAGAGGATCTTGAGCAGCGTCGTCTTGCCCGCGCCGTTCGGCCCCAGCAGGCCGACGATGCGCCCGGCCGGGAGCTGCAGATTCACGCCGCAGAGCGCGGTCGTGTTCGCGTAGCTCTTGCAAAGCCCCTCGCAGGCAATGGTGGTAGTCATGCGTGTTCCCCCTTTTCGGAAATCAAATCCAGAATTTCTTGCTCCTGATAGCCCAGATGCCGCATTCGGCTCCGGAAGGCCGAAAGCTCCTGCGCGGCAAGCTCGCGCCGCGTGTGCGCAAGGAGCGCCGCGTCCTGCGTGACGAAGCGGCCGGTGTTGCGCTGCGCGGCCAGCAGGCCGCGTGCCTCCAGCTCGGACAGGGCGCGCTGCATCGTGTTCGGATTCACCCCGGCCTCCGCCGCCAGATCCCGCACCGACGGCACGCGCGAGCCCGCCGGGTACTGCCCGGAGACGATGCGGCGCGTCAGCCGATCGGTGATCTGCAGCCAGATCGGCCGGTCGCTAACCAATTCCCACGGCAATCGTTTCACCTCCTGCGTGTGTCATTGTACTAGTATACTAATACACTTGCGCCGGTTTGTCAAGAAAAATTTCCAATTTTTTTGAGCAAAGCGGAATCGGCCACCCCCGTCCGGCATAAAATACAGAGCAGAAAGCGCCCGAGATGTCGGAAAACCGTCGTTTTTCGGGGGAGCTTCTGACAGGGAGGGCATCGTATGTTTCGATTTTTCAGGCGCGCGCTGACTGCGCTGGTGCTGCTGGCCGTGCTGGCCACGCTCAAATACGGCTATCCCGCCGTGCGCGCGACCGTCTCGTCGTGGGTCACCGGGCTTCCGGAAAGTCCCTTCGTGCAGGCTGCCTCGCAGCTCGTGCGCGCGGTCGAGGACGGCGCGCCGGTGCGCGAGGCCGTCGAGGTGTTCTGTGAAGACCTCCGCGCCGGAGCTTGAGCTGCGCGTCGGGCTGGGCTTTCTGTGCTTTGTCTGCGCCTACTATTATCTCGACCCGGCCGGGACGTTCCTGCCGTTTTTTGCGGCCGTCGCGGTGCACGAGCTGGGGCACCTGCTCGTGCTGCTGGCGCTCGGCACGCCCGTCTATGCGCTGGAGCTGCGCGCGGGCGGGGCGATTCTGCGCACGGCGCCGCTGTCCTACGGCCGGGAGCTTCTGGCCGCCGCCGGAGGCCCCGCGGCAAGCGCGCTGCTGCTGGCCGCCGCCCCGCGCATCGACGGCCGGCTGGTGCTGGTCGATCTGCTTCTGCTGCTTTGGAATCTGCTGCCCGTTTTTCCGCTCGACGGCGGACGCATCCTGCGCGCCGGCCTGCTGCTGCTCCTGCCCGAGCGCCCCGCGCGTCTTGCCGCGCAGGCCGTCTCGGCTGCCGCGCTCGGCCTCTGCGTCGGCGGCGCGGCCGCCCTGACCTGCCTGCTGCACGTCGGCCTGTGGCCGGTGCTTCTGGCCGCGACGCTGCTGCTGCGCGTCGGGATTTTTCCCCGCACAAAGAAAATGCGCGGAAAAGGTTGACAAACGCGGCTCGCCATGTTAGAATAGTTTCGCTAATGAAGCTTCGCGGCGGCTGCGAGGCGGGGCTTCTGAAATTCGGAGAGATGTCCGAGCGGTTTAAGGAGCTGGTCTTGAAAACCAGTGACCCAGCAATGGGCCGTGGGTTCGAATCCCACTCTCTCCGCCAGCTTCTCCCAAACCGCATATCGCTGCTTTGATTCGGAGTGATACCCAAGAGGCCGAAGGGGCTCCCCTGCTAAGGGAGTAGGCGTGTAACAGCGCGCGAGAGTTCAAATCTCTCTCACTCCGCCAAAAGTCCGTCGTAATTTTGACCGAATTACGGCGGGCTTTTTCAAATTCCCGGCGGGCTTCGCCGGGAGCCGCTTCGAGCAATGTGATACGGATGCTTGATGAACGGCTTCATCGGGAATGCCGCGTGCTTTGCGCGCCTGAAATGCGGAGGTGTTACCTATGCAATTTGACGTCGGCGTCGTTCGCGTCTCCCGGACGCTCGACCCCTTCACGACCGCGCTGCTGACTCTGTCGCGCGCCTACGACCTGCGCGTCTGCGCGTTTGCGCTCTCTGAGCTGAACACGGAGACGACCCCGATGCAGGCGGACGCGTTGTATTGGAACGGGCGAAGCCTTGCCCGAACGACCGCTGAGCTTCCGCCGCTCTGCGAGGCGCGGTTCAACCCGCTGTCCTCTGCGCGGAGCTTTCCGCCGAGCCTTGCCGAGAAGCTGGCGCGCCTGTCCGAGGAAACGGTCTTCACCGAGTACAACGGCCTTGGAAAGACTGCCGTCTCGCTGGCGCTGCTGCAAACGCCGCTCTATGAGCTGGCCATTCCGACCTATCTGCTCAACGGCTATGCCGAGCTGCGGAAATATGCCGCGCTTTTGAAGCGTGCGATCCTGAAGCCCTCCGGCGGACGCAAGGGGCGGCACGTTTGCAGGCTCGACCTTTGCGGAGCGCCGCCGGCTCTCTCCTGCAACGGCTCGGCCGAGGATTTTTCGCAGGACGACTGGGACACATACTGCGCTGCGCTGGAGAAGGAGCGCCTCGGATGCCCGATTCTCCAGCCCCGGCTGGATTTTCGGCTGGACGACGCGCACGCGGTCGACTTCCGTCTCCTCGTCTGCCGGGGCGCGGACGGGGGCTGGGAAAAGGTCGCGATCTACGCCCGCGTCGGCGCGGACGGCACGGTCTCGAACCTCTCGCACGGCGGCTATGTTGCCGACGCCGGGGAGACCTTGCGGCTCATCGCCCCGGAGCGCTCGGAGTCGCTCCTCGCCGCGCTCGAGGAATACTGCGTCACCATCCCGGAGACGCTGCAGCAATTTCTGCGCACGACGGTCAGCTGCCTCGGCCTCGACATCGGCGTCGACCGGGCGACGCAGCGGCCGTATCTGCTCGAGGCCAACACGATACCCGGCACAAAATATCACGCATGGCAGCTCGCCGAGGCGAAGCTCCGGTATTTCACCTATCTTCTCGAGCATCCGCCCGCCCGTCCGTGAGCCGTATATCCGTTATACCGAAGCCGCATCATAGCAAAGCGAGGCGCTCCCGGTCGGGAGCGCCTCGCTTTTTATGGAACCTCTGAACAAAATCCCTCGCTGACCGCTCTTGCGATTTAATCAGAGGTTCCCTTGTGCTTCTGCCGGTCGAAGCCGTGGATCCAGTCGCTCTTGAGATAGAACAGCAGGAAGACGATGCTGCTGACCGTCCACGTCAGGGGGTAGGCCGAGAAGATGACCCAGCTCTCGCCGACGAGCGGCACGACGACGCTGATATAGGTCACGCGCAGCACGCACCACGCGCCGAGCATGACGAACATCGGCACCATCGGCCGTCCCGCGCCGCGCATGATGGCGGCGATGCAGTGCGAAAACGAGAGCATACAGAAAAACAGCGCCTCGACTTGGATCTGCCGCTCGCCGACGGCAATGGCGGCCTGATTATTTGTGAAGAAGGACAGCAGCGGCCGCGCCAGCAGGAGCATCAGCACGCCGATGACCTCGGCCATGACCACGCAGCTCACGATGCCGAACACGGAGCCCTTTTTCGCGCGGTCGTATTTCCCGGCGCCGAGGTTCTGACTGACGAAGGTCGTCAGCGCCATGGTGTAGCAGGTGATAGGCAGGAAGGCGAAGCCCTCGAGCTTGGAATAGGTGCCGCAGCCGGCGACGGTGTCCTGCCCGAAGACGTTGATGTTCGACTGCACGACCACGTTGGCAAAGGCGATGATCGAGTTCTGCACGCCGGAGGGCAGGCCGTAGCGGATGATCTCCCGGAGCATGGCCGGCTGCAGGCGCACCTCGCGCAGGCGGAGCTTGTAGCCCTCGCCGCCGCGCATGAGCCGCAGGATGCACAGGACCGTGCTGACGAACTGCGAGATGGTCGTGGCCAGCGCGGCCGACCAGACGCCCCAGCGGAACGCGCCGACAAAGAGAAAGTCGAGCGCGACGTTGACCAGCGAGGAGAAGATCAGGTAATACAGCGGGGACTTGCTGTCGCCGACGGCGCGCAGGATGCCCATGCCGAGGTTATACATGACGATCGCGAGCGAGCCGAGAAAATAAAAGCGGAAATATTCGACGGAATAGCGGAAATAGCTCTCGTCGGTCTGCATGAGGCGCAGCAGCGCCGGGGTGAAGGCCACGCCGACGACCGTCAGCAGCACGCCGGCGAGCAGGCCGAAGGCCACGGTGGTGTGGATGGCGTCGTGCAGGTTTTTTTGATCCCGCGCGCCGAAGTAACGCGCGATCACGACGCCCGCGCCGACGGCGATGCCCGAAAAGAAGCCCACCAGCAAGAACACGAGGCTCCCGGTGGACGTGACGGCGGCATATTGCGCGTCGTTGCAGTAGTGGCCGACGATCCATGCGTCGGCGGTGTTATAAAGCTGCTGAAAGATCTGCCCCAGCAGGATGGGGATGGCAAAAAGGGTCAGATTTTTCCAGATCGACCCCTCGGTCAGTGAGATTTGATCCGTTTTCATGGCGGAAAACCGCGCGCCTCCTCTGTTATCGTAACTCGTGAAATGATAGTATAGCACACGGCACGACGCTTTTCAACCGGAAAATACGTTTTTTCTGTATTTTTATACGTTTTTGCGCGGACGGCAGAAAGCCCCGGCGAAACGGTTTTTCGGCGGCGCGGGCTATTGACACGGCGGGCGAATCCGGGTATAATAAATTGTTAGAATTTGAACATTTTGGAGGCATACCATGCTCAAAAATACCGAAAAAACCATGGACAAGCTGGTCGCGCTGTGCAAAAATCGCGGCTATGTCTTCGCCGGCTCCGAGATCTACGGCGGCCTTGCCAACACGTGGGACTACGGCCCGCTCGGCGTCGAGCTGAAAAACAACATCAAGCGCGCTTGGTGGAAGAAATTCGTGCAGGAGAACCCCTATAACGTCGGTCTGGATTCCGCGATCCTGATGAACCCGCAGACGTGGGTGGCCTCCGGCCATCTGGGCGGCTTCTCCGACCCGCTGATGGACTGCCGCGAGTGCAAGGAGCGCTTCCGCGCCGACAAGCTCATCGAGGACTTCTGCGCCGAGCAGGGTCTTGAGCTGCCGAAGCCCATCGACGCCTTCTCGCAGGCCGAGATGAAGGACTTCATCGAGCAGCATCAGATCCCCTGCCCCACCTGCGGCAAGCATAACTTCACCGACATCCGTCAGTTCAACCTCATGTTCAAGACCTTCCAGGGCGTCACCGAGGACGCCAAGAACACGGTCTATCTGCGCCCGGAGACGGCGCAGGGCATTTTCGTCAATTTCTGCAACGTCCAGCGCACCACGCGCAAAAAGCTGCCCTTCGGCATCGGCCAGATCGGCAAATCCTTCCGCAACGAGATCACGCCGGGCAACTTCATCTTCCGCGTGCGCGAGTTTGAGCAGATGGAGCTGGAGTTCTTCTGCGAGCCGGGCAGCGACCTTGAGTGGTTCGCCTATTGGCGCGGCTTCTGCAAGCAGTGGCTGCTGAGCCTCGGCATGAAGGAGGAGAACCTCCGTCTGCGCGACCATGACCCGGAGGAGCTGTGCTTCTATTCCAAGGCGACGACCGACTTCGAGTTCCTCTTCCCGTTCGGCTGGGGCGAGCTTTGGGGCGTGGCCGACCGCACGGATTACGACCTGACGCAGCACCAGAACACCTCGGGCAAGGATCTGACCTATTTCGACCAGGAAAAGAACACCCGCTATATCCCCTATGTCATCGAGCCGTCGCTCGGCGTCGAGCGCAGCTTCCTCGCCTTCCTCGCAGACGCCTATGACGAGGAGGTCGTCGGGCAGGACAAGAACGGCAAGGACGACGTGCGCACCGTGCTGCATCTGCATCCGGCGCTCGCGCCCTTCAAGGCCGCCGTGCTGCCGCTGAGCAAGAAGCTCAGCCCCGCCGCCGCCGAGATCTACAACGACCTGCGCAAGGACTTCATGGTCGACTTCGACGACGCCGGCTCCATCGGCAAGCGCTACCGCCGCGAGGACGAGATCGGCACGCCCTACTGCATCACGGTCGACTTTGCCACCGTCGGCGACGAGACCACCCCGGCCGACCACGCCGTCACCGTGCGCGACCGCGACACCATGGAGCAGGTTCGCATCCCGATCGCGGAGCTGAAGGCCTACCTCGCCGAAAAGCTCGCGTTTTAATCCGCCCGATCGGCGAAGGGGGGCGTGAGGCGGCCATGAAACGATCCGGAACCGGCACGGTGCGGCGGCAAAGGCGCTCTCTGCTCAGGCCGCCGGAGCTGTCCGCGCGCGCGAGCCGCGCGCTGACGCTCGGGCTGCTGCCCGGCGCCGCGCTCGGCACGCACCTGCTCTGCCTGTACATCGGCACGCTGGATTTTTCCGGCGCACGCTTCTTCTCTTATTTTCGACACCCGGCGGTCTTTCTGCTGAATCTGCTGCCGGTCGTGCTGCTCGTCGCGCTGTTCTGGTTTTTGACCAACCGCGCGTGGCTGGCCTTCCTGCTGCCCTCGGCGCTGCTGGTGCTCGTGTCCTTCATCAACTATTTCAAGATCGCCATTCGCGGCGACCCGCTGATCGCCGAGGATCTGCTGCTCATCGGCGAGGGTGCGGGCACCATGGGCGACTATGAGCTGCATTTTCCGGCGCTGTTCTTCGTCTCCTTCGGGCTGGTGCTCGTCGGGGCGCTCGCGCTCATGCGCTATGCGCGCGCCCGCATCCCCAAGAAGCGCTTCTGGGTGCGCGCGCTTGGCGTGCTGGCCTGCGTGGCGCTGGGGCTGCTGTCGTGGCGGCTGTGGTACGGCGACAAGGCGCTTTATGACGCGCAGAGCGCCGACGGCGTGTTCAACTGCGAGCGCGAGTCGGAGCAAAGCGCCTCGCGCGGGCTGCTCTGGTCGTTTCTGCACTCGGTCAGGCAGACCCTGCCGATGAAGCCCGAGGGCTACAGCGACGCGGCGGCGCAGGCGCTGCTGGCGCGCTATGAGGACGCCGACATCCCCGCCGGCGAGCGCGTGAACGTGATCGCGACGATGCTCGAGAGCTTCTCCGACCTCTCCGCGCTGGGCGGCGTGACGCTTGCGCGCGATCCCTATGCCTCGCTGCACGCTCTGCAGGCCGAGAGCTACTGCGGCACGCTGATCTCCGACACGAACGGCGGCGGCACGATCAACGCCGAGCGCTCCTTCGTGACGGGCTTTGCCTATCCGCACACGCGCTACCGCCGCGACACGTGGTCTTACGCCCGGTATTTTGCGGCGCAGGGCTACTCCACGCAGGGCGGGCATCCGGGCTACGAATGGTTCTATGACCGCAAGCGCGTAAACGAGAACCTCGGCTTTTCGCGCTACGATTTCATGGAGAACCACTACGAGGCGCTGCTCACCGGCCAAAACGGCTACCGGGGGCATCCCGACGACGCGACCTTCTTCGCAGACCTCCGCGCCGATTATCTCGCGCGCGACCCGTCGCAGCCCTATTTCTCCTTCAGCGTGACCTATCAGGGGCACAGCCCCTATAGCGACACGGCGCTCGAGGGCGCGCAGTATCTGCCGCACGACGGCCTGTCCGACGGCGCATACTGCATGATCAACAACTACCTCAGCACCGTCGCCGACACCGATCGGCAGATCGGCGCCTTTGTCGACGCCTTCCGCAGCGACGACGCGCCGGTCGTGCTGGTCTTCTTCGGCGACCACAAGCCGACCCTCGGCACGGGCAACTGCTACTATGCCGAGCTGGGCGTGAACGTGAACGAGAACAGCGACGAGGGCTGCCGCAATCTCTATTCCACGCCCTATCTGATCTGGGCGAACGACGCCGCCAAGCGCGTTTTGGGCAAGCCCTTCGCCGGGCAGGGCAGGACGATCTCGCCAAACTTCCTGATGGCCGAGGTGTTCGACTGCTGCGGCTGGCAGGGGCCTGCGTGGACGCAGCTCCAGCGCGAGGCGTGCAGCCGCATTCCGGTCATCCACCGGCAGGAGCGGTTTTTGATAAACGGCGAATGGACGCTCGCGCTCCGGCCTGACGACCGAACGGTCTACGACGGGCTGCGCATCGCCGAATACTACGTCCGCGAACAGCTTTTGCGCAAGGGGGACGGCGATTGAGCCGCGCCTGTCCCATATCATAGGGATCTCCGATCCCCAAAAACTTGGAAAGGAATCATTTTCATGGAAAAACTTCAAGGTAAGCAGCTCGCCATCATGGCAAACCGCGCGCGTCTGCTGGCGCTCGACGCGGTGCATACGGCCGCATCCGGCCACATCGGCGGCAGCCTGTCGATCGTCGACGCGCTGACCACCCTCTATTTCAACGTCATGAACGTCGATCCCGCGCATCCGCAGGCTCCCGACCGCGACCGCTTCGTGCTCTCGAAGGGTCACACCACTCCCGCGCTCTATTCCGTGCTGGCTCTGCGCGGCTTCTTCCCGGTTGAGGATATCAAGCTCTTCCGCTCCATCAAGGGGCACTACTCCGGCCACCCCGATATGCGGCACGTCCGCGGCGTGGATATGTCCACCGGCTCTCTGGGGCAGGGGCTTTCCGCCGCCGTCGGCATGGCGCTGGCCGGCAAGCTCAGCAAGAAATCCTATCGCGTCTACGCCGCCTGCGGCGACGGCGAGATCGCCGAGGGACAGATCTGGGAGGCGGCCATGTCCGCCGCGAAATATCACCTCGACAATCTGTGCATCATGGTCGACGTGAACGGCCTGCAGATCGACGGCGCGACCGCCGACGTCATGCCGTCCGAGCCGCTGGACAAGAAGTTTGAGGCCTTCAACTGGAACGTCATCCACGTCGACGGCCACGATTACGACGCGCTCGTCAAGGCCTTTGCCGAGGCCGAGACCGTCAAGGGCAAGCCGACCGCGCTCCTGCTCAAGACCGTCAAGGGCAAGGGCGTCTCCTTCATGGAGAATAACGCCGGCTGGCACGGCAAGGCGCCGAACGACGAGCAGTATGAGCAGGCCAAGGCCGAAGTCGAAGCAAAATTAGCAGAACTGGAGGGCAAGTAATATGGCAGGAAAGATTTCCACCCGCGCCGCCTACGGCGAAGCGCTGGTCGAGCTGGCGGAGCAGTATCCCGAGCTGGTCGTGCTCGACGCCGACCTCGCCAACGCAACCATGACCAAGGGCTTTGCGGCCAAATATCCCGAGCGCTTCTTTGACATGGGCATCGCCGAGTGCAACATGACCGGCGTCGCCGCCGGCCTGTCCACCTGCGGCTTCAAGCCCTTCACCGACACCTTCGCCATCTTTGCCACCGGCAGAGCATGGGAGCAGGTGCGCAATTCCGTCGCCTATCCCCGCCTGAACGTCAAGATCGTCGGCTCGCACGGCGGCCTGTCCGTCGGCGAGGACGGCGCGACGCATCAGAGCGTCGAGGATCTGGCGCTCATGCGCGTCATCCCCGGCATGAAGGTGCTCTGCCCCTGCGACGGCAACGAGATGAAGCTCGCCGTTAAGGCGCTGCTGGACTATGAAGGCCCGGCCTATCTGCGCCTTGGCCGCGCCGCCGTCGAGACCGTCACCGACGAGATCGAGGGCTACCGCTTCGAGCTGGATAAGGGCGCCACCCTTGCAGACGGCAAGGACGTCGCCGTCATCGCCACCGGCATGATGGTGCAGCTTGCGCTCAAGGCGCGTGAGACGATGGCCGCCGAGGGCGTGTCCGTCCGCGTCATTGATATGCACACGATCAAGCCGCTCGACACCGAGCTGGTTCTGCGCGCGGCGCAGGAGACCGGCTGCATCGTCACCTCCGAGGAGCACAGCGTCATCGGCGGTCTGGGCGGCGCGGTCGCCGAGTTCCTCGCCGAGAACTGCCCGACGCCCGTCGTGCGCCACGGCGTGAACGACGAATTCGGCCGCAGCGGCACCGCAGGGGCGGTTCTGGAGCACTACGGTCTGACGGCCGAGGTGCTCTGCGAAAAGATCCGCGAAGCGCTCAGCAAAAAGAAATAATTTTTCCCGCTCTGCACATCCTATCATAAAGGCACCGCCGCACGATTCGGCAAGACAATTTGGCGCAATTGCGCGGCGCCGCCTCAAGACTCCGGCGCGCCGGGGTCTTATAGGGAACCTCTGAAGCGCGGCCGAGCGGCGGAGCTTGCCGATCAAGGATCGGCGCAAAGCCCTCGCCCGGGGAAAAGACCCGCGCCGGATCAGAGCTTCCTGAAAACGGGAGGTAGCAACATGGCACTCAAGGACGAATGGAAGAAGACCGGGCAGGAGCTGGGCGACGCGTTCACCGGGCTGGGCAAGAGCCTCGTCCGCACGGCGAAGGTCGGCGCGGACATGGCGCAGAACTGGGCGGAGGATCGCGACCCGCGCGAGGGCATCCCGCAGCCAAACGTCACGAACGACGGAAGCTGGCCGGAAACCGGCCGCCGGATGGGCGACGCGCTGGAGCAGCTCGGAAAAACCGTGCTCCACACCGCAAAAACCGGCGCAAAAAAGGCCGAGGACTGGGCGGAGCAGGACGGAAAGAAAGAAACGGAATGATCTATCTGGATAATGCCGCCACCACGCGACCCTGTGCCGCAGCCGTGGCGGCCATTTCCGACGCGCTGACGGAGCACTGGGCGAACCCCAGCGCGCTCTACCGTCAGGGCGTCGAGGCGGCGCGGCTCCTGCGCCGCTGCCGTGCCGATGTGGCAGCCGCCCTCGGCGCGGAAAGCCCCGACCGGGTGGCGTTCACCTCCGGCGGGACGGAGTCGGACAACTGGGCGCTGCTCGGCGCGGCCGAGCGCCTCGGCAAGCGCGGCAAACACATCATCACGACCGCCGTCGAGCACCACGCCGTGCTGCATCCGCTGCAGAAGCTTGCCGAGCGCGGCTTTGAGATCACCTATTTGCAGCCGGACGCCCTCGGGCGCGTGAGCGTCGAGCAGCTTCAGCAGGCGCTCCGGCCGGACACGATCCTCGTGAGCATTATGATGGTCAACAACGAGTCCGGCGCGGTCATGCCGATCGAAAAAATGGCCGCGCTGACGCATCGCGTCTGCCCCGACGCGCTGTTTCACACCGACGCCGTGCAGGGCTTCTTCAAGCTGCCCTTCGCGGCGCGGACGCTGGGCGCGGATCTGATCTCGATCTCCGGGCACAAGATCCACGCCAGCAAGGGCGTCGGCGCGCTTTACATCAAAAAATCCCTGCCTGCGCTGCTCCTCGGCGGCGGTCAGGAGCGCGGTCTGCGCAGCGGCACGGAGAACCTGCCCGGCATCGCCGGACTGGCCGCGGCCTGCGCGGCGCAGCTTCCGACCCGGATGCAGACGATCGCGCGGCAGAACGCGCTGAAAACGCGCCTGCAGGAGGCGCTGCGCGCCATGCCGGGGGTCACCCTGCTCGGCGCGCAGGACGCGCCGCACGTGGTCAATCTCGCCGTGGCGGGTCTGCGCTCGCAGGGGCTCATCAACGCCCTTCAGGATCGCGACATCTGCGTCTCGGCGGGCAGCGCGTGCAGCAAGGGGCGCCGCAGCCATGTGCTCGAGGCCATGGGCGTCGACCCGGTGCTGATCGACGGCTCGATCCGCGTCTCGCTCAGCGGCGAGACGACCGGAGACGAGATCGACGCGTTTTTGCAGGCTTTGCCGCAGGCGATCGCCGCGCTGCGGCCGCACAAATAAAAGCATAAAACGCCCCGCCTTGCGGGGCGCACAGAAAGAATCCGGGAGTAGGGACGCGCACGGGGGCAGCCCCCGCGCGCCGGCGGATGGGAGGTTGCCGCCGGAAGGCACGCACGCCGTGCTTCGCTGTCTCGCAGCCGCCCGGAGACCGACCCGCCTGCAGGGCGAGCCGGCTCGACGTGCCGACCGGCGCGTCCGCTCTATCAGCCTCCTTCCGATGCAAGGGAGGATTTTTTTATGCAGAAAAAGAACCGATTTTCCACCAAGCGGCTCGTGCTCGACGCCGTTTTTGTCGCATTGTTCACCGTGCTGTCCCTCGCGTCCGTGCGCGTCGGCGGCTTCAAGCTGACGGTCGCGGCGCTGCCGACCGTGCTCTGCGCGGCGCTCTATGGGCCGGTCGACGCCGCGCTCGTCGGGCTGCTCGGCGCGTTTCTGGAGCAGCTTTTGACCTTCGGCCTCACGCCGACCACGGCGCTTTGGATCCTGCCGCCCGCCCTGCGCGGGCTGACGGTCGGCCTGCTGGCCGCGCCGCTGCTCCGCAAGCGACGCATTGCGCTCTTTCTCGCGGCCAGCGTGGCCTGCGGCGTGCTCGTCTCGTGCGCAAACACCGCCGCGTTCTATGTCGACGCGAAGCTGTTCCATTATTATGAATATCACCTGATCTTCGGCGTGTTTTTCCAGCGCCTGCTGATCGGCGCGGCGCTCAGCCTGCTGACGGCTCTGCCGGTGCTGCCGCTGGTCAAGGCGCTCCGGCGCGCCGGCCTCGGGGAGGTGAGCGCGCCATGACGGTCCAACAGGCGCTTGCCTATCTTCACAGCGTGAGCTGGCGCGGCTCCAAGCCGGGGCTTTCGCGCACGCGCGAGCTGCTGCGCCGTCTGGGGCAGCCGCAGAGCCGGCTGCGCTTTGTCCACATTGCCGGGACGAACGGCAAGGGCTCGACGTCTGCGATGCTCGCCTCGATCCTGCGCGCCTCCGGCCTGCGCACGGGGCTGTATACCTCGCCGTTTCTGATGCGCTTCCATGAGCGGATGCAGATCGACGGGACGCCCATCCCCGACGACGCGCTCGCGGCGCTGACCGCGCGCGTGCGGGAGCAGGCCGAGGCAATGCAGGAGCATCCGACGGAGTTCGAGATGGTCACGGCGCTGGCGATGCTCTGGTTTGCGCAGGAGGCCTGCGACCTCGTCGTGCTCGAGGTCGGCCTCGGCGGCGAGCTGGATTCCACCAACGTGATCGACTGCCCCGAGCTGGCCGTGATCTGCAATCTGGGCTATGACCACACGGCGATCCTCGGCGGCACACTGGCGCGGATTGCCGAGGCCAAGGCCGGGATCCTCAAGGGCGGGGACTGCGTCGTCTACGACGGCCTGCCCGAGGAGGCGGACGCCGTGCTCCGCGCGCGCTGCGCCGAGACCGGCACGCGTCTGCACCGGCCGGATTTTTCGAGCCTTCACACCGTGCGCGCCGCGCTGGACGGGCAGGTCTTTGATTACGGCGCGCGCAGGGCGCTCGAGCTGCCGCTTCTGGGGCGGCATCAGCAGAAAAATGCCGCCGTTGTGCTGACGGCGACAGACGTTCTGCGCCGGAAGGGCTGGACGCTGCCCGAGGAGGCCGTGCGGCGCGGTCTGCGCGAGACGGTCTGGCCGGGGCGCTTCGAGCTATTGCAGCGGGAGCCGATCGTCGTCGTCGACGGCGGGCACAACCCGCAGTGTATGCAGGCGCTGGCGCAGAATCTGCGCGACTATCTGCCCGGCAAACCCGTCACGGCGCTGATCGGCGTCATGGCCGACAAGGATTACAACGAGATGATCCGCCTCATTGCGCCGCTGGTCGCGCGCTTCGTGACCGTTACGCCCGATTTTTTCCGCGCGCTGCCCGCCGAGCGGCTCGCCGACGCGCTGCGCCCGCTCGGCAGACCGGTCACGGTCGGCGGCTCCGTCGCCGACGGCGTTCGCATCGCGCTGGAGCAGACGCCGCCCGACGGCGCGCTCGTCGCCTTCGGAAGCCTCTATATGGCCGGCGACATCCGCGCCTGCTTTTTGAAAAAAGGAGCATATCGATGACCGAAAAATTATACTATGTAGACCCATATCAGACCGAGGGAACGGCGCGGGTGCTCGAATGCCGGCCGGCCGGCGGAAAGGATGCCGCGTGGGAGGTCGTGCTCGACCGGACGGTCTTCTATCCGACCGGCGGCGGTCAGCCCTGCGACCTCGGCACGCTGAGCGGCGTGCCGGTCACGGACGTGAGCGACCGCGACGGCGTGGTCG
>OIYX01000156.1_pt1 | contig 23910 bp, 19 predicted proteins | sample 1588431 | NCBI WGS metagenome assembly OIYX01 (sample SAMN03283241) | human gut metagenome | biome: human-associated habitat; material: feces | host: Homo sapiens | place: Peru | collected 2012
TCAATTTGGAACAAAATCCCTCGCTGACCGCTCTTGCAATTGAATCAGAGGTTCCCTAGCAGCAGGGCTTCTCTTTTGAAATGGGAGTGCTTTGAAACAGGAGAAAGACATACAGTAACTCTGTCTGCCTTATGATTTTTTCCATAAGGGGGTGCAGAGCAAGAATCAGCAGCTCACCTCCGGTAAAATAGAATAATCCGAGCATTAAGGACTTTTGCACCCCATACTCGGAAAACTGCTTGATATATATAAGGAGTTCTTCGACAGAAAAATAAAAAAACGGTAGCCCATTGTATCATGGACTACCGCATTTCGTGGCGGAGAGGAAGGGATTCGAACCCTTGAGACGCTATTAACGCCTACACGATTTCCAATCGTGCGCCTTCGGCCAGCTCAGCCACCTCTCCATGCGCAGATCGTTGAAATCAGCTTGAATATAATACCAGATAAACGCGCGTTCGTCAAGTCTTTTTTGAAAAAAACTTGTTTTTGTTTCGTCTGCAGAATAATTACGGACATCGGCTGCGGCATAAAGCAGAGCCGGCGCCCGACGTTCGGGCATCAATCGTGTTTCTTATGGATGAACAAGACGCCCAAGCAGCCCTCTCCGCAGTGGCAGGAGATGGTGCAGCCGGCATAGGTCTCGACGACCTCGGAGAAATAGTGCTTCGAGGCAACGGCTGATTTCGCCGCGTCGAGCACTTCGGGCGTGCGGGGCGTATGCGTGATGAAAATACGCTCGGGGATCAGGTCGTCCGTTTTTTCCAACCGGTCGTTCACATACTGCGCCATGCACTTGGCATAGTTGCCGCGGTATTTCTTGCCGACGATCATCTTGTTGTCGCGCACCTCGATGCAGGGCTTCAGACGCAGAAGATTTGCGCCGAGCGCCGTGACCATCGAGCAGCGGCCGCCCTTGACCATATAATCCAGACGGTCGAGCAGAAAGCTCGTGTCGACGCGGCCGGTCAGCTCGTCCAGCTCGGCCTTCATGGCGTCGAGATCCTCGGCGGTCTTGGCAAGCTTGCAGGCCTCCATGACGATATGGCCGTGACCCGTGGAAAGGTTGCGCGAGTCGACCACGCGCACCTGCGGGAAATCCGCCGCAGCAATGCACGCGTTTTGGTAGCAGGTGGAAAAGCCCGAGCCAAGAGAAATGTGCACCACGGCGTCGTGCTCCTTGAGCATTTCGCGGAACATCTCCTCATAGATGCCGACCGGAACCGCCGCTGTGCTGCAAAGCTCGCCGCCGGCGGCAACATGTGCGAAAATCTCCGCAGGTTGAATGTCGATCCCGTCGTGGTAGCTTTTGCCACCCATGTTCACGAAAAGCGGCAAAAGCAGAATGTCGTTCTCCCGAAGCTGCTCGGGGGAAAGATCACAGGTGCTGTCGGCGGTGATTTTTATTTTCATCGTGGATAGGCTCCTTTTCATGCAGATCCGCACTGAGGCGGTTCAAAATCTATTATATCATTTCTTCCGGTATTGTCAAGGTTGCAATCGCGCGTCAATGCGTGTATAATACGAATTATCACGATCATTTCGAGGTATTTTGTCATGAAACTTGCCGATTACTATCTGCGCTACTGTGAGGCCGTCGGAGAGGGCGCGCTCGCCGCGCCCGAGGGCATCAAGCTGACCGAGACGGAGCCTCTGCGCCGCGCCGCCGAGCTGCAAACACAGATCGCGGCCATGGGCGTGCCGGAATTTGTGCGCCGCTGCGCCGCGCTGGAGGGCGCGGATATCCCGCAGGCGCTCTATGACGCGTTTTGCCCCGAGGAGCTGATGCAGACGCTGACCGGTCAGAGCGCGCCGGAGCAGCCGGAGCCGGAGGAAGCCGACGACGCTCTGACGCCGCCGCAGATCGACGAGCCGGACGGCCCACGCAGCGCATATGAGGTGCTGCTCGACTGCTGCTTCCTTGACGAGGGGCTGCTGGTCTATCTGATCGACGTGTGCAAGCGCGGCGCGGACGAGGAGTTCCAAAAGCTCGCCCTTGTGACCGCCCGCAAGGCCTTCACGCTGCACGATTTTCTCTATTGGTTTGCCGGGAAGGCGCAGCGCGCAAGCCGCGACGAGCTGATCTGCACAACGATCCTCGACGCCTGTCTTGACCGTCTCGCCGCCGAGGGTCAGAAGGAGCTGATCGCCGCCCTGCTCTGCGGCGACCGGAAGACCTTTGAGCTGTTCCGCTGCGACGCGCCCGAGCTGATGCATCTGCCCGACGCGACCTATGAATGGTTCGAAAAATACTATTTGCGCGGCTTCTACCCTGTGCGCTATATGCTCAAATTCAACGGCGTGCGCTTCCCGGAGGTGACGGAGCCATGACGAAGGCGGAGCTTGCAAAACAGAATTTCCTGAATGGCTGCAACTGCGCGCAAGCCGTGCTGCTGGCCTTTTCCGACGAAACGGGGCTTGACCGCGCAACGGCGCTGCGGCTTGCCTCCGGCCTCGGCGGCGGCATGGCGCGAATGCGAGAGGTCTGCGGCACGGTCAACGGAATGTTCCTTGCCGCCGGGCTGCTCTTCGGGAGCGACGATGTCTCCGACCGCGCCGCGAAGAGCGAGCAATACCGCAGGCTGCAGGAGCTTGCGCAGAAATTCCGCGAGCAAAACGGCTCGATCATCTGCCGCGAGCTTCTGACCGGGGTCAAAACGGCGCCCGGCGGCGTGCCGGAGGCGCGGACGGATACCTATTATAAAAAGCGCCCCTGCGCCGAGCTCTGCGCCGACGCTGCGGAAATTTTGGAGGAATATCTCCAAGCTGCAGCAAGAGCATGACAGATTTCCCCGCCATGCTTGCATTTTTCGGCCGGGCGTGGTATGATTATTATGGGAAAATAAGAGAGGGCACGGCCATTAACAGGAGGTTTTATTTATGAAACAGATTTCCGGCTCGATCGTTGCGCTTGTGACGCCGTTCAACGAGGACGGCTCCGTCGACCACGGCCGCCTGCGGGCGCTCGTCGATTGGCACATTGCGAACGGCACGGATGCGATCCTCACCCTCGGGACGACCGGCGAGACCGCCTCGACCACGCTGGAGGAGGATACCGAAACCCTGCGTACCGTGCTCGACCAAGCTCATGGACGCGTTCCTGTGATCGCGGGCAGCGGCTCCAACTCCAGCCAGATGCAGATGAAAAAAAGCGTGCTGTATTCCGAAATGGGCGCCGACGCGCTGCTCTGCATCAGCCCGTATTACGTCAAAAGCAACGAGGAGGGTATGTACCGCCATTTTCTGATGCCGGCGGACGCCGCCTCCGCGCCGATCATTCTCTACAACGTCCCCGGGCGCACCGGGTGCAAGATCTCGCCCGAGGTCGTGCGTCGCCTTTCGACCCATCCAAACGTGATGGGCATCAAGGAGGCCAGCGGCGACATGGCCTACGCCATGAGCATCGCGCGCTATCTCAGCGACGATTTCTGCATGTATTGCGGCAACGACGACATCACCGTTCCCCTGCTCTCCGTCGGCGCGAAGGGCGTTATCTCCGTCTGGGCGAACATCATGCCCCGCGAGGTGCATCAAATGGTCGCCGACTGGCTGGCCGGGGATCATGAGGCTGCGCTGCGCGAGCAGCTGCGCTGCCTCGACCTGATCCACGCGCTGTTCATCGAGGTCAATCCGATCCCCGTCAAGGAAGCAATGAACCTGATGGGTCTGCACGCCGGCGCGTTCCGGATGCCGATGTACCCCATGACCGACGCACACCGCGCCGTGCTTGCGCAGCGGATGCGCGAGGTCGGGCTGACGGTTCGGGAGGATGCATGATGCGGATCTTTCTGAGCGGCTACGGCCGCATGGGTCAGCTCATTGAGGAGCTTGCGCTGGAAAAGGGCTGGAAGGTCGTCGGCCATGCCGACATCACCTGTCCGGAGGTCTATGAGACCGCTCCGGCGGCGGACTGCTGCATCGATTTTTCCGGCGTGAACGCCCTGCCGGGGCTTCTGTCCTATCTGCGCCGCACCAAAACGCCGCTCGTCAGCGGCACGACCGGCTTCTCCGAAGCCGAGCTTGCCATGCTTCGGGCGCTTTCCGGCGGGCAGCCGGTCATCTGGTCTGCAAACTACTCCACCGGCGTGGCCGTGCTGCGCCGGATGCTCCGCGATTACGCGCCCGTCCTGCGCGACTGGGACAAGGAGCTGGTGGAGACGCACCACAACCAAAAGGCCGACGCCCCCAGCGGCACGGCCAAGCTGCTGCTGCGCGAGCTGGACCCGAACGACGAGGCTACGGTCGTCCACGGCCGCGAGGGTCTGTGCGGCAAGCGCAAGCCCGAGGAGATCGGCGTGTTCTCGCTGCGCGGCGGCACGGTCGCCGGGACGCACACCGTCTATTTCTTCGGCGAGGACGAGGCGCTTGAGCTGACGCACCGCGCCAGCAGCCGCCGCATTTTCGCCTCCGGCGCGCTCCGCGCCGCCGAAGCGCTCTGCGCGCGCAGACCCGGCTGGTACACGCTTGACGAGCTGCTATTCAATCAATAATAAGGATGATTTCGTAAAATGGAAACAATCAAACCCAGAACCCTATCCGGCTTCATGGAGCTGCTGCCCGCGCCGCAGATGCAGCTCGAGCGCATGATGCAGATCCTGCGCGAGACCTATGCGCTTTACGGCTTCACGCCGCTCGACACCCCGTTGCTGGAGTCCTCTGAAATTCTTCTGGCCAAGGGCGGCGGCGAGACGGAGAAGCAGATCTACCGCTTTCAAAAGGGCGACAGTGATCTTGCCCTGCGCTTTGACCTGACCGTTCCGCTGGCCAAATACGTCGCGCTGCACGCAAACGAGCTGTCCTTCCCCTTCCGGCGCTACCAGATCGGCAAGGTCTATCGCGGTGAGCGCGCCCAGCGCGGCCGCTTCCGCGAGTTTTATCAGGCCGATATCGACATCATCGGCGACGGCAAGCTCGACATCCTCAACGAGGCCGAGATCCCGTCCATCATCTACACGATCTTTCGCCGCTTCGGCCTGTCGCGCTTCACCATCCGCGTCAACAACCGCAAGCTGCTCAACGGCTTCTATGCCCTGCTGGGTCTGAGCGGGCAGGCCGGCGACATCATGCGAACCGTCGACAAGCTCGACAAGATCGGCGCGGAGAAGGTGCGCGTGATCCTGATCGAGGACTGTGGCGTTTCGGAGGGGCAGGCCGACGAGATCCTGCGCTTCATCGCCATCCGCGGCACGAACGCCGAGGTTTTGGACGCGCTGCAGGCGTGGAGCGGCAAAAACGAGGTCTATGACGCCGGCCTTTCCGAGCTGACGGCCGTTGCGGCGCAGCTGAGCGCCTTCGGCGTGCCCGAGGAGAACTTCGCCATTGACCTGACGATCGCGCGCGGCCTGGACTACTACACCGGCACGGTCTATGAAACGACCCTCGACGACCACCGTGAGATCGGCTCGGTCTGCTCCGGCGGCCGCTACGACGACCTTGCCACCTACTACACCGACCGGAAGCTCCCCGGCGTGGGCATCTCCATCGGTCTGACGCGCCTGTTCTACGTGCTCGGCGAGCAGGGGCTGCTCAACGACGCGCTTCCGACCGCCCCTGCCGACTGCCTGCTGCTGCCGATGACGGACGACCTTTCCGCTGCCGTCCGCCTTGCGACGGCGCTGCGTCAGGCGGGCATCCGCACGCAGCTCTATTCCGAGCAGAGGAAATTCAAGGCCAAAATGCAGTATGCCGACAAGCTGGGCATTCCCTATGTGATCTTCCTCGGCGAGGATGAGATCGCCCGCGGCGAATGCTCCGTGAAGGATCTGCGCACCGGCGGGCAGGTCAGCCTCCCGACCGACGGCGCGATCGCTCACATTCGAGCCGGGATCTCTGCACTTGAGGCCGGCACGGTCATCATTGAGAAATAAATTTTTGAAGGGGACGCTCCAACGCCCCCGAAAAAGGGGATAAAACATGACACAGTCTAGAACTCACACCTGCGGCGCGCTCCGGCTCAACGACGCGGGAAAAACCGTCACACTTGCCGGCTGGATGGAAAACCTCCGCGTTGTCGGCAGCAGCCTTGCCTTCGTTGTGCTTCGCGATTTTTACGGCACGACGCAGGTCGTCCTTGAGACCGAGGAAATGATCCAGTCCGTCAAGGCGCTGAACAAGGAGTCGACCATTTCCGTCACCGGCGTCGTCCGCGAGCGCGCCAGCAAGAACCCGAAGCAGCCCACCGGCGAGATCGAGGTCGTGCCGGAAAAGATCGAGGTGCTCGGCCGCTGCCGCTATAACGAGCTGCCCTTCGAGATCAACCGCAGCCGCGAGGCCGACGAGGCCATCCGCCTGAAATACCGCTATCTCGATCTGCGCAATCCCGAGGTCAAGAAGAACATCGTTCTGCGCTGCAACGTCGTGTCGGCTCTGCGCCGCGCCATGACTGAGCACGATTTCCTCGAGATCACGACGCCGATTCTGACCGTCTCCTCGCCCGAGGGCGCGCGCGACTATCTGGTTCCCGCGAGAAAGCACCCCGGCAAATTCTATGCCCTGCCGCAGGCGCCGCAGCAGTTCAAGCAGCTTCTGATGACCTCCGGCTTTGACCGTTATTTCCAGATCGCGCCCTGCTTCCGCGACGAGGACGCCCGCGGCGACCGCAGCCCCGGCGAGTTCTATCAGCTCGATATGGAAATGGCATTTGCCACGCAGGACGACGTGTTCGCCGTGCTCGAGGATGTGCTGCCGCCGATCTTTGCCAAATACGGCAAATATGACGTTGCCTCCTCCGCTCCGTTCCGCCGCATCCCCTATGCCGAGGCCATGGAGCGCTACGGCTCGGACAAGCCCGATCTGCGCATCGATCTTGAGGTGCAGGACATGACCGAGCTGGTCAAGGGCATCGACTTTGCCCCGTTCGCAGAGGGCAACGCCGTCAAGGCCATCGTCGTCGACAACTGCGAGCTGGCCAGAAAGGCCGTCGATAAGCTCGTCGCCGAGACGGAGGTCATCTCCGGCACCAAGCCGATGTGGTTCAAGCTCGGCGCGGACGGCGAGCTCTCCGGCGGCATCGCCAAGTTCCTCGCCGACCGCAAGGATGCCGTTGTCTCCGCGCTGGGGCTGAAGCCCGGCTGTCTCGTCGGCGTCGCCGCCGGCAAGAAGGCCGCCGCGCAGAAGTGCGCGGGCGTCCTGCGCAAGCTGCTCGGCGCAGCCGTCCCCGGCCATATGGACAAGGAGCGCTATGAGTTCTGCTGGATCGTTGATTTCCCGATGTATGAGATCGGCGAGGAGAGCGGCGAGCTGGAGTTCTGCCACAATCCGTTCTCCATGCCGAACGGCGGTCTGGAAATTCTGGAAAAGGCCGAGCGCGGCGAGGTCGACCCGCTGAGCATCAACGCCTACCAGTATGACCTCGTCTGCAACGGCGTGGAGCTGTCCTCCGGTGCGGTTCGGAATCATGACCCCGAGATCATGATCAAGGCCTTCGAGCTCGTGCGCCTCGGCGAGGACGATGTCAAGGCCAAGTTCCCGGCCATGTATAACGCGTTCTGCTATGGCGCGCCTCCTCATGCGGGCATTGCCCCGGGCGTTGACCGCATGGTCATGCTGCTGGCCGGCGAGGATTCCATCCGCGAGGTCATTCCCTTCCCGATGAACAAAAATGCGCAGGATCTCATGATGGGCGCGCCGTCCGCCGTCGAGCAGAAGCAGCTCGACGAGGTGCACATCGCGCTTGTCGGAGAGCTTGAAAAATAAGCCTCATGCAGACACTGCGGAGACGTCCCGAAAAAAGCGGACGTCTCCGCAGCCGCATTTCCGAAAAATTTCGGGAACCTTTTCCCTGTGGCAGCGTCATAAGGACATCCAAAACAACACGGAGGAGGATCATCATGAAAAAACTCATCGCACTGCTTCTTTTGACAGCGCTCGTGCTCGGCGGCTGCGCCGCAAGCCCTGCTGCGCCGATCCCGAATGCGGCCGGCGTCAGCGTGAATCTGATGGCGAACATCACCCCCAAGCCCGTCACCGGTTCTTCCGACGGCGCTGCATTTTCTAAGGCCGTCTCTGATTTCTCAGTCTCGCTGCTGCAAAAGGCCGCCAAATCGGGCGAAACCGTCGTGCTCTCCCCCTATAGCGTGCTGCAGGCGCTCGGCATGACCGCCAACGGCGCCAACGGCGAAACGCTCGAGCAGCTTGTGAAGGCGTTCGGGATGCAGATCGACGCGCTGAATGCAGCCTTTGCCGCCGTCCAACCCGACGACGCCTTCCAAAATGCCAACGCGATCTGGTTTCGCGACGACGGCTCGCTCGAGGTCTCATCTGACTTCCTTCAGGCCTGCGCGGACTACTACGGCGCTGATGCCTACGGCGCGCCCTTTGACGAGCAGACCCGAAAGGACATCAACAGTTGGGTCTCCACGCATACAGACGGCATGATCCCCGAAATGCTCAAGGATCTGAACCAAGGCGTTGCGCTCTGTCTTGTCAACGCCCTGTGCTTCGAAGGCAAGTGGGCGCAGACATATTCCGAGGATTCGGTTTGGGACGGCACGTTCCATGCCGCCGACGGCACCGAGCAGAGCGCCCGCATGATGAGCTCGGATGAAGCGCTTTATCTGAAGGACGGCAACGCCACCGGTTTCCTCAAGCCCTATGCGGGCGGCCGCTATTCTCTTGCAGCGATCCTGCCGAACGGCTCGCTGGACGACTATGTGCAGAAGCTCGACGGCGACATGCTCCGCAGCCTGATCGAAAATGCGACGCAGGACGAGGTGCGCGCCACCATGCCGCAGATGGAGCTGAAATCCGACGTTGAGCTTGCCGACGCGCTGCGCGCGATGGGCATCACGGACGTGTTCGAAGGGAATGCGGATCTGTCCGGCATCAGCGCCGAGCAGGAGCTTTGCGTCGGCAGAGTGCTGCATAGCGCGGCTTTGCGCGTGGACGAAAAGGGCACGAAGGCTGCCGCCGCAACCGCCGTCGAGATCGAGACTATGTCGCTTCGCGAGGGCTACAACGTCATGCTCGACCGGCCGTTCCTGCTTCTGATTTGGGATAATCAGGCCGGCATGCCGATTTTCCTTGCCGCAGTGAATGCCCTTTGAGCCAAGGTCATATGAATTCTTGAGCAAACTATCATTCCAATATAAAACACGAGCCGCTGAACTGAGTCAGCGGCTCGTGTTTTTTTGATGGAGGCTCTGTCGGACGAGCATTTCATACTGATTCTTGATTCAAATATTGAATCAAGAATCCCGTGTGCTGCGCACACTCGCATCGTGCGAATGCACGCTGCGCCGTTGGCGCTATAAAAAGCGCTTCAAGCTTTTTAACAGATTCAAGGGAAGCTCTGATTCAATCGCAAGAGCGGTCAGCGAGGGATTTTGTTCCAAATTGAGGTTTGGAAATCGCAGGAATACTTTGTGTATTTCAAGATTTTCAAACCGACAAGTTGGGGCAAAAGACCCGCTGAGCGCCGCAGCCTATTGATTCAGAGGTTCCCTAGGGAACCTCTGATTCCTTAATGCTTTTCGATCGTTTCGTCCGTCAGCGCGTCAATGTTTTTCAGATCCACACGCTTCGGCAGCAGCAGAGACATCAGCATTGAGACGACAAACACGCCCGCGACGGTCAGATTCTGCCACGAGCCGCGCTGCATCGACCTCGGAAAAAGCGACGCCCTGATATTTTGCAACCGAGGCAATCAGGACGACCGGCGTCGCATTGGCAACGAACATGGCCAAAACGTGCTGCAGGCCAAACGGAATGGCTTTTCCGAGATGTTATCGACTCGGGCATTTTTCATGGACGGGGATCTCATGACATCTGTCTCTCCTTTGTGTTTCTTGGGAGCGTTTCACTCCCCTTGGAATTCGCGTGATCCGCCCATATCGGGCACTCCACGCGCCATGCAAACGCGAGCGAGCGCCTTGGGCTGATTTCCGTATCTCATTCTCTCGCCTCAAAATCAACAAATATTTTTTAGTTCTCAAGAATGTTTTTGTGCAAAATGGATCTCATCCGATCCATATCGCTCCATGCAGACAGAAAACAGAGCCGCAGCAAACCGACCGGTTTGCTGCGGCGCTGATCGTAATGCGTCATCCGGCAAGGATCTCCGCCTTCAGCACGCCCTTCATCGCTGCCAGCGCGCGCAGAAGCGCCTCCACGCCCTCGCTGACGCCGTTCGTCTCGGCTGATACCGTCACGGAGGCCGTGCCGTTGCTGGGAATGGTCTGGTTGATCGTTAGAATATTCGCGCCATACTGCGCAAAAACCGACAAAATTGCCGAGAGCAGACCCGAAACATCGCGCAAAATGAGCTGGAAGGTCAAAATGCGCCCCGCCATCAGGTTTTCAAACGGAGCAATGCTGTCACGGTATTTATAAAACGCGCTGCGGCTGATATCGGTCGCTTTGGTCGCCTCGCCGACCGTCGCCACCTCGCCGTTTTCCAGCAGCCACTTGGCCTCGGCGACCTTGCGGAATACCTCGGGAAGGGCGCGCGCTTCCACAATAAAATATTTGGGCATTTTTTCCATTTTCTCGCCTCCGTGCTGCAAATGAATTCGGGTGTATTTCTACGAAGCACATTCTATCACAATCCGCGCACAATTGCAACAGGCGCTTTCTTTTTTTCGTGGTTTGTGATATAATTTTACCATTATGCAAGCAAAACGATTCGGAGGAACTCATGGAAAAACTGATTCAGCAGCTTTCCGCCGAGCTGAACTGCCCGGCGAACTATGTAGAAAATGTTGTGACCCTCATCGACGAGGGAAACACGATCCCGTTCATCGCGCGATACCGCAAGGAGCTGCACGGCGGGATGGACGACACCGCCCTGCGCACGCTGGCAGACCGACTTGCCTACCTTCGCAGCTTGGCGCAGCGACGCGAGGAGATCACGCGCTCCGTTGCCGCGCAGGAGCGGCTGACCGACGAGCTGTCTGCGGCCATTCAGGCCGCCAAAACACTGGCCGAGCTGGAGGATCTCTATCGCCCGTTCAAGCCAAAGCGCCGAACCCGCGCCACGATCGCCCGCGAGAAGGGCTTGCAGCCTCTTGCCGAGCTGCTGCTCGCGCAGGGGCGCGACCTGCCCGAGCCGGAAGCCCTCGCCGCCTCCTATATTGACCCGGAGAAGGGCGTGCTCGACGCCGCCGCAGCGCTTGCCGGCGCATCCGACATCGTTGCAGAGACGATCTCGGACGACGCCGCCATTCGCAAGACCCTGCGCCGCCTCATGCGTCGGCAATCCGTCGCACGTTCGAGCGTCATCGAGGGCAAGGAGGACGACGGCGCGGTCTATCGTCTCTATTTCGATTTTCGTCAGCCTGTCAGTAAATTGCAGGGGCATCAGATCCTTGCGCTCAACCGCGCAGAGCGCGAGGGCTTCCTCAAGGTGAGCCTTGAGACCGACCGCGAGCAGGCGCTCATCGCCGTTCGGCGCGAGGTGCTTCTTCCGGGCAGCCGTGCGAACGCATTTGTCCGCGCTGCTGCCGAGGATGCCTATGATCGGCTTTTGGCGCCGAGCATGGAGCGCGAGCTGCGCAGCGCGCTGACCGACGAGGCCAACGAGGGCGCGATCGCCAATTTTGCGCTGAATCTGCGACCGCTTCTGATGCAGCCGCCGGTCAAGGGGCACGTAACGATGGGTCTTGACCCCGGATACGCCCACGGCTGTAAGGTCGCCGTCATCGACCCGACCGGCAAGGTGCTTGACACCGCCGTGGTCTATCCGACCTTCACGAATCGCCGCGAAGAGGCCATCCGCCGTCTGGTCGCGCTCATCCGCAAGCACCGCGTCGACCATCTGGCCATCGGCAACGGCACGGCCTCCCGCGAGACGGAGCAGGTCGTCTGCGAGCTTCTGCCGCAGGTTCCCGGCGTGTCATATATGATCGTCTCGGAGGCCGGCGCCTCCGTCTATTCCGCCTCTCCGCTTGCCGCGGAGGAATTTCCTCAGTACGACGTGAATCTGCGCTCGGCGGTCTCCATCGCACGCCGGATGCAGGATCCGCTTGCCGAGCTGGTGAAAATTGACCCAAAGGCGATCGGCGTCGGACAATATCAGCACGATCTTCCGGAAAAGCGTCTGGACGAGACGCTCTCGGGCGTCGTGGAGGACTGCGTCAACGCCGTCGGCGTCGATCTGAACACGGCCTCCGCTTCCCTTCTGCGCCGCGTCTCCGGCCTGAATGCCGCAACCGCGAAAAACATCGTGCATTATCGCGAGGAAAACGGCGTCTTCACCGCCCGCAAGCAGCTCCTGAAGGTGCCGAAGCTCGGCAAAAAAGCCTACGAGCAGGCCGCAGGCTTCCTGCGCGTGCCGGAGAGCGCCCAGCTCCTTGACCACACGGGCGTGCACCCGGAATCCTACGCCGCTGCCGAGGCACTTCTGACGCTCTGCGGCTATACCGCCGCCGATGCTTCCGCCGGCACGCTGGGCGATCTGACCGCGCGTCTGGAGCAATACGGCGCAACAAAAGCCGCCGAGGTCTGCGGCGTCGGCGTTCCGACACTGCGCGACATTGCCAAGGAGCTGCAAAAGCCCGGCCGCGACCCGCGCGACGAGCTGCCCGCGCCGATCCTGCGCCGCGACGTGCTGGAGCTGAAGGATCTGAAGCCCGGCATGGTGCTGACGGGGACGGTGCGCAACGTCATCGACTTCGGAGTGTTCGTCGACATTGGCGTCCATCAGGACGGCCTTGTGCACATTTCTCAGGTCTGCGACCGCTTCCTGCGGCATCCGTCCGAGGTCGTGCGCGTGGGCGACGTCGTTCGCGTCGGTGTGCTCGAGGTCGACGAGAAGCGCAAGCGCATCAGCCTGACCATGCGCGACCTTCCGGCTTGCTGAGGCAGCATCAAGCGGCAGAAATTGATTCGACGCCTCGGAAAGCGAATTCGCCATGGCCGAATTAAACCCGCAAAACGGCGCTTTTTCTGTATAATACGACGTTTTATATTTCTTTTTTGCGATATTCTATAAAAAGGATAGCGTGTTCACCTTGCGGCGTTATCTCTTTTATTGTATAATAAGACTGTCAAAAAAGATTTTGATTTTTCCAATCCTGTTTGTGCTATCTGCACAAACAAGAAAAGAGGTCATTCTCATGTCTACATTTTTCGTAAACGGCAAAGAGGTCACGGTCGCAAAAAAGCAGAAGCTCCTGCGCTATCTGCGCGACAAGCTGCGCCTGACCTCCGTCAAGGACGGCTGCAGCGAGGGCGCCTGCGGCGCGTGCACCGTGCTGATCGACGGCGAACCGTGCCGCGCCTGCATCCCCGACACAGAGCGGCTCGAGGGCAAGCATGTCATCACGGTCGAGGGGCTGAGCGATTTTGAAAGATCCGCCTTCACCTTCGCCTTCGGCGAGGCCGGAGCCGTTCAATGCGGCTTCTGTATTCCCGGCATGGTGCTCTGCGGCAAGGCGCTGCTCGACAAATGCCCGGAGCCCTCAGAGGAGCAGATCCGCTTTGCCATCCGCAACAACTACTGCCGCTGCACCGGCTATGTCAAGATCATCGCCGCAATCAAGCTGGCCGGGAAGATCCTGCGCGAGGGGAAGATCCCCCTTCCCTCCGTCACCGACTGGAAAATCGGCTCGCGCGTGCAGCGACTCGACGTGGAAGAAAAGGTGCTTGGCTACGGCAAATATCCGGATGACTATTATCTCGACGGCATGTGCTACGGCTCGGCCGTGCGCGCCAAATATCCGCGCGCGCGCCTGCTCGGCATCGACGCCTCTGCGGCTCTGAAGCTGCCCGGCGTGGTCGGCGTGTATACCGCCGCAGACATTCCCGGCGAGAACAAGGTCGGTCACCTCAAGCACGACCAGTACACGCTCATTCCGATCGGGGGCCTTGTGCACTATCTCGGCGACGCAATTTGTCTGGTCGTTGCCGAGACGCAGGAGGTTCTGGAAAAGGCCAAGAAGCTCGTTAAGGTCGAATACGAGGTTCTCCCCGCTATCCACAACATTCAGGAGGCCGCGACAAACAAGGAGCTGGTCTTTGACGAGGAGACCTCCAACGTGCAGGCCTATAAGCACGTCAGCCGCGGCAACGCCACGGAGGCGATCGCCAAGGCGAAGCACGTGATCTCCCATCACTTTGAGACGCCGTGGACGGAGCACGCCTTCCTCGAGCCGGAGTGCGCCGTGGCCTACATCGACAAGGACGACGACGTTTTTGTCTATTCCACCGATCAGTCGGCACATACCACGCTGCATGAGTGCACGATGGTTCTCGGCGACAAGAAGTGTAAGGTTCAAAATGCGCTCGTCGGCGGCGGCTTCGGCGGAAAAGAGGATATGTCCGTGCAGCACCATGCGGCGCTGCTCGCCCGTCTGACCGGCCGCCCCGTTAAGGTCAAGCTCAGCCGTCAGGAATCCCTGCTCGTGCATCCGAAGCGACATCATTTTGAGATGGACTTCACCATGGGCTGCGACGAAACCGGCAAGATCCTCGGCGTCAAGGCGAAGGTCGCCTCCGACACCGGCGCATTCGCCTCTCTCGGCGGCCCGGTGCTCGAGCGTGCCTGCACGCATGCCGCCGGCCCGTATGCCTACGAGAACTTTGAGATCGAGGGCACGGCCTACTACACCAACAATCCCCCGGCCGGCGCGTTCCGCGGCTTCGGCGTGACGCAGACCTGCTTCGCAACGGAAACGCTTCTGAACATGATGGCCGACGAGATCGGCATCTCCCCGTGGGAGATCCGTATGCGCAATGCCATTCGCCCGTGGGGTGTCCTGCCGAACGGGCAGATCGTGGACGATTCAACGGGTCTGGTCGAGACGCTTGAGGCCATCAAGCCCTATTATGACGAGGCCGTAGCCGCCGGAAAGCCGGTCGGCCTTGCCTGCGCGATGAAGAATGCCGGCGTCGGCGTCGGCATCCCCGACACCGGCCGCTGTAAGCTGATCGTCGAGGATGACGGAAAGCTGCATATCTACACCGGCGCCTCCTGCATCGGGCAGGGGCTTGGCACGGTGCTCGTGCAGATGATCGTCTCGAACACTGACCTCACCCGCGATCAGATCGTCTATGAGCGCAGCAACACATGGATCGCGCCGGACTCCGGTGACACCTCCGGCTCGCGCCAGACGCTCGTCACCGGCGAAGCCTGCCGCCGCGCCTGCGAGAAGCTGATGGAAGCAAAAAAGGATGCCGCCTCCCTCTCCGAGCTCACCGGGCAGGTTTTCTACGGCGAGTATCTCGCTAAAACCGACCCCCTCGGCGCAAACGTTCCGAACCCGGTCTCTCACGTTGCCTACGGCTATGCGACGCAGCTTTGCATCCTCGACCCCAAGACCGGTTTGGTCGAGCAGATGGTCGCCGCGCACGACGTCGGCAAAGCCGTCAATCCCCTGTCCTGCGAGGGGCAGATCGAGGGCGGCGTGGTCATGTCCATGGGCTATGCACTCACGGAGCAGTATCTTTTCGACAGCAACTGCAAGCCGATCAATCAATACGGCACGCTGGGGCTGTTCCGCGCGCATCAGACGCCGCCGATCAAGGCGATCGTTGTTGACAAGCCCGGTCTGAAGGTCGCCTGCGGCGCCATCGGCATCGGCGAGATCACGTCCATTCCCACCGCACCGGCTATTGCCGACGCCTATTTCCGCTTTGACGGCGAGCGCCGCTATGAGCTGCCGCTCAGCGGCACGCCCTACGAGCGCAAATAAGGATAGGAGGAATTCTCATGGTAGTGAAAAAGAAGTTTCCCTCCCGCGTTGCGTGCGTCCACTGCAACGGCGGCTGCCGCTCCAAAAAAAGCCCCGAGGGCTATGATCTGTGCAGCTACGGCTGCTCCGGCTGCGGCACCTGCGTCGACGTCTGCCGCTTCGGAGCCATCTCTCTGAACGCATTCGGCGTTGCCGAGGTCGACGAGAGCCAGTGCATCGGCTGCGGCGCCTGCGTCCGCGCCTGCCCGCAGAGGATCATTCACCTGCGCCTCGAGGAGAACCCGATCGTCGTCCTTTGCTCAAACAAGGACGCCGTATGCCGCGATGTCTGCGCCGTGAGCTGCATCGGCTGCGGCCTCTGCGCCAAGGTCTGCCCTGCCGAGGCCATCAAGGTGTCGGAAAACCGCGCCTTCATCTATTCCGACAAGTGCCTGTCCTGCGGCGCGTGCGCTGTGGCCTGCCCGCGCGGCGTGATCCGCGACAAGCGCGGGATCCTGACCGCGCGCGTTTGACCCGACTTCTACCCCATATGAAAGAGAGGAAATCACTTTGAACATCGAACCCAATACCACTGTTCGCCCGCTCGACGAGCAGCCGAAGGAGAACGTTCTTCTCGGCCTGCTTGGCGCGATCCTGTTCTCGCTGGCCGGTGTGATCGTCTACTTCCTGCTCGATCAGCTGAACTTCATTGCCAGCATCAGCGCCGTGGTCGGCGCATATGCCGCCGTGTTCGGCTACGGCCTGTTCACGAAGAGAAAAAATTCCAAGACCGGCATCATTGTTGCCTCCGTCGTCACAGTTATTATGATGGTTCTGGCGGTCTATCTCTGCACGGTCTACGACCTGTACAGCCAAGTGCGGGCAGACGGCGGCACGATCACCCTGTCGACAGCTGCCGGCGATTGCCTGAAGACCATTTTCGGGAGCAAGGATCGGCTTACGTACGGCATGTATTACTACGAGCTCGACCTCGGTGCCCTCCTCAAGGATCTGCTCCTGTCGCTGCTGTTCACCGGGCTCGGAATCTGGAGCTTTGTTCAGGCTCAAATTCAGAAAAAGAAGGCCGAGGCCGCTGCAGCGCAGCAGTCCGCGCCCTCTCAGCTCCCCGACGACCGGAAGGAAGATTGATCGCGCCCGGCTCTGCGCTCGCGTGATCCAAAGCAAAAAACAAACCCGTGGCGGAAGCAAGCGCGCGCTTGCTTCCGCCACGGGTTTTATGCTTGAAAAGCTTCCTTACTACTTATATCACCCATGGTGCAATCTGATTTTGGATAAGACGGTGCAGCGTTCGTCAGCACCGTGTGATTGTGCGAAGCGCATGGGTTTCGTTACGCGGCGCGGTCGGTCAACGGCTCAGTTCTGCAACGCAGGCATTCAAAACGGCGCTGACGACCGGAGCGCACGCGCCGCTGCCGGAACCGCCGCCCTCAATGACCACGACGAAGGCAAGCGGATAGCTCTCATCCATGGAGAAGCCGACCATGAGCGCGTCAGCCTCCAGCCCGTCCGAGCGCTCCGCCGTGCCGGTTTTGGCGCCGCAGTACAGGCCGGCAAAATTCCACTCGCCATAAGTGCGCACGACCGCCGTGTGCATCATTTCCGCAAGGGTGTCGGCGGTGTCCGCATCGATCAGGCGTCCGGTCGAGGACGTGGAGGCGCTGTATTTGGTCGAGCTGCCGTAGGTCACGCTGTCGACCACGTGCGGAAGCGCCGCCTTGCCCCCATTTGCGATCGCGCCCATATAGGTCATATACTGGCAGGGGTTGATCTGGTCGGTGTATTGCCCGATCGCGCCCCACGCCGTCTCAAAGGCGCCTGCGTTTGACAGGTCGAACTGCCCCTTTTTCGTGGAGATCCCGTCGAATTGAAGAGAATCGGTCACGCCGATTTTTTTGGCATACTCCGTCAGAGTGCCCGCGCCCAGCTCCTCGGAGAGCTGCGCAAAGGTCACGTTGCAGGAATGTGCGATCGCGCCCTCGAGATCCAGCTCGCCATGCACACCGTTGCAGATGACCACCTCACCGGCAAGGTCATACGTGCCGTAGCAGGTAAAGGTGCGGTTTTCAACATTCGGAATGGTTTCCAGTGCGGCCGCAGCCGTGACAAGCTTGAAGACCGAGCCGGGGGAATAGGTCGAATAAAGGAATCGGTTGACATAAACGCCGTCATAATCCGAGCTGGACTCGACCGTGGCGTTGTCGGGCTGATCCTCCGGGTCGAAGGTCGGCGCGGAGACCATGCAGAGCACCTCGCCGGTCTGATAGTTATAAACGCCGACGGTGCCCTTCCTTCCGCCCATTGCGCTCAGCGCCGCAGCCTGCACGTCTGCGCTGAGCGTGAGCCGGATACGCCCGGTGCTCTCGCCGACGTGATAGGTGCCGTTAAAGCGGTCGTAGCCCATCAGCTCGTCGCCATACTCGTTGAGAATGGCGGAATTGATGTAGCCGTTGCTGTCGCCGAGCAGGTGCAGCATCGAGCGGCGAACCGTTTCGCTGTCGGCATAGGCTCTGCCGTTTTCCAGATTGAGCAGCATTTCGCCGTCCCGATCGAGCACCTGTCCTCCGCCGGGTGTGCCGCCGGTGTGGTAGATGTAGGGCGAGCGTGAGAACGCCGCCCACTGCTCGGCGTGGAGCGTATAGCGCACAAGAATGCCCAGCAGGCCGACGATCAGCATCCCCGAGAGCACCACGGTGAACCATGAGCGCTTTGCAATTCTATTCAAGCGGTTCCACCTCCTCTGCCTTGAGCGACTGCACGGCAAGGCTCGCGTTCTGACGCGTGTCGGCAGCCTTGATAAAGGCAAGCAGCCCCCACGAGCAGAGCATGCTCGAGCCGCCGTTGGAAAGGAACGGGAAGGTCACGCCGGTCAGCGGGAGCAGATCCATCGTTCCGAATACATTCAAAATGGTCTGCGTCATCAGGATCGCCACTGCCGCACATGCGCCGATGGTATAAAAGCTGCTGCGGCCGACCGCGCTCGAGCGCAGAACGAACAGGCCGAGCACGATGATCGCCGCGACAGCCAAAACGCCGATGATCAGCCCCCATTCCTCGCAGAGGAAGGCAAAGACATAGTCCGTGTCCGCCGCAAGAATGTGCTGCAATTTGAAGATGCCCTTTCCGGCGCCGACGCCGAACAGGCCGCCGCAGGCAACGCACATCATTGCGCGCGACTGGTCAAAGCCGCCGCCCTGCGTGTCCTCCCAGACGTGCCCCCAGTTGGAAAAGCGCTTGAGAATGTGAGGGCGCAGACGGATCGCCATAAGCCCGGCAATGCCGGTGGCCGAGCAGGCCAATGCAACGGTTGCGAAGCTGCCGGAGCGAAGGAAGGCGATGACGAGAAAGGCAACGAAGAAGATCAGCGCCGCGCCGAAATCATTCATAAAGGCCAGACAGCCGCAAATCGCGGCGGAATAGATGATAAAGGTGATCAGGTTGCGCTTGGTGACGATGCGATCCATCGTGGACGCGCCGACATAGACGAAGCACAGCTTGACCAGCTCGGCCGGCTGCACGGATATGCCGCCGATATAGATCCAGCCCTTAGCGCCGTAGACCTCCGTGCCGAACAGCAGCGTTGCAGCCAGCAGCGCAAAGCCGCCGAACGCGGCAACATAGCGGAATTTTTTGGCGCGGTTGAGGTCGCGCAGAGACCACGCGATGATCAGGTAGATCACGATGCCTCCAACGATGCAGATAAGCTGGCGCGTGATCTCCTTCGGGCTGGAGGACGATATGACCGCCAAGCCCAGAGTCGAGAGGAAAAACGCGAGCGTCTCCACCTCGAAGCCGCTTCGCTTGAGGATCTTGAGCGCTGCAAAGAACACCCACTGCACGGCGCACAGGAGCACAAAGCCCATCACAATGGAGCGTGCATAGCCGGCATCGCTGTTCATCCAGAACTGCACGGCCGTGAGGAGCTGGAACAGGCTCAGAAGGAACAGCGTCAGCCCGGGCAGAGACTGGTCGGACGGACGCGTGCGGTAGTCGTTCTGCTCCTCGACCTCTCGCGCCGTGATGGGCACGAGCTTCATCTCGACGCCGCTGAGCGAGATAATGTCGCCGTATTCGAGCGCACAAGCCTCCACCTGCTCGCCGTTGACCCAGACCTCGCCGCGCGCGCCGATGTCGGTGATCGACCAGCTTCCGTCGTCATAGCGCGTGAGAACGGCGTGATTTCGCGCAAGGTCGGGATGATTGATGACAAGGTCGCAGCCCTTTCCGCGGCCGAGGATATTTTCCCAATGCGTGACCGGGAACTGCTGCCCGTCCGGCATAGCGAGATAAGCCCAGATCTCCGGCTCGCGCCGGAAGTTGAGCAGCGGCGCGGCGGCGCGCCAGATGATCAGAATCGCCAAAACCGGAGCGGCATAGCGCCAAATTGCGCTGAAAACCGTCACGATCCCGGCCCCGTCGGTCTGAAAAAACTCAGAGACGGTCTGAAAGAATGCGTCCAAGCGCACCCCTCCTTCCATTATTCGTCAGAGGACTCGTCCTGCTCGCCGGAGCGCTCCCGGGCGCGTCCCATTTCGTAATCGGGCTGAGCGGCCTCGTGCGTGCCGCTGTCGGTCGGCTCAATTGGAAGCTCCTCAACGCATTGCAGCGTGTAATACAGCTCTCCCTCGGTCGGCAGATGCTTTCTGCGCAGCCGGCGGTTGATGTGGTCGGCAAGCAGCGAATAGATCACCACAAAAACCGGCACGCCCAGCAGCATTCCCACGATGCCGAAGACGCCGCCGAAGAGCAGAATCGCCACTAGCACCCAGAAATCCGAGATGCCGAGCTTTTCGCCAAGGATTCGGTTTTCGATGATGTTGCCGTCGATCTGCTGCAAAATCAGGCTGAAAATGATGAAGATCAGCGCATTGACGGGCTTATCCAGAACCAGCAGCAGTGCCGAGGGGATCATGCCGATCAGCGGCCCGAAGAACGGGATGACGTTTGTCACGCCGACAAGCGCCGAAACGAGCGCGGCATAGGGCAGATTGGCAATGAGCATGAAAAAATAGGTGATCACGCCGACGATCAGCGCGTCGAGCAGCTTTCCGATCACGTAGCCGCCGAAGATGCGGTTCGTGCGGCGCGCCAGCTCGAGCAGCCGGTTCGCGCGCTCGGGCTTGAACCACGCGATGACGATTTTTTTAGACTGCCAGCACAGCTCCTTTTTGAAAATCAGGATATAGACCGCTGGGATGATGCCGAGCAGGAAGTTGAAAACGCCCATCACGACGCTGTAGACCGACGAGGTCAGGTCGACCACGAACGAGCCGATGTCAATTTCGCGGAGCTTATCCGTGATAAACGTGAGCAGATCATTCAGATTGTCGTGAAACCACGTCTCCACCGGCGTGCCGGTGAAGGTGCGGTTGATCCACCCGTTGATCGTATTGTAATAGGATTCCAGCCGATCCTTTTGCAGCAGGCTCTCAACGCTTGCGATGACGTTCGGGACGATCATGGCGATCAAGGCGTAGATCAGCATCAGAAACACCAGCACCGCGGCGACTAAGCCGCCGATGAAGCTGACGCGCTGCACGGTCTTTTCCTTGAACTGTCGCTTGCGCGTGGTCATGAATTTGAGCAGGAGCTTGCGCGTTTTTTCCATGATCGGGTTCATCAGGTAGGCAAACAGGCAGCCGTAGAGAACCGGGGAAAGAATGCTGAAAAATTCAAGAAGAATGTCGTAAAATCCGGAAAGATTCGAGAAAACGAGCCAGAACAGCCCTCCGGCGACGATGACCAAAAAGGCCGTCAGCCCCCATTTTACATATTCGCTGTTACGGTGCAGCTTCACGGACAGCCCCCCTCTGATTTTTCTGTGCTGTGCGTGCGCACAGTCTCTCTATAGCATACCACGAACCGCAAAAAACGTCAAGGCAGAAAAAAGCGGCCGCAGACTTGCTGCGGCCGCGTCAACGGGTCATTCTCTTCTGAGCGCTTCGATCGGGTTCAGCTTCGAGGCCTTGACAGCCGGGAAGAAGCCGAAAATTAGGCCGATGAAGATGGAAAACACCGAGGCAAACAGGATCGCCGGGACACTCAGCGAGGTTGGCGTGTCTGCAAATTTGGAGATCAGAGCGGCCATGCCGATGCCGCCGAGCACACCGAGCAGACCGCCGATGCCGGTGAGAACCGCCGCCTCCGTCAGGAACTGTCCAAGAATTCTGCGGCGCTTTGCGCCGATGGCCTTTTTCAGGCCGATTTCGCCGGTTCGCTCTGTGACGGTGACAAGCATGATGTTCATAACGCCCACGCCGCCGACCAGCAGAGAAATGCTGGCGATCCAGATGAGCTGATTGTTGGTCGTGTTGCTCATCTCCTGAAGCTGCTCGGCCTGCTTGAGCAGGTCGTTGCTGCGATAGGAGAAGCCGGCCTTGTTCACCGACTCAGCGATTTGATGCTCCGTCAGGTAATCCGCCGCCGCCTTGCCGGCCGCCGCCATGTCGTCGGTCGACTTGGTCTGAAGCCCGACGGTCTGCGGCTCGTCGAAGGAATAGACGATCGGCCATGCGCTCGAGGGCATCATAAGCTTGCCGCTGTTCGACTGGGCATAGACGTTATAGTCCTCCACCGAGTTGATGACCGGCTCAAAGCCGCTCTCAAGCGCAACGACGCCGACGACCGTGAACGGTTCGCCCTTGAGCTCCATGACCTTGCCGACCGGATCCTCGCTTCCGAAGAGCGTTTTGGCCGCCGTTTCGTCGATCAGCAGATTCTTGCGCGGCATACTGTAGTCGGCCTTGCTGAACCCGCGGCCGGACTTGATGCGGTAGCCGTTGATGGTCAAATAGGATTCGTCGATGCCATAGACAGCGCCGCTGAAGGCCGTGTTCTCAAAAAACACATTTTCGGCATAGTTGCGGGTGTAGAAAAAGCTGACATCCTTCACGCCGCTGAGCTTTCGCAGCTCGTCGCGCTGGGAATCCTCGAGCACCTTCACGCCTGCAGGCGCCTGATTCCACGACAGGTCGTAGGCATAGTCGTCCTGATAGAGCTGGACGGTGACGATGTTGTTGCCCGCGCCGATCAGGTTTTCCTTGATCTGCTCGTTGGTGCCCTTGATCGTGGAGATGATGGTGATGATGGAGGCGATGCCGATGATGATGCCGAGCATCGTCAAAAACGAGCGCAGCTTATGCGTCAGGATGCCCTGAAACGCCTGAGAGATACTGTCAATCATCCAATCGCCTCCTAACCGTAATAGACGCCGGTGTTCTCGTCATGGACGGTCTTGGCGCCCTCCTTGACCTGCTTTCCATAGGGGAAGGCGATCCAGTCCTCATCACTCAGGCCCTCGTAGACTGCCGTGTAGGAGTTCCAGAGCGTGCCGCCGGTGCGGATATAGGTCTTCACCAGCTTGCCGTTTTCGTCCTCCTTCATGATATAGGAGCCGACGCTATCCGTGCGGATATACATGTTTTCAAGATAAAGCGCGTTTTCGGACATTCCGCCCTGAAGCTGCACACTGACATAGTCGTTGACCGTCAACATTGCGTCGCCCGAGACGGAAACCGTCGCCTGATACAGCGTGACATTCGGGTTGCCGGAGCCCCAGTACTGGCCGCTCGACGGCGTCTGTGAGATGGACTCGATCACGCCGAGCTCGCTCGTGCCGGTCGTCCATGATTGAATTTGCACCTCAGAGCCGACCGGATAAAGCTCGCGGTCATACTCGCCGATGTCGAATTTTACATAGTAGCAGCCGCCGCCCGAGACGACCATGAACGGCGTGCCGGTGTCGACGTCCGCCTGAAGGTCGCCAACGTGCTTCACCACGCCGTCGACCGTCGCCTTGAGCGTGCCGCCCTGCGCTTCCTCCTGCATCCGCCGGTATTCCACCTGCGCCTTGCGCCATTCCAGATCGAGATCGCGGATCTCCTTCTGCTTTTCGACCTTCATGGCGGCAATTTCGGACGCCGTATAGCCGGAGCTGGTGTCGACCCATTCGGTCTCCGTGGGCACCGGGGCAGGCGCCGGGTCGCTGATGTCGGGGACGAAGAAGCTATAGCGCAGCTTGCCCGTGCCGGACGGCGCGGTCGACTCGCTCGGGTCGGTCGTCTCGTCCGTGGAAGGGGCGCTTTCGCGCTGCACATGCATACCGATGGCGCTGAGCAGCTCGCCGTTGCGGGAATTGCTCTCACGCATTTCAATCGTGATCCAAACCTCGTCCTTGCTGCCGAGATACTGGCCGACCAGATCATCCATCGGCGAGGCACTCTCGATCCAGAGCAAGCGGAAGGGCTTGCCCTGCGTGCCGTCTCCGCTCAGAAGCAGCGGCGTG